>LKMJ01004715.1_pt1 | contig 12852 bp, 15 predicted proteins | sample 643391 | NCBI WGS metagenome assembly LKMJ01 (sample SAMN04112250, study PRJNA286221) | soda lake metagenome | biome: soda lake; feature: Kulunda Steppe; material: water; isolation source: sample PL-Br10 brine of Picturesque Lake | place: Russia: Kulunda steppe | collected 2010-07
ACTGCTCTACCAACTGAGCTAACGACCCGTACTCTGTTCGAAAACAGGGTGATCAACAACGGGGCGTAGTGTACGGCCCCGCTGCCAAAACGCAAGGCGGGCCGCTGTTACGCGGCCCGCCCAGGTGTTGACTGCCGTTCGGTCCCGGGCGATCAGATCGCTTCGAGACTGCGCAGCTTCGACGGCAGGAGCTTCATGTCCACCAGCGAGGTGATCAGCGCCCGGCCGAAGGTGGCCTCTTCCTCATAGACCATCTTGTAGTACTGGATCTTCATGGTCAGGGCCGCACCGAAGACGATGAAGATGAAGGTCAGGAAGCCGCCGATCGCCAGCGTGGAGACCCCGGTGATGGCCTGCCCGACGGTACAGCCCATCGCCAGGATGCCGCCCACGCCCATCAGGATGCCGCCGGCGAAGTGATTCACGAAATCGCGGACGGACGAGAACCACTCGAAGCGGAAGCTGCGGGTGATCAGCGCCCAGAAGAACGAGCCCAGGATCACGCCAGCCAGGGCGACCACGCCGAAGTACAGGAAGCGGTTGTCGAAGCCTTCCCGCACGTAGCCGACGCTCTGGCCCATCGGGGCGATGAAGGTGAACGACTGGTTGTTCCAGAAACGCGCCTGGTCGGCCGGACGCTCTTCACCGGGCTCGCCGAGGAAATCCCAGTCCGCCAGGAATTCGGTCGGGGTGTAGGTGTCGCCCATGTCGTCGGTGACCTGCACGGTGCTGGTCAGCCACCAGGCGCCGATCACCACCAGGCCGATCACCAGGCCACCGAGGATGTTGTCGAAGCTCTTGCGGAAGTCCGCGGCCTTGAAGATCAGCGCCAGCAGCGCGATGCCGATCACCAGGCCCAGCACCAGCCGTGCGGTCACGTCCGCATCGCCCGCGACCACCGAGCCCAGATCCTGACCACCGGACAGGTTGATGGCGGTGGCGTCCATCCAGCCGAACAGCAGCTGGTTGAGGGTCTGACCGGTGCCGAACACCGACTGCGTGCTGAGCAGGAAGTAGGCCACCAGACCGATGAGGATCATCACCATCACCGACTTGATGTTGCCGCCACCGACCCGCACCAGGGTCTTGTTACCGCAGCCCGAGCCATAAGTCATGCCGATACCGAACAGGAAGCCGCCCAGCACGTGGCCCAGCCAGTTCAGGTTATCCATGCGGTAGGGAGGGAAGGAGCCCTCGGCGCTCAGCACGCCAAAGAACTCGAGGGTGCTCACGCCCAGCATCGCCACGGCGATGGCCAGCAACCAGGAGCGCATGCGCCCGGTATCACCCATGTTGACCCAGTCGGAGACCGCGCCCATGGTGCAGAAGTTGGTCTTGTTGGCAACCGCCCCCATGATGAAGGCGAGGATGAACGTCCCGACCAGCACCGCGGTGGCTGCTGCGGAAAAGCTGGAAAATTCCATGCGTCAAACCCTCTTGATCGATTGTCGTTCGGGCTGCACGGTCGTCCGACCGCTCGGGGCCGGGATCGCCGTTCAGGGTCGTGCAGCATACATCGACCACCAGACGAGATCGAGAGTGGATTCATTCCGTGCCGCCGGCGCGACCGGACGAATCCGCGAAAACGTTCAGGACGCGGAGGCGGGGTCGACGTAACGGGTGGGATCGGGGACGCCCGCGGCGGCGAATCCGTCCGCCCGCAGCCGGCAGGAATCGCAGCGGCCGCAGGCCCGACCATCGGCGTCGGCGCGGTAGCAGGACACCGTCAGGGCATAGTCCACCCCCAGGCGTCGGCCTTCGCGGATGATTTCGGCCTTGCTCAGATGCATCAGGGGAGCCTCGACCGTCCACGGCGCGCCCTCCACCCCGGTGGCGGTCGCCACGCGGGCAAGCCCCTGGAAGGCCTCGATGAACGCGGGCCGGCAGTCGGGATAACCGGAATAGTCCACCGCGTTGGCGCCCACCACCAGACGATGCGCACCCAGCGACTCGGCGAACCCCAGGGCCAGCGACAGGAAGACCGTGTTGCGCGCGGGGACGTAGGTGACCGGGATGCCCTCGCCGCCGGCCTCGGGCACCGCGATCGCCGGATCGGTCAGCGCCGAGCCGCCGATCGCGGTCAGATCCACCGACACCACGCGATGGTCGGCCACCCCGGCGGCGGCCGCCACACGGCGGGCGGCTTGCAGTTCGGTCGCATGGCGCTGGCCATAATCCACCGACAGGGCGTGGCACTCCAGCCCCTGCTCCTGCGCCAGCGCCAGGCAGGTCGCCGAGTCCAGCCCGCCCGAGAGCAGCACCACCGCGCGCGGATCCGCCTCCATCACCTTCAGCGCCCCGGTTCCTCGCCCCACAGCAGCTTGTGCAGCTGCAGCTGAAACCGCACCGGGAGGCGTTCGGCCACGATCCAGTCGGCCAGCAGGCGGGGCTCCAGTTCACCGAACACCGGCGAGAACAGCACCTCCACCGCCGGGTCCAGCCCCAGCTCGGGCAGCACATCGCGCGCCCACTCGAAATCGGCGCGGTTGGCCAGCACCAGTTTCAGCTGGTCGCCGACCCCCAGATAGCCAAGATTCTCCTGACGGTTGCGTCCCGATTCGCAGGAAGAAGGGGCCTTCCAGTCCATCACCAGCCCCGCCCGGGGATCAACGTCGCTGACGTCCATCGCCCCGGAGGTCTCCACGGTCACGCTCCGGCCGGCATCGCACAGCGCGGCGATCAGCGCACGACTGCCGGGCTGCGCCAGCGGTTCGCCGCCGGTCACGCAGACGTGGCGCACGCTCTCGGCGAGCACCCGCCGGGTCACCTCGTCGGTGTCGGTACTCTCGCCGCCCTCGAACGCGTATTCGGTGTCACACCAGCGACAGCGCAACGGACAACCACTCAGGCGCACGAACACCGTGGGCCAGCCGACCTGGGCCGCCTCGCCCTGCAGGGAGACGAACAGCTCGGTCAGCCGCAGGCGCGCCGGGGCCGCATCCGCCCCGGCCGGTGCGGCTCGCTGCAGGGGTGCCTCCACGCTCACGAATCGTCCATCCGCTGCAGCCGCTCGCGGGCGAGACGATCCAGGGTGGTGCCGCCGTGTTCCTCGCGCACCTGCTCAAGCGCCTCGCGCGCCGCGTCGAAGTCCTCGAGTTCGTAGTACGCGTACCCGATCTTCAGCAGGGCATCACCCTGCTTGTCGCTCTCGGGGAAATCCGCGCGCAGCCGCTCGAAGTCCTCCAGCGCCGCCTCGTATTCGCCGCTGGCGTATCTGGCCTCGGCCAGCCAGTACCAGGCGTTGGCGGCCAGATCACCGTCGGGGTACTGCTCGAGGAAGGACTCCAGCTTGCGCATGGCCCCGGCGTAGTCGCCGTCCATCAGCACCGAGAACGCCTCCTGATAGGCGGCGTGCTCGCCCTCCTCGTCAAAATCGAAATCCGCGACTTCCGGGTCGGCCGCGTCCCCGACGCCGCCCGCCTCCAGGGCCGCGACCCGCTCGTCAAGGTGGGTAAACTGATCGCGCTGACGCTCTTCCAGACGTTCCAGCCGGTGCCCCAGGGTCTCGACCTCGCCACGCAGCTGACGCATCTCGCGCTGCATCTCCTCGGCACCACGCAGCAGATCATTCATGGCCCCGGATTCCAGGGTGCGCTCGATGCGCGCCAGACGATCGTTCAGCTCGCGCACCTGAGACTGGGTCGCCACGATATCCTCGGCCTGCACGGGAGCCGCGCCCCCGGTCACCAGCAGCCCCAGCAGCACTGCCGGAACCAGCGCCCGTTGCCCGGCCCGCCTTTCGCGCCCCGGGTCCCTGTCGTTCACCCGCTGCATGATCACTCCCGGCGGTCGTAAACCAGTTCCACGCGACGATTCTGCGCCCAGGCGTCTTCATTCTGTTCGAAGGCCACGGGCATTTCCTCGCCATAGCTGATCACCTCGATCTGATCGTCCGAGGCACCATTGAGATTGAGCACCCGCCGCACGGCCTGGGCACGGCGCTCGCCCAGCCCGAGGTTGTACTCGCGGGTACCGCGCTCATCGGTATGCCCCTCGAGGCGCAGCCGGGCCCCCGGGTTGGCCTCGAGGTACTCGGCATGGGCCTCGAGCATCGCCTCGTATTCCTCCTTGACCTCGTCGCGGTCGAAATCGAAATACACCAGGCGATCCGCCAGCGGGCTGTCCGGATCATCCAGCGCCGCGGCGTCCAGGCGGCGGTCATCGTCCAGCGCCCGGGCCTCGCGTTCGGCCTCCCGTTCCGCCTCGCGCTCGGCTTCCAGTTCGGCCGCCTCGCGTGCTTCGCGATCGGCCGGGTCCTCGTCTTCCCGCACCGGCTGGGCACAGGCGGCCAGGGAGCCGACAACCAGCGCCACGGCACCCCAACGAATCAGATGGTTCATGTGTTGTTTCCTCAACATTGAATGACAGACCTATTGTTCCAGCGGCGACCACGCGGGTTCGCGCACGTCACCCTCACGACCTTCGAGGCGCTGATGCACCCGTCCATCCCGACTGACCGAGCCGAGCACGCCCTGCCCGCCCTCGCTCATCGCATACAGCACCATGCTCCCGTTGGGGGCAAAACTGGGCGACTCGGCGTCCCCGGCATCGGTCAGGCGGGTGACGCGGCGGTCGTCCAGATCCAGACGCGCGAGGCGGAAGCCCCCGTCCCCGCCCTCGACGTACACCAGCGAACGTCCGTCCGGCGACGGTGCGGCACCGGCCGCATAGCCGCTCTCGAAGGTCAGGCGGCGCACGTCATCGCCACTGGCGTCCATGCGATAGATCTGCGGCGCGCCGGCGCGGTCGGAGGTAAAATAGATGGTGTCGCCGTCCGGCGACCACGACGGCTCGGTCTCGATCGCGGAGGACCGCGTCAGCTGCTCCAGGTCTCCGGTATCCAGATCCATGCGATAGATATTCGGACTGCCGTCACGTGACAGGCTCAGCGCCAGGTAGCGTCCGTCCGGGGACCAGGCCGGGGCACTGTTGATCCCGCCAAAGCGGGCGAGACTGGTCCGCTCGCCGGAACGCACATCGTGGCGGAACACCTCCGACTGCCGGTTCTCGAACGACACGTACACTAGGGCACTGCCGTCCGGCGACCACGCCGGCGACATCAGCGGATCGGGCGAACGATAAAGGGTCTGCGGATTGGCGCCATCGGAATCCGCCACCTGCAGTCGGAACTCGCGGCCGTCGTCATGGCGCTCCACCTGCACGAACGCGATGCGCGCGCTGAAGGCGCCCGGGTCGCCGGTGATCGCCTCGTAGACGATATCCGACACCCGATGGCCACCACGCCGCAGCATGTCGCCCGGTACCGGGATGCGCCAGCCGCCCACGCGCTCCTCTGCCAGCACGTCGAACAGGTGGAATTCCACGATGACCCGGTCATCCTCGGGCTGCTTGCTGCCGACCACCACGTATTCGGCGCCGGCTCGCGCCCAGGGCTCGGGGATGAAGTCGGCCGGACCGGTGGCCGCGGCCGGCAGATCCTCCTCGCGGACCTCGAACAGCCCGCTGCGCAGCAGGTTCCCCCGCAGGATGTCGCTCAGGCGGGTCTCCGGTTCATCGTCGCCGCGCCATTCAAACGGAGCCACGGCCACCGGGATCGCCCCGGCGACCCCCTCGGTCACCGTTACTTCCAGGACCGCCGAGGCCGGGGCCGCAGCCAGCAACAGGATACCGCCGCACAGCCCGGCCAGTCCGCGTCGCACTCGTTCAAGCATCATTCTTTCCACCCGATTCCTGCCAGAGAAGCGCCGGAGCGGGCGCTACCGGCTGCCGTGGCAAGGGTCGCAAGCCCCATGGCAGCAGGGGCACGCCCGCGGTTTGGACCGCCCCCCGCATCATCTGTTCACTGCGGTTCGAACTGGATCCGGACGCCACGCGCAGCAGCCTCGGCATCCGGTGGCTCCGGCAACGCCCGCAGACGCCCGATCGCCTCCTCCACCGAAGCGCAGAAGGCGTCGCTGCCACGACAGTCTTCCACCTCGTAGCTGATGATACGCCCGGTTTCATTCACCCGCACGCTCACGCTGGCGCGATCGGAACTGGAGGCATCCTCGGGCTCGCGCCAGCGCCGCTGCACGGTCTCGCTGGCGCGTGCCCGCCATTCCTCCAGCGCCTCCTCGCGCTCACGCTGCGCCCGCGCCGCTTCGCGCCGTTCCTGTGCCTCGGCGATGCGCTGCTGCTCGGCCTCCATGGCTTCCTGCCGGCGCTGCTCCTCGAGCTCGCGCTCGGCCTCGGCACGCCGCTCGGCCTCTTCGCGCTCGCGCCGTTCCGCCTCTTCCTGCTCGCGGCGTTCCTGTTCCTCGCGGGCCTGGCGTTCGGCCTCCTCGCGTTCACGCCGCTCCTGTTCCTCGCGTTCGCGCTCTTCCTCTGCCTCGCGCCGCGCCTGCTCGGCGGCCTCGCGTTCCTCGCGAATGCGTTCGCGCTCCGCCTCGGCTTCCTCCTCGGCACGCCGACGCGCCTCCTCGGCCTCCTCGCGCGCCCGTTCGGCCGCCTCGATCGCCTCGCGCCGGGCCTGTTCCTCGGCCTCGCGCTGGCGCTCTTCTTCCAGCCGCTCCTGTTCCTCGGCCCGGCGGCGTTCCTCCTCCTCGCGCAGGGCCTCGGCGATCTCCTCCTGCTCCGCGACCTCTCGCTCATGCTGGATGCGGTCGAAGGTCTCGGCATCCACCGCCTCGGCCTCCACCACCTCGACGTCCTCGCCCGCGGTGATCTCCACCGGTTCCCCGGAACGGTCGTCCGGGGCCAGGTTGACGTTCAGCAGCAGCGCCGCGAACAGCACGCCATGCAGCGCCAGCACCAGCAGCAGGGCAAACGGATGTTGTCGCAGCAGTTCGAACACGGCGGCCGGTTCAGTCGTCGCGCGGCGGTTCGGTGATCAGGCCCACGCGGCCGCCCCCTGCCCGCTGCAGCGCGATCATCGCGTCGATCACCCGTCCGTAGTCCACATTGCGGTCGCCGCGCACGTAGGTCTGCGTGCCCGGGTGGTCCTCGAGGAACTGGATAACGATCTCGGTCATCTCCTCGGGCGCCAGCGGTTCATTCACCCGCGGTCCCTGGTTGAGGCTCAGCGCGCCCGCGGCGTCCACCGTGACGACCAGCGGTTCGGCCGCCTCGGTCCCGTCATCCAGCGCCTCGGCCTGAGCCTCGGGCAGATCCACTTCCACCCCCTGCTGCAGCATGGGCGCGGTGATCATGAAGATGATCAGCAGCACCAGCATCACGTCGATGAACGGCACGACGTTGATCTGCGACATCGGCCGCCGACTGCGGCGCTGGCTGCGAAGCGAGGTCTTCGCCATCGGTTATTCGCCGGTCGTGGCGACCGACGCCTCGCTTGCGCGCGGATGGGACTGGCGGTTGAGCAGGCCCGCGAACTCTTCGCTGAAGTTCTCCAGCCGCCCGGCGATGCGATCCACGTCCCCGGAGAAACGGTTGTACGCGATCACCGCCGGGATCGCCGCGAACAGCCCGAGCGCGGTCGCGATCAGGGCCTCGGCAATGCCGGGGGCGACCATCGCCAGGGTCGCCTGCTGCACCCCGGAGAGCCCGAGAAACGCGTGCATGATGCCCCAGACGGTACCGAACAGGCCGATGTACGGGCTGGTCGACCCGACCGTGGCCAGGAACTGCAGATAGCGCTCCATGCCGTCCAGCTCGCGCGAGATCGCCACCCGCATCGCGCCCTGGGCCGGCTCGGCGGGCGGCATGCCGTGCTGGCGCGCACGCAGGAACTCCTTGAACCCGGAGGAGAACACATGTTCCATCGGGTTCAGTACGGTCTTGCGCCGCAATCCCTCGTAGAGATGGGACAGATCCGCGCCCGACCAGAAACGTTCCTCGAAGTCATCGGCCGCACGGTCCACGCCGCGCAGCGTGCGCGCCTTCACAATGATGGCCAGCCACGAGAACACCGAGGCCAGGACCAGGATGATCATCACCAGCTGGACCACCAGACTGGCCTCCATGATGAGCTGGTACATCGAAAAATCGACTTCCACGGATCTTCTCCCTCAGCCGGTTGCTTCGGTATCGGTTGCGATCGCCGCGTGCATCGCGCGGTGGACGGATTCCGGCACGGCGGCCGGCACGCCCCGCTCGGGATCCACGCAGGCAATCATGATCTCGCCGACAACCAGCGCCTCGCCGTCGCGGCGCACGACCTGAACGAACTCGACACTGGCGCGACGCAGGCGACGCGGTTCGCAGGTCACTTCCAGCGCCTCGTTGAAACGCGCCGGCCGCCGCATGTCCAGGCTGGCGCGGCGAACCGCGAACACTACGCCGCAGTCGGCCCTCAGACGGTCCTGTTCGAAGCCGAGTTCCCGCAGCCACTCGGTGCGCGCACGTTCCATGAATTTCAGATAATTGGCGTGATAGACCACGCCACCGGCATCGGTATCCTCGTAATAGACGCGCACCGGCCAGTGAAAATCCGTGGCTGCCGTCATGCACGCCCTCCGCCGGCCAGCAGGTCCCCGTCCCCGCCGGGCAGATCGAACATCGCCAGCGTGCGCCGGGTGGCCTGGCGGCCGCGCGGGGTGCGCTGCAGGTAACCCTGCTGGATCAGGAACGGCTCGACCACGTCCTCGAGGGTGCCGCGATCCTCGTTGAGCGCGGTGGCCAGGCTCTCCACGCCCACCGGCCCGCCATCGAACTTGTCCACCAGCACCTCCAGCAGGCGCCGGTCCTGGGCGTCCAGGCCACCGGCGTCGATCGCCAGCAGATCCAGACCGTGCTCCGCGACCTCGGCGGTAATCACCCCGCTGGCGCGCACCTCGGCGTAGTCGCGCACCCGCCGCAGCAGGCGATTGGCCAGCCGCGGGGTGCCACGCCCGCGCCGCGCGATGGCCTCGGCCCCGGCGGCATCGATGCCCACGCCCAGCAGCCCGGCGGCCCGTTCGACAATATGCGCCAGATCGGTGACGGAATAATGATTGAGGCGTTGCACGATGCCGAAGCGGTCACGCAGCGGGGCGGAAAGCAGTCCCGCCCGGGTGGTGGCCCCGACCAGGGTGAATGGCGGCAGATCGACCTTGATGGAGCGCGCGGCCGGCCCTTCGCCGATCACGATGTCCAGCTGCGAGTCCTCCAGCGCGGGGTACAGCACCTCTTCCACCACCGTGGGCAGGCGGTGGATCTCGTCGACGAACAGCACATCGCGCGGTTCCAGCGCGGTGAGGATCGCGGCCAGATCCCCGGCGCGTTCCAGCACCGGGCCGGAGGTCTGGCGCAGCCCCACCCCCAGTTCGTGGGCGACGATATGCGCCAGGGTGGTCTTGCCCAGTCCCGGCGGCCCGGCCACCAGGGTGTGATCGAGGGCCTCGCCCCGGCCGCGGGCGGCATCGATGAACAGACCCAGCTGTTCCACGACCTGCGGCTGGCCGGTGTAGTCCGTCAGCCGTTTCGGCCGCAGGCTCACTTCGGCGCCGGCGTCCTCGGACTGATGCTGCATGTCGACCAGGCGGGATTCCATGCGCTGCAGTATGCATCCTGCCGGGAACCATTTACAGGGGCTCCCGGCTGTGGTTTTCGCGGAATCCGGGCCGGATCACGCCCGCCCGGCATGCAGCCTCAGGAACGCACGGTCGCACGCAGGGCGAGGCGCACCAGGGTCTCCACCGAATCCGCCTGTTCGCGCACCGCGGCCACCATCTTCTCCGCGCTGGCACGCGCATAGCCCAGGGCCTCCAGCGCCGCCAGGGCCTCGTCCTCCATCGACGGGCCGGCCGTAACCGGCGCCGCATCGCCCCCCGCCTCCGGAGCCGACCCGCCAAAGCCGAGTTCGCCCAGACGCTCGCCCAGCTCCAGGGCCACGCGTTCGGCTGTGCGCTTGCCGATCCCGGGCACCTTCGCCAGCCCGGTGGTGTCGCCGGACCGGATCAGCCCGGCGAGCTCGTCGCCGGCATAGGTCGACAGCATCGCCAGCGCCAGACGCGCACCGATGCCGTTCACCCGGATCAGCCGGCGGAACAGGTCACGGTCGCGGCGATGATGGAACCCGTACAGCTGATGGGCGTCCTCGCGCACCACCAGATGGGTGGCCAGCACCACGGTCTCGCCCGGGTCCGGTAACAGGGCCAGCGTGGACACCGGCACGTCCACCTCGTAGCCGACGCCGCCAACGTCCAGCAGCACGCCGCCGGGCTCGCGACTGATCAGGGTCCCCTCCAGACGCGCGATCATGTGCGGCCTCCGCCGATGGCGGCGGCCGGCTGCAACCGCGCCTGGCTGGCATCGGTATGCGCATGGCACAGCGCCACGGCCAGGGCGTCGGCGGCGTCGCTGGACGCCGGTTCGCCGAGAGAAAGGATCTGCTGCGTCATGTGCTGTACCTGCTCCTTGCCGGCACCGCCAACCCCGACCACGGCCAGCTTGATCGCGCGCGGGGTGTATTCGTGGACGGGCAACCCCGCCCGGGTAGCGGCACAGATTGCCGCCCCGCGCGCCTGCCCGAGCTTGATCGCGGACTGCGCATTGCGTGCGACGAACACGCTCTCGATCGCGAGCACGTCGGGGGCCAGCTCGGCGATCACCTCCTCGATCCCCGCAAAGATCTCGCCGAGGCGCTCGGGGAACGCCTTCGCCCGCGGGCGCACCACGCCGTGCCCCAGCGAGCGCGACTGCCGCGACCCGGTTTCGATCACCGCGAAACCGGTCAGGCGCGAACCGGGATCAATGCCGAGGATGCGCACCGCTTCAGCCCCGCCGCCGAATCCGGAGCTCAACCATCGCCGCCCACCCCTTCGGGGAAGTTGGCGTTGGTGTAGACGTTCTGCACATCGTCCAGATCGTCCAGCATGTTCAGGAGCTTCAGCACCGTCTCGGCGGTTTCCTCGTCCAGCGGGGAAAGGGTCTCCGGACGCATGGTGACCTCCGAATTTTCCGGCTCCAGACCGTGATCCAGCAGGGCCTGACGCACGTCCTGATAGGCGTCCGGGTCGGTGAGGACCTCGATGGAACCGTCATCGTCCACCAGCACGTCCTCGGCACCGCCCTCCAGCGCCGGCTCCATCACCGTCTCCTCGTCCAGCCCCGGAGCAAAGCTGATCACGCCCTTCTTCTCGAACAGATAGGCCACCGAACCGTCGGTGCCGAGATTGCCGCCCATCTTGTTGAAGGCATGGCGCACCTCCGACACCGTACGATTGCGGTTGTCGGTCATGCAGTCGACCATGATCGCCGCACCGCCCGGGCCGTAGCCCTCGTAGCGCAGCTCCTCGTAGGCCTCGCCCTCGGTCTCCCCGGCACCCCGCTTTGCCGCGCGCTCGATGGTGTCGCGGGTCATGTTGTTCTTCAGGGCATTGTCGAACGCCAGACGCAGACGCGGATTGGTCTCCGGGTCCGGTCCCCCGTGACGCGCGGCCACGGTGATCTCGCGGATCAGCTTGGTGAACAGCTTGCCGCGCTTCGCGTCCTGCGCGCTCTTGCGGTGCTTGATGTTCGCCCACTTGCTGTGACCGGCCATGGTGTTCCGCCTCCTCGTTGCCTGTGCTCAGGGAAACGCTGCTCAGTGTAACGGGGTTCAGAGGTCGAATTCCCCGTGCTCCAGGAAATGCGCGACGGCCTGCGCGACCGGATCGCTGAAGATCAGGCCCATGTGGGTGACCGGTGCCTGGAGATGCCGGGACACTTCCGGCCCCCGGGTCTCCTCCACCGCGACCAGGCCATCATGCGGTTCGGGCAGTTCGGTCAGCAGCGGCCCCGGAAAACGCCCGCGGGTACCGGCGATCATCCCCACCTGGCGCCCGCGCAGCACCGGGCTGCCGCCCAGCAGACCGCGATCCAGCGCGCGCCCCAGCCACCAGCGCCCGGCCCGGTTGGCGGCCAGCCGCGCGGCCACCCGACTGCCGGCGAGCGGGGAACCCAGCATCACCACGCGCCCCGGCCGCTGCACCGGCGCCACCGCGAACAGGTGCCGCAAGATCACCCCGCCAAGGCTGTGGCCGACCAGGTGCACCATGTCGTCCGGCAGGGTCTCCAGCCAGGCCGCCAGGGCGCGCGCGACTTCCTCGGGGCTGGCCCTGCGCGACGGATAGCGAAACGCCCGCACCCGGTAACCCGCCGCATGCAGACGACGCCGCAGCAGCGCCATCTCCGCCCCGGTCATGTGCCAGCCATGCAGGGTCACCACCGTGGTCCGCATGGCCGTCATCGCCGCGCTGCCCCCGGGCCTATTGCGCGCCGTCGCCGGCAACCCCGGCCCGCAGGCGGATGCCCAGTTCGCGCAGCGGCTTCTCGCCCACCGGCGCCGGGGCGTCGGTCAGCAGACAGGCCGCGGTCTGGGTCTTGGGGAACGCCATCACGTCGCGGATCGAGTGGGCGCCGCTCATCAGCATCACCAAACGATCCAGACCGAAGGCGAGGCCGCCATGCGGCGGGGCGCCGAAGTTCAGCGCATCCAGCAGGAAGCCGAATTTCTCGCGCGCCTCTTCCTCGCCGATGCCCAGCGCCTCGAACGCGGCCTGCTGCATCTCCGGGTTGTGGATACGGATGGATCCGCCGCCGACCTCAGTGCCGTTAAGCACCATGTCGTAGGCCCGCGACATGGCCTCGCGCGGGTTCTCGCGCAGAGCGTCGGGGCTGTCGGTGGCCGGGGCGGTAAACGGGTGATGCAGGGCGTACAGGCGCTTGTCGTCCGGATCCCACTCGAACATCGGGAAATCCACCACCCACAGCGGGCGCCAGCCGGCCTCGACCAGGCCGCGATCATGGCCTACCTGCACGCGCAGCGCACCGAGCGCCTCGTTCACCACGTCGGCGCGGTCCGCGCCGAAGAAGATCAGGTCGCCGGCGGCCGCGCCAGTACGCGCGAGAATCTCGCGGATCACGTCCTCGGGCAGGAACTTCAGGATCGGCGACTGCAGCCCGTTCGCAGGATCGGCGGGGTCGTTGACCTTG
>LKMJ01004717.1_pt1 | contig 12851 bp, 19 predicted proteins | sample 643391 | NCBI WGS metagenome assembly LKMJ01 (sample SAMN04112250, study PRJNA286221) | soda lake metagenome | biome: soda lake; feature: Kulunda Steppe; material: water; isolation source: sample PL-Br10 brine of Picturesque Lake | place: Russia: Kulunda steppe | collected 2010-07
ACGTATCCACAGGGAGGGGATACACCACCGTCATCGTTTTCATACACTGTTTTTGATGTTGTCCCACAGGCCCACGCAAGCATTTTTATCGGAAAACGCCCAACCACAGTGTAAGATGTGCGTTCCGGCCTGTGGACTTCGACTCGCTTGCCGTTCCAAAACCACTGTGGCTCCTGCAAAGCGCGTTGTGGAATCAGGAACCCCCATCCTTGGTGGGGTAGTTCACGCTGAAAATAGAGTATTTTGTGATAATGATTGATTCGCTTCCCAACCGACCCCTCGTAATGAGTGAAATTTCCGCGCTTGATTCATCAACTGATGAGACTGCTGTATCTGCTGTTTCAATCCTTATACCCCCAGATGTTTCCGGGTTCAGAGTGTACACCATTCTCGTTGCAAAGGAGAAAAGGCATTTAATAGGATACGATGAAGAAAATGGTGGGTGGGATGTTATTTGGGACGATTCACAAGCTAGAACTTACGAAACTGTTAGTGAACAGTGGATGAAAGAACAATACGGTGATCGTATTGAACGTGACGAACGCGTTGACTTCGAAGAAAGTTTGTGAATTTTAACCCAAACTAACGCCTGTTCACAGATCTCTAGGCTGGACTGTTTTCCTGTCGTTCGCTGCTGCACGTTCGGCAGCATCATCAATTATTTCCTGCACTTCTTCATTTAATGCAGCATAAAAATCAGACGCAACGTTGTGTTCATCGAGTGTTTCTTTCACCGCTGATTTGACGATTAGTTCTGACATTGCGATTCCGGATACAATACTGAGGGTTATAAATGTTGTTAAATATTTTCAGTGAAGATATCTATTTGCTTGTATTGTACCAAATACCAATTAATGAAACACAATGTTCAATTTTAACATCTGAAACCATTTGATACCATCTTATGGTAAATGCTTATATGTACCCGGAGCTAACAATTGAAGTGATGAGTGATGAAATCCCTTCGTTGGATTCTTTTCCGATGAAGCTAATGGAACAGTTACAAACCTCCAACGGAGAGATGGCAGAAAACCAACTGGAACTCTTTCAGCAGTTAGCCGTCGCTCAAACTCTCAATCCTGTTGTAACGAACACGTCTGCTTTCCCTGTCGGAAATGCTGGTATGTTCAAAGCGAAGATACAGAGTGGTGGGAGACTCAGTATTCCCGGAGCAGAACGAGAGGCCCTTGGGATCGACGAAGGAGACATAGTACAGACATTCATCATTCCTATCAAAAATCAACATAACCATGACTAACACAGCAATTCAACAACTATTCGAAGCACAACGAACCGTATTAGAACAAACCCATTCTGTAGCGCGTCTTACTGTCGATATGCGGCAAGTAGCTCCACAGACGACTGCAGCTTTCATCGAAGCTCTTGAAGAAACCACAGAACGCAACGATGAAGCCACACGAGAAATCGTGGGTGTATATCTTGACGCTCTTGGTGAGACTCTGACCGATGACAGCGACATCGATTCTGTTCGAGAGGCGTTCGAAACCGCTCTCGACAATGCAGCAGATGCTCGTAGTGAGCAGTTTGACCGCGCTGAAGAAGCACTCAACCAAATTGAGTCAATGGATGAAGAATTTGCAGAGGCACACGAAGAAGCGGTTGAGAAGTCTTTTGAAGCCTTCTATGACGGTCATACGAGTCTCCAAGATGCAGTTGAGGAACTGAACAACGAGGAGTAGTATCGACCACTCACACTTATTAACCATACTTACTACTCATACTGGCTAGTAATGGTACTCAATTTGAGGGTTTGGTGAACTTCTTCGGGTCAGTCAACTGCCTCGGGGTCAATCCCCGAGGTATCCGCATTGATTTTGATGAATGAGACACTCGACTAGCTCTGTTCGTAGACACTTTGACCCACAATTTGTTTCACTTACGGGAAGTGCAAGGAGAAAGCCCCGTGCTTTAGCGCGGGGATGAATCCGACACTGCCCTACACCAACCACTTTTCAACAACACAGATGGATATTCCACGCCACTATACCGAAAATTTATGTAAGTAAAAATACTATGCTTACATATGACGAATCAGGTCGTCACTCGGACACTCAAAGCGAGTCTTCAAAACCACTCGCAAGTCTGTGACGACCTCGATTCGCATGGCTTCGCCGCCAGCAAGTTGTGGAACGTCGGGCGATGGACGATTTCGCGTGTCTGGGATGCTATCGGCCACATTCCAGACGCCGATGAACTCTGTTCGTACCTCAAATCCCACGAACGTTATGCAGACCTACACAGCCAATCTAGTCAGCGAGTTCTTCAAGAACTCGGTGAGGCGTTCGTCTCGTGGTACGAACAGGACGACCCAGACGCGAATCCACCCGGCTACCGCAAACACGGCGACGACCACCCACGGTCGACGGTGACGTGGAAAAACCAGGGCTTCAAACTCGATACCCAGTACAACCGTGTCCGGCTCTCCAAAGGCACGAACATGAAAGAGTCGCGCTACGCCGCCGACTACATCCTCTGTGAATACACGCTCCAGACGGACGAGCAGACGCTCGAAGATGTTGAAAGCGTCCAGACAGTGCGTGCTGTCTGGACTGGCGAGCAGTTCGAACTCCATTTCGTCTGCAAGATGCGGATTGGGACGGCCGACACCCCCGGTGAGAAGACAGCAGGTGTTGACCTTGGCCTCTGTAACACGGCGGCTGTCTCTGTCGGTGACGAGACACTGCTGTATCCGGGCAACGCCCTGAAAGAAGACGCTCACTATTTCCGACAGCAAGAATACGAAACGGAAGGCGAGAGTGGCCCGAGCGACCACGCGGAGTGGGCCAGACAGAAAAAATCCCGGCGGCAAGACCATTTCCTGCACGCGGTGTCGAAAGACATCGTTGAGCAGTGTGCCGCCCGTAATGTTGGGACGATAGCAGTCGGCCATCCGAAGAACATCCGTGACGATGGAGACTGGGGCAGGCACGGGAACAAGCGCCTGCACGACTGGGCGTTCGAAACGTTGCTCAGCCACGTCGAGTACAAAGCCCAAGAACGCGGTATCGACGTAGAGCGTGTGGACGAAGCAGGATTGAAAACGTCGAAAACCTGCTGTGAGTGTGGGACGAAAGCAGACTCGAATCGTGTTGAACGTGGGTTGTATGTGTGTGCAAACTGCGAGTTGGTCGCCAACAGCGACCTGAACGCGGCAGAGAATATGCGAGCGACGGTAACTCCGAATCCGACACAGGATAGGAGTAACGGCTGTTTGGCTCAGCCTTCGGTACGCCTGTTCGATAAATCCACGGGGCGAGTAGCCCCACAAGAACGGGTTGTATCGTGAACCCTAATATCCCAACCAAGCGGTGCGGTACCGTGGGAATCCCACGACTTCAGTCGTGTGGAGGAAGTCAATCGTCGAGTTTCTCGATGCCTTTTTTCGAGACGTTACCTTTCGTGATCTCATCAGGCATCCAGTCTGGTTTGTCACTGGGGGCAGATTCCTCCCACGCCCAGCCGTCGTAGATGTGGACTTTTTCGGTTCCTTTCTCTCGCAGTCTAAGTTCGACGCGGTCTGCTTCGTCCTCGCTCGCACCGGGATCGAGTCGGCGAGCAGCTTTGAGCGCTGCCTGTCTCGGTGTGTTACCCGAGAACACGCTCGACTCATCACCGTCTGCAGAGCGCAGTGCAAAGTTCCGCTTACCGTCTTCACGTACCATGGTTTTTACCTCCATGCGAAGTAAGCACATGGTTTAATATAAAGATATCCCTCAAAACCGGCCGACAGCGTCGGTATCTTTATATAGGTTCCGCTCACCAGTACGGTGGGAGAAACTGATCGACCGCGACACGATCGGCCGCGTAATTGACAGTGATCGTACCTGTGTGACAGGCAGTCATTCGCTGTGGCGTAGAAAACACTTAAGTATATCCTACGGTGAGGTTCGAGGTAGAATCCCGCGATGGTACGGAAAAAAAAGCTGAGTCCAAGCGGTGCAAAAGATGACGAAGGTAACTACCACAACGTGCATCTGAATCTCCACGAGGACGAACTGGCAGTTGCTGGTATGGACATTGGTGACGAAGTGTTTGTCCGTGTCCGAGATGGAAAGATAATCATCCAGAAAGCAGACGAAAATGAAGTAGAACACGAATTCTGAACGCACCTCCGCTGTTTATCAGTACGCACCGAGTGACCACCATCTCGCTTTTGCCCCGCTGACTCGAGCGACCACCGATCAGAGGGGAAGGAACCGTTCGATGACGCCGATCAGTCCCCACGAAATGGCGATGAGCAACAGAAAGTAAAGCGCGTTTCCGATCCCCGAGAGTAGCAAAAACCGCTCGCGTGGATACGCACTCAGTCCTGCGACGACACTCATCAGGCTCCTAATTCCCGGAATAGCGTTCGTCACGCACAGAGCAATGCCACCGTAGCGGTCGAACACGCGCTCGAGATGGCCCATCCGTCGGTCGCCGAGTCTGTCCACGATCCGTGTCGGGAGGGTGTCGAGGTACGGGACCGTTCTGCGCACGCCGATGTATTCGGGTGCATTTTCGTGACAGCCGCGGTATACCGTCCATTGACCAACGGTAGCCGCGACAATACAGATCAAAAACAACACGGTAAGCGTGTGTAGTGGAGGGGTTGTGACAGTCACGTACCCAACAAATATCACGGTCGGCTGAAACACTTTGCCGACGACCAGTCCATCGAAATAAAAGAGGACTGCCAGGGCTGGAATCCCCACGGCGACAACCACGCTCACGGGGTCCACGAATACCCACCCACTCGAGTCTCGCTTCGTTCGAGCCCGTCAGCACGACTCATACAGATCGATTTGTGAGCATCGATATAGTAGTTGGTGCGACAGGCGTCACAGGACGTTTGCGTGTGACTCGCGGAAACAATACAAACACGTGTCATATTCGCCCGAGGTGGTAAGCACCACGTACACGTTCTCGACGCCGGAATTCACCGTCTACGACCAATCTATCCGAGTGAGAGTCAACAAATGTGAGTTGCGGGGAACGCTACCGGTAACACAAGCCGTCTATACACAGTTGTGGTGAATGCCGTCCATGACGACAGTTGTGGAACTCGAGATGCCAGCGTCCTGTCTCGCCGGACGTCAGGCGTTCGAGGACGTCCCCTCACTCGAGTTCCAACTAAGTGGTGTGATCGGCGATTCCCCACCCTTGGTGTGGGTGTCGGGACCCAGCCGTCACGAGGTATCTAGCGCACTCGAGGCAGACCCTTCTATCGACGTTCTCGCGAGTTTGACGGATGCGAGTCAGGGACGGTGGCTGTTTCGCCTCGAGTTCGATCCAGTCGTCACACAGTTTCAACAGATCGTCGCCGACAACGACGGTGCGATACTCGAGACGACCGGGCGTGACGGTATCTGGTCGTTGAAGCTACTGTTTCACGACCGCCAGTCGCTCTCTGTCGCTCACGACGTATTCCGGGAGAACGAGTTCGCGGTGACGGTGACGCGGATGCGATCGATCGACGGCGTGAAAGGTGAGGGAACCCCGCTCACACAGACCCAGTACGAGACGATTCTGACGGCACACGAACGCGGCTACTTCGACGTGCCACGGAAAATCACGCTACAGGAACTCGCAACCGAACTCGACATCTCACATCAGGCGCTCTCTGAACGGCTTCGCCGGAGCCACGCCGCGTTAGTCAGTGCGAAGTTGCTGAACCACCGCTCCTCGAGCACGATCGACCCGTGAACTGGCCAGTCCGTAACGACCAAACGCTTCGACCGAGTGAGAGACGGTATGAAGTTCGCACCGGGTGCGTGGCGGTACGCCATCGTTCCGCTGCTCGCTGCGCCGTTTGCGTTCATCTATAGTGTCAAAGCAAGCCTCGTCGCCGTTGCACTCGGTGTCGGAACGCTCGCGTTCTTTCGTGATCCCGATCGAACGCCACCACCGACCGGTGTCGTCGCACCCGCCGATGGAACGGTCTCTGTCATCCGCACCGAGGACGACCGACTCCGACTTGGGACGTTTATGAACGTTCACAACGTCCACGTCGTTCGCGCGCCCTTCGAAAGTACGGTCGTCGCAGTCGAACACACCCCCGGTGGCTACAAACCGGCGTTTTCGAAAGAGTCTGACCGAAACGAGAAAGTACACCTCCGCCTCGAGCCCACACACGGGCCGACTACAGACGACGCTCACAGCAAAACGACTGCAGGCGACGATCACAACACAACGACTGCAACGGTGACGTTCATCGCTGGTGCGTTCGCGCGTCGAATCCACCCGTACGTCGAACCCGGTGACGAACTCGAGCGCGGGCAACGCATCGGACACATTGCCTTTGGGAGTCGCGTCGACGTGCTGTTTCCACCGGCGATCGATCGATCGGCACTCGCGGTCGAACACGGCGAGAAACTGACTGCCGGAGAAAGCGTGCTCCTCGAGTCAGACCGTGACGGCGGACTCGGTGGCGTCGCGTTCGGTACTGGATTCGACGTGCGTGAAACTGAAACTGAAACTGACAGTACTGACGGAACAGGCGAGACTGACGGGACAGCCGAGCACGATGAGAACGGCGACACCGAAACGTCACAGTAGTCGAACGAAACACACTCGAAAAGACACCCCGTCACTCGGTCAGATGTGACCGATACCCCTTCGGTTCGAATCCGCGACGACAGACGACGCGTTTGCGCCCGACAGTGATTGCACTGACCTGCCGATCGGCTTCCATCTCGCTGATAACCTCGGCTAAGTGCGCTTCCGACCAGCCAGTTTTCTCGAGAATCGTCGTCTCGTCGACGCGACCACCGCGTTTGACGAGCAATCGGAGCACGCGATCTTCGTCGGGCAGTTCGCGTTCGTCGACGCCGTACTCGACTTGTTCTGCGTAACTCAGCGACTTGTTGCCTGTTCGTGTCTCGCCCGCACTCGAGCGGTCGTCTGACTGCTGCGCACTCGAGGCGTCACTTGGCTGTCCGTCCTTAGTGTCTGAATCCCAGAGCGAAGACAATCGGTCGCGGAGCGTATTAAGTACCATTTTGTTGATCACCATCCACGGAGGGTGCTACCAGTAGGACGTACACCTACCTTGCTCTTATGCTCGCGTGGTTATATGACTGTGGCGCCGTTACTCGTGACGTGAATGACACCCGTCGAGTCACGGCGAGAGCGTTGCCTGCCCGAAAGCGACCCCAAATCACAAACAGTGTCCCTGCACTCTCTGGGTTGGGACTGTGTCTCATACTGCTCACAGAACACCGTCGAGTGGCGCGAACCAGACGGCCGCGACGAGGATGGCTAAGAAGACGTACGAACCGCGAATAAGGAGCATCGTCGCCAGCGTTGGTCCAGCACGCCGAGCCAAGAACGCGACGACACCGAACGCGAGGACAGCGAGGACACTCGAGGGTGGAAAGATACCGACGGCGACGAGGGCAATGACAACCGAAAGCGCAGTCGCCATGAGGCCGTAGGCGACGCGGTACGCACCAACAGGACCGACAGCAACAGCAACCGTTCGTTTGTCGATCGAGCGATCGTAGTCGTAGTCTTTGCTGTCGTCGATCACTTTGATACCCGAGAGTAAGACGAGAAAGACGACCGCGAAGCCAACCGTCGTGGGGGCGAGTGCGGTGGCCTGGACGTAGTACCCGCCAGAGATCGAGAGCGCGATGCCGAGTGGGTAGCCAGTCGTCGCCGTTACGGGGTTCGTATCGAGTTGTGGTGCGTGCCCGTAGGCGATCAGCCACGTCGGGAGCGTCAGCGCGACTGCGACCCAGTCGACGAAAACGAGCAGCGAGAGACAACAGAGGGCAAAGAGTGTACTCGAGGCGACGAGTCCGAGTCGACAGCCGCGTGCAGTGAGTGGGTGATCGTCGTCTTCACCCCGGACGAAGAAGTCGACGTAGCCATCTTTGAGGTGTGCCGTATAGACGGCTGCAAACATCGCCGTGACGTGGATAAAAGCGACGGTCGGATCGCCACCACGAGCGAGAACGGCACCGAACAGCGAGGCAGCAAGCGGTGGTAACATGAACACGGGATGGACCTGCGACCAGTACGCCCGTCCTGTGGCTATCAGTCCGGTGCCATGTCTCGCGACGTTCATATCGCATGTGTAGGGTCGCTAAAATATAATACCGATGGGCTCTTGGCCCCGACACGAGTAAGACTGGTATGACAGCAATTACGTTGTACGAACTCCCAGGGTGTCCGTTCTGTGCAAAAGTACGAACCAAACTCGACGAGCTCGGACTCGACTACGACGCAGTCGAGGTGCCACGCGCACACAGCGAACGCACGACCGTCGAGGAACTCAGCGGACAGACCGGCGTCCCCGTCATCGTCGACGAGGACCACGGCGTCGACGGGATGGCCGAAAGTAGCGACATCGTCGCCTACCTCGAGGAAACCTACGGAGGCTGACTGTGTGGCTCGTCGTCGGTGTCGCACTCGTCGTGATTGGGCTCGTCGGCGTCAGTAACGCGCAAGCAATCGTCTCTCTCCAGCACCGCCAGAACGTCGTCCCGGTCGAGTTCGGCGAACTCGACGACACTGATCGGGTGCAGATCACGAAAGGTGTCGGGGTGCTGTCGACGCTCGTTGGCTTTGGGCTGATCCTCCTCGGCGTGCTGTGACGATCAGACGATACCGAGCCCACCGAGTACGAGGCGAACACCGATAACTGCGAGCAGCGAGAGGACACTCAACCGCTTGGTCCGATCTGTCAACAACGGACGGATGCGACGACCGACGAACACACCGACGACAGTCGGGACACTCAACGCAACCGAGAGGAGCACGACCGTCACCGATGGGTAGAGCCCGAACACGCCAGCAACGCCGACTCGAGTGGCGTTGACGCCGACGAAGATGAGTGCGATCACGCCGACGAATAAGTGCTGTGGAAGGTCCCGACTCTGGACGTAGGCGACGATCTGTACGCCCACGTTCGTCGCCCCGAAGACGAATCCCGAGACCGTTCCGAGCGCGACCATCATTCGTGGCTGCTCGACGAAACACCGATCTTTCACCCCTGAAATACCGGGAATCGAAATCGTCTGTGTCCCGACGTACGCGAGCGTCAGCAGACCGAGTGTCACCAGCAACGGTTCGGCCGGAACCGACTCGAGCAGCGCCATCCCGACGATCGTGCCGATCAGCACCGACAGCACGTACGGAAAGAAGCGTCGCCCGCAGGTACGGACACTCTCTCGATCGAGTTCGTCGAGCAACGAGAGGTTCGTCGCCAGAATCGGGATAATCAGGACGACGACAGCGATCGACGGTGGAACGAGCGTCGCAAGCGCCATCGTCCCGACCAGTGCGAAGCCAAAGCCAGCGATACCGGTGAGCGTTCCCGCCACGAGAACGATGGCGACGATGAGTGCAATCGTAACTGGGTCGAACATCTGGGAAGTGATTCTCGAGGTGTGCGATACCGAAACGGAGGCAACCGATCGAGTGGTCGTGCGTTACTCGGCGTCAGACGAATCAGCGCCGTCGTCTTCTAAGTACGCTTCGACGTACTCCTTACCGAATAAGCCAGCAACGACACCAAGCGCGAGCGCCAGCGCGATCGTGATGCCAAGACCGATCGCCGAGACGATGCCGTCTGTGATCATGTAGACGATGGTGAGGTCGATGCCGATCATCTCGAGACCGATGACGATGACGACCACGTACAGCAGCGTTCGAACGGTCGCCTCCATCCAGAGGCCGTAGCCGCTTTCTTCGGCAACCTCGGAGTTTCGGGTCCGACGGGCGGCGTAGTCAGAGAACACGATCCCCACGACGATCACGATGATACCGGCGAGCAGACTCGGGACGTACGCGACGAGTACCTCGAGCCACTCGCCGAGTTCGTCGAAGCCAATGATGTCGGCTGCGAGGAAGATGGCGAACAGGATGACGTAGTACTGAACGATCGTCCCAATCCCACTCGAGAGCGAGCCATCGCTGTCTTCGAACAACGAACCGAGCAGCGAGTCCTCGATCTGATCGTCGAGTGCGGTTCGCTCGAGCAGGTTCGTGACGACGCGCTTGAGTCCCCAGCCGACACCGACACCGAGGGCGAGAACGATGATCGCGAGGATGAGCGCTGGAAGTAACTCGATAGCCGACTGGATCGAGCCGACGATGGTGTCAACAAGTGTATCGATTATCAACGGTGCAGTAACCACGTTCGCTTCGGAGACGGTGTGTGAAAGCATACGACCGTGTATTGTCTTACTACCGGTTATAAATATTGTGTAAAAAGAGTACGTTTAGTTTGTTGGAATTATTTTTCGGTTGGTATTTACGAGCGCCGCCGTGGAAACCGTTCAGTCGTCGGGGTCGGCCGTTCGCAGTCGCACGCTTTCGGCGTGGGCCTCGAGTCCTTCTGCATCGGCCAGTGTGGTGATCGTCGACTCGAGCGTCTCGAGTGCCGTTACAGAGAGTCGCTGGACGGTCGTCGAGCGCAGGAAGTGTTCGACGGCGAGGCCACCGGTCACGCGTGCGCCACCGTTGGTCGGGAGGACGTGGTTCGTCCCACTCGCGTAGTCGCCTGCGGCGACGGGCGTGTGCGCGCCAAGGAAGACGCTGCCAGCGCTGTCGATGCGCTCGAGGATGGCCTCGTCGTCGGCGGCGAGAATCGAGAGGTGTTCGGGGGCGTACTCCTCGGCAAAGAGGATGGCTTCGCTCATCGAGCGAGCGAGCAAGATGGCGCTGGCGTCGTGGGCGAGGGCGCTACGGATCGTGGCTTCGCGCTCGCGGGCTGTCACCTGCTGTTCGACGGCGCGTTCGATTGCGTGGGCCGTATCCGCGTCGTCAGTAACGGCGACGACCGAGGCGTTCGGGTCGTGTTCGGCCTGTGCGATCAGTTCGGCGGCTGCCAGTGCTGGATCGGCCGTCTCGTCGGCGACGACGACGACTTCGCTCGGCCCCGCCAGGAAGTCGATCTCGACCTCGCCACGAACCTCGGCTTTGGCTGCGGTGACCCACTTGTTTCCCGGCCCAACGATCTTCTGAACGCGCGTCACTGATTCGGTGCCGTAGGCGAGGGCGGCGATCGCCTGTGCCCCACCGACGCTGTAGACGGCGTCTGCTCCAGCCGCGTGTATCGCTGCGAGCGTCACCGGATTGATCGTCTCGGCGGGCGGCGTCACCACGGAGACGTGCTCGACGCCCGCAACGACCGCGGGGACGACGCCCATGATTGCACTGGAGGGGTACGCCGCCGAGCCACCGGGCACGTAGACGCCGACGCGCTCGAGCGGGCGAAACCGACGACCGAGTTCGCGCCCGTCGTCGAACTCACGTCGCCAGTCGTCGGGTCGCTGTGCCTCGTGAAACGCGCGGACGTTCGCGGTAGCGGTTTCGATCGCGTTGTGAACATCCGTCTCGAGCGTCTCGTAGGCGCGTTCGCAGTCGTCGGTGATCTCGAGGTTGCCGACGTCGACGCCGTCGAACTCCCGGCAGTACTCGCGGACGGCGACGTCGCCTTCCTCGCGCACTCGGTCGACGATGTCGCTGACGTCGTCCCGGACAGCGTCGATACCAGCGTCGCGCTCGAACAGCGCCGCCCGTGCCTCGAGGCCCAGGTCGGCGAGTTCGGTGACAGAGAGAGCAGTCATGTCTCGAGGTGAGGCGGGCGGCGAAAAATCGGTTCCGGTTCGTCACTCTTCGATCGGGGACAGACCGACTGCGGCGGCAGTTGCGCGCACAAAGAGGTAGACGACGAGCGCGAAGCCAGCGATGCCGACCGGTGCGGCGAGGGTCTGGGCGGTTCGAAACGGGAGAACGAGGCGACTGAAGCCGAGGATGACGAAGCTCACGATGACGAGCGTAAAGGCGATCAGCGCCAGTCGGACGAACCCTCGTTGATTCATAGTGGGTGGCAGTTGCCTCGAGACGAGACGTGAAAAAAGATACCAGCAGAGAGATTATCGGCCAGTTGCATACAGGATGGGTCCGATGATGAGGAGGATGACGCCAGCTAACCGATAGATGATATCGTCTCCGACGGCACTGACTGGCGTCAACAGAAAGAGCATCCCGACGAGCAATACGTTGAGCCCCATAATCTTCATCGACTTCAGGGGAATTGCAGCAAGAACGGCCAACGCGAGCGTCCCGATGAGGACGTGGCCCATATGCAACTGGAGCATGAAGTTGTCGATTGCTTGGAGAGGTACCTCGATCATTCCTGTCTGTATCTCCCCACGATTCAGCCTTTAATACTTCGGTTCACGAGCGCATCGCGCTCGCTCGGCTGATCGACAGCGTGGTGTCACTCGAGAGCCGTTTCGAGTAACTCGATCGGCGTCGGTGGCTCGTCGGCGAACTCGGCCTCGAGTTGACTGCGACAGGAGGCACCGGGAGCGACGACCTGCGTGCCGTCACTATCCTCGACCTGTTCGTAGAGGATCGAGCCGATTGCTTCGCTCATCGAGGCGTGTTCGGCTTCGTAGCCGAAGCTGCCAGCCATGCCACAACAGCCCGAGTCGAGGGCGTCGACGGAGTAGCCCGCGCGACGGAGGACGCCGACGGCGTGGTGATCTTTGCGGGTCGCCTTCTGGTGACAGTGTCCGTGGTAGGTGAGTGAGTCGACTGGATCGGCGAACGAGAGCGAATCGTCGAGTCTGAACGTGTCGATGTACTCACAGACGCCGTAGGTTGCCTGTGAGAGTGCCGCTGCGTCCTCGCCAAGGAGGTCGAGGTAATCTAACTGCAGCATGACGGCGTCGGAGGGTTCGATGACGACGATCTCCCAGCCGTCTTCGACGTACCCCGCGAGGGCGTCGACGTTCTCGCGAGCCGTTTCCTTCGCTTGCTCGAGAAAGCCCTTCGAGAACGCCGGGCGGCCGGTATCACCGACACCGTCGGGAACGGCGACGTGAACCCCC
>LKMJ01004718.1_pt1 | contig 12849 bp, 14 predicted proteins | sample 643391 | NCBI WGS metagenome assembly LKMJ01 (sample SAMN04112250, study PRJNA286221) | soda lake metagenome | biome: soda lake; feature: Kulunda Steppe; material: water; isolation source: sample PL-Br10 brine of Picturesque Lake | place: Russia: Kulunda steppe | collected 2010-07
GCCGAGATCCATGATATCGACCCAGTAATCGAGGATCCCGGCGGCGTCTGTCGAGTCCGGACCGAGCCCCTCCCGATCGGCGCGGGGGACGCCCTTCTCGATGACGACGGCGTCGGCGCCCTCGCTCGCGGCCGCATGGCCCGCTGCGGAGCCGGCCGGGCCGCCGCCGACTATCGCGACGTCTGCGTGCTGCATACTCGCGTTCCTCGGGTGGGCGGCTCTTAAAACGATTGAACCGCGGCCGGTCGGATCAGTACTCCGGCGAGGACTCCGGGACGTCCTCACGTTTGTTCACGACGCGGGCGAGCACGAAAAGCGCGTCCGAGAGCCGGTTGAGATACGCGACGGAGGCGTCGTTGACCGGCTCGTCGGTCGCGAGCGCGACCGATCGTCGCTCGGCGCGGCGACAAACCGACCGGGCGTGATGGAGCTTCGCGCCGGGGGTGGAGCCGCCCGGGAGGATGAAACTCTGCAGCGGTTCGAGCTCCTCGTCGAAGGCGTCCATCCAGTCTTCGAGCTTCTGGACGTGATGTGGCTCGATGTGTGGCGTGTCGGGGTCGTCCTTGTCGGGGCTGGCGAAATCCGCCTGAATGATGTGGAGGTGGTTCTGTATCGCCTCGAGTTTCTCGTCGATGTCGTCGTATCCGGACGGTCTGACCATTCCGACGAGGCTGTTGACCTCGTCGACGGTGCCGTACGCCTCGATCCGCGAGCTCGTCTTCGAGACGCGGGACATGTCCCGGAGATCAGTCATCCCTTCGTCGCCTCTGCCGGTATAGATCTTCATACACGTGCGTTGGTCGCTCCGGGAGTTAAACGTATGGCTGGCGGCCCTGTTCGTATGTCGGGGCGTCGTGGTTCGTAAGCTCGAACGGCGACAACGCCACCCCGATCACTCGAGCGGCTCCGCCGTGGGCTTGATAAAAAAGTACGCGAAGACGGCGAAGGCGGCACCGAGGCCGAATCCCCACTGGACGCCGACTCGAGGCGAGCCGATGAGAAAGCCGCCGACGGACATACAGACGAACGCCAGGGCGAAGAAGGTCGCGGCCCGCGTAAAATCGCCCTGTATGAGGCTGTTCATCGACGGAGATACGGTCCTCGATGGGGGTAAAACGATCGCTTCGGGACGGCCTGGCGTCGACAGATCGATCGAGAGAGGGAAACGTTGAAACGGGTTCCGGAGGTTGTTTCGAACAGTAACAATGGAGATAGATGACATCGAGACTATCGCGGTGCTAGGGGCCGGTAACATGGGCCACGGGATCGCGGAGGTCGCCGCCCTCGCCGGCTACAGCGTCAATCTACGGGACATCAAAGAGGAGTTCGTTCAGGACGGCTACGACCAGATCGAGTGGTCACTGGATAAACTCGCCGAGAAGGAGCGGATAACGGAGGAAAAAGCGGAGGCGGCACTCGATAACGTGACGGCGTACGTCGACATGGAGGCCTCACTCGAGGACGCCGACTTCGTCATCGAGGCCGTCCCCGAGAAGATGGAGATCAAAAAGGACGTCTACGGGGACGTCGAGAAGCATCTCCCCGACCACGCGATCATCGCCACCAACACCTCCTCGCTTTCGATCACCGAGCTCTCCGAGGAGACGGAGCGTCCCGAACAGTTCTGCGGGATGCACTTTTTCAACCCGCCCGTCCGGATGCAGCTCGTCGAGGTCATCTCCGGCGGCCACACCGCCGAGGAAACCCTCGAGGTGACGGAGGCGCTGGCGGAGGACTTCGACAAGACGCCCGTTCGCGTCCGGAAGGATTCGCCGGGGTTCATCGTCAACCGGATCCTCGTTCCCCTGATGAACGAGGGCTGCTGGATGGTTTCCGAGGACGTCGCCACCGTCAAGGAGATCGACTCGACGACGAAGTTCGACATGGGGCTGCCGATGGGAGCGTTCGAACTCGGCGATCAGGTCGGCAACGACGTGACCTACCACGTACTGGAGTACATGAACGAGGTACTGGGCGAGGCCTACGAACCGGCACCGTTCCTGGAGGAGACGATCGAAGCGGAAGAGTTCGGCAAGAAGACCGGTAAAGGGTTCTACGATTACGAGAGCGGCGAGGGCGTCGACATCCCGACAGACGCCGGCAACGAGGCGATCGCGACGCGGCTCATCGCCGTGATGGCCAACGAGGTCGGCAATCTCGTCGGGGGCGACGTCTCTCGTCCGGGCCCGATCGACGAAGCGGTCACCCTCGGGGCCGGCTTCCCCGACGGCCCAGCCAAGATGGCCGACGACGCTGGCCTCGGGACGCTCGTCGAGACGCTCGAGGAACTGCACGAAGAGACCGGCCACCCACGATTCGAGGTCTCCGAAGGGCTCCGCACAGCCGCCGACGAAGGCGGTTTCCACGGCGCCGATGACGACGGCGGCGTCGAGTTCACCAACATCGAACTCGAGTACCCGGGCGACAAGATCGGGGAGATCGTCCTCGATCGGGAGGCCCGGATGAACACGATCAACACCGACCTCCTCGACGAGCTGGACGAAGCCATCGATCTCCTCGATGGCGACGGCGACGTCCGGGCGATCCTCGTGACCGGGAAGGGCGATCGAGCCTTCTCGGCCGGCGCGGACGTGACCTCGATGGCCGGCAGCGCGGACCCCCTCGACGCCATCGATCTCTCCCGAAAGGGCCAGGAGACGTTCGGCAAACTCGAGGAGTGTGACACGCCGGTCGTCGCCGGCATCGACGGCTACGCGCTCGGCGGCGGATTCGAGCTCGCCCTGGCCTGTGATTTCCGGATCGCCTCCGAGCGGTCCGAGCTCGGGACCCCCGAACACAACCTCGGTCTCCTGCCCGGGTGGGGCGCGACCCAGCGACTGAGCCGGATCGCCGGCTTCGGCCGCGCAAAGGAGATCATCTTCACCGCCGAACGGTACGACCCCGAGACGATGTACGACTACGACGTCCTCACGGAGGTCGTCGAGACCGAATCCTTCGAGGAGCGCGTCCACGAGTTCGCCGCCGATATCGCCGCCGGACCGCCGATCGCACAGAAGCTCACGAAACGGGCGATGCTCCGCGGCTGGGAAAACGTCGACGCCGGGCTCGATCTCGAGGCGCAGGCGTTCGGCCACCTCATGAACACCGACGACCTCATGGAGGGACTCACCGCGTTCATGGGCGATGAAGAGCCCGAGTTCGAGGGCAAATAGGCGGTCGAGGAAACTCCGAAACCGTCAATCCGTTCGGGACGGTACTGACAGTCGATGACCGGATCCCGGACGGTGACCGCGCTCGTCGTCGGCGCGGCGACGCTCGGATTGAGCGTTCTCCTGTACGTCTACACCGGTTCGTTCCTCTTTTTCCTGCTCGTCCCGTTCGTCCCGTTCCTCTTTCGCGGTCGGGACGGGGACCGGGGCGACTCCAGCCCCGTATTCGAGTGTTCACGCTGTGACTTTTCGACCCGGAACCCGGAGTTCGGCTACTGTCCCCGCGACGGGAGTCGGCTGTACGAGCAACGGGAGAGAAAGAAGTCGACAGCCACCGCTCAGAGTTCCGGGAAGAACCGTCCGTGAAAGCCGAACGGAACGGCGTGAGGGAGCGGCGCCCGGGCCAGTTCGGTCAGCGTTTCGGCGTCGAAAACGAGCAGCATCGAGCGGTCCCGCTTCGTATCCAGCGCCGGCGCCAACACGACGCCGTCGTCCTCGTCGGTTCCGTCGGGACGCTGCACCGTCCTCGGTTCCTCGACGTAGACGCCCCGTTCCCACCACTCCGTCGCGGTTTCGCGTTCGATATCGATCTTGGCGAGCCCGTTAGCTCCCGGGCGATCGGTCACCTGCCCGTAGGCGTACCGGTAGGGACGGGCACGGACGGAACGCGGGACAGTCGGGAGTTCACAGCCGCCGTCGTATCGCCGCGATCGATCGACCGCCTCGGTTTCGGGATCGATCCGGTACCGCAGCAGGCGGCCGTTCGGCGCCCCCTCGAAGGCGTCGCCGGAGAGAGCCTCGAAGGTGAGCGCTTCGACGATCGCGTCGTCCTCGAAGCCGACGAGATCGAGGACGATCCCGCCGTCGCGTTCGAAGGCGTTGACGTGATGAAAGGTGAAAAAGGGCGAGACCCGGGGGTCGGCCTCCACCGATCCGGTCTCGCGGTCGACGATCACGAACCGGCTCCGTCGATTCTCGTCGTACTCGAGCATGCCGAGCAACCCCTCCGAGTGCGGGAGCAGCGCCCGGAGAACGGCGGTCCGGAGCGGCGTCTCGACGAGCACGACGTACGACTCCGTGATCGAGCAGTCGTGAATGTAGCCGGGGCCTTCGGCAGGGACGGACGCGATCAACTCGCGGCTCGGCCGGTCGTTCGGCACCCGGTAGAGATGGTAGGCCGGCGACCGACCGAGTTCGGTGCTGTAACCGATCGTCTCGTTCCGGTGGGGATCGACGCGGAAATGCGCCGTCGTCAGGTGTTCCGGAAGGTCGTCTCGCCAGCGGAACTCGCCGCGTGTCTCGAGCGTCGTTGGATCGAACGCGATCCGTCGTGGCGCCTCCGTCAGCGCGACGTAGTGTTCGCCGAAACGGGCGACGTGGACGTTCGCGTTGTCGGTCGATTCTGGCGGGCCGAAAGACCGGAGCCACCGGAGCGCCTGCCGGAGCGAACCGCCGCCGCTCGCGAACTGACTTGCCCCGTCGCCCCTGGCAGCCTTTTTATACGCGTCCGTTCGGAGGAACCGGTTCGTGTACGTCACGGTCCCTTCCTCGAACCCGTACCGACGCAGCAGCGCGAGGCCGTCGAACCAGTGAGTCGCCCGGCGGCCACCGAACTCGAAACTTCCCGGTCCGTTGCGTATCAACGCCCCCGAGAGCCACTCCGGGATCTCCCCCTCGACGGGGAGCGTGCGCTCGGACAGTTCCCGATCGAGGCTCCGAAACCCGAGTTCGTAAGCCCGTGCCGCCGAGTCGTCCATACCGAACGGTGGGGAGCCATCCGAATCAATCCGGCGCTCGCGGCGGATCGTGTTCCGTGGGGATGGGGACGGCGTCAGCGCTCGAACTCCGGCTCGCGGTCCTCCAGAAAGGCGTCCATCGCCTCGCGCTGCTCGTCGGTTCCGAAGACCCGTCCCATATCGCCGATGCTCGACTCAATACCGCGTTCGAGGCCGACGGACCGATAGCGGCGCATCACGCGCTTCTGTGTTTTTAAGGCGTTGGATCCGTTCGAGGCCACCGAGGAAACGAGTTCCTCGAGCGTCGCGTCGTATTCATCCGGCGCGACGGCGCGGTTGACGAGCCCGATTTCGTCCGCCTGCCCCCCGGAGATCGTCTCACCCGTATAGATGAGTTCGTTCGCCGTTCCGTGCCCGACGAGGCGGGTCAACAGGCCACCGTGGATCACCGTCGGAAGGCCGATGTTCACCTCCGGAAGCCCCAGCGTTGCGTCGGTCGTCGCGACCCGGAACTCACAGGCCATCGCCAACTCGAGACCGGCCCCGAGCGTGTAGGAGCCACAGCTACAGATCACGACAGCGTCGAGGCTTCGGACCGCCTCGATCATCTCGTAGAGGGCCTCGAGTAGTTCCTGTCCCTCCCGAGGGCCGAGATCACGGGCCCACTCGAGGTCCACACCGGCGGATAGTCCACGGATCTTTCCGTCTTCGCCGGCGTCCGACCGGTCGGCCCCGATTGTCACAACGGCGATCTCATCGGGAACTTCGAGAACGTGTTCCTGAAGCCGACGGGCCCGCTCGGCGGTCAAGCGGTTCAACTCGTCGAGGTCGATCCGGAGGTGGCCGACGTGCGGACGTTCGGGGCCCCGGGTGAAACGAACTGCCATCGAGCGGATCAGCGGTCCGAAACCCGAGTAATCTTTCGGTCGTCGACCTCTCCGAGGAGCGTTTCGGTGGAAACTGTCGGAGATCCGGAGATCGACCGGACGGGTTACTCGCTCTCCCAGTAGTCGACCTGTTCGTCGATATCGTAGTAGCCTTCGAGGGACCGATCGCCTCGCTTTCCCGGCGGTGAGCCGACGTAGACGCCGAACTTCCCCGAGTCCGGGTACACCGTCAGATCCGGTTCGTTCATCGTCGAGACGACGAGATAACGGAGCGTCCCCTCGGAGTCGTTGATCACTCTGTGTCCTCCGGACTCGTCGGCCGGGAGCGAAACGTACACGCCCGCCTCGAGCCCGTGTGTCTCGCCGTCGAGTCGGAGGGTACCGTTCCCGTCGAGGACGTAGATCGCCTCCTCGTTGGCGGTGTGGTAGTGATAGGGCCACGAGGATCGCTCGGACGGGAGCTCATAGAGGCTACAACCGAGCAGATCGCTTTCGGTCGCTTCGCCGAGCTGTTTCCGTTTGAACGCCGTCTCACCGGACTCCAGCGTGGTCCACTCGAGATCGTCCTCGTCTACGAGATGCATACGAAAGCGTCGTGAACCGGCGTCATATGTGTTACCCCGACTGAGACGACGGGAACGCTTTCAGATGACAAGCGTGATCGCCCACAGAACCCCCATCCCGACGCCGATCGTCGCGAGCATGTTCTCCGTCTTCCACGCGACGACCGCCGCCGCGACGCCGGCGAGCAGTTTTCCCTCCGACACCGAGAGTGCGAACCCGGCATCGAGCGAGACCATATGTGGGACCACGATGGCGGTGAGCACGGCGACAGGGATAAAACGGAGGGCGTTCTCGACCGGTTCGGGAACCTCATCGAAGAACGCGAACAGCTGGATGAACGACACCCGGATCAGGAACGTCCCGACGCCCAACACGAGGATAATCAGCCAGACGATTTCGGTCGACATTGGTCCGACGCTCACTGTGACCACCGCCGATCGACGGCCAGTCCGGCAGCCATCCCGCCGAACGCAGCCAGTATGATCCCGAGGTTCAGCGGCGCGAGTTCACCGGCGACGGCGACGGCGCTCGCGACGACCGCCGCGACCCACGTCGCACGACCGTCGAGCAGTTTGAAAAGCAGGACAATAAAGACGAGCGGGATCACGAAATCGAGCTGTAACTCGGGCGGAACTCGCGCCCCGATGGCGACGCCGACGATCGTCGAGAGGACCCAGATCACCCAGATCGGGAGCGCGGTTCCCAAATAATACCAGCGCCGACTCACGGACGGATCGGTTTCGAACTCGGAGGTCGAAAGCACGAAACTCGCCGTCGAGAGGAGGAATCCGGAGACCAGCTTCCAGGGTGTCGGGACGGATCGGAAATGCGGCGCGATCGCGGCGCTGAACATCGAAAAACGGAGGTTGATGAGGAGTGCGGTGACCACGATCACGGCGACAGGGGCCGGCTGGGCCATGAGTTCGATCGCCGCGAGCTGTGCGGCGCCGCTGAACATGAGCGCGGACATCGCGACCGCTTCGACCGAGGACAGGCCGATCCCGACGGCGGTGACGCCGGTGATGAGGCCGAAGGGAATATATCCCAACAGGAGCGGCGAGACGTCGCGGATACCGCCGACGAAATCCGAGCGAGAGGACATTGGCGGCAGGTAGATCGCTTCGATACGTAGTCCTTTGTGTCCGCTACGGTTCAGAAACCACAAGTCCGCAGGCGAGTTCAGGATTCAAGAGGGTTCAAGCGAGTTCGGCGTTCAAAAGACCTCGAAGAGTTCCTCGGCCCACCCGAGGAGGCGTTCGTCCTCCATGAACCGGGTCGTACACTGCAGGCCGACGGGGAGCCCTTCGACGTCGTCGACCGGAAGCGTCACGGCCGGCATCCCGGAATCCGTCCACGGACGGTTCATGACGGGGTTACCGGTGCTGGAGATCCCCTCCGGCGCGGGGCCCGGAGCGGCCGGCGAAATCCAGACGTCGATCCCGTGCTCGTCCATCGCATCCTCGAGCGTCGGTCGTCGGTTCTCGATCACTCGGTGGGCCTCGATGAGTTCGTCGACCGTCACGTCGCGGCCGCTTCGGATCCGTTCGGCACAGGACGACCGATAGAACGGTTCGTACGCCTCGAACCACTCCCCGTGGTTGATCGCGAACTCGGCCTCGTGGACGTCGCCGCGTTTGTCGTCGGTCTCCTCGAAGTTCTCGAACATCCGGACCCGTTCGATCTCGTAGCCCGCCCCCGCCAGTTGCTCGACGTGGGATTCGAAGGCTGCGAGCCCCTCGGCCGAGGCCTGCTCGAGGTACGGACCCTCCGGAACGCCGAGCACCGGATCGTCGTCGGGGACCGTCGGTTCCCAATCGTCACAGACGACCGAGGCCGCCAGTTCCATCCCCGCGACGTCCTGTGTGAACAGACCGACGTGATCGAGCGTCTCCGATCTCGGGAGGACGCCGTCTCTGGGGATGCGTTTGAAGCTTGGTTTGAAGCCGATGACACCGCAGAAAGCGGCCGGGCGAACCACCGACCCACCGGTCTGTGAGCCGAGCGCGAGCGGACAGATCCCGGCCGCGACGGCGGCCGCCGAGCCGCTGCTGGACCCACCGGGCGTGTGTTCGAGGTCGTTGGGATTCCGTGTATGTCCCGGCGCGCCGCCGGCGAACTCGGTCGTGACGGTCTTGCCGAGCACGACCGCGCCCGCATCGCGAAGCCGCGAGACGGCGGTGGCTTCCGGTCCCTGGAGCGGTTCCGGCGGGACGGCCGACCCGGCGCGGGTGGTCAGTTCTTCGACGTGGAAGATGTCTTTGACACCCAACGCGACGCCATACAGCGGCGGCCGGTCCTCGGGATCGACGTCGTCGAGTTCCCCGAGGGCCTCAGCGATCCGCCCGTGTCGGTCCGCCTCGGGAACGAGCGATTCGATCTCGGAGTCGACGGCGTCGATGCGGTCGTAGCGTCCCTCGAAATACGTTTTCGGGTCCGTCTCTCCCCGGCGGAGGTCCCTGGCGATATCCGCGAGCGGTGTTGATTCAAGCATCGTCCTACAACGCCTCTCGCTGGGGCATAGTTCTTTGCCCACGGGAGTCCGGGGCGACGCCGGATTGGCCGGAGAACATTCACTCCGGCGTGTCCCAGGGCGCCTCGTCGACGTCGAACGACCACGCGCCGGGGTTCTCGCGCAGCCACGCGACGTAGCCGTCGATCGCGTCCTCGATCGAGTGGGTCGCCGTCCACCCGAAGTCGGTTTCGAGCCGCGCGGTATCGATCGGCGGCTTGCTGCCGAGTTCCATTCCCCCCGCCGGCGGGAGTAACTCGAGGTCGGCGCCCTCGACGCGGTCGTCGACCAGTTCGACGAACTCCGCGAGCGTCACCTGCTGGCCCGAGCCGACGAGATACCGGTCGTGGGGGAGTTCTTCGGCGAGAACGGCGTCGACGAAGGCCCGGGCCTCGTCCTCGATGTAGATCACCTCGTAGGGATACTCGAATGCGGGAACCGAAAAGGGAACGCCGGCGACGGCAGCCTTGACGACGAAGGCGTCGTCGACGTTACCGCGAAGCCGATTCGGGCCGAGGCCGTGGGCCGGCTCCATCGCCGCGAACTCGATATCGTGTTGCTCCTGATAGGTAGCGCCGAGATACTCGAGGGCGTATTTCGTCATCCCGTAGACGTTGTCCGGTTCACGTGGGGCGTCCTCGGTGAGCCACTCGCGGTCGTCCTCGACGGTGCCGTACACCTCCATGCTCGCCGCGGCGACGACGCGATCGACGTCGCAGGTGACTGCGGCCTCGAGGACGTTCAACGAGCCGTCGACGTTCACCTCGAAGGCTCGTCGAGGGTCGTTCTCGCAGGGGCGGCCGAGAAGCGCCGCCATGTGAACGATCCGATCGGGGTCGGCAGAGACGACGGCATCGTAGACGTCGACGGGGTCGGTGATGTCGCCTCTCAGGAACGTTACCTCGTCGCCGACCTCGGCGGCGATCGGGGAGGGGTCGGATATATCGAGGTTCGTGACGTCGTGACCCCGATCGACGAGCTGAGTGAGGATGTGGGCGCCGATGAAACCGTTGCCGCCGGTGACGAGCACTCGCATACGATACCCTTACTCACAGCGGGTAATTATACCCACCCCTCCGACCGCGCCACCGTCAGGTCCGAACGGCGGAGATCGACCTCTATCCACGGGTCAAAACCCGATCGATCCGGATTACCGGTTATTACCCCTCGATCGTGTCCGCACTCCTATTCGTCGAGCTCCTCGGCGAGTTCAGCGTACGAATCGACGACCAGGTCGGGAGTATGGCCGAGTCGGGTTTCGGGCACGCCGAACCGGTTGATCAGTATGGTTTTCATTCCCGCTGCCTGTGCGCCCGCGACATCGAACGTATGCGTCGCGACCATCGTGCACTCCTCGATCGGGCGTCCGGTGTAGTTTTCGAGGTTGTGATAGACGTCCGGGTGGGGCTTGTATTTCTCGAGTTCGTGAACGCTGACGATGCCGTCCAGATATTCCGAAAACCCAGTGTTATCGGCCAGTTCCTGGAGCATTTCGGGGTTCCCATCCGAGAGGATATACAGTTCGTGTCCGGCTTCTCGGAGTTTCTCGAACTCGCTCCAGTCCTCATACGGCTCCAAGTGCCGGTACGCGTCCATGATCCTGTCGTGTTCTTCGTCGGTTACGTCAACGTCGTAGTATTCGAGCACGTAATCGAGCGATTGAACCGTGAGATCCCACCAGGTCCGATACTCGTCCATCAGCGTGACCTCCAGCGAGTAGGAGATCTGGTGGTCCACCCACATTTTCGACATGTCTTCGACGACGGGCGTCGGAAGACCCGTTATCTCCTGCAGCGTCCCGACGATACTATGCTGGTTGTGAACGGAACCGTAGATATCGAAACAGAGTGTTTCTCCCATTGCAGGTGTCTGTACGCACCCGACCCTCACTACTCTGTAGGTTCGTCACCTAACCTCCGGGCGGTAGTATATAACTCGGGGCGCAAAAAAGCCGCGCCGCCGTTCGAGCCGGTCACTCCGTTCGGACCGTCCGTGACGCGTCGAGCCCGCTCGCGAGCAGTTTCCGTTCGGCCCGACGGAGCGTCTTGGAGACGGCAGCATCGGAGATACCGATCTCCTCGCCGATCGCCTCCAGCGTCGTCCCCCGTGGCGTCTCGTAGTAACCCATCTCGAAGGCCGCCTCCAGGGTGCCGTATTCGCGCCGTGTGAGTTCGCGACAGCTCTCCAGCAGTTCCGCCGCCGCGTCGTAATACCGAAACGGATCGTACGCCCGACCGGTGTCCACCTGCCGACGGTCACGGACGGTGAACTCCTCGTGTCGGTCCAGCTCCGAGAGCGCACCGCCGGCATCGGCGTCCGTATCGAACCCGAGGGACCACCGTTCGCAGCCGTCGGCGTTATAAAACGGAGCGACGACGTAGCCGCCGTGTTTCGAGACCGTATCGATCGCGGCGGTTTCGTCGAACACCACCCGAACGAAGGCCGTCGAGCCGGTCTTGCGCCGCAGTTCGAAGCGTCGCATCGCCCCGTCGCCCCGGAGGCTTTCGAGGCCGGCTTCAAGCGCCGTGCGATCGGCCCCATCGACGTGTACCCGCAGGTCCCACCGACCCGGGTCAGTCCGGAACCGCCAGTGGGGCGTCGTAAACGTCACGTCGTGCTCCCGTGTCGTCCGCGTCAGCGGACAGTCGTCCTGGAGTACGTCGAGCACGAGCTGTTGCATGGCTCCACGTCGTCTTCGGAGAGGTGAATACGTTTCGGGAAACGGGCGGACGCGATCGGGACGGGGGACACGCCATCCGAAAGCGGGAAAAACGTTACCTGTCGGCCGCTTCGATCGGTTCTTCACCGCCGTTCCGCACCTCTATGGCCGCCGATTCACAGCCACGACAGCGGAGTCTGTCTTCGAGCCCCGCCCGGACGGTCTTGCACATCCGGTAGCGCCCGCCGACGAACCCGCAGTTCGGGCAGTGAAACGTGTAGTCGTAATCGGTCGGGGAATCCGCGTAATGTTCGCTACATCGACCCGAGAGTTCGAGCGGCCCGACCCACCGTCGGAAGGAGCGACCGTGACCCATCTCGAAACCGTCGGTCTGGAACTGATAGACGTGGACGAGTTCGTGTCGAACCGTCTCCTCGATCGCCGAAAAGCCGGCCCTGTCGGCGGTCTTTTGCGAGAGTCGGATCGTACAGTTACCGTCGGCGTCGACGGTGCAGACGCCGTGTTTCCGTTTCATTCGGGTACTGGTTTCGAAGGTCACAGCGTCGAGATCGACGTGTTCGGGGGTGACCGGCCACCCCTCACCGAAGACGACGTCGTTCGCGTACCGGCGGGCGCGTGCCGAGAGCTCGCATGTATCGCCCAGTTCGCCGGCGGACGGATCCATGGTGTGCACACGGAGTTGGTTTTTAAATAAACCGCGGTCGGCAGCGGATCGAACACTTCAAGTTCGGTTGCAATACGCTTCTGGCTGATTCAGGCGAACAGTTATCAGAAATCCCTGTTATCACCGAACTCAGTAAAACGGCAGAACCTATCGGATAAGTGGTAATCGAGCTATTGCAAGACGGAGAACGCGAGTCTTGCACAGTAACAATCCATGTGAGAACGATTCGAGTCAAGGGAACGAAAACGCCGCTTACGTATGTGGTTCATACCACACTAGTAAGATGGTCTTACTGGATCACAAGCGAGATATAATTATGTGGATAGGTGCGATGGTACATAATCGTCTCCCTTGGTTGCAGGGGTGACAAGTAAAAAACGATGACATCGAAGAAGACACCATTTCGACGACGTACAGTACTGAAGACGCTGGGAATGAGTGCTGCTGTTGGAGGGATTTTCACTGGAGCAGCGAGCGCTAGACAAGACACCTATGGGAACGGCAACGGCATTGGTGCCTGGCTCAACGAGAAACCGACGTTGATCGGACAGAAAGTATGGGACGGCGACATCGTGGATCGGACTGGGGAAGATGAGGTTGAGATAGACTTCAGTGCGACGTTAGTGGTTGATGGAGAAC
>LKMJ01004719.1_pt1 | contig 12849 bp, 12 predicted proteins | sample 643391 | NCBI WGS metagenome assembly LKMJ01 (sample SAMN04112250, study PRJNA286221) | soda lake metagenome | biome: soda lake; feature: Kulunda Steppe; material: water; isolation source: sample PL-Br10 brine of Picturesque Lake | place: Russia: Kulunda steppe | collected 2010-07
GCGTTCTCCCCACCTTCAAACCAATCAGGAGAGGTCTGCTGGCATGTCTGCCCGCAACCCTCCTGATCCTCACTGACCCCCCCTTTTCTTTTCTGGTGAAGGGGCTTTTCTTCCCGAGTGGCCCCTTTTCCTTAATTGATGTGAGGAGCTTTTTGCTGCTTGCGTAGTTTTTCTTTTCTTTCTTGGATATCTTCCCTAACCATGGCAGTCGGTGTGGATCTCCAGTCTAAATTTGTCTTTGGCAGTCATTCCAATCAAGGTGTCCCACTTGTCTTATTCAGCTGGGGAGCAGGATGTGACCGGGAAAGCATAGGCAAGGCTCAGGATGATGGCGGTGCGATGATAGCCAGTGTTTGGCGTGGGGTTACAAAAGATCACTTGAGGGCTTCGAGTTTCTGTTTAAGGTTATCAGCCATGCGTCTGTGCTGGTGTTTCCAGCAAAGGTCCATGGTAAGCTCCACACCAAGATACAGGAAAGGGGAGCAGGAGGGGAGGAACTGTTTGTTTGTTTGTTTCAAGACGCGAGCGGACACAGCAATGTCCTTAAGGCAGGCAAGGCAGAGGAGCTGAAAAATACTAGGAAAAGGAGAACCGCCAGAAAAGCCAACTAGCTAAGAGGTCGCCCCCAAGGCTGCGAGGACAGCTTAGGCACTGAATTTTTGTCCTTGCACTAATATGGTGTCTTTCAGCTCATGGATGAGTGTGTCTTCTGGGTTTTGGCCTTGGCTGTTCTTGCTCGCATGGGCATTGAGTTTACCCATGACTAGTTTTGCTTCCTGAGACGATGAGGGATGCCCAGTCAGAGCAGAGTGTAAGTTTGAGGGCTTGGATTTTCAGGTTCATCAGGTTTCAAGTGGGACAGAGCAGATCGTCAGCAAAGGCAGCGCTGCTGATGTTATTGTGAAGGTTGGTGTCTGCCACGCTCTGATTTTGAATGCAGGAGTGCGCGTAGCTGCGTCCTCCAACATGCAACCAGCGCAAGAGGGGCTCCATGTATAGAAGGAAGAGAAAAGGCGACAGTGTGTCTCCCTGGATTATGCCACTCTCGATGGGAATGGGGCTGGTGGAGTGGCCTGAGGGGTGTTTGACCTGGGTGGTCGCTTCCTCATAGAGATTCTTGACGATCTCTATTGCATCTGTGGGAAAGCCCAGGTCGTGCATTATCAGGAGCATTTTGTCATGATCTGTGGTGTTGAACGCAGAGGTTAAGTCTGCAATGAGCGCATAGATGTTGCCGAAGAGTTTGGCACCTTCAAGGGTCAAAATTGCATTATGCAGCTGGTAAATAGTACCTTTTTGTCTACGGAAGCCGGCTTGGGTTGTACTAAGTAGGGAGTTGGCCACAGCATATTTATAAAGTGTATTAGTGACCATTCGCGTCCACAATTTATGGTGTGTTGGCCAGGCCAATGGGCCTGTACGAAGAGACACTGGTCTCATCACCTTTGTTCTTGTCAATGAGGATGGTGTTGCTGGTCTTCCAGACTTTTGGTGTGCAGCCTGTGGCCCACATTATGATAAAGAGCATGTGGATGGTGTCTTGGAATTCAGCGGGCAACATTTCCAGGAGTTCATTGACTATGCCGCCTAGGCCTGGAGACTTATTGTTTGCGAGGGTCCTGATACATTCTGTGAAGGCACCTTTGTCAAGGATGGAATTGTGAAGCCAGTTTCTGGTCTGTTTCCCCTCTGCTTCGTCCTTAGTAATTTAAGATTCAAATTTGAAGGGATCTGGCAGGGGGCCTTTACGTAATGGTGGTGGGTGTTCCCAGGGGTAGTGTCTGGGAGTCTCTTCTGGCAAATACCTGCCATTCTTGATATTGACTTTCTTCCAGGAGTCCTCGTAGAACTTTTTTAAGATATGGGTCTGCTTGATGGGTTCTGCCCCTAAGATGCCGGTGTGAGGGTCTTTGAGGGCCCCTTTTCTGCTTGCAGTCCCGCTCGTGGCTACGTATTTTTGTCCCTGAAGATTCCTTTGTGTGCTTTTTTGGGAGAGGAGTTGATCAGTGGTGCATCATGCATGATGTTATGAGGAATGTGAGCAGGTTTTGCTTGCGAGCTCATACTCTCGCAGTGGAATCCTCCATCTGGCGCGGTGAAATTGGCCACTGTGACAAGTGTTCCTGTGCTGCTGTTCCAAATGAGGTGCATGTTCTTTTTCACTGTCAAGACTTGTTTGTGTGCTCTCTCAGAAGAAAGTACTCTTTCCTTTTCTTCCCTTTCTGCCAATCCTTTTCTGTGGAGGCCCCTTTTATTCCACATGCCTTGCCTAGTCAGACTGCCTTTGATTTTCTTTCTCAACGGCACAATAGACTTTGCCATTTCATTTCGGACATTATGGACTATTTTTTGGCTGGCGAAGACCAGCAACAAACCAATCAGCCTTACAACCTGGCTGGCGGTTAACCCCTTAACTTGTAACTTGTTGATCAGTGCCACTGATCAACAAGTGGTGGCATCTTTATACAGGTTTCTCAGTGAGGCCAAGAGTAATTTTTTAACACCAGTTTCAAACCAAGCTTACTATATGATGTTTCCTCCAAATTGACCCTTGCCAAAGGTTTTGATGGTAAACCTGGAAGCAATGTTACGTCTTTAAGTCACCATATTTCAATTGAAGTATTCTAACAACAGGCAGGATGATAAGCGGCTCTTCCATAGAGGTGGGCCAGTTTTTGAGCGTTAAGTGCCCATTCTGAATCTCATGACATTCTACTTTCAAAGAGCTTGTGATGCACTTATTCTTGTGTTGTCCAAGAATGTGTTGCTAGTTGTAAGGTTCACTGACGTAAGCAGTCTCATCCGATATTGCAGTGATCTGAGTCTTGAGTCTGTATCACCATCCCCAAGTCTGTGATGCTTGCTCACATGAGCCTTTTATTTGTACTTCATGACCTGTAGCGGAGCAAGGCTGGCTCTAGTGGTAGGGTGGGTAGTCTCACTTTTCTCTTCTGCAAGCCATCATACTTATGGGAGAAAGGATTGCCGTCAGGTGAGGGTGAAAGAATTGCATCGTCATACCCATAGTTATAGAGAGCAGCATGTCTTGCTATGGCATCCGCAAACTCATTTCCAACCACACCAGTGTGGGCTTAATAACTTGAAGTGTATGGGAGTGTTTGATTTATTAATCATGGAAACAATTGGTTCCAAGAGTTTGACATGTTTGTGCTTCCTATGTAATGCAGGAAATAAGAGCTGTTTCCGTGTCTGAGATAGAGAACAGGCATTGTCTGTGGCTATGTGAGTGTACTTTGCCCTTAGTACAGAAGTTATGCCAGTCAGTTCTGCCCCCAGCTGACTTCACTGAGCAACCTTGAGAGACAAGCTTTGCCAAAGAAAAAGATGATCTTTGGAAATACAAAAGTGACACTGAATTCAAGAGGAAATGGTGGTGGAATCTTCATAGCGGCCGCAGCATAGCCCTTACAATCCCAGTTGTTACAATCCCAGCTTTAAAAGTTCATTGTAGGCACTCTTGATGCATATTCTTGAGCTGCACAAAAGCACAAAGGTAAACAAAGCAGCCTCTTTAGTAGTTATGTGGTGAAGCAGACAATACACAGAATGCACTTAACTTAAGTCAAGGATGTAAACAACGCCGGTCTGGGAGGTTCACAGCGCCAAAATACGCGATTAATTCGTGACTTAACGCATCGTAGCAATTTTGAATGTGCGCACCCCCCATAGCTCTCGACAGTTGGGTTTGAAATACACGGCTTTGCGTGTCCGCTCTGCGGGGAGCCCTGGCCCACCTGGTACCCATGCATTCATTGCTTATTGTTCACCAGATCCTAGGATTTAGCGGCCGAATCCTAGCGCTGTTCACAAGCAAGTGCAACTTCACAGCTTTGTCTGAAAATGCACATTGAATTCTCATGGCGCGAGGCGCCTCTTGGCCAGAGCTCGAACGCCTCGTTTCCCGGCCTAGCGCCCTTCAATCAATTAAATATGATGTTGAATTGAAACAGGGTTCCCAACTTGATGAAGTCCCGGTCAATACAGATGACTCTGTCAACCTGGGCTGGCATGCAGCCTCCATTCTTTGCCTCAATTAGCATTAAACAATCCATGCTTCAGTCGGCTGCATTATGGTCTCAAAGCTACCACCAGCATGCTTCATGCCTCTTAACTTTATCAGAATTTTGGATGAATCATGGCTTGGAGGGGGTCAATCTTGGACCCTTAGGCTGCGGTCACACACAAAATTCTTCACTTAATTTTTTCACTCCACCTGCACCTGCTCCCCCCATGACCACCATTTTCTTCCAGCATTACTGTTGGAAACCACACACTAATGTTTCCTAGCTTCCCAAGACCAGCAATAGGATCCAAAGAGCTTTTTGCAACAGGTCCTCATGCTGCAATTAGGCAGCAACACAACATAGACTGCACTATTCATAAGGAGCCTGCAATGCTGCAGACGCCCTCGTTTAAGCACTTGGTTTATGGCTTGAAGGTCTTGCATGACAGTCAATCAACCCTGAGCCATTAGGGGAGAGTGTCAGGACAGGATGATGAAAAGTTTTGAGAGCGTGGTTGGCACACACTTGATAACTTCCTTTTTTCCCCCTGTGCACGTGGCATGGTGCATCAGTTGCCTTCATTGGAGAGTATGTCCTCACGCATGCAAAGAAATCCTTTTTTGCGCACAAGCGTTCCTCAAATTGACAGTCTTAAGGCCCAGAAATGTTAGCAATGACTATCCATCTCATTTTCTATTTGCCTGACATTCTTCACCGCATTTGGCACCCCACAAGTGTAAGCCTGGCAAACACAAACATGAGACATCATCTCGGTGCATTGTCGCCCTGGAGAATCATCACCAGCTAGTGCTGCAGCTGCATAAATAACATGTGTAGACCATGTATGGAGACCTTGTCTCCTCAGATATTCTCCCAAGGTGCATGTTCTTTCCAACGTATGAAACCCCAAACAAGGGGTTTCTAGGGGTCTTGCACGATTGGGACCCTCGCTGGGGGCTTCCTGAGACCAAGCCCCATTTTTGCCCAAAGTGAAAAAAGCAAAAAGTGTTGCATGTAGCCTGTGCTATTGAGCCTGTGCTATTAGGGGGTTAAGTGCTATTAGGGGTTTTTAGTAGCCTGTGCTTTTAGGGGGTGAATCAAAAAGTGAAATTTTCTTGAGGTTGGAAAATTTTTCGTGTGTGACCGCAATTGTTTTTTGGGGGGGTGAAATAAGAAAGTGGAAAAATGTGTGTGACCGCGGCCTTAGGCCTGGCGTCCTTAAGAGGGTAATGGCTAAAACTCGGGTCTTTGCAACTGACATTTTGGATGGTGTGAGACCACCATGTGCCAAAAGAATCATGTACTTTGGTCATCTGGCTGGCCTGGAACGGGCGTACAGCCGTGAAAAGCTGCATCTTTGGCATGAGGGTAATTTTGTCTTGGACTCACCAGAAGCAAGAAATCTGCAAGCCACAGATTGTTTTGCCCTTCCATTATAAGTATTTTTCGTCTAAGGCACACCAACAGTTGCATGAAGCTATTCCTCAGTGCCAAAAGATGTACATTCATAGCTCTTCTCTATCACATTCAATAGATATTCTCACGTCTTTCTTTTGCAACAAAGGAGCCTGCAGAGTCCTACTAGCCAATCCTTTTCTTCCTTACGTCATACTAGACCACCTCCCTCCATACTGCTGCTTGCGCACAACAACCTTCCATGCTGCATCCCAATCCAACAGGGTACTGTAGCCCAAGAGCATATCTCCCCACTTCACGCTTTTGCCTGTATTTGTGCTCCTTCTTTCTATCACATCTGCCTGGTTTCCTTCAAGGCACTCATCTAGCAGTCGACTTTGAAGAGCACCTGTTCAAAGCGCTCAGAGTTTCTGTTCCCCCCCTTTTTGTAACTATACCTTCGACTAAAATCATGTCTTCCATTTGTGCACTTAGGCTCGGCCATAAGCATGCTGACCTACCTTTGCCATGAAAGTGCCTGCACCCTTGCCCCAACAGAGACAGCAAACAAGGGCCTGCACAGACTGTACCAGGTCCCAGACTCTGTGGTATGATACGCACCTTTCTTTGGACGGTATTGTGAAAACTCTTGGATGAGCTGGTTGAGTTGGATGACCAAATGCCTGAGGGACAGTCCTCCTGTAGCCTTGCGCCCTCTATAATGCAAAAAACAGGTGCGGCGTTTGACCTCGACATGTCCTGTTATTTAAAGCAAGATATCTTTGTTGTAATGAAAAAGCTTAAAAGTTAAGAGGCTGAGTCTTGTTCATGGCGTAAATATTAGATAAGGCACACATTGGCTGCCTAAGCATCATTTATCAGATGTGCAAGCATTAATGCCCATCAACTTACAAGGTCTGCGCAGTTCTTCTATCGTGCTGATGGATCCTGGGTGCAGAGGAATCCGCATCGTGCTCACAACCAGACTTGCCTGTCATGATACAGGGATGGCTGATGGAGCCGAGGCTTGTACTTTTGTAGCTCCACTAAAAGCTCCTGCTTCAAGACTTTCAACTCACGTGCATGGCACTCATTCCATTGTGCTGTAGCAAAATCTGCACTTCTTAACACCATTGGTCTGCGCGCAAGGCCATTGATGACACATTCATTAGTGTGTTCAGTCACATCAATGCTTTATTAAATTATCAAGTCTGTAAGTCTGTCATGATCATGTTTTGCAATTGGATGAATAAAACAACAACAAAAACATGTTTGTTGGGTGTATAAAGCTTGTTTGTGTTGCTTGTCAGTGAAGTGCTTGAAGTTGTTACCCTTCCTCGGGCAAACGTCTCCAGGCAATCATCCGATCTTTCCTTTAAGCAAATCTCTCCAGGCAAATATTCTGACATACATCATTCAATAAGGCCCAGCCCAAGTTGCATGTACTTGCCTCCCCAGGACGGCAATCGTTGCTCCAATGTGCAAGTCCCAAACATCACATAGCTTTCCAGTGCTGATATTGGTGGCCGTGACATTTCCTACGGCAACTAATTGTCCATTTGCTTCTGTATGAACAGTGAATGTTTGAGCCTGCAGTAGATGGTGCGAGCATAGGCTGTTCAAGTAATCGAAGATACCTCACTGCAATGGGAGAGCAGTGGCTGACGCATCGATCTTAGCTTCAATGTACATGGTGAGCCGTATGGCTGCTAAGCTCAGTTGGGGTCCTCATCTAGAATAAAAACAGCATTCTCCTTGTGCGGGTGGGCTTGCATGACCAGCCCGAGCAACTCCAAAGCTCACCGCGGGATCAAACTGAAGCAGCGCCTGCCTGGCCTGCAAGCCTCCTCCGACATGTGAGTCTGACCCAACCCGCAGCGTGAGGTCCGGGTTCTCGGGCGACTCAAACCAGCTTGTGTAAAAGCGTAGGACACCTGAGGGGGCTGATGCTAGTTGGAGCTGCCTATGCCTGCGCACATCGTGTTTGCTACAGCTGAGTTAAGCATTATAGGGCTAACTAGACTGAACCGCGATGGGGAACAGTCTGATGCAAAGAGCGACAGACATGGTCATTGTTATCAGCAGCAAAAACATGCAAATACAAAACAGAAAACAAATACAGCGCATCCTCACCAGCTGTGCTGCTCCGCTCCCAGCTTTGAGCTTGCGTTGCATGCGCTTGCCTCGGGGGTCCCTTCCAAACTACCCGCCTGTGAATGCCCCTGCTGATGCCCATTATCGTTTTGCTGCAAAGACCCTACTGTATCAATCCCAGCCATGGATGGCCCCTCTCCTACAATATTTGAAGGACACCCTTTCTCTAAGGAACCGTCTATCTTTTGAGAAACGGTGCTCTTTGTTCAGGTACTGATTTATGTCCGCAACACTTCATCTTTAATAGCAATTTCTAAAGGGTGATGACCAAAATTATACGAGCCACACCCTGAGGGCCTCTGAATCATTCGCTTAACTATTTTTTGACTGATTCAGTGCTTTATGTTTATTTCGATGATATTCTCATATGCCCCTGACCTCCCCGACTAATTTTGGGGTCCGATGATTTGCCTTTAACTGACACCTGAGAGTATTTTGGAAAAATGCAAAGTCAATTTTCCGCCATTCTGTTTACCTAAGTCCCTTTGCACCTCTCAGGCAGGCCTGCAAGGCGCACTTGCACATGCACACCCAAGGGGGGCCCCATCAGGACCTCTGCTGTCCCACCTCAAATTTTGACGTGTGGGGGTTCTTTGAAATTATCTACATGTTCAAAGTTCAGAGATTACGAACAACATCTGGGCAGCTGGGCACCTCTCAGGCAGCTGCCTGCAGGCCTTCCATACTCACTAAGAACTAAGAAGATGAGCATCTGCGCAGGAACGTATCTACCATGAAAAAAGTTCACCATGCCCATAGACTCAAGAACAAGCCTGCTGCAACTAAAGCCACCGCGATTGTATAGGTCCCTTTACGCTCTTGCAATCAATTGATGCTGCACAGCTCTGTCATTGCTGCAGCAATTTGCACTGTGAACTCCTTGTGGCCTGTCTCGGTAGTCATGTCAGGCCGCTTGCCTTCCAGAGGAACTGCTGCAAGCAAAATTCGGCTCAGCATGGTAGACGTTTGCATAAAACATTCCTTATCAAATGGCACAAAGTTGACCTTGCTGTTGTCAATGCCCCAACCAACAAGTAAACAAGGGTTGACCTGGGCAGCGGCCATCTGGGTCACATCGAACCGACCTAGGTATTTTTGATAGGCATGTACACCCTCAGAAGATTGTGTCATCAGTACATGTAATAAGATTTACAATGCTGGGGCCGTGTTTGGAGCCAGCAGCTTGGTACGTCTCTTTACTTTTTGTGGCTGTAGCAACGGCCTACATAGTACGCACTGCTTTTGCGAGTTTGCAAATGTACCCTCTCCCGAAAAAGCCAGACCCATAGAGACGGGACATCTGCTGTATCTCGACTTGTAAGCAAGGACAGCCACATGCTCCTCCAGCAATAACTGTTCATCTTAATAACTCGCTTACTCCGCTACTTAAGTACTCAAGCTTGCCCTCCCCAACACCCATCTGGATGGATCCCAACAAACTCAAACCAGAGGCAAGAGAGGAGAACCTGTCAAGAAGACATGGGATAAGGAATTATGTAGGCAGTGAAAAATGTCCCTTCATCAATGAAGGAAAAGGGGTCACCTAGGGTCAAGACACCGTGTGGCAAAGGAAGGGAAAAAGGCAATGAGAAAAAGGAGTCAATGGGGATCAGGAAGGTGACTAATTAGTTGTTATAACAGTGCCTCACTCCTGACCATGATGATAAGAGATGGCAAAAGTTTTCCCGCGAGTGCGTCTGGTACTGACAAGTAAATAAGCACACTGAATCGAATTAGCGTGAAGCTTGAATGCAAGCTTGGTAGCTCTTTGAGAATTGAGACCAAGGGACTTAAAAGGCTCCAGACTGTGCAGGCTGTGAATGGTTCCACCCTCTCCTAGCAGGATGGCCACACTATGGTGTGGAGGCTAACTTTGCCTGCAGCACGCCACAGGTACAGACAAAGCATGCTGTGCTGTCGATTGGCAGCTTCGAGTTGGCTCCTGGGTCTGGTATCTTTGCAATACTTGACTTCAACAAGAAGGATGTGCCACTGTTTGGGAGTGGGCTGACTGGAGTCCCGGACCCTGGGCGAAGGAAGATTTGCCGGCGCTGACACTGAGAGCCCCCCATCCCCTCTGCACCCTGCCCTACTTCTGAATGCGTACCTAGGGTGGGCAGTGAGTGCTTGTTTGTCCTTATTAGGCATTCCTGCTTCTCATATGTCATCTGGACAACTAGCCATGAGCCTTCGCTTGGTGGGGAAGCGTAGGGAGAAAAGCAATCCAGGGATGGTTCTGTTGGATGATCCTTCAGGGATCTGTAAGTTTTGAAATGCTAGACACTTCACTGCCAACATCCATTAGAACAGCCTGCTTCAATAGCTCACAATAAGTCTACAGGCAACGTTGTGGCGCTCAGTAATCAGACCAGAGATGCTCTGGTGCCGACAACCTGATGAAATGTGTAGAGCTCTGTCTGTCTTTTGACACAAGGGGCATTGGAGCCTGGGGGAGGTTTTATAGTGGACAGCATGTTTCTGATTGAAGAGGGTGCTTGTGCGGTAGTGGAAAGTGTTTTCTTCTTATTAGGATTGTCCTTTGTCCAGAAAGCAAATTGTCCAGAACGCAAGCTATTGCACCAGATTCATGCAGTGCCAGATTTGTGCTGCATTGTGACCCAAAGGTTGGTTGAGTCAGTTGGTGGAGTGTTTAATGATTGAACTTTAATCCCGTCTTCAGTTCAGCATTAGCTGTATTTGCGCATGTCAATTTTGGACTGATAGTATTGCCTTGTTTGTCACTAGCGACATTGTAAGTTGTACCCCAGGGAGAAGACCCCTAGCCCTCGGGGTGTCACAGGCATGGCAGCGCCATCCAACCAGGCTCTCCTCGTCCAGTCTAATGTGAGTGCATCCAACAGCAGCTACATGCAGCACTTCCCTTGCCTGTCCACAGGCTAGCCAGAGAGAATGTTAAGGGAAGGATAAGGGAATCAGAGACTCTGCAGTCTCATGGCGGGCAACCTGTTGTCTGCTAGGTGTACACTGTCGCTGTCCACTGCCAGTCCAGTGACACTGTGACTCTTGTCATGTTCTGGTGACCCTTGTTATATTATGGCCATGCCAAAAGTTTGATTTGGTTGCAGCAGTCTCTCAACGCATGACAGCTGTCTCTCAATTCAGTACGCAATGATCAACACCAGAAGACAACTTTAATCACACCAACTTAATCCATACAGAGATGGAGGGAGGTGTCCCCTCCTAGATCTTCAAGCTGATTTATGCACTTGTGCGCAGAATGGGGGTGCCCCCCTGATGCCACCTAGCTATCTGTACCTTGACCTACCTAAGCATGTTATGAGGAATGTGAGCAGGTTTTGTTTGCATGCACATACTCTCGCAGTGGAATCCTCCATCTGGTGCAATGGAAATGGCCACTCTGACAAGTGCTCTTGTGCTGCTGTGCAAAATGAGGTGCATATTCTTTTTTACTGCCTACTTTTGTTTGTGTGCTCTCTCAGAAAGAAGTATCGATCCTTTTTTTCCCTCTCTGCTCGTCCTTTTCTGTGGAGGCCCCATACTTTTTTTGTTCATTAGCCTAGTCAGACAGCCTTTGATTTCCTTTCTCAACACACAATGAACTCTACCATGTCATGCCAGATTAGTGTCAATGCCGAATCAGTGTCGTTGTAGGTATCATATCCCTCGGATGCTGAATTTTTCATGACAGTGATTCGGCATGACAGCCATTTCGTCTCAGACTTTATGGACTATCTTTGGCTGGCGAAGACCAGCAACAAACCAATCAGTCTAAGGACCAGGCTGGCAATTAACCCTTACTTGTAGACCTAACTTACATGTTCATACACACAACAGGGAAAGTATCCCTGTTGATCCCTGCTTGCATTTAATAAAAAGGAAAAAGGAAAATGTAGGCAGTGAAACCACTCCCTGAGTCAATTAAGGAAAAGGAGACACATAGCCGTGTCTCCTCGACCAGGGAAAAGGAAGAACTAGTTAGGATCTGAAGGGTGACAAGCCACCCCCTGCTCCAGACCAAGACCCTGAGAGCAACTGGATTTTCAAGAGCGCGTCTAGTTGTTGTCAGTTTGTGTGCATAGAGCTCAGAATGAGCATGTTATTTGAAGTCAGTCTTATGGGCTTTTTGTGTAACAAGGCCGAGCTCTTCAAGATGACTTCAAGTATATGAGGTATAGATAGAGCCTCCCACACCAAAAAGAATGGTGTGAAGGACAACTTTCTTTGCCTTCAAGCGTTCATAAAGAACCTCGTGTTGTTTTCTAGAGGCCTTTTCAAGATTTAAGTTATTGGTGTCCAGGCCATGCATTTTCATTTTTATGTTCAGCGATCATAAGGAAAAAACCACATAGGCAGTGAAGCATTCCCTACATCAATGAAGGAAAAAGAGTCACCAAGGGCCTTAGCTCTAATGTATAAGGGCTGTAGATGGTACCTCCCACTCTCAAAAGGATAGTGTGGAAGCTAACATTGGCCGCAGCTCGGCGAAAGGTGTTGACAGAGCACGCCGTGCTGGTGGTGAGCGGCTTCAAGCTGGCTCTTAGGCCTGGTATCTTCACAGTACTTGACCTCCACAAGATGGATGTGCCGCTGCTTGGGTGGGAGCTGACTGGGGTTTTTGGACTCTGGACGAAGGCTGGCAGGCTGGTGCTGTCGCTGAGAGCCCCTTAACCCCTCTGCACCCTGCCCTTCTTCTTAATGCATATCTAGGGTGGAAATTTGGCAATTTTTGTGCTTTTTTAGTAGGCATTTCAGTTACTAGTATAGCATCCGGGCGGCTAGTAGTCAGTCTTTGCTTAGAAGGAAACTGGCGAGGGAAGAGCCATTCTGGGACGGTTCGGTCGGTAGATCCTACAGGGATTTGTAGGTTTTTAAAGGCTGAGCGTTCTTTGCTGCCAATATCCATTTGAACAAAACACCTCCCCAAGGAGCCTGCTTCTATAGCTTTCATGATAAGTCAACATGCGATGTTGTGGCGCTCAGTAATCATACCAGAGGTCATCTGGTGTTGACAACCTGATAGAATGTGTAGGGCAGTGTCTGAGTGATGACAGAGGGGGCATTGAAGACTGGTCGAGGTCTTGAAGCAAAGAGTGAGCTTTTGTTTTAAAAGGGTATCTGTGGGGTACTGAAAAGTGTGTTCGTTCACCAAAGATAGTGCTCTGGATGTGTCCCTTAAAATTTGCATGTAATCAACTGCATTCTGGCCCTTCCGATTGGGGAGGAGCATAAAGATAGCAGTAGCACTTTCTGTGGAAAGAGATGAGTGGATTGTACGGCACCGGGTTCCACAAAA
>LKMJ01004720.1_pt1 | contig 12849 bp, 11 predicted proteins | sample 643391 | NCBI WGS metagenome assembly LKMJ01 (sample SAMN04112250, study PRJNA286221) | soda lake metagenome | biome: soda lake; feature: Kulunda Steppe; material: water; isolation source: sample PL-Br10 brine of Picturesque Lake | place: Russia: Kulunda steppe | collected 2010-07
AAAAAATATAACCAAAAATGAGGTGTAAATATGTCAGTTAATTAAAATAAATATAAAAAGCGCTTTCCGGTAAAATGGCACTGTGTAAGGGCTTTTTCACAGAGCAAGTAAACATCTTCATAGATGCTATCATAGACGAATGTTATCAAACTGTTAATAAATAAATATAGGAAGGGCTTTTACTTAAAAACTATGTAATTATGACAGGCAGGTATATTAATAAATAAACAAAATTGTTGTTTTAGCTTTGACTCTGGATTGGAAAGAGTGATAAGTTATCTACTGTTGATTCGACATCAACAATTAATCATAACAAACAACAATACAATGAAAACTCTGAGAATTATAACAACAACTGTTATCATTTCTTTACTATCAATCACAGCAAGTGAACTCTTAGCAAATTCTTCTGCTGAAGCCGACAGTGTTAGTCAGGCCACTCAGCAAGTAGATGAAAAGCTTTTCGAAACATTGGAAAAAAGTGCTTTATTTGGCCTTTCATCTGATGTACGCGGAATTGTAGAGTCTACTCTTTACAATGTAGTTGACTATAAAGTAAAGTATCCGGCATTTGAATCGGAAGATTTGGTTCAAAAAATTAGTGAAATAGCCCTTGAAGGTGAAAATCACTCGCTGAGATATAAAGCATACCTGGCGCTTTCTTACTACCAGAATCAAGATGAATTTGGTACACAGGAAGAATTGCTGAGTCTGTTAGACAATACAAACCAAGACCGAATTTTCTACTACTTGCAGGAGCAAGTACAGTCCGGTCAATTCACTTCAAACTAATAATCCAAATACAAATTGCCTGAGCGATAAACTGTTTTGGCATTGTGCTCACCAAAGGATCAGTGTTCCATTAGGAAGCTGAAGTCCAAAAAAAACAAATCCGGTTGATTCAATACATAATATGTGTGAGTCAGCCGGATTTTTTAATAGAACAGAAAATATTCTGAATCATTAAATCTGATTTAGAATAGCATAAAATACATTGAGCTGAGTTTAGTTTAATTGTACAATTCAAAATCAATATCGTATTGATTTTATCATTAACTGAATAAATCAGTATAAAATACAAAGAGTACCCATGAAAGCTTTAGACACAACAATACTTGAAAAGTATCTTACAAGAGAAACTAATAGAAATAGTAATTCTTTGAATCCACTGTTTGCTAAATACCCTGATTCCAATCACTTTTTTGTAAATGATGTTGTAATTATAGAGGTGGCAAACTTACTCGAAGAAAATATAAAATTCGATAATTCTCATATAGTCGCAGTTATTCGTGAATTTGTTTACAGCGACAAGATTGTGCTTCAGGAAAGAGAAAATATTGAGAGAGCACTTACATATTATACCGAAAAAAACAGGCCCTTTGCGGAGTGTTTAAAACAGGTTTTAAACGAGAATAATCATTGTTCAGAAACAATTCGGGCATCGGAACAGAAGACAGGATCGATGGCATATTCCAAGCTTGCCGGGTAATTTTTACTACCCTGTTAAACTTCTGCCATTTTCATTTTTGGAACTCCAAACAGGCAGAATTCTGCCATGATTTATTGAAATACCTGTGAAAGTTTCGCCGGTTTTGCCAAACCCTGTAATAACGGCATAATTATAGTCAGGGGTATGATTTTAGCTGATGTATAGATAAAAACTAAATCATATTTCAAGATTATGAATTTCAATAAATTTACGATCAAGGCACAGGAAGCCGTTCAGGCAGCCCTTGAACTTGCGCAGAATGAGAATCATCAGGCTGTTGAACCGGCTCATGTTTTAAAAGCTCTGCTGACCGATACTGACAACGTAACCGTCCAGATATTAAAAAAGATTGGGGTTGCACTACCGGCTGCACACGATAAGCTAAACAAGATCATAAAGTCTTTTCCCGTAGTGAAAGGGGCATCAGTTTCCGGGCAGTATTTATCAAATAACACGAAATCAGTATTTGATAAAGCCCAGTCTGAGGCCACCGATCTTGACGATGAATATATAAGCAGTGAGCATATTTTAATGGCGATGCTCCAGGTAGAATCAGAGGCAAGTCGATTACTGAAAGAATCGGGGGTTCAAAAAAATCGCGTACTGGATATCCTTAAAGATGTCCGCGGTTCACAAAAAGTGGACGACCCTAACGCCGAGAGCCGATACCAGGCGCTGAAAAAATATGCCAGAAATCTGAATGAACTTGCCGAAAAAAATAAACTTGATCCGGTTATTGGTCGTGATCAGGAAATTCGCCGAGTTATGCAAATATTATCACGCCGAACCAAAAATAACCCGGTTTTAATCGGTGAGCCTGGCGTTGGTAAGACTGCTATAGCCGAAGGACTTGCCTTGCGAATTGTGCGCGGTGATGTTCCCGAAGGCCTGAAAACCAAGCAGATTGTAGCACTTGATATGGGTGCGCTTGTTGCAGGTACAAAGTTTCGTGGTGAGTTTGAGGAGAGACTGAAAGCCGTTGTAAAAGAAGTGATGGAATCGGATGGCGAACTCATTCTGTTTATTGATGAAATCCATACGCTGGTGGGAGCAGGAGCCACAGAAGGATCGATGGATGCGGCAAATATTTTGAAGCCCTCCCTTGCAAGAGGTGAGCTGCACGCGATTGGTGCAACAACTCTTACCGAATACAGAAAATACATTGAAAAAGACAAAGCTTTAGAAAGAAGATTACAAACGGTTTTCGTTGGTGAGCCGTCTATTGAAGACACTGTGTCTATCTTAAGAGGACTCCAGGAGCGGTATGAAGTTCACCATGGTGTGCGGATTACTGACGCCGCAATTGTAGCCGCAGCCGAGCTTTCTCACCGATATATTTCTGACCGATTCCTGCCTGATAAAGCAATTGATTTAATTGATGAGGCGGCCTCCCGATTACGTTTACAGATTGATTCGATGCCTGAAGAGCTGGACAGTATTGAGCGGCAGATTCGCCAGCTCGAAATTGAGCGCGAGGCGTTAAAGCGCGAAAAAGATGAGGGCAAACTAAAGAGTAATGAAAAAGAGCTGGCTGATCTTGAAGAGAAGAGAAAATCGATGAGAGCTCAGTGGGATCTTGAAAAAGGCCTTATTCAGAAAACAAGAGAGATGAAACAGGCCATAGAAACTGCCCGGAACCAGGCCGATAAAGCCGAGCGAGAGGGCAATTACGAAAAAGTGGCTGAACTTCGCTACGGAACCATCACGCAGCTCGAAAATGATCTCAAAGAAACGAAGAAAAAACTCGATGAAGTTCAGGAAGGACGTTCGCTGCTGAAAGAACAGGTTGAAGCCGAAGAAATTGCCGATATCGTGGCAAAATGGACTGGTATACCTGTTAGCAAAATGCTGACGAGCGAGCGTCAAAAGTTGCTCAAACTCGAGGATGAACTTCATAAAAGAGTTATAGGCCAGGATCAGGCTATTGCAGCTGTTTCAGATGCAGTTCGCCGTTCAAGAGCCGGTTTACAGGACGAAAACCGTCCAATTGGTTCGTTTATGTTTCTCGGTTCAACCGGTGTGGGTAAAACTGAGCTTGCACGGTCGCTGGCAGACTTCCTGTTTAATGATGAAGATGCCATGATCCGGATAGACATGAGTGAATACATGGAGAAACACAGCGTAAGCCGTTTGGTTGGAGCTCCTCCGGGATATGTTGGCTACGATGAAGGTGGCCAGTTGACAGAAGCGGTTCGAAGAAAACCTTATTCGGTTGTTCTGCTTGATGAAATTGAAAAAGCACACCCGGATGTGTTCAATATTTTGCTGCAGGTGCTTGATGATGGCCGTTTAACCGATAACAAGGGTGTAACAGTAGATTTTACCAACACCATAATTATTATGACCAGTAATATTGGTTCACACCTGATATCAGAAGAGATCGAAAAAACAGGCGGGAATATGGACGAATCTACGTACATGGAACTTCAGAATAAACTTCTTGAAAAACTGAGGAAAACCATTCGTCCGGAATTTTTGAACCGTATTGATGATGTAGTTGTGTTCCATCCGCTGGATCAAAACCACATACGGAAAATTGTGGACATTCAGCTGAAACGAGTCGATCGTATGCTGGCCAAAAACAACGTGAAACTCTCTGCATCCGATCATGTGAAAGACTGGCTTGCAGTGCGTGGATACGATCCTGTTTATGGCGCAAGGCCGCTGAAAAGGGTAATACAAACTCAGATCGTAAACCAGCTTGCGCGTCATTTAATTGAACGCGAAGATCCGGATCAGCAAATAGAGTTCGAGGCAACGGTTAGTAAAGATGGCAACAAGTTGGAATTCGCCGAAGTTTACAGTGATGCCGAGGCGTGGGCGGATTAATTGGTTTCATCCGTCAGACCGCTTTGAGCGTTCTGACGGAAAGATTCCAAGCTGCCTGACGGATGATATCGAGATTATTCCAAAAGTGAACCGGGATTAAGTTTCTTTAGCTCATTCTTCACAAACTCCCTTCCCTTTCTTATAAGCTCGCCATCGAAGTAAACATCCGCCCCAATACAAACCAAATCCCAGTGGATATTGCTTTCGTTACCGTTTGGGGCAATGGCGTAATCTTTACCGAGTGTGAGATGATTGGAACCATAAATCTTTTCATCAAACAGGATATCGTACATTGGTTTTTCAATGACGGGATTCAGCCCAAAACTGAATTCACCAAATCGTCGTGCACCTTTATCGGTATCTAAAATTTCTTCGAGAGCATCGTTATTGGATGAATCAAAATCTTGTACCACTCCATCCTTCACGATCAATTTTACAAATTCGAACGGCTTTCCCTGGTACACCGACGGAGCATAAGTAATATGCCCGTTCACAGAATCAATAATCGGTGATGAAAAGAGCTCCCCGTCCGGAATATTCCGTTTACCAAAGCAGGGAATCCAGTTCTGATCTTTTACAGAAAATTGAATATCCGTTCCTTCTCCTTTAAGCTGAATCATATCTGTCTTTCGGAGGAGATCTTCCAAAGGTTTCATGGCCTCTGCCAGTTTATTATAGTCTAATAGACAAGCTTTGTAGTAAAATTTCCGAAATTTTTCGGTGGGCATTTTTGCGTTCATGGCAAAGGCTGCTGATGGATATCTCAAAACGGCCCAGTTGGTATGCTCCACCCGCTCTTTGAAATGAACCGGGTTTAGAAAATTTTCTGAATAGGCACGGTTTGCATTTTTACTAACAACGGAATTTTCATAAATATTTTCACTGGCACGTATTCCGATGAAAGCATCCATCTGTTTCATTAACGGAAGCTGGTCAACCTCAGCCTGGTTTTTCCAGAATTGGTTATTGCCACTTTCGAGTAGTGTTCGGTTTATCTCAGGATCCTCAATTTTCACGAATGGATTGGCATTTTTTTGGCGAACGGCCTGGACAAGTGCCCGCATCAAGCCGATGCCGTTCAGGCCGATTAATTGAAGCATGATATTTTGGTCTTTCTTCAGCTCCACACTGTGATTTAATAATTTTTGCGCCAGTTTTTTGTCTTGCTCAGTATACATAGTCCTGTTCTATTCTGATGTTAAGTGTATAGTTTTGTCGCATAAATCCAGTTCATAAGCTTGATTGGATGCTAAAATGATCATGTGGCCATTCTCACGTTCGGTTGATATCAGATTTTCAACAGCGGATCTGCCTTTCTTGTCAAGGTTGGATCCGGGCTCGTCCAGAATTAAAATTTCGGGCTGATGAATTAACGCACCTGCAAGTTTCACCCGCTGCTGCTGTCCGGTTGATAGTTCACCGTACAGATTCTTAGATAATTTTTTGATGTTAAAACGTTCAAGTAAATGTTCGGGTGAGTGCAATTTTCTATGACTGTTTAAATCCAGGATAAACTGAAGATTTTCCATAACGGACAGTTCTTCATAATACTGAACATAAGGTGCAGCGTAGCCAAGATGGTTTTTCACCTCGGTTTTTGATATCTCTGACCCATTAATTTTCCAGGTAACAGTGCCGGAAGTTTGCTTTATCAGTCCGGAAATACATTTAAGGAGTGTGGATTTTCCTGAACCGTTTGAACCCGATATTCCCAATACTGTGGAAGTGCATGAAAAGCTTACATCAGTAAGTACCGGTTTACTGCCAAATTTTTTATTTAATTTTGTGACGTTCAATTCAATCATCACATAAAGGTACTTTTCGCAATCATTAAAAAAAAGAATTAATGGAATTGGTTTTGAGCTTTTTAAGAATTCCCTAATTAGATAACTTGTAACACCCATTTGCAAGTGTAAACCCGATTTAACCTATTATTTAGATACGGCCATGATGAATCAACAAGTTGAAGAGCTGACTCAAAAACTGTTGTCGAGCTTACCGGAGAATCAATCCACAATTTCTGTTTCCAAGCTTCAGCAATACAATTTTCCGGGAATACTGATTCAGGAAATAGAAAATATTGTATCCGAAAAGTTAATGAATTCGCTTAAGAGGCCTGAGTCTCTCTGGGCCGATTCTGGCGGGGAAAATGTCGATGAAAAATGGGGGGATTACATCAGTGCATTGAAAAAAAACCTGCAAATTCCTGTATCCGAAAGTGAAGCTATCATCGAAAGATCAGTTAAGCGATTACTGAATCTTTCGGTTAAACCTCTGAGTGCGATACCGGAAATAGTTTTTGAAGAAGATTCAAAACTGAATATCAAACAGTTGAGAGAACGAAAAAACAGATTGCCGATCCATTCGCATCTGTTAACTGCCATGATTCGCTACATGGAAAAGAAGGAGCTTGAATCAATTTCTAAATAAAATTCAGGTGATGTCTTGAAGAAAATTGATAAAAAATTAACAGAGAGTTTTACGGCTCTGCACTGGGCTCATTATTTACGCCCTCTGTTTGAACTTGCCGGTCCGCAAGTTAACACAAATTTGATCCGGCTTTTTTATGAAGATCGCGGAGAGCATAATCTGGCCGGAAAATTTACTGAAACGGACACAACAATTGATGAAAATAATTTTGTAGTGGCTCTCAGTTCCTCTGATGCAACGGAAATTATCGAACTTGAGGAAGATCAGCCTTCGCTGTTCACAACGGATAAGAAGCATGAACCGAAAAGTGATTCTGAAGAGACTGCCAAGAAAAGTAAAGCGGTTGAACCTGAAGCCAGTAAAAAAACCTCAGAGCCGGAAGTTGAACCGTGGTCGGATGAACCTGACGAAGACTCAAAAGATTTTTCACCCATTGAAGATAAAGATGATGATACAGAGCGCTTTAATGAAAAGGAAAAATTCAAAACCGAAGAAACAGCTAAAGAGGAAGAAATTGAAGATAGTTCAGAAGCTGAAGATGATTTAGCTGCAATTACACTGGACGATAATGAACCTGAGCATGGTCCCGATCCGGATAAATTATCCATTTCAGAAGAATATTCTTTTCGGGGTACCAATTTGTCTGATGAAGATGATGATTCTGATACTCCGCTACATTCCCGTTTTGTTTTTGATAAAGATTATTCTGATGACGAGAACGACACTGAGTCAGAAGATACACACTCAACGATTTATGATGAGATGGAATTGGTTCGCGAAGACGATTTGGAGGAGAAAAAAAGTGTATTAAGTCTGTTTGAAGTAAAAGATTCTGAGATTGATGAAGATGAAACCTTAGAATCTTCATTTGCTTTTCAAATCGATGAGCCGGATGAAGATGATGAAGAACCGATAAAGGATAAGGTTGATTCTGAAAAAGTTTTTGAACATAAAACTGAGGAGACCGAAGAAGAAACTGAAGATGATGACGGCGAAGATGAAGACATAGCAAGCAGGTACTTTTCGGGTGAATCGAATAAGGAGTCTTTAGAGCTTGAAGAAGAAAATCAGGATGATAATGATGAGGACGTTCCTATGTGGAAGTCTTTTTTAGAGAGAGAGGATTTCGATGAAGAGGTTGACAGTGATGAACCTGAACAGGATGAAAGCCGTGAATCCAAGCTTAAAATGGAGGAGTCATCAGAGCCTGATTCTGATATTGAGGATGGGTTTATTGATGAACCGGTTATTGATTTAACAAAAGATGATGAAGATATAGAGGAAAAAATAGAAACTGTGGAAGAGTGGTTGAGTGATGATCGCAATCGTTTTGTAGATAGTATATTCAGCGGTTCGGATATGGCGTATGAAAGTGCGTTATCAGAAATTGTTGATTTTGACAACTGGAAAAAAGCTTCTCAGTATATTGAAAAAGAGATATTTTCGAGAAACCTGGTTGATATTTACAATGAGGACGCAGTGGATTTTACAGACAGGCTGCATAATTATTTTAATGAGTATAAATCATAAAAAGACTAACCTGATGGCTGAAAACAAAAAAGTAGAGCGACTAAAAAAACTACGAAAAGAAGCAAAAAAAGGTGGGGGGCAGGCACGGGTTGAAAAACAACACGAAAAGGGAAAGCTGACCGCAAGAGAGCGAATCAATCTGCTTCTGGATAAAAACAGTTTCGAAGAAATAGACGCTTTTGTAACACATCGAAGTCATGCTTTTGGGCTTGATAAAATACAGTTCCTGGGTGATGGCGTGGTAACCGGTTACGGAAAAATTTCAGGACGTCCTGTTTATGTATTCAGCCAGGACTTTACGGTTTTTGGCGGTTCCCTTTCAGAAACCCATGCGGAAAAAATTTGCAAAATCATGGACCTGGCCATGAAAAATGGAGTGCCGATTATTGGTTTGAACGATTCCGGAGGCGCACGAATTCAGGAAGGTGTTAGTTCTTTGGGCGGATATGCTGAAGTATTCTGGCGTAATTCGATGGCTTCGGGAGTTGTGCCTCAAATCTCTGCGGTAATGGGGCCCTGTGCCGGTGGAGCCGTTTACAGCCCGGCGCTTACCGATTTTGTCTACATGGTAAAAAATACAAGCTATATGTTTGTAACCGGTCCAAATGTTGTTAAAACGGTAACGCATGAAGAAGTAACATCAGAAGATCTGGGTGGTGCATCTGCACATGGAGTAAAATCGGGTGTGGCTCATTTTACAGAAGAAAACGATGCAATTTGTCTAAAACAGATACGGGAATTAATCAGCTACATTCCACAAAATTGCGAAGAAAAAACTCCCGGTCAGCCATCAAAAGAGCCCGATTCTGCAATGGAATCCAATCTTGATAACCTTGTGCCTGACAATCCCAATAAGCCGTACGACATCAAAGACGCGATAAGTGGGGTGATGGATAAAGATTCTTTTTACGAAGTTCATGAAAATTATGCAGATAATATTGTAGTGGGATTTGCCCGACTCGATGGCCGTTCGGTGGGAATTGTAGCAAATCAGCCGCTTTTCCTTGCCGGTGTACTCGATATCGACGCATCACTGAAAGGTGCCCGGTTTGTTCGTTTTTGCGATGCGTTCAATATACCGCTGGTCGTCTTTGAAGATGTGCCCGGTTTTCTTCCCGGAACCGACCAGGAGTGGGGCGGAATTATCAAACACGGAGCTAAGCTTCTCTATGCATTTTGCGAGGCTACCGTGCCTAAAATGACCGTGATTACCAGAAAAGCCTATGGAGGCGCATACGATGTGATGAACTCAAAACATATCCGCGCTGACTATAACGTTGCCTGGCCATCGGCAGAAATTGCCGTGATGGGAACCAAAGGTGCTGTTGAGATAATATTTAGAAAAGAAATTGCCAAGGCCGATAATCCCGAGGAAAAACAGAAAGAGCTCGAAGATCAGTACAGCGAAGAATTCCACAATCCGTATAAAGCTGCTTCACGCGGATTTATTGATGATGTAATACTGCCTTCGGAAACCCGGAAAAAATTGATAAAAGCTTTTGAACTCTGCCAAAATAAAGTTGATTCAGTGCCGAAGAAAAAGCACGATAATCTTCCGTTGTAATTAGCCCGGGTAACCGCCCGCTATATAATCTCGCAGTTCGTCGATTTCCACTTTTTGTTTATCAATAACGGATTTAACCACATCCCCGATGGAAATGACTCCCATAAGTTCATCACCATTAAGGACCGGGAGATGACGAATTCTCTTCACAGTCATCAGTTTCATGCAAATAGATATATCATCATCAGAATTCACACAAAAAACCTGCGAAGTCATGATATCTTTTACGGGTGTGGTTTTAGATTGGCGGCCTTTCAAAATCACTTTGTCACGGTAATCCCTTTCTGACAGAATTCCGGCTAGTTTGCCATCATCCAATACCAAAAGAGCTCCAATATTCAGATCAGCCATTTTTTTGATGGCATCGTAAACCATTTCATTCGGAGATGTGGAATAGATATCTGTGCCTTTTTGGCGAAGAATATATTTAACTTTCATATGAACCCCTGATTTAAAGTTTGTGCATACTTCTAATAAAATGCTTTTACAATGAGATGCAAAATATATTTAAAAGGACTTACCTCGTTTTCTGAGTTTTGACTCATTGAATCCGGCTCATAAAATTATTCAAAAATAATTGTGCCGAAGTTTTTATAGTCATGAAAATTGGTTTCATACGGTTTCCAAGACCAGGGGGTTGGCCCGTGATCGTAATCAATCCTGTAAAAATTAGCCTTCCATTCTGTGCCGGATTCGGGAAAAATATTTTCAAGCGGCCGTAGCAATTCAAAAGGGATAAAAAATTCAGCTATCCATTTGGTAATCGGGGAGCCGCTTATCTTTTCACCACCTTCAATGGATGTTTTATGGCGGGTTTTTCTGTCACCGGTATAGCTATAATCAAAGGGTATCCAGTGTGTTAATTCACCATCAATATTATTTACAAGGATTGGCAGTTCGTAATTCAAGGGGGAAAGTTCATATTCAAAATAAACAGGCTTGGTTTCATCCGTCCATAAAAAGACCTCTACTACGTCTTCTCTCCACAGCTCCATAAAATGAGAATCCATAGTTGCATTCAGGGTATCGCTTTCAGAATCAAACAAAAAATAGAGTCCGGTATCAGAATAGAGTACTTTTAACTTTGTATGTTTACCGGAACTTTTTTCAAAGTTTGATCTTTGTGTGAGTTCTGTCCATTCGGTACCCGACCAATTCTCAGCAGAACCGGTACCTGAAATTGTAAAATCATTGGTTTTTTTAATAAGTAAAGTTTCGATTTCTGACATATTTTGACTGTGTACATTTGTAGTCAGAAAAACTGCCAGAAGAATTAAAAACCCGAATGCTTTTTGTATCATAGAAATACTTTTTTGGTTGATATTTGAGTAGTTCAATTCATTCAGTACCAGAATTTACTTAAAATTTATTTATGAAAACGTATCTGCACCATAGAATGAAAAGCCTGGAAAGGAACAGAGTTGTAATAAAGGGATTATTTTCCCTTAAGATTAGTGTTATTTTTTTAAAAAACGCGTAGTGAACCTTTATGAGTTTATTTGACAATGAAGAATCAACTTCGAGCAGTGCATCAGAGAGATCAGAAAATCAACCGCTTGCCACAAGAATGAGGCCGCAGAACCTCGAAGAATTTGAGGGACAGGAGCATTTAGTCGGAGAGGGAAAAATGCTTAGGCGAATGATCGAAAGCGGAGTAATTGGCTCACTTATTTTTTATGGGCCTCCCAGTTCTGGTAAAACCACGCTTGCCCACGTTATATCCAGGGAAATTGATGCCAGGTTTGAGGTTATAAATGCTGTTCTTGATGGATTGAAGGATCTTCGCAGTGTAGTGGCCAAAGCCGAACATCAGAAAAAAGTAAACGGGAGAAAAACCATCCTGTTTGTTGATGAAATTCATCGCTGGAACAAAGCCCAGCAGGATGCGCTGCTTCCCCATCTTGAGTCCGGTATTATTACGCTTGTGGGAGCAACTACAGAGAACCCGTTCTATTCGCTGGTGAACCCGTTGCTGTCCCGGTGTCAGCTCTTTGAACTTTTCCCACTAACGCGTGATAATGTAGCCTCTATGCTTGAAAGGGCTATGTCTGATGCAAAAAGAGGATTGGGATTCATGGAAATTAATCTCAGTGAAAAAGCAAAAAACCATTTTTCTGAATATGCAGGCGGCGATATCCGAAACGCTTTAAATGCACTCGAAGTTGCGGCCCTTTCAACCCCAAGAGATAAAGAGGGGGTAATTCAGATTACCTGGGATATTGCCAAAGAGTCAATTCAGAAACGCGCAGTTCGTTACGATAGAAGCGGCGATGAGCACTACCATTATGCATCGGCATTTATTAAATCCATGCGCGGCTCTGATGTAGATGCGAGCCTTTACTGGATGAATGCAATGCTTGAGGGCGGAGATGATCCTAATTTTTTGTTCCGGAGAATGCTGATTTTTGCATCTGAGGATGTGGGAATGGCTGACCCTTATGCGCTTACTGTGATTCATTCATCCCATGAAGCGTTTATTAAAACAGGTATGCCTGAAGGACTTTATTTTCTGGCTCATGCAGCGATTTTCCTGGCGCTCAGTCCAAAGAGTAACAGTACAAAAGCTATTTTTGAGGTTAATAGTGAAATCAAATCAAAAGGGATAAAAGATGTACCGCCACACCTGAGAGATAAAACCGCGAATAAATTAGCGTCCCGATATCTTGACAGTAAAAACATGTCTGATGATTATAAATACCCACATGATTTTGCGGGTGGATGGGCAGACCAGCAATACCTTCCTGATGAGTTGCAAAACTCCGGCTGGTATCAACCCGGAAGCCAGGGAAGAGAGCCTGCACTTTGGAAAAGATTGCGGGAAATCCAGCAAAAAAATAAAGAAGGGTAATCACTGTATTTACAGTTTAAAATAGAGTTGCCCGGAATTGTCCATTCCGGGCAATCTGAGTATTGGAGCTATTGCTCGATGTCTACCATAACATGAGTCAATACATAGTTTTTGCTAACCTGCAAAAACCATGAACTGAAAATAATATAGCCTGAAATG
>LKMJ01004721.1_pt1 | contig 12849 bp, 13 predicted proteins | sample 643391 | NCBI WGS metagenome assembly LKMJ01 (sample SAMN04112250, study PRJNA286221) | soda lake metagenome | biome: soda lake; feature: Kulunda Steppe; material: water; isolation source: sample PL-Br10 brine of Picturesque Lake | place: Russia: Kulunda steppe | collected 2010-07
ACTCGTAGCGCGCATGAACCGGGTTTTATCAGAAGTGGAGGGTGACGCAAGAATGCATCGGCCCGGATATGGCGAGAGGTTGTTCTTTTTAGAAAAAGATGTAGCGGACCTAAAGCAGTTTAAGCAGAAGATCATAGCCTACTCTGCCGGTTCTGCGGCAACAGGCACATTCATCATTCAACTTGTATTCCACGTCCTGTAGACCGACAATGCAAACGCTCGAATATACACTATCTGATATCCAAGATGACTTCATCTTGTCCAACAAGAGGCAGGTGGCTATTATCGGGGCCAAGGGTAGCGGAAAAGCACAACCCATAACCGAACCAGTGCTTACCCCATCAGGATATGCAGTTATGGGAAGCCTGTCTGTCGGAAGTAGGGTCGTCGGAGTAGACGGTAAGCCAAAAAAGGTTTGGGGTATATATCCACAGGGAGAAAAGGATGTATACAAGATCACAATGACGGACGGATCATCAACCCGTGCCACAGCGGACCACTTATGGACCGTGCAAACTGGTTCAATGAAGCATCGCGGTAATAAGTTCAAGACGCTTACGACAAAGCAAATAATGGGTGATCTTAGAACAACACAAGGCTATGCGAAGTGGTATGTACCGATGTGTGCCCCCGTACAGTTTGAAAGAAGCCAAACCCTGATTATACCACCATATTCTCTTGGTGCTATACTCGGCGACGGTGGTATGACCGGCACTGGTGTTGTGTTATCCTCGGCAGACGAAGAAATTGTAAATAGGGTCTCAAAAGAAACAGGGACCACCGCTACAAAGATGAGTAAGTACGACCATTACTTAAACGGCGGCGGGGGTCGTACGAATAAGGGATATGGCTATAGCCAACTTACATCAGATTTACGAGAACTTGATCTGATGGGGCGCAAATCAGATGATAAATTTATACCTGAAGAGTATTTATATGCGAGCGTTGATGACCGCATAGAGCTTTTGAGAGGCTTGATGGACACTGATGGATGCGATACCGGTTGCGGCACCGGGTCTTTTTGTACCACGTCAGAGGTCATGGCCGGTCAATTTGTGTTTTTGTGCCGAAGCCTTGGATTATCAACCCAAAAACGTATAAAAAGAAACAAAGACGGCTATTTAGACTCTTGGAGAATAAATATAAATGCCCCTTTCAATCCCTTTTGGGTAGAGCGGAAAGCGTCTAAATTTAATATTGCCGCAACACAGGGCCGGGTTCGTGGGATATATTCTATTGAGCACGAAGGAACAGAAGAATGCCGGTGTATAAGCGTAGAAGACAACCATTACCTCACAAGTGACTTCATTGTTACTCACAATACATTTTCGGGTGCACGGTTTGTATGCGTTCAGATCATCGAACAGCCTGACTCGCAAGGACTTGTGATGTTCAACACCCTTCAGCAGGCGCGGGACATTTACTATCAGGACATAGAGCCATTGCTTGTTGAGTTGAACTGGCCCTATCACTTCAACGGGCAGACGATGACATTGACGGTGCTCGGCTCAAGGATACACCTGAGAAGCGCCGAAGCGGACTCTATTAAGAATATTGAATCTGTGCAGTACGAATGGGGGTGGGCCGATGAAGCGTCATTCTTTGACTTTGAGTCGTTGAAGACATTTGTATCGCGTATCAGGCTTGGCAAGGCCATGATTCGTATTACGTCAATGCCTGATGAGCCGGACCATCCGATGTATGAATTTCTTGAGCGATCGGGCTATGAGTTATACGAGATATCACTATATGACAATCCTGACAGAGAATTTGCCGATCGGTATGCTGACTTCCTGAAGTCCATCTACACCGGTCCACAGCTAAAGCGCTATCTGACAGGCGAGAGGGTCAGCCTTGCCGGTCTCGGCCTGTTCAGTATTGACCCGTCTATGAAAGAGGATATGCGTATAAACGCAAGCGAAGACCTGTTCCTGTTTTGGGATTTTAATGTTGTCTACAGGGCTGTCACGGTATGGCAACGCATTGGCACACACCCGCAGTTGCTTCTGCCTGTCATCGGATGCGTAGCGTCCCATCAGATGCAGGAATCGACGGTGCATGAAGATGCGAAGTGGCTTGCCGATAAATATGGTAAACATCCGGCCAATATATACTTGGGAGGCGATGCTTCCGAAAACAAACGCTCATCTCAGACTACCGAATCTATATGGATGACGGTTCGGCGGGCGTTTAAGGAGGAAGAGGTGCCGGTGCGCAGCGTCGTACGGCCATCCAACCCCAACGTCAAAGACACGATACAGTGCTGTAATTGGGCGCTTATACAAGGATTGGTTAAGTTTGAAACCAAGGAAAAAAATGCGTACCGTAGTGTATCAGCTTGTAAGGCCGATAAGTTTGGTGAAGTCGATAAGTCCAGTGACGATAAACCTACAGGAGCAAAGACACACGAAGCGGATACTTTCCGATACGCACTTTGGCATTTTTATAAAAAACACTATCCGGGCGGTAAGAAGAAATACTGGGTGGTGTAAAAAATAAACGCATGAGCAAACTCAGAGATATAGCCGTATCAACAGCACGACAGCGCAAGTCGCTACCATCGAGAGGATATCGGGCAATGGTATGGCGCAACTGGCACGGGTATTCAAGGTGGGAGAAGACAAAGCTCATTGAACAGGCCTATGAACGCAATCCCGCTTACTACGCCGCCTGTAATATCATAGCTCAGACGATATCGGATATGCCCATTTATGCTGAATATGAGCATGATGGTAAGATCATACAGACCAAAAAAGACCCTATCCTGTCGCTCTTTGACCGCGAAACAAGCCGTGAAGAGATTATCGAACAGGTAGTGCTTTATCTGTTAGTGACGGGAGAGGCGTACCTTAATGTCGTCTTCTCCGGTGACAGAAGACCGTTGGGTTTCGTGAACCTACCCTCGCAGTTTGTGACACCCGTTCACGGTGATATGTATAAGCCGGTTGCCTACTACGAGTTCTACAGTAAGACAAAAGAAGTATTTGAGACAGATGAGATCATAGCTATTCTCAAGCCCGACCTGTCCGGTCCGTTCAAGGGCATGAGTCCGGGCGTGCCTCTTGCCGAGCTTATTGATTTGAATAACGCCGGCATCACATGGAATAAGAACGTGGCCGTCAACGGTGGCCTTCCCCCTGTAGTGGCTACAGCAGATGGCCCTATGGACGAAACAGAGGCCCAAGAAATTAAAGAGTGGTGGCGACAGCAGAGCGGGGCCGATAAGTCACACGAATTGAAGGTTGCCGCTCATGGACTGAAGCTCGAAAACCTATCAACCAGCCCACATGACGCAGAATGGGGTCAGGCTATACTCACGTCGATGAGGATGATATTCATGAGTCTTGGCGTATCCAGTTCGCTGATGAACGACGCGGCCAATAAGACGTACAATAACGTAAAAGACTCCAAAAAAGCGCTGTATACCGATGCTTGCCTGCCCATAGGACACCGCATATACCGCATCATATCACGGTCACTGAAGAGGTACTACAACCACCGCCCGATCATAAAGATAGACGAATCGAATATAGAGGCGCTTCAGGAAGATAAAGATACACAGGCCGACAGGTTGACAAAACTGGTGGACAGCGCTATCCTGACTCGTAATGATGCACGTAAAGAACTTGGCTTGCCGTTATCAAACGATGAGCTTGCCGATAAACTGATTATATCCAACAAACCCGCACCCGCCAAGCGCCCCGATGACAGCGTTATGGCAGGTCAACAAAACGGAGCTTGAGATGGCACTTAGCGAAGAAATGAATCAAACGATTGACCGGCTCAGAGAGCTTGCCGAACAGGAAAACGACCAGACGGACTTCTCTGTTGGTGATATGGTCAATTTCACCGATGAAGGTGGCGACCTTACCGGACAGGTAGAAGCCGTAGAAGGTGAATTGGCTACTGTCAGAGTCATGGCGATGGCCGGTGATGACATGGAGCCTACCGACCGCATTGAGACGATTGCGATGTCAGAGCTGTCACCGTTGAATGAGCAACCTGAGCCGAAAGAAGGCGAGGAAGAGGAAGAACCGGAAGATGATCCCGAAACCGGCGAGGATGAAGATATTGAGAAAAACGCTTTCGTGTCATGGCAGAGCAAGGACGGGCAGGTAAAAGGCAAGGTCATCAGCCTGCATACTGAGGCCGTTACGATACCCGAGACGGGCGACACCTATGAGGCAAGCGAAAAATCACCGGTAGCGTTGGTGGAAGTATATCGAAAGCATGAGGGTGCGCATGAAGACACCGGCGTTCACGTAGCACTCAAGCCCAATGACCTGACTGTTATTGACAAGCCACTGCTAAAGGCCCACAAGCTGTTCGTGAAAGTAAAGACATACGAAACCGGCGAGGATGATGATGAGAAGTCGGGCTGGTTTGACGGTCTTGCAAGCGCCTACGGTGAAGTGGACCTTGGGGGTGACACGGTTGCCAAAGGAGCATATAACCAAACGCTGAATCACAACGACGGTAAGTTCAACCTCATGTTCGATCATGGGTGGGGCGTGGATAAGGTGGCCGGTGTTGCTTTTGCTGAAGACACTGACGAAGGATTGCGCGTCAAGGGCGAGATGCCCATCCATATCACAAGCGTTCGTGACGTGCATGAGAAGATCAAGTTTATGAACAGCCGGGGCAAGCCGTTGGGTTTGTCTATCGGCTATTGGCCCGTCAAGACAGAGCCGGGACCAAAGGGTACACGCATCCTCAAGGAGATAGCTTTGGAAGAAGTTTCCATCACGCCATTTCCTATGGACACACACGCAAGGATTCGTGATGCCAAGTCGCGCAAATTTTTGTATCATATGAAGAGAAACCGTTGGCAAAATGTCAACAAGCCTGATGCGCCCTCCGGCAATCAGCATCCTCAAGACGAGTATAGCTCCCTTGTGGGTGAATTAAAACATACACTTAACCAGATAAAATAATATCATGTTCAAATATCTTAATATCTGCTTTAACCAGGGCGAGCCAACCGGAGGCGCACCGGCTTCTAATGAGCCGGGCACTGCCAATGTTGCTACCCCTGCCGGAGCCAAGGATGAGTTTCGACAACTTGCCGCCGAGCTTCGTGAAACGGTAAAAAGCCATACCACTGAATCGGCTGAAGCCAAAGCGTCCCTTGAAAGGATCAATGAGCGTATGGACGCTCTTGAGTTTGGCTTGAAGAAAGCAAACCGGGCACAGAAGCCCGAAGGCAAACAAGGCTATGAGCACGCTGACACGTTCCGCACCGCTCTAAAGCGTTGGACCGAAGGCGACCGCCGGAACCTGCACAAAGATATCGAGGCCAAGTCAGGATATCACCCCGATGTTGAGCAGAAGACCGATAACATGGTCCGATTTGATATCGAGTCGGCAGGAGCGTTGCTTCTTCCGAGTGAGTTCTCCCGTGACCTGATACATAATGTCCAGGAAAGCTCACCGATCATGCAACTTGTGACTGTCACGCAGACCGACCGGCAAAGCGTCACCCGCACACTCAGGACAGAAACACCTGGTGTATCGTGGATTGAAGAAGCCGGCACGGTCAGTAAGGGCAAGACCAAGTACAAGAACATTGAAATCACCCCGCATAAAGCCGCCGCCAAGTACGGCTTCTCTATTGAGCAGTTCGAGGATAGCGGCTGGGACTTGACCGGCGAGATCAACACAGCATGGACCGAGGACTTTGACATTGAAGTTGCCAAGCAGATTATTAATGGCGATGGTATCAAGAAGCCTACAGGTATGCTCGAAGAGGCGAAAGTTGCCGACTTGGGCGACCGCACGCTTGATCCCGATGAGTTGATCGACATGCAGGAAGAGTTGCTTGAAGTATATCAGCGTAACGCGGCATGGCTGTTTAACCGCAAGACAAGGGCTTATGTCCGTAAAGAGGTGTTGAGCAACGATGCTATACAGTACCTGTGGGAGCCGGACTTTACTCGTGGAAGCCCGACCCTGCTTTTGGGTGCCCCCGTCTATATCGCTGCTGACGATCACATGCACGGTGTGACTACGGGCAACTTTGATGCCAATAGCAAGCCGATCCTGTTTGGTGACTTCCGGCGAGCCTATCAGGTGGTCCTCCGCACGGATATGTACGTCATTGACGACATCTACAGCGACTCAGACGCTTTTGTTCGCAACATCAACATTATGGCTCGCATAGGCGGACACCCGCTTGAAGCCGATAAATGTCTTGTTGCGCTGAAGAAAACTGCGTAAACATTAACCCTTAACTTATATAAAAATGGCTTCTTTTAGCTTAGGTCAAATCATTGATGCCAAGCGTATGATCTCGCCCACAGAGGAAGAAGGCACCGGACTCGGTGCTCTTGACTCTGAAACCGTTGATCTGCAAGGCGCAGAAAGCGTGGCTACGATAACAGCCACCGGGACGGTTGCCGGTGCTGCACCGAGCGTGCAGTACTATGAGGACGATGAAACGCCGGTGACAATCGAAGATGGCAACAAGGTGGACGACGATAATGTGATTGAAGAGCGTCCCGAATTTGCCGATACCGACAACGCTGTTTATGTCGCGACGATAAGACCGACCAAGCGCTATTTGCGCGCCCGGGTGGCAGACAGAGAGGATGATAACATCCATATCTCTATGGTTGCTGTCCTTGGTCATCTTACCAAGCGTCCGGCTGAATAAACACCAATAACCGGGGAGGGCGCAATGCCCTCCCCTTAAATATCCGATTATGATTACAGTCAAATTCAAACAACCCGAAGCGCTGTCCTATGACGGCGTGAACTCGTGGAAGTATGCAGCCGGCAAGTCTTATACGGCTCGCAATGCTTATGAAAATAACTACTTTCAGCACATGATTGACAAGGGTGTTGCCGAAAGAGTGACACAGGGACAAGGCAAAGCCAAGCAGACGAAAGTAAACCCGCCCAAAGCGACAAAAACCACTAAGTAACACCAATGAAGATCAACCCGTATAGAGGCGCACCCCTGAGCGCAACAACCCCGATCAGCCCGTATGCTGACAGCCACGATATAGTGGAGGTCAAAGGAACAGCGTTGCTGAGTCTGATAAGGGCCAAGACGGTGCTCGGGGTCAACCATGACGAAGACGACGCTTATATAGATGCGCTTGTTAAAGGTGTGGTGCGCCAGGTTGAGCGCTACTGCCGGATTGATGCGGTGAAGAAAGGCAGGCAAGCCTATTACCGATATATGCACTGGAAAGTGGTTCTTCCCTATGGCCCGCACGGTGACATCACTGAAATAAAGCATATTGATAGTGATGGTAATGAAACGATATTGACCGCCGATGACTACGCTGTATATGGGCAGAAGTGGAAAACCCTTGAGAAGATCAATAAATACGGTCAGCTTTATGTGACATACGACTCGGGCTTTGAAGACGATAGCCGCCCCGGCGAGATAGAGGCGGCCTGTTATCAGGAGCTATCGCTTCAGTATAAGAACCGCCAAGACCCTGACACGCCGGCCATGACAAGTGTTAATAACTTGTCGATAGAGGCCCGTCACCTGCTCGCAGGCATACGGAGGAAGCCACTTTGAAACCTATTGACCAACAGTTTCGAGATATCATTGACTTGCGCCTGCAACGCATCAATGACGATGTAGCCAGACCAATGGCAGAGCAGATCAATGATAAGATGAAAGAAAATACATCACAGGGCACCGCCTTTGGCGCTGACACGTATGATGCTCAGTATTCACGGCGCAGGAAGCGTGAGCGCAGGGCAATGAGCCTACAGACATCGCATGTAGACCTGCGGGCACGGAAAAGGCGCATTGAGTCGGCCCAAGTCCACACTGTAGGTCATGGCGACGCAGGCGTACAGATAGCCTTTGATAAAGGAGGCGACATATTCAAGGAACATCACACGGGCAGGGCACCGGGCAATAAGATGAGAAGCATATTCCCGAAGTCCATTGAGGCCGTGCCCGACCAGATCATCAACGACACCAAACAAGCTCTTAGCGATATATTAAGTGGCCGCAAGTAGAAAAATACTAACCGAGATGCGTGATTCGCTCAAAGCCTCTGTCAATGACAAGAAGGTTCTTTTCGAGCTGTATCGTGTGGAGCCTGTTGACCTTGAACCTCGTCAGGACATACCCAAGGCGCGTATTGCCATATATTTCCTGGGTGAACTTGACCTGATTAAGATAGGAGCAGAGAAGCCGTCCGACTCACGCCAGCAGATAGGCATAGACGTGTCCTATAAAAAGGGCTACCGTGGTGACGATGCGACCAAGGGCGAGCTTCCGTTATTGGATTTAAAGGATAAAGTTGTAGATTGGGTAAAAGAATTTGACGCTTATAGTGCTACCGACGGCTTCCTGTCGTCGTTGGGCTATGATGGAGCACGAACCATATATCGAAACTCGCGGTACATAACGATGACGATGCAGCTATCCGGGCACCGTGATCTAATCAAGAACCAAACAAATACATAATACGATGGCAACCAAATCCCTTATCTTTAAAGAAATAGAGATCACCGACACAGACGGCACCGGAGGCGCTACCTTCGATAAGCATGTTGTCGATTCTGCCGAAGTGACGCTTGAGCCGGTTGAGTCCACCATAGAAGACGGACAGACGCTTACTGATGCTTATGATGCCACCTTTGCGGTTGGATTGTATGACTCTTCGGTACTGGCCGATGCCCGTGTCTATAATGACGCTTCAGCCGATCCCGTCAAGGCCAACATCATCTTTAAGGGCGTATCGGGAAGCTCAGACCTGAAACTTGAATCGGTCATCATCAACGGTTCAAGGGACTTCTCGGGCAACAGGACACAAGCTATGCTTCGTGGTTCCAAGCGTGCCGTGACCCTTGATAACAGTGTTGACGTATCCGACGCAACCTAAACCTGATAAACCATGAGCCTTACATTAATCAAACTTGCTGTCAAAGACCCTGCTACGGATGACCAGGTTATCCTGAGTAACATACGTGAAGGCGTTGACGGTGCGGCTGATATGGGATGGGCTGAAGAAGAGCAGAACGTGCAGATTGAGGACAATCAACGCCTTGAGCATTCCACTGAAGGTACGCTTGATGTTAAGGTTCTCCGAGGCACGACAGCCGAAGTATCACAACTCAACAACTTCATTGGCAAACGCTGTGAAGTATCGGGTTGGACTATTGAAGGCTTCTTGCTGTTCTCAGAACAAAATCGAATCGTGAGGGTGCCCGACTTCAACTCGGATATCCTCAACGATCAGATTCGCCTCACTCAGACCACACCCAAGGGCTTCCGGTCCGGCGTTCGCGCTTTCTATGGAGGACGCAACGCTGTCATGCTACATGATATCCGGTCCCATAGCGGAGCCGCCAACAGCCAGCTGTTTTCAGGGTTCTCAAAAGAAGGAGCGCCCGATACAAATGTAACCGGTATTGAGAAGACAGTAACAGGCGACCTTGACGAAGGCGTAGTCAGCGCTAAGTTATACTTTCCTTTTGAGGGCGCTAAGTTGGTGGCAAGCGCACAGATAGCCAATAGCCCTGACGATGGAGCCGTTGGCCTCCGTTTTCTGAGTCATAATGACACGATCCTGAGCACGTCAACATCCAACTTCACTACCGGCGGTAGGCGGTCCCATGAGGCAACTGTCCCATCGGGCACCTACTATATTCAGTTTATAGCGTTGGTGAAAGAATCGTTGGGAGGTAGCTTTACACTGTCGCTTCCTGCCATCAAAACCATGAACACACAATTTGAAGACTAATGGAGATCAGAGACACCATATCTGTCAATGGTTTTACCGTCAACCTCGTTCCTTATACTGAGAAACGTATGAGGGAGCTTAACGAGGTATTAAAAGAGATCGACGAATTCGTAAAAGAAAACTCTGACATGCTCTACGACGATATACCCAATGAGAAGAAGGTGAACTGGTGGATGCGCAAAGCACGTATCCTGTGGAATCCTGAATATGATCCCGCCCTGCAAGAAAAAGGATGGTGGGACAATAAAGAAGGGTTTTTCTCCAAAGAGTTCTTTGACCCTGAGCACTTTGAGTACCCTCAACTGCAAAAATCTGAGGTTTTTTTTCGGAATCAGAGGCTGTATCTCTAAAGAAGGCCGATGAGATATTCCAGCGCGGGATGGCCTTTGTTGACACAGAACAACCCTCTGATGAGTCAAAAAACGCATGGATAGAGCGCATTGGACTTTATTGGTATTACAGTCTGACCCTGGCAGATTTTGACCCCAACCGTGCACTGGAAATTTATGACAACCCCGCACATATCATAGCTGAAGCTGTCGTAACCCGCCGGTGCGCCGAATATGTTAAACCGAAGAAATAATGGCTGGTAACGACGAACTAAAGTATATTGTCCGCTTTCAACCGCATGAGGGTGATCTTGACGAGATATCCGAAAGGCTAAGGGACCTGAAGGAACAGTTTGAAGATTTAGGGACCGAAGAGGCGCAGGAGGCCACTAAGGACTATACTGAGGCGATGAACGAGATGAATGAGTCGAATGCCGAAGGTATAGAGCGCCTTATAGAGCTTCAGGAACAGATCGACGGGTATAAAGCCTCTCTGAAAGAGATCAAGGAGAGCAAGAAAGAGTCATTAGATGTTGGTGATGAGACGCTTCGCCAAGAGCAGGAAGAGTCGGCGGCACTGAAGATAGCCCAACAGGACTATCGTAATAAGCAGAAGTCCGTCATGGCAAATAAGCAAGCTATGGAGGGCAGTAGCGCCACTATGGGCCAGATGAAGGCGCGGCTCAGGGAGCTGAAGGTTGCTATGGACAATGTGCCATTGGATGACCAGACAGGAGAGCTTGAAAGCCTGCAAACGCAGTGGAAGACAGTCAACGACACGCTGAAAGCTAATGAAAAGGCTATGGGCGACCATAGGCGTAACGTAGGGGCTTATTCTGAGGCGATAAGTACAGCAGCATCAAGTGTAGCGGTATTTCACGGTCCTTTGGGGCCGGTGGCAGGTCGTCTTACTGCCCTTAACTCAACTATAGGCAGGGCAATACCCATGATACGCGCCAAGGCGCAGGCGTGGGGTATTTTGAGGCTGGCTGTTGCTTCGTTTATGACGCTTGGTATTGTCGCTGTCATCGCAGGTATCACCGCCGCCCTTAGTCGGTCACAATCGGTAGCCGATAGGTTTTCGGGAGTTATAAGAACGCTGGGGGCATCAGTAGACCATGTTGTTGATAGAATAGGCTATTGGATAGGTGCCAATGAGGACAATAACCTGACGCTCAGAGAATCAATAGCGCTGTCAAGGGACTTGCACACCGCCAGTATTGAGCTTGAAGAAGCAGAGATAGATGCTATTACGACCAAGGCTGAATTGCAAAAGCAAGTTGCCCTGCTCCGTAGGGAGGCTGAAGATGAGATATTTACCCATGAAGAGCGTATTGATAAGATGCAGGAGGCCATGAACGCCGAGCGCGAGTTGTATGATACGCGTCGCAGGCTGAAAGAGCGGGAGGTTCATCTCATGGGTATTGAAATAGAGATGACTGAGAGTAGCAGGGAAGAAATAGAGAAGTATGAAGAGGCGAAAGCATCGCTTATCAAACTTGAAGAGCAACATGAGACGGCCATGCGCCAGCTTACCCGTCGCCGCCAGTCGGTCATAAATTCCCTTTTTGTTGAGGAACAACGACGCAGGACGCTCATCAGGACAATGAACCAGCAACGCGAAGAGGCCATGAAAGAGTCTGCTGACATTGCTATCCGCGCCCAACGTGACACACAGGATAAGATGGAGCGGTGGCTGATAGACAGACAGCTTGATATGTTAAGGGCTATGGGACGTGACCGCGAAGTTCTTGAGTTGCGCACACAACAGGCTATCCTTGGGGTCAGAAGTGACTACGCCGACAAGCGGTTGGAGGTTGAGCGGAACAGTCGCGAAGCAATAGAAGCGGAGATGGAGCTGTTGCAGAAGAATAACGTTGACGAGAAGGATGCAGAGCTGAATGCTATCGCAACGATAAATGAGAGGCACGCCGAAGAAGAAATAAGATTACGTCAAGAGCTGTCAGAACAGAGAAGAGAATATGCAAAAGCCGAGCAGGAGAACGATCTTTTTACGAAACAGGCATATTGGCTGAAAATACAGAAGTCAGAAGAGGAACTTGCCAATGTCCGCATCAATGAAGAGCAGGAGATATATGAGGAAAAGCGCAAGCTCATGGCTGATAATATCACTGATAAGCAGGCCCATGAGCGGGCATTTACAGCGCTTGAAGAGCAGTTTAAAGAAAATCGTATTGCCCTTGCCCAAGCCGAGATGCGGGCCAAGCGTGCCACAAGGGAGATGATGGAGCAGGAGGCGATGCAATCGGAATATGAGCAGCAAGAGCGGCGTATTGAGGCAGAGCAAACCGCAATGCAGGAGATAACAACCTTGCAGATGGAGCAGACACAGCTTGAGCTTGCCATACAGCAAGGCCGCAATGAAGAGATCGTCAAGTTAGAGCAACAGCGATCCAGCAGGGTGGGTGAACTTAGGACAGAGCATGTCAAGGCGAGCATGGACGAAGAGCTTGCCCTTACATTAGCGCACCTGCAAGCTGACCTTGAGTATAAAGAGCAGTTTGCCGATGCTGAGAAGGCGTTGGCCCAAGAAGTATCGCAATATCAACAGGACATGATTAATGAGACGGCGCATTTCGCTACGGCGACGCTTGAGGCTATGTTCTATGATATGAAAGAGGCTCGTATCGCCCAAGCTATCATCAACACGGCGGCGGCAGTGACAGAAGCCCTTGCATCGGGTGTGCCTCCCCTGTCAACGATGAGGGCGTTATCGGCGGCGGCGGCAGGTGCGGCTCAGATACGGCAGATAGTGGCAACAAATATAGGCGACCGTTTTC
>LKMJ01004722.1_pt1 | contig 12845 bp, 17 predicted proteins | sample 643391 | NCBI WGS metagenome assembly LKMJ01 (sample SAMN04112250, study PRJNA286221) | soda lake metagenome | biome: soda lake; feature: Kulunda Steppe; material: water; isolation source: sample PL-Br10 brine of Picturesque Lake | place: Russia: Kulunda steppe | collected 2010-07
GTGCATGTACAATCATGTGTGCATGTGTCCATCTGTGTGCATTGCCTGCGTATCACTAAGGCTGGTGGGCATGAGCAGCGTGCACACATGCGCAGCTGCGCGCCCATGCACGCACACACACACGCGCACACACACACACACATGCAACACAGACAGCGCGTGCGCGCATGCACACAGCTGTCACAGCGGGAGGGATGAAGGGCTGTGCGCATCCATGCCCCCACATGTGCTTGCATGAGTGCACCAGCGCAGAAGCTGGCTCAAACTACATTTGTGAACCCGTTACTCTCATCGCATGCTTGAGAGTATGCAATGCTTGCATGACGTTACTCTCATCGCATGCTTTTGCCCTCAGGTAAGAGCATTTGTGACGTTACTCTCATCGCATGCTTTTGCCCTCAGGCAAGAGCATTTGTGACGTTACTCTCATCGCATGCTTTTGCCCTCAGGTAAGAGCATTTGTGACGTTACTCTCATCGCATGCTTTTGCCCTCAGGTAAGAGCATTTGTGACGTTACTCTCATCGCATGCTTTTGCCCTCAGGTAAGAGCAGGCCAGAGCGCGAGGGGCAAGCCACCTACTGCTGCGCGGCCAGCCTCTACCAGGTTCCAGACTGGATCATAAAAACAGGGGCAACCAGGCCTTCAGCCCCCTCTCCGGCCCCACCTGCACGCCTGGGCGCTTGAAAATCTTCCAGCCCATCTGCCGCGTCCACTCTTTGTGGACCAGGAGGTCATCCAAGTCAAGCACCAGCGTCTTCACCCTGCATGTGTGTGTGTGTGTGCGTGTGTGTGTGATATGTTGCCCCCCATTGAGACGCTGCCCCTCAAGCGGCCCCTCTCGCGACGACGCGCCTCTTGTCCCAGGCGTGCCGCCTTTCGCCCCCACAGTGGCCACAAAGCCACCCGGCCCAAAACCTGCACACTCCCACACACTGTCGCATGCACGGGCACACATACACAAACGCACATGCATCCACGCACCTTGCGCACATACACCCACACTCACACCCGCACCCATGTGCATCCATAAACCTCACACCCACACACAGAGGAGCGCCGCGAAGCACAAAGACGCTGCCTTGAGCTATGCAGTACTCCTGAAGTTTGCAATGCGCGTGGGAACCTTAAATTGATGCGCAAGGGATCATGGGAACATGCGCGTCTGAAAAGCTCAAATGTGCATTCATTCGCCTTAGTCAACCTTCAAAGGCGAGCAACAGTCCAGCGAGCAGGAGAGTGTGAGGACAATTTTGCAAGAGCTGCATTAGCCTCCTTTGCTCCAGCGAAGTCTGAAACAGCCGCGGCAGACCCTATATTACGTATCTCAGCAAGGATGCATGATGCAATCCACACACACCTGACCAAGTTCAGCATGCTCTGACCAAGGTCATTACGTCCGGGGCAAGAACAACCAGCCTGAGGCACGGTCAGCTAAGGTGCGCTTGCGTGCAGAGGTACTTTAACAGGAGTGCGCAGCCCCCCGCTTGCCTGCTTGCAGGCCTACCTGCCACGTAACTCAGGTGCCATGTCAGGCAGCAGCTTGTGGTAGGTCGGAGCTGTGTAGCTTTCCACCTGTTCCTCAACGGCTTTGCGCATGCGGAGGTACTTGCGGATGGCTGAGCACCATAAGCCCGTGGCCTGGGCGCGCGCTTGTTCCAGCAGGTTAGAACCATCAACTGTGCTGGCATCAGCAGCAGTGCTCCCTCCACTGCTGCTGCTGCTGCTGCTGCTGCTGCTGCTGGGTGGTGGCGGGCTAGGGAAGGAGGGTTTACCACTGCCGCCGCTGGGGCTGCTCAACGCGGCACTGTTGGCAGCGCAGGTCTCGTTAACCATAGCCTCCAGCTCCCTTGTGTCCCTATAGGCCAAGGAGTAGTAGCCTGAAAACCCCACTATCCCTGCCAGGGTGAGCATGGTGGCATCTCCGAGCACGCCCAGTACCCGACCAATCGGGCCTGGAGCCTCATGCCCATGCTGTGCTGCCTCCTGCTGCTCTGCCACCTTCCTTAACTTTTGCATGCGGGCCTCTGCAGCCTCAAATACTGGGGAAGGAACAGCCCCACCTCCCTGCACCATTCCTCTGCGCTCAGCGGCGAAGCAGCGCTTGGCCCCAGCTGCACACCATGACCCTATGGCACTACTTCTGCAGTTTGTGCTAGGGTTCAGGGATGCCAGGGAGGGCGCTGATGCCGCCCCACTCAGAGGGCACGCTGCTGAGCACGCCAGACCCGGGTTGCCCAAGAAGGCACTGGAGCTTGACGAGCATGCCGCAGCATGGGAGGCGATTCGAGCTACGAACTGGCGGAGCATGCTGGTGTGCTCCGATAAGATGGATCGAGTCGGGTTTTCCACACGATCAAATATTGGGCGACATTCCGGATTTGGAATTTTAAAGTAAAGTCTAATGAGCGAGTAAATTCATGCTTCATGACGAGTAAACAAATCGCATTGGCCGATGCAAGCATGTTGACAGCTGATTGTCATGTACAGCAGCCCTCTCCCTAGCTCTAAGCACTCAGAATCATCCAAAATCATACAGTTGAGCTGACGGGAGTGAGAAGGCAGGGACAGCAAGCATGACCAGCCTTAAATGGGAGCTCCTCCTGCAATACCTGTGAGCTACAAGTTACCAGCTCGTGCTGCTTCTGTGCCCACAGTTAATGGAATTCAGCTTCAACCTGTGACTTCTTCTGCTCTTCCTGCATGCACGCCTCGCTGTTTGCGCATGCTTGTCCCAATCGTATTTGGTTATTGAAATGAGCCAGAATACATGGCACAGAAGGCATTAAATATGACAGCATGAGCTCCCCTAGCTTCTGTCCCCCACATCAATGCTGCTGCAGTAGTAGCAAGTGCGCGCATTTGTGTGTGTGTGTGTGAATGTGTGTGTTTGTGTATATACGTGTGCACGCGCATACATGCAGCCATGCATGTGCACGTATATGGATGTGCATGTGCGTGTTTGTGCTTGCATGTGCTATTGTGCGCGCGTCCATTCACAGGTGTATTGGATTCAGCACCTCAGTCCCTGCGTGATCAGATATATCCCATCCATGCTTTGTGCTTGCGCGCCTACGCTTTCGTGCTTGAGTGCGCTTGAAGCATGCCTCGAGTACATGCATCTACCATATGCTTTGTGCAGGTACATGCTCTTGTGGATCACCCTCTCTGCGGGCGTGATCCTCTTAAATAAATATGTCCTCTCTTTTTCGGGCTTCCCATACCCCATCTCCCTCACCTGCTCGCACATGCTCTTCTGCTCGGGGCTGGCAGCGGTGATGGTGCGGCTAGGTTGGGCAGAGGTACGCCTTCTCTGTCTCATCACCTGCCCAACCAAGCTGGGGATTGAGGATAGGCGTCCAGTAGGAGCAGCTGAGGCTGACTTTGGTGTGTGTGTTGGCTATCCGCTGAGAAGCCTTCCAGGAAGCCCTCTTCATCAAGTGCCTTCATGACCATGCAGGTCACACCCATCTCCTATGAAATGTACATGAGGGGGATCATCCCCATCGGTATGTTGTTCGCTGGAACGCTGTGGGCTGGCAATGCAGCTTACCTGTACCTTAGCGTGAGCTTCATCCAGATGCTGAAGGTGGGAGTCTGCGCGTGTTGTTGTGACCGTAGCCTAGCAAAGGCCTGACAGGTTTTGTTGATGCAGCATGCTTCTCTTCCTACTGTGGGATGAGTGCTGCTTTTTCCGAGTGTGGAATGTAGTGAGGTGACATAGACCTCGATGGTTGTGGCGTTAAGGCCCAAGATATTGGACTTGCTTTCCAATTGCTGGTTTGGCAGCATCTGGCAGGCCGCTAGGTGACTGTACGTCTCTCTCTAGACCGCTAGGTGACTATAAGTTTCTCTCTCTAGACTGCTAGGTGACTGTACGCCTCTCTCTAGGCCGCTAGGTGACTGTACTCTCTCTAGACCGCTAGGTGACTGTACGTTTCTCTCTGAGCTGTAACTCATGCTAGAGCCTTCTTGTCACGCAGGCGCATGCCTATGAATGAGTTGCCTTAAAGCATCAGCTCCATGCGCGCACTCGCAGCAAAGAGCGCACACGCCATCTCGCTTTTCAGCAAGTGCTTGATGCCTGACCACGCGCAGGCCTCCATGCCCGTGGTGGTATTCTTAGTGGGGGTAATGTTCGGGACCGAGACCTTCACCTTCACAACTGGCCTGAACATGATTGTGGTGGGAACGGGGATAGCCATTGCCAGCTACGGTGAGGACTTGCTAATGCAACTGGAGCAGAAGCGCCCGCCCTCCCCAAGTTACATTTCCGCTGTCTTATCTTAGCAGCAGACAGCCATGCTCGTTATCAACTTGGCAGCAAAAAGTCACCGTTTTTCCCACTAGGAACTGTTTTGGGCTCCTTTTGCCCGCGATGAGGAAGTGCTGCATTGATTAATCATACCAGATGCATCACGCATCATGCCAATCATCAAAACACTGCACAGCACTCTGTCTGCTATGCATGTGCGGCTTGCGCAAGCTCGAGGGCAAGAAGGAAAGCCCAGCTTGAGTTTTCATCAAGGAAGCATGCTCTGGAAGGCCTGCTGGTGCACAGAGTGTGTGTATGTGTGTGTATGTGTGTGTGTTTGCCTTTTATCACCTCTGGACCCTGTCCTGCAGGTGAGATCTTATTCGTCCCTATCGGAGTTGTGCTCCAAGTGGCCTCCATCTTTACAGAAAGCATACGGCTGACACTAGTTCAGATCCTACTGCAAAGGCGGGGCATTAAGGTATGATTTGATGGCGCTGCGCCTGCAGAACAGGCAAGATTCCGCATCCTTTTCTTGTTTGGCTGGCTGCTGTATGGTTACATGGAAGAGCTGTGTGCTGTGTGGTTACATGGAAGAGCTCAGGCTCGCTTGCAAGCGTGTGCTGGGCAGCTGAATAAAGTGCTGTGTGGTTACATGGAAGAGCTCAGGCTCGCTTGCAAGGGTGTGCTGGGCAACTGAATAAAGTGCTGTGTGGTTACATGGAAGAGCTCAGGCTCGCTTGCAAGCGTGTGCTGGGCAGCTGAATAGAGTGCTGTGTGGGGGGGTGCCTCCGAGCCTTTTTCGCAAGGTCCTCAATGTTGCCTGTATGTTCATCTGTGTTGATTGCGCCGCCTTACGCTTGTCCACGCAATGCACACCCTGCAGATGAGCCCCATCTCCACGCTATACCATATTGCCCCATGCTGCTTTGTCTTCCTCGCCCTCCCATTTACCTACATCGAGCTCCCAAAAATGCTCGGGGACCCGCACCTGAATGTGAACCTCCCCCTGCTGCTGCTGTCAGCACTCACAGCTTTCGGTGAGTGGGAGCGTTGAGGTTATGCAACTTAGCGAAGCTCTGGTGGGCGCCAAGCTTTCACATGTCTTTGCCCTGCTGTTTTCTGTACCTCTCCTCCCCTCCTTCCGTACCCTCTGCGCTGGCTTTGTGCCAGCAGGGTCGCTTGCACAGGGAATTATGCATTGGGCACTGAGAGGCCCCCATGTGTAGGAATTTGCAACCCAGTGCGCAAATAAGCATCACTGTGACCGAGTGTACAGGCCAGACCTGTATCTGGTTGCGCAGTGGGGGCCGATGCATGCGTGCGGTCAGGTTCACTTAACATCTTGATGCCTGTGCATGCAGCCCTGAACATTGCTGTGTTCCTACTCATCGGCAAGACAAGTGCTTTGACAATGAATGTGGCGGGGGTGGTCAAAGACTGGCTGCTCATCCTCTTGTCCGTCGTCATCTATGGTTCGCCTGTGACATCAACGCAGCTGTGGGGGTATGGCCTCGCCTTCCTGGGTGTCTGTGTGTACAATTATAGGAAGGTGCAGGCCCAAGTAAAACAGAAGAGTGAATCCATGCAGGAACAGAAAGTTGTGCTTCTAGAGGGACAGGCAGGGCGGCGGTGATGATGATTAGCATGCAAATAAGCCTTCTGCGTTTTGGCTCCAACCTTAAATACAATGTGCTCAATTGAAGCAGAGCCTGTTGTATACACAGGCAGTGTCATAAGAATTCTGTGTTACGGCATGTTTGCTCTGTATCACTGCATAATGACTGCAAAGCAAAATGTGGCGGGTGCATTTACCCACACCAATCATCTCCCATGCTCTCTGAACTATAGCACGCCAATTGCTGTGATCCATCATTGAGACTTAAACTTGTGTGTGGTATGGCTCAAAGAAACTCAATCAATGATGCTACTCAAGTGTCAAGCTGGAGCACCTCTGCGCAGCCAAGCCAGCCCTTGCAGCCACAGTGCGCATCATCGAAACCACCATTTTTGGCTTGGTAAAATGTGTGCGGAGATCAATTGCACTTTTTTCTAGTGCATGCTCTTGGTTCTGACAAGTTACTTCTTCACAGTGTTTTCAAGCTTCAGGGTAAGTATGGACTTTTGAAACAGAATAGTCAAGTCAGCCTGAATAATCATTTGATCTTAAGGCAAGTGTTCATACCTGTGCCCGCCGAACAACTTGAAGGCAGCTCAGCTGGAGCTAGACCCTGTACCTGAAATCTGAACTAGGAAAGCGTTAGTTTGGATAGGGTTACGTGCCCCTAAGAGAAAGAATTCCTTTATGGGCCGAGAAAGGATGAAGCAGAGAAAGGAAGCTCAAAGGAGAGAAGTGGCGAGGAAGCAGGCCCAGGAGAAGGCAAGAAAGGCAGGAAACACGAGCTACAGTACAAACTTGACAGTACATACTGCGCTGAGCTTGCCAGTGAGGGCTGGACAGCCGCTCAAAATCAAGGCAGGAAGCCATAGGTGTTATACAAGTATATGGCATATTATATTCTTTTTCTAATAATTTGCAGTCATTAAACCTACCTCACGATAAGGTACAATGTTTAAATAATCCTCATGGTTTATTGGGGTTTACATTTACCCCATAATACCAAGAAGTTTGAAAAGGCCTGCTAGGTCTAAAAGAATTACTTAGTTGTGCCACAACGGCGGCCCACATTAGCAGCCAGCCTGCTAAATCTGCTCTAAGGTTTCAAGGTTGCAAGAATGAGGCCTCTGTCAAGTAGTTCGACTGTTGGCCTGCTTTTAAAACAGTTAAGTAGGTTCATGAGCGAGCCCCAAAAAAAACAAGGACAGCCTCAAGAAATGCAAGAACAGTTAAGCAACACCATAAGACTGCCCAACAGTAGGGTGTATTTGAGGTCTGGAGAAAACCATTGGAAGGTGCTCATTTTCTATTTTTTATTGGAAGGTGCCAAATCTGCCTTAAACCCACTTCAACGTGCCACCCAGTCAACACACCCAGTGTCAAAACAACTAGAGGCCCTCTCGTCGGGCATAAGAGGAGGAGACTCCTATGCAAATTGTAAATCGACCCCCTAAATCCATCATGCCAGAGCACAGAGCTTTGGAATTACAAGAAAAACTAAGTTTTGCAGATAGCAAGAGAAGCAACAACCAATTATTATATTGGGCATTGAATGCCATGAACACAAATTGTGTTACACAATTTACCTCCATGACTAAAAAGACATCACACATTGACTTGAGAATCATCATGATTCTCGGACAAGATAAGGGACACTGTCTAGCAGGCATGACGACATGCCTCTTCAGTAAAAACAGTGCCTCATCTATAATGCGCCCATAATTATAGAAAATTGGGCGCTCTCCATCTTCAAAAAATTGAAGGCTGGCTTCACGCCCGAAAACACCCATCCAATATTCGGGTCTGCCATTGAGTGTCATGCTTTGAGGTTTGCTTCCTCTTCTACGGACTTGAACCTGGAAAAACTGAGTTACCCTTTGAGGAAAAAGAAAAAGAAAAAGAAAAACTACGCAAGCAGCAAAAAGCTCCTCACATCAATTAAGGAAAAGGGGCTACTTGGGAAGAAAAGCCCCTTCACCAGAAAAGAAAAGGGGGGGGTCAGTGAGGATCAGGAGGGTTGCGGGCAGACAAGCCAGCAGACCTCTCCTGATTAGTTTGAAGGTGGGGAGAACGCTCAAGAAAACCCTTTGAGGATATGTAAACTTGTGATGTAAACTTGTGACTTCCACAATCGAACATGTCACTGGTTTTGCCTTAAGAACACCGGCTGCTGTACAGAAAGACAGGGAGAGGAAGTTGGCAAGCATGATAACTGGGCCTACCCAGGTTGTGCTGACCTAACTGCGCAACAAAAACAAAAGAGAAGCTACAAATCAACTGACAAAAAACTTATCAAAGTAATGTGGAAGCCCACCTGGGAACCAGAAGAAGCAAAAAACAAATGGCCCACATTCTAGAAACACATTATGAATTTTGAGGCACGTAGGGATGAATCCTACCTCACTATGCCCCCACCTGGTATTACTGGATAATCGAGCTCCGGATAATCGAGCAGGCGGCGGGGCACCTGAGATGGAAAGCTGATTATCCACCCTCGCAACCTGTGGGTTCGGGGTTCGAACCTCACTGGTGGCCACAACCGGCTAAGCTGGCCCTCGTTTGGCGGATACAGCCTTGACACCTTACCTTACCTTACCTATGCCCCCACCTGGTATTACTATGAGCAGCGTAGCGCGACAAGGCTTTGCTTGAAAAGTCACATATGACATACAACACCTGGACTTTTAAAATTGACTCTGAGCACAGAGACAAAGTAAACTCTTCAATCCCACAAACTTACAGGCAGATATCATTGCTACAGGCCGCTGTGAATTCCAGGTCACAGACATTGACTTTCAAACCAAGAGCTTAAAACACCCATCCCATAAAAAAAACCTAAGAGACCCATCAACCCCTAAAGCAATCCCCAACCTCTGATACTACCTAAATTATGCACCTCAAGGGTGGCATGCATCTATGACGTGATGGGAAGATGCAAAGGCATGCTCACTCCAGAGCACTTCAACATCCTCTACAAAGCATTTCATGACACCAAACTTGCTGGAATCCATGATACCACTAGCTACCCAAGAAAAACGGCCTCTCCTCTGGACCATGGTGGCCACAGAGATCAGAGGAGAAGGGACTGAGTCGCCAAAGCTCTAGTAGAGGTATGAAAAGAAGATGTTTGTGGATGACACCTCACTTCTGAACTAGAACAAAGTGGCAACAAAGACTGCGTCTATGTTCTTTTATCTCCCCATGAAAGCAGCTTGCACGGCTCACAAAACATGATGCACTCAGAACCTCAGAACCTCAAGGAAAGAGTATTTAGAAATATCTTATGTGCAAGGGCATGCAACAGAAAATCATGCGCATAATGGGTGAGGGGTATAAGACAGTCCATTGTACCAGGTAGGCTACCCTAAAGGGTGCGTTCAATGACTGTGCAATCAACTCAGAATTCAGTCTCAGATATCGCGAACCTTGGGTTGCTCATGAAAGACGAATTGCATTGACTGGCAGACAGGAGCTTATGCTCACTATGATTTACAAGGGACACAATTTCTCGCAGCGTGAGCATTCTGATGGCCTTTGTGATTGATGAGAGGCGAGAAATGTGTCTTCACAGGCGCATAGACAGACCAAAGCAAGCTTGCATCATGCACACAAAATACATCAATAAGCCTGCCGAATTATGATAAAAAAATCGTTATTATAAAAGCTTCTATCAAAAATTTGATTCAGACAGTGGTCGAGCCGGCGGCATATTGGCCAGAGTGAGCCTAACCTTGCTGGCCAACACAGCTATATATCCTTGCATATGATGTGTAGGTTGTGCATGATTATTAAGATCCATGCCTGATATGCCAAGCCTATTCTGAGCGCAATGAAACCCTACTTAGTACCTGGCAGCCGTTCTCTGTTTGCAGGTGCTTAGATAGCTACAGTTTGTGAGGTTAGATCTGGGCTGGACAGAGCTGGTGCTCATAGTTGAGTTGAAGGGCAGCGCACCAGTTCGTACGACCAGCAGCAGCCACCATGGGAGGGAAGACGAAGAAGGGAAAGGGACGCCTGGACAAGTTCTATCACCTTGCTAAGGAACAAGGGTATGTACACGATGAATTCCATTTAGCGCATGCATTTTCGTTCAGGGCAAGACAAGCCTAGTTCAGGGATTGGGTCCATGCGAACGGATTGGCTCGCATGAAATTAGATGTATGTTCTAACACAATGCATTCTTCCTGCAGCTGTATGACATCGCATGCCCCGGAGTTGCCAGATTGCTTGTACCCCAAGTAAATGCGCATGCACTTGCGCAAGCACCTGTACAAGCAAATACTTTTTATGGTAATGTCTGCCTGTGCATAAGCAAACGTGTAAGATTTTGAGCATGCACACATGAGGGTGCACACCACAGCACACAGGGAGCGCAGGTTCTTGGCATGCACGCTAGAAATTTGTGCGCAGACACACACATGCATGCATCACACACACATACCCTCACAAACTTGGATGGACTTAATCACTCATCAACATCTCGCATGGATACAAAAAATATGTTCAGACATGCTTACACAAACCTGCAAGTGCGCACAAACACACACGTGCTCACGCATGCACGCGCGCTCACCCGCAGCTACCGCTCTCGTGCTGCGTTCAAGCTCGTCCAGCTAAACCGCAAATACAACTTTTTGGGGAACTGCCAAGCCCTCTTGGATCTGTGTGCGGCCCCAGGAGGATGGCTACAGGTGGGGCATTTCAAGGATGCAGGGCAGGAGGGCAGGCAGGGGAAAGGGAGGTCCAAGGCAATTTTAAGGCCGGGGCAGCTGAAGGCCTTAGGCCAGCCATGGTGCAGTTGTAGACTGGCAGGGTGGGGTAGGGGATCAAATGTCAGGACAGGGGGATCAAGGGTTGAGGGGGAGCCGTGTGCCTTCTATCTGCAGCGCGTGGCTGCTGCCGCTATAGTACAGTGCAGTTCTTGCACCGTCACTGATTTGAGTGCTCGGCACCATTGCATGGATGCAGCAGCAGCAGCAGCAGCAGCAGCAGCAGCAGCAGCAGCCCCAGCAGCAGCAGACGTAAACCCTCCTTCCCTGGCCCGCCACCACTGAGCAGCAGCAGCCCCAGCAGCAGCAGTGGTGAACCCTCCTTCCTTGGCCCGCCACAACCCAGCTGCAGCAGCCACTGCAGCCACAGGGCCCACTTTCCCATGAAAAGGGCAGGAGCCACACATGCCCTTGCAACGCGGGCATCCCGCCTTGAGAGGAATTTGGAAGGCCACACAAATGAGCGCGAGCATGAAGCGGCCTGCCTTGTGAGGGAGTTGCGCAGCCTTGAGTATGGGCGTGGCCAGTCATGCACCAAGCCCTGTGTCCTGTCCTGCATCTGCGGGCGTATACCCATGCTACGCGCTGGCTGTGCGCACGTGCATGCGCGCGCAGGTTGCTGCCCAGAACATGCCAATGGCTTCTTTGATTGTGGGCGTGGACCTCGTGCCCATCAAGCCAATCCGGGGTGTGAAGACCATGCTGGGCGACATCACCACCCAGGTGCGGGCTGGCAGCGCTGCACATCATCCTCTGTGCGTGCGTGCAGGCTGCGCTGCACGTCATCACCATCCAGGTGCGTGACCATGCTGGGCGACATCAGCACCCAGGTGCGTGCAGGCTGCGCTGCACGTCATCACCACCTTTAGGCACACACCGGGTATTCTGCAGGCGAGACTGTGAGATGCATGTGTATAAGGTTGCCAGTGCGCATGTTCTGCCCTGGATTCAACCTGTGAGCCGCCCACGACCCAAGACAGCCTTCAGAAAAGCAGTGAGTTGGAGCTGTGGCACTTCTGCACCTGTTAGCGCGTGCTCCCTGGTCCAAGTTTCCTTGGAGGGCCTCGCTGGCCTCTTAAAGGCTGCTATGGTGGTGAGGGATGCCAAACAGTGATCAGAAAGCACTGGCTGCTGGGGAAGCAAGATATGCCGCAGGGTAGTTAAGTGGCCTTGGCGGCAGGGGAAGCCACCGGGTGGTAAACAGGTATTGGCTGCAGGGGAAGCAAGGGATGCCACCGGGTGGTAAACAGGCATTGGCTGCAGGGGAAGCAAGGGATGCCACCGTGTGGTTAACAGGCATTGGCTGTAGGCGGAGGACGGCTGCCCACAGGGGGTCCATGGAAGGAGCATGGGCTGCAGGGGCGACGGATGAGGGCTGCCATAGGTAGGGTGGTCAAGGAGCATCTGGTAGGTGCAGCCCAGTCATAGGTGCACGCGCAGAGATGCCGGCCGCCGGCATGCCTGTCCGGCACTCCCTCAGGGGCGCCCCCGCACACAAGCTGCCAGGCCCCCGGGGCAAGCGTGTGCCGGGCTGGGCGCGAGCAGGGGTGGCATCCTGGCACGCCTGGCCCAAGTAAGTGCGCGCCAGCAGACGCAGGCATGCACCGCTGCCCCTGCGCAGGCCTGCCGGACTGGGCTGAAGAAGCTGGCGGGGGGCAGCAGTTTTGACGTGGTGGTCCACGATGGTGCGCCCAACATTGGTGGCGCCTGGACGCAGGAGGCCTACTCACAGGTGTGCATCGTGGCGCGCGCGCACACACACACACACACATGTGCATGCGAATGCGAGCGTGCGTGCTTGCATGAGTGTAGCGCGTACTGCATGCGCGTGCATGCTTCCCTGAGTGCACACGCGTGCACAGGTGTGCGCACGCACGCTCCCTCGCGCCCATCTGTGCATGCGTTGTTGGGCGTGTTATTGGTTTGTTTGTTTGTGTTGTTGGGTGTGTTATTGGTAATTGGTAATTGGTAATTGGTTATGGTTATGCATAACCAATGGGATATGCATAGCAGTGCACGTGCGCCGCAGAGCACCGCCGTCCTGGCCTTGTGCTCCCCCCCCCCTTCTGCCCTCCTTCAACCCTGACCACATCAAAGCGCGCCACTGTAGAGGCCCCTAGCACCCGACCCGCCACCTGCGCGCCCTCAGCGCGCGCACGTACTTTGCACACACACACACACACACACACACACACACACACACA
>LKMJ01004723.1_pt1 | contig 12843 bp, 11 predicted proteins | sample 643391 | NCBI WGS metagenome assembly LKMJ01 (sample SAMN04112250, study PRJNA286221) | soda lake metagenome | biome: soda lake; feature: Kulunda Steppe; material: water; isolation source: sample PL-Br10 brine of Picturesque Lake | place: Russia: Kulunda steppe | collected 2010-07
CGTGGTCGCCGTGCTCACCGTCCCTGCCCTGGCGGAGCGCTTCGACCGCCGCAACGAGACGCTCATCGTCTGTCCCGCGCTGGCGTTCGTGGGTCTCGTCGGGTTGCTCGTGGCTCCGGCCGGTGTGCTCGTCGTCGTCCCGGTCGTCCTCGTCGGCCTCGGAATCGGTGGGCTCTCGCCGCTCATCCGGGCGATACCGGTCGAACTCGACGACGTCGGCCCGACGCTCACGGGAACCGCCGTCGGGCTGGTGTTCGCGGTCGGCGAAATCGGCGGCTTTCTCGGCCCGGTGTTGGTCGGCGCCCTCGCCGACGCGACCGGCTCGTTCGCCCCCGGTATCACCGTCCTCGCTGCCGGCGCGGTGCTCGCGGCCATCGCCGGCGCGTCGATGCCCGACCTCGATGGATGAGGGGCAGCCAAGTATAAACGGACGTAAACCGACACTACCAGCAGTGATAGTCGTCGCAACCGACGATTTCGAGGTGTACCACGACGTCGTCGCCGAGCTCCGGGAGCGAAACGCCCGATTCACCACCGTCACGCCGGGCTCCGGACTCCCCGAGGACGCTCGCGTCGCTATCGTCGGAGCCGGTGAGGACGCCCCCGACGCCGAACTCGAAACCGTCCACGCGCACCCCGGGGCTTCCCGTCACGCCGTCGACGAGGCCATCGCACTCCTCCGCGGCGGCGACGGCCGAATCGTCGTCGGTATCGACCCCGGCGACCGCCCCGGCATCGCCGTTCTCTCGGGCGAGACGGTCGTCGCCGCCTTCCAGGTTCCCGTCGACGAGGCCGTCGAGATAATCGACCGCGAGACCGCTGATGCCCCGGATCCGCTGGTTCGAATCGGCGACGGCGCGCGCCTCCAGGGATCGAAGCTCATCGACCGCATCGACGATATCCCGGTCGAACTCGTCGACGAGACGGGGACGACGCCGCATCTGGGAACCGGCGCACGGGGGATGGGGGACGTGCTCGCGGCAACGAACATCGCGCGTCGGACGGGCGAACGCATCGAATCACGGCCGTTCGAGCCGACCGCCGGCGAGATTCAAGTTATCAAAAACCGGTCACGCCGACGGAGTGACGACGGACGAACGCTTCCCGGCGCGCTGGCCCGACGGGTCGCGCTCGGCGAGTTGACGATGGACGAAGCGCTAGCTCGACACCGCAGTCACTCCGAGTGATACGCGGCTTCGGCCCGTCGAACGACCTCGCGAACGGGCAGTCCCGTCAGCCCCGCGACCGACGCCGCGTCGTCGTACTCCGCGCTCACGTCGTACACCTCGCCGGCCGAATCGCTCGCGACCTTGACCGTCACCTCGAACGTCTCGTCGCCGGCGTCGATTTCGACCGTCTCGAACGTCCGCTCGGCTATCCAGCGGTGGCTCGCGCCCGTCTCACGGATTCCGAGCGTTCCGGTCTCGACCGCGAGCCGTCGGACGACCGAGCCGACGTCCCCCGGTCTGACGATGACTTTGACGAGATGACCTGGACGTGATTTTTTCATCGTCGCTGGCAGTATCGTCACGTCGCGCGCACCGGCCTGCTTCAGCGACGACTGCAGCCCACCCAACGTCTCGGGCGTCGCGTCGTCGAGGTTGGTTTCGAGCACCCGTATCTCGTCTCGAACGAGGCCGCCCTCGGCCACACCAACGGTCGCTCTGAGCACGTTCGGGCGCTCGGAAAACGACTTCGAGCCCGCGCCGTAGCCCGTCGAAACGACGCGCATCGACGGCAGCGTGTCGACGCCGTCGGCGAAATGTGCGAGGATTGCCGCTCCCGTTGGGGTCAGCAGTTCGGTTTCGAGTGGCCCGCCCCGTATCTCCCATGATACCGATTCGGCGAGATACGCGACGGCTGGCGTGGGTACCGGATACCGGCCGTGGCTCATCGACACCTCGCCGCCGCCGGCCGAGACGGGCGTCGTGACCACGCGGTCGGCGTCGAGATTCGCGAACAGCAGCGATGCCCCGACGATGTCCGCGATGGCGTCGTCGGCGCCGACCTCGTGAAAGTGTGTCTCCTCGAGGTCGGTGCCGTGAACTCTTGCCTCGGCCTCACCGAGCAGCCGAAACACCGCCCTCGCATCGGCTTCCACATCCGCGTCGAGCCCCATCTCGGCGACGAGGTCGCGACACTCGGCGTACGTCCGATGGGGGCCATGTCCCTCGGCCTGCACGTGTTCGTGCGTGTGATCTCGACCGTGGTCGTCTTCCTCGTGGCTGTGCGTCTGTCCAGCTTCCACAGAGCCGCCGTCACGTGCCGAGTCGCCGTCGGACTCCGCTTCGTCATCGTTTCCGATACCATCGGCCACGAGCACGTCGACTGTCGTCGCATCGATACCGTTCTTCGTCGTTTCACCGACCCGGTACTCGACGTCGAGGACGTCCTCGACGGCCGCCAGCGTGTCGGGATTCCCACCGGCCGCGATGAGCGCGGCGAGGATCATATCGCCGCTGGCACCCGTCCGGCCGTCGAACGCGAGCGTCTTCATATCCGGGGTCGGTTGCCGGTGGCGAAAAAGGGTGCGGTGAGCGGCTACGCCAAGAACACGTGTCGCGGCCGGTCAGCGAGGACTTCGCGCCCCCACTGGACGGTGTCTCGGAACGCCGCCGATCGGAAAAAGGCCATCGCATCCGCTCGCTCTCGCCACTGGCTCGCGATGAACATGTCGTGGTCGTTCTCTTCGTTCACGAGCAGCTGGGTGTCGAGATGGCCGTCCAGCTCCGACACGGCCTCGACGACGTCCTCGAACGTGGCGACGAACTCCTCGCGGTGGCCCTCTTTCGTGGTGTAAAACATCCCCATCGTCCCGAATCCGCTCTCCTCACCGGCTCGAGCGACGATTCCGGGCAGCTCCGAGAGGAAGTTCCCCGCGGTGTTTGCCGCCTCCTGCGTTTCCCAGATGGAGACGACCGCCGATCGGCCGCCGTGTTCGCCGGCGTACACCGTCGATTTGACGTGCGTGTCGTAGTGGTCGAATCGGTCTCGGAGCCCCAATAGCTCCTCGAACAGTATCTCCGGGTCGGCCTCCGAGTACAGCACCATCGCGTACACGTCCTCACCGTGCGGCTTCCCCGCGTAGATGTCGAGGTCCTCGAGCTCGCCACGGATGTCGGCGTCCTCGTCGGTGCCGTGCGGTTCCGTTGCCTCCTCGTCGGATTCGGTCGATTCGTCCCCCTGTCCATCTAGCTGGGTGCCGACACCGGGGCCGGCTCCCGACAGGTCGGCGAGAAAGCCCGATGCGGTGTTCGCCGCGCGCTCGTTTTTCCACAGCGAGACGACCGCGGTGTCCCCGCTGTCGGCGCGAACCGTCGTGAGGACGTGCGTATCGTAGTGGTCGAAATTGCTTTTGAGTCCGTCTACCTCCTCGACGAAATCCTCGGCGTCCGTGCTCGACCGGAACAACAGCGCGTAGCCGGCGTCCGGATACTCGTCGAGGTCGATGCCGAAACGGGTCACTCGACGGACGAAGTCGTCGCGTTCGATCTCGTCGTGCGGCGGTTCACCGCCGGTAGGACGACCGCTTCCGCCGTGGCTCTCGTCTTCCGTCGCATCCCCCGTTCCGGCATCGGTGTCCGAACCCGCCGTTTCGAGCGGTGACCCGACGCCGTCGTCGGCACCGGGTAAATCGGCGAGAAAGCCCGATGCGGTGTTCGCCGCGCGCTCGTTCTTCCACAGCGATACGACTGCGGGCGCGTCGTCGCCGGTCACGACGGCGGTAAGGACGTGCGTGTCGTAGTGATCGAAGTTGCTTCGGAGGCCGTCAACCGTCTCTTCGAGCGATTCGGGGTCGGCGTCGCACTCGAACAACAGGCCGTATCCAGCCTCGGTGTGCTCCGTCACGTCGACGCCGTACGTTCCGGCCTTTCGGACGAACGTGCTCGCCTCGATTTCGGTGTGTGGAGCGCCGCCGGTGTTAGGACGACCGCTCTTGGCTTCAGTATCGCTATCGGCACCAGCTTCGGCGTCGTCGTCTCCCGAAAGCGGCTCGTCGGTCGGAATCGCTTCACCGGCGAACAACGCACCGAGGTCTTCGGGTGGGAACCGTCTGCCGACGTAGAAGGGGCCGAACTCCGCGAAACGTGACGAGGAGGGGTCGAAGCGCATCTCGTACAGGAGATGTTTGATGTCGGTCGGGTCGTCGGCGAACAACGTGACGCCCCACTCGTAGTCATCGAGACCGACGCTACCGGTGATGATCTGCGTGACCTTGCCGGCGTATTTCCGTCCGACCTCACCGTGGGCAGACATATACTCCGCGCGCTCGTCGAACGGGAGGTCGTACCAGTTGTACTCGGGGTCACGGCGTTTGTCCATCGGATAGAAACAGACGTGGTCGGCGTCGGGAACCGACGGATAGATTCGCTGTTTCATGTAGTTTCGCATCCCCGCGTCCTCGATATCATCGAGGCCCTCGGTGAGGTCTTCGTGCATGTAGCCGGAGACTTCCGTGACCGAAACGTACGAGGAGGCCCGTTCGGTGAACGCTGCGAGCGCCGTCGACTCGAACCGCCGCTCGGCGCGGTCGAGGTGTTCGAGCGTCGGTCGCAGATGCAACACGAGAAGGTCGGCTTTGTGACCGACGATGGAGAAGACGGCTGACCCTCCTTCGTCGGCGTCTTCGAGTCCTTCGTGACGCTGTAGGTAGTCGATTCCCTCTTCGAGCGCTCGCGCTCTGACGCGCTCGGGTGCATCCCGCCAACGATTCCAGTCGATTCGCCGGAGGTCGTGGAGGGCGTACCAGCCTTCTTCGGTTCCCGGCGGAGTGCGTCGGTTCATACGCGACGTTCGAACGGACGGATAATGTGGCTTTCCCGTCGGACCCGCGTGAACGGCGACCCATGAGCCACTGAGAACGCGCGCCGATGCCGTTTATTCAAATGGCGAATCAACTCTTCAGATAACGTTATAAAATTTCTAAACGTTTCTAAGAGCTCGGTTAAACAACCTATCTAACAACTAAAACGAAGCAAACGGTCGTCGAACTTCGTGAACGAAGTCGAACTCACGCTAACGCTCTGGCGTTTATATACGGGTACCGTTCCATGGGGTGAACAGAGAGACCACCAATGTCGAACGCAACCTCATCACCCTCCGTTGGCGTCGGTTTCGGACCGAGCCAGCTGTTCAGCGCCGTTTTCCGGCGTCTGGTCGTCGGCGTTCGTGCCACGGCGTTCTGGGCCGCAGCCCTCCTTCCCTTCGTCGTCCTCGCGACGCTTTTCACCGGACTCGCCGGCCAGCACCCGACGGCACTCGCCGGGCTGTTGGCCGTGAACACCGCCTGTGCCGTTATCGGTCACGGCCACTCCCCCCAACGATGAGCATGAACGCCTCCCCTGTCGACCCCACGTCCGCGTATCCGTCTCGCAAAGCCGAACGACTCGCACGGTTCCTCCGTAACGAGGTCGAACGCGCGGACGGCGACCTCTACGTCAAGGGGAAGTTCATCGCCGACGACGTCGACCTCTCGCCGAAGGAGATCGGCGCGCTGATGGTGCAGCTCCAGCGGGCGGACTCGCCCCTCGAAATCGAGAAGTGGTCGTACACGTCGGCGACGACGTGGCACGTCTCGACGGTCTAATATTCCTGCGTTCACCCGAGCAGAAGCGGCATGAACAACAGCCCGAGAATGCTCGCTATCATGGTGAGACTGATGGCCGTCGTCACCGCGCCCGAGACGGCCGGGCTGAACTCGCCGGGAAGTCGTGCGAGCGTCGCGTCGACGCACGACCGGAGGATGTGTCCGCCGTCGAGCGGGTACGAGGGGATGCAGTTGAAGAAGCCGAGGTTGAGGTTGACCCACCCCGTCCAGAAGAGCACGTTCACGAGCCCGAAGACGATACCGGCGCTCAACGGGCCGTGCACTTCGAAGAAGTTCGTCACGTCGCTGTTGAAGCCGGCGAAGTTGTAGCCGAGGTTCGGGTCGATCGCGCTCGCGAACGGGAGTATCAACACCGCGAACGTGCGCTGGATGAACGTCGTCACCGGGTCGTCTCCGAAGCCGTTTCCGCCGAGCAGGGCGTGATACTGGTCGGCGGGGTACGGGTCGATACCGAAATCATCGACGACGATGCCGCTTATGCCGTCCTGGAGCCCACCCACGCCGATGCGTGCGCCCTCACGGTCGGGGTGTTCGTCGAGCGTCACGTCGACTGCCCGCCGCTCGCCGTTCCATGGGTCGTCGCCGTCGCCGACGTACACGACGACCTCGACGGTGTCACCGGGGTTCGCCTCGCCGAGCACCTCGACCAGCGCGTCGGTCGTCGGCGTCGTCTCGCCGTCGACGCTGTGGATGAGCATCGGCCGGTCGGGCACACCGGCCTCGTGCATCGGTCCTTCGCCCGCAGTCGTGCTCGCGAACGCGCCGACCGGGAGCCGAACGGGATCGTCGTGCGCGTCGGTCTCCAGTTCGATTACTTCGGAGCCCTCAATCGCCTCCTCGAACGCCGACTGTGTGAACACCTCGGTGCCATCGATGGCGGTTATCTTCGTCCCGGTGTCGATGGGCGCGTCGATGACGGCACGTGTTACGATTAGACTCCGGTCGACGGTCACGGAATCGTCGTCGCGGCGGTCGACGGTCACCTCGCGGTCGGCGTCTTCGAGTGCCGCGGCGAACTCGTCTTCGTCGGCGACTGACTGTCCATCGACCGCTGTCAACACGTCGCCGCGCTCGATTCCGGCATCCTCGGCCGCTGAGCCGGGAAGGACACCGCCGATGGCGACGCCGGAGACCACGGTGATGAAGCTCGCGACGATGAAAAACAACAGCGCGAACGTAATCGCGGTGACGAGGAAGTTGTTCGTGACGCCGGCGGCGAACATCCGGGTTTTTCCGCCGCGGTCGGCGTCGCGCTGGCTCTCCTCGTCCGGTTGAACGAACGCGCCGAGCGGGATAAGCGCGAACAGTGCAAGCCCCATCGACTCGATCTCGATGTCTTCGACGCGACAGAGCAGTCCGTGGCCCCCTTCGTGAACGACGAGCCCGACGACGAGGCCGATGACGATGTCTATCGCGGCGTCCCACGGGAGGAACTGGTTGACGCCAGGGATGACGAGCGCGTCCTGTGGTCTGGCGAAGGTGGCCATCGTCGGCTGTGTAATCGCACCGTACGCGGAGGCGATGACGGCCAGAAACGAGCCGACCATGACGACGATGGCGACTCCAACGCCGAAGTTACCCCACGCTCGCCACAGCCGTTTCGGCGTCGCGAGCCAGTCGAGAAACTCACGGCCACGTTTGGTGTGTACGGTGAGGAGCGGTCCCGAGACCTTGAGAGCCGACGGCAACAGCCCGCGGGATTTCAGAGCCATCGCGAGCGAGGTGTATAGGAGGATACCGACGAGTATCCACAGCAGCGTGCTCATTATCCAACGTAGAGAGCCGGCCCCCCAAATGGGTTCCGTCTACGATTCGCGTCGAAGACGCGAGAGAACGAACCTCGTATCCATCGCCGCGAGAAACGGCCCGAGCCGCGGCCCCTGTGTTTCGTTCAAAAAGAGCTCGTATCCCGCGGTGAACAGCTCGCCGACGGCCACGTCGTTCGCTTTCGCCGCTTCGTATATCTCCCCTTGCAGCGCGTCGGAATCGGGCGATTCACCCTCGATGAACGCGGCGAGGTCGTCGAGCGCAGCCTCGACAGCGGGGTCGAACGACACCTCCGGAAGCGACTCGGCGAGCCGGTAGTTGAACTCGTTGTCGGTGCGTTCGGCCCACGTCCGAGCCCGTTCGACCCGTTCGAGCGCGGCGTCGAGCTGCTCGGTCGTGGCCGTCTCCGGGAGATGCCCGGAGCGCTGTGCCATCTCGACGCGGAGGTCGCGGTTGTCCGTCATGCCCAAAACGGCCGCGAACGTGTACGGGATTCGAATCGGTGGCGTCTCCGAAACACCGTCTACGACCATCGGGTAGGCGCGTTCGGCGAGTTCCCTCTCGTCCTCGTCCGCGACCTCCTCGCCGTAGTACACCCGCTCGAAGCGGTCGAACTCGTCGACGAGGCGGTCGAGCGAGCCGACGTCGAAGTCGCGCTGTTTCTTCGGGTTTTTGGTGAAAAAGTACCGAAACACGTCGACGTCGAGCAGTTCGAGCAGTTCGGCGACGGTGATGATGTTGCCAGCCGACGACGACAGCGCCTCGCCGTTGAGCGTAAACCACTCGTACACCATCGGGACGGGTGGCTCGAAGCCGAACACGTCGCGGGCGACGCGTTCGCCCGAGGGCCACGACCCTTCCGCGTGGTCTTTGCCGAACGGCTCGAAGTCGACGCCGAGCGCCAGCCACTGCGCCGGCCACTCGAAACGCCACGGCAGTTTGCCTTCCCGAAACGTCGCCGTTCCCTCGTGTCCACAGCCTTTTATTACGTCGTCGCCCGCTTCGACGTCCTCACACGCGTACTCGACCGTGTCGGCCTCCAGGTCGACGGCGGTGATCGTCTCGGTCAGGTTGCCGCACTCCACACACTGTGCGAAAAACGGGACGTACTCGTCGTCGACTTTGTCCTGGAACTCGGCGAGTACCTCGACTGCACGCTTGCGGTTTTCGAGGACGTGTCGGACGGCGTCGTCGAACTCGCCGGCTTCGTACATGTCGGTGTTCGAGACGACGTCGATCGGGACGCCGACCGTCTCGGCGGAGCGTCGAAGCAGTTCAGTAAAATGGTCGCCGTAGGAGTCACAACAGCCGAACGGGTCCGGAACGTCGGTGTACGGCTTCCCGAGGTTTCGCCCGAGCGCACCCGCATCCACATCCCCGAGGCCGACGACGTTCCACTCCAGGTCGGCGAGCTTCCGCGGGAGCTTTCGGAGGCGGTCTTTGTCGTCAGTCGTAAACACCTGTCTGACCTCGAAGCCGCGGTCGCGGAGCGCCTCGGCGACGAAGTAGCCACGCATTATTTCGTTGAAATGGCCGATGTGCGGAACACCCGACGGGGAGACACCGCCTTTTACGATAATCGGCTCGTCCGGGTCACGCGCTTCGATCTCGTCGGCGACGGCGTCGGCCCAAAACGCCCGGTGCTCGCCGGTGCCGATGTCGTAGAGGTCACGCATCGGGGACGACCTCTGTACCGTCGACCTCACTGCCGGCGACTGCGGCGGTGATTCGTGTCGGTTCGCTCCCGTCGAGAACGACCGCGCGCAGCCCGGAGCGCTCTATCACTTTCGCGGCGAGCAGGTCGACCGGAGCGTTCGAGCCCGCGGCGGTTTCGAGCCGTGCGATGATGTCGACGAGTTCGTTCGCAGTGAGCCGACCGAACCGCTCGGCGTCGGCGTGTTCGTTGGGGTCGGCGGAGAACACGCCCGGTACGCTCGTCGCGTACACGAGCAGGTCGGCGTCGACCATCTCGGCGAGAATGGCGCTCACGGCGTCGGTCGTGTGGCCGGGGACGGTGCCGCCCATGACGGCGACTTCGCCACGACGGAGCGACGCGCGGGCGGATTCGTGCGATTCGGCCGGCTCCGGGGTCGCGGCCGAACCGAGCGCGGCGATGAGCAACCGGGCGTTCAGCCGCGTCACTGCGATGCCCAGCGAATCGAGGTCGTACTCGGTTGCACCGAGCTCGCGTGCGGTTTCGATGTACTCGCGTGCGACGCCCCCGCCGCCGACGACCGCGGCGACCTCGTGTCCTTCGGCGGCCAACTCGTCTATGACGGCGGCGTGGTCGCGCACGCGGTCGGAAGCGAGGTTCGGTGCGAGCACGCTCCCACCGATAGAAACGACGACTCTCATTACTGTTTGGTTGCTCGGTTTCGTTCTTAAGGGTTGTCAACCGGTCGCGGCCGAAGCCGTCGACATCACAGCTCGGTCGCCGACACCTACAAGCCCACGCGCTCGTACGAGTCGAACATGTACGCCTTTGCCATGCTCGGAGACGAGGCCGAGTCGGCACTCGACCGGCTCCTACCGGCGCTCGACGGTCGCGTCGGTGTCGTTCGTGAAGCCACGACGACGACTGATGGCGGTCTGACACGCTCGGTACGGGCCGAAACCGAGTACGTAGTCGACTGGACGTGGACGGCGAGCGGCGAGGGGATGACGGTTTCCGACGCCGTCGACCGGCTGGCCGTCGACCACGACTACGCCGTCGTAGTGGGAACTGCCGCCGGTCTTCCGGTACTTTCTATCGACGAAAAGTCGGCCGAAACCGCCACTGAGACGATTTACCGAGCCAACGACGCCCACGCGTTCGACCCCGACGAAGCCCGCGTCGCCATCGAAGCGACCGAACCGCACGAGACGTTGGAGTCGCTCGTCGCCGAAATCAAAGGGTCGCCGAACGCCGACCGCTCCGGCGCGATAGCGACGTTCACCGGGCGCGTCCGGGCCAAGGAGTCCGAAGACGACGAGCGAACACGCTATCTGGAGTTCGAAAAATACGAAGGGGTCGCGGACAGACGCATGCGGGCTATCGAGTCCGAACTGGCGGAGCGAGACGGTGTCCTCGACGTGCTGTTACACCATCGAACCGGCCGCATCGCCGACGGCGAGGACATCGTGTTCGTCGTCGTGCTGGCTGGGCACCGCGACGAGGCGTTCGAGGCGGTCGAAGACGGGATTAACCGGCTGAAAGACGAGGTACCGTTGTTCAAAAAGGAAGTGACCGAATCCGAGACGTTCTGGGTTCACGAGCGAGAGTGAACCGGCGCGGGCGACCGAGTAACGCCAGATTAACCAGCAATAATAGCCGATTCAATCGTTGGAACCCGTCTGTATGCCCGTGACCTGGCCAAATAAAAATCTAAAATTATATTATGAAATAATCTCTTAAACTGCTTTTTAAAACGTATCGGAGATTTTGATTCTCTTGTGAAACGTTCGTTTCACCGCGATTCAATCCGAATCGAGTCGAAGTCGCTGCAAACTTCCTTTCTTTATATACTCGATGGGGAAAAAGCGACTGTCACGGTGTCAACTATGAGCGCAACCGAAACTCCCTCCACCAACAGCAAGAAAGCGCGACTCCGAACGTATCTGCACCAACGTGCAGCGGAAGGCGAGGTGTACGTCAAAGGGAAGTTCATCGCCGACGATGTGAACCTCTCGCCGAAGGAGATCGGCGCGCTGATGGTGCAGCTCCGCGACTCCGCCACCGACCTCGAGATCGAGAAGTGGTCGTACACGTCGGCGACGACGTGGCGTATCACGCACGCCTGATTCTGCGGCCGACCGCGTCCCGCAAGTCGAACCTCTCCCACCAAGTCGACCGCGTCCCACCACTGAGGATTCCCCGCCCGCCAACTCCGCAGACGACGCTCGCTGTCCGGGGATTTATCTTCGGCAATCCCTTCAGGTCGAACAATGGACACCTCCGAGCCGGCGGTGAACGGTTCCGCCCCGCCACCGGAGGCGCTGTTGCCCGCGTTTCGTGCCGCCGAGGTCGTCGAAACCGACGACGGGCGGTTGATCTACTACGGGCGACCGCTCGTCGAGTACCAGCGGCTCGAACGGCAGCTCTGGCCGCTGTTTCGCGAACACGGGTACGAAGTTCGACTCGACATCGTTACCGACAGCGAGCCAGACCCGATAACCGGCGTCGAAATAAAACAGGAGCGGCAAGCGCTCGTCGCGGAACCGCGGAGTACGAGCATCGACGGCGTCCCGTGGACTAACGTGATTATGTTTCTCGCGACCGTTCTCACCACGCTGTACGCCGGAACCATCTGGTATTACGTACAGATCGACGGCCCGCTCGACCTCCTTGCTGGCTGGCCGTTCGCCCTCGCCGTCCTCGGGGTTCTCGGGATTCACGAACTCGGCCACTACGCACTCAGCAGATATCACGACGTCCAGGCGAGCCTGCCGTACTTCATTCCGATACCGACGTTCATCGGCACGTTCGGAGCCGTCATCAAAATGGAAGGCCGAATACCGAACCGCAAAGCGCTGTTCGACATCGGCGTGGCCGGGCCGCTCGCCGGTCTCGTCGCCGCCGTCGCCGTCGCGGTCGTCGGCCTCAACCTCGACCCCGTCCGCGTCCCCGACTGGGTGCTCGAAAGCGAGAGCGCGGTCAGCTTCGACATCGGTTACCCGCCGCTGTTACAGTTTCTCGCCTGGGCGACCGGTCAACCGCTGTCGTACGAGGACCCGACCCTCGTCGCCAATCCGGTTGTGTTCGGTGCGTGGATCGGGCTCTTCGTCACGTTCCTCAATTTAATCCCGGTCGGCCAACTCGACGGTGGCCACATCATCCGTGCGATGTTCGGCGACCGCGCTGAAACCATCGCGGCGCTCGTCCCCGGCCTGCTATTCGCGCTCGCTGGCTACCTATACTTGTTCGCCGACGTCGGAGCCAACGCACCCATCCTGTGGACGTTCTGGGGACTCGTTGCCCTCGGACTCGCCTACGTCGGCCCCGCCAGACCGGTGTTCGACGAGCCGCTCGACAGAAAACGGATGGCGCTCGGCGTGCTTACGTTCGTCCTGGGCGTGCTCTGTTTTACGCCCGTCCCGTTCGAACTCACCGGCTAGTGTTCTCTCACCGATTCGTGTATCCTCCACCGATCAGTGAGTGTATCCACGGTTTTCAAGTGATTCACCGTCGAGCATGACGCCCGTCTCGGTGACCGTTCCGATCCTCGACACCGGCGTCGGTGCGGCGTCGATGGCGTCGAGATGTCGTTCGTCGATCGTGAACACCAGCTCGAAGTCCTCGCCGAAATGAACGGCCAGTTCGCGCTCGTCTTCACGGTCGCTCACGACGTCCGAGACGGTCGGGTCGACCGGAAGTGCGTCGGCCTCGACGGCGAACCCACAGCCGCTGGCGTCCGCCAACTGGTGACACGACCGCGCGAGCCCGTCGCTCGAATCCATCATCGCGGTCGCGTACGGGGCGACTGCTCGAC
>LKMJ01004726.1_pt1 | contig 12838 bp, 10 predicted proteins | sample 643391 | NCBI WGS metagenome assembly LKMJ01 (sample SAMN04112250, study PRJNA286221) | soda lake metagenome | biome: soda lake; feature: Kulunda Steppe; material: water; isolation source: sample PL-Br10 brine of Picturesque Lake | place: Russia: Kulunda steppe | collected 2010-07
CGAGAGCCACGGATCGCTGGTGCGATCCTGGCTCTCTCCCCATCGAGGTATCTCCAAGGACAAACTGACGCCGTATCTCAGAGCGTTTCAGCTTCGTCGTCGCGTCTATCGAAAACCAGGAGAAGAAACTCTAAAAGCTATCGTTGAAGCAGTACTATGATTCACCAACAATCTACGCCACAAGAGCGCTGCTTCAAACAGGTGCTTGAGCCGGTGGAACATTGTCTAATCGCCTCGCGTGATCGATCAACGAACGGTTCGGTCCGGCCGTAAGACAATCAAGCATGGTACAAAAATACCGCGAGGACACGCTGCTCCGTCGGCTTGTCTTCACGGCAAAAAACTTCATGCTGTCGAGCCTTCTCAACTATGTGGTTAAGGATTCTTAAGTTACCAACTTACCCTAGCTCGGCCGCTTTCATCACGCTAAGGTTGATACCTTCACTACCGACTCACGTCGGTTTTAAATACCCGAAACACAACAAGGCTGTTATGAGAATCCTCTTTATTTCCCGGTGGTATCATCCAAACCATCACCCGATAGTCAAATCATTTCAACAAGAAGGTCACGAAGTCAAATTCATTTCGCTTGCTGAAAAAGAAGCAAGAAACTACAGTGTTTTAAAACCAATAGTTATTGGATATTCTGTATTAAAAGGGCCAATAGAAAGAATAAAATCGATCACTGGTGACGACACAGAAAGTCATCCACCTAAATTAGCTCTGTTATATAAAGAACTAACTGAATTTGACCCAGATGTTGTTGTGATACGAAATTATGAAATTTACTCGATTCTGTCGTTTTTGATTTCGAAATTGAAAAGATACAATACGGTATTTCACGAACAAATGGAAATGTGCCGACCGGACAATTCTTGGAAAAAGGCCTTAGTAAACGACATACATCAGCAAGTTTTCGGGAACGGCCTTATTAGAATTACACCTATCAAGGGAGACTGTAGTAGATACGACCCGATATCATATGTGTACTACTTTCCGTTCGTAATTGATCCCGAAATCCAGTGCAGTTTCGATGAAGATTCATTCTTCCAGGGTGGCAATGTTAATATCATAATGGTTGGAAAGCTCTGGCAGAAACGGAAGAACCACACACATCTTCTTAAGATTGTAGACAGACTCCGGGACGACCACGAGCTTCGGGTGACATTAGTCGGCAGTCTTCCAGAGGAGAAGAGTGACAGCAGGATACGTACCTTTATCGATGATCATGATATGGAGAACCTCGTCGATATCAAGGCAAACCTCCCATTCGAAAAACTGCAGAATCTATATTCAGAACATGATTTGTTTGTATTACCGAGCCACAGTGAACCGGCAGCAGTAAGTCCATTAGAGGCGATGGCAAATGGTTTACCGGTAATTTCTAGTGACGACAACGGGACTCGTTGGTATATCGAAGAGGGTGTTAATGGTTATGTTTTTGAAACTGGGAATCTAGATGATCTCGAAGAGAAAATTCGACTAGTAGTTGGTGATCGGAAAAAACTGGTAAAAATGGGTGAGAATAGCTATCAAATAGCTAATGAAAATCACCACCCAGATGTATATCGGGACCGATTTATTGATTTGATTGATTCTGCTTTTTAATCCAGTAGATTTTTGTCTTGATGGGTGTATCTCAAGGATTGACAAAGAAGGTTAATTTTCGCTTCAAAGGTGTGCACCTCACTGGCATTCATATTGTTAGTATTCTTTTTACTGCTGCAACCGTTAATATAGCGCTCAGAGAATTCTAAAAAACTTGTAGTTGCGTTCATATTGCGGATTCTAGAATGCACCCAGAGAGATATTATTTGTTACTTTCTCGTCGTCTGTATCCTTGTGGCTGGTCAGCTACAAGATCGTGAGCTATTTTGTTATTTTGCCTTGCTTGCTTCCGAATTTCTGGAAGTCTTTCAGTCAATTGTCTGTGAAGTGACTCCCGATTATTAACAACCTTTTTAGTAGTATCTACGACATTTTCTTGTGTATTCTCAATGTTGACGACATTGTCTTCCATCCCGAACATTCGCATTATGCCATTCGTCTTGTGACGATAAGCGATCGCGGCAGTGGGAACTTCTTTAGAAAGGGCGAAAATGTTACTGTGCATCCTCGTCCCGATGAAAACCTCACTTTGTCCAATCAATTCGCGCAGTAGAGGAACATCATAATCACCTTCCATAACCACGATACCTTCCATGTTGCAGGCAATCTCACGAGAGACAATCCGGTCGTCAGTATTCGGCCCGATTACTTGCGGGAAGAATACGACTTGGTAGCCTTCTTGGCGCAAATATGAGACAACCTCTGTAATTCCATCTTTATATTGATCCATCCCCTCATCACTCTCGGGGAAGTGCCACTTCCGAGCAGTCAGTCCGGCTATCGGTTCTGACGGATTGATACCGTAGTTCTTGAGTTCGTCTATGGCAGCAGCTTCGTCGCCATCGGGAGCCAGAAACGCTGCATCTGCTGTTAACTCAGTGTTAGCTCCGAGCGATTTGAAGTATTCTTCACTGATTGGTTCACGTGACGTGATAACATCTGCTCGTCTACAAATCAATTGAAGCAATGGTCGCCGATACTTGTTCTCAAATGGGCCTGCCGAGTGAGCAAATATCATCAACTTCTGTCCGAGAACGATGGCCAGTATTGTTTCGAACAGCTTCGGTAACCCCTCAATGGCGCGCTTCAACCCGTCTTGATAATCGTAGTATTTGTCACCGCCCGATATCAAGACTGCGTCTGCATCGCTGTACTCCCGGACTATCCGAAGCGATCCCGGACACGGAAGTTTTCTCCCAGAGAGTCGATAGAGCAATCCCCAGAACAGAATACCAAATGTACTGGCAAATAAGATGAGTTTCTTGAACATCGATTTTTCGTGGTACACACGGCGAAAAGGGGAAGCCATTGCCTGGATTTCGCCTGGATAACGTTTTTTATCTATTTCTGGTGTCTCTGATACGATAGTAAATCTTGGGTTCTCAAACTGCTCTTCAATCCCCGCTATCATCCCTATGATGATTCCTGCATCTCCTTTGTTGAGATAGGAAAAACTGTCGGCCAAGATAAATTTTGGATTCTGAATAGGCATTGATTCTACTGTTTTTGCCTAACGCAGTAGTCTTTTCCTTTTCATTTGCGTTCATCTCGCTCAGTCTAATAAATTCTCTACGAACTCGGCACAAAAACGTGTACACACCTCGGTGTTGTCTTGGGATTGTCTAGTTTTACTACCGAATGACGGTAGTCTCAGATGCTCTTCCGGTTATCTTCCGTCAGATCAACCGGGAATTGGAAGCCGTCTACCGAGTCGAATTGGAAAAGAGCCTCCGCGAGACGGAAGATTACCTCAACGAGATGCCCGGTGTGTCCGCTATGTTTGATCTCGACGAGGCACCGCACTACAGCTCGTTCTGCCGGTGGGAACAAGACCACCGGATACGTGAACTCCGGCCCGCCTGCTCCGCCGAAGTAGTGAAGCCGCGATCGACGCGAGTGGCTTTCAGCCTGATTAAACCAGCTACCACTACCGCGACCGCGCGAACTATTCCAGTCGATGAAGACAACTGTCTTGATCGACGTGAACTCTCTAGCGATCAAAGACGTGCACTTCACGACGCAGAAGTTATGGGACCGTCATATCGGGATGAGGTTTTCCGCCGGAACGCGGAAGACCTGCGTGTGTTGTCTGCTGACGCAAACTACTGTGGGGCAACCCCGCGAGGAGGTCGCTCCAACTCAACGCGACCGTTAGTCAAGTACAGAGAACAGACACCGTTACAGAAGGCACACAACGCCCGAATGAACGAGGACTACAACCAGCGATGGATGAGTTAAACGGGCTTCTCGCAGTTGAAGCAAGACGACGGCGAGAAGCTCCGCTCCCGGAGATGGCACGGCCAGTTCCGGGAGCTGACTCGGAAGTGTATCGTGCATAACCTAACGCAGGCGGTGAGTTAACTCGCGCTCGTGTGGCCTCTACACACGCGGGCTTGGAGCATACCAATAAGAACAAACTACCGTGTTTATTTTCGCAGATCGCGGCACCGGTGACCGGTACGTGATCCAGCGAAAGCCGCCGACGAATCGACAATTCGACTCCTGCTGGCTACCGCCAACAGGAGTCGTTAACTATGTATACAGACGGATTTCGGGCGTATGAGCCGGTTGATGCGGACGACGCATTCACTCGTGAATACGTCGTCCATGGCGACGGCGAGTACGTTGATGGAGACGTTCACGTGAATACCTTCGAGAGCCACGGATCGTTGGTGCGATCCTGGCTTTCTCCACATCGAGGTGTCTCCAAGGACAAACTGACGCCGTATCTGAGAGCGTTTCAGCTTCGTCGTCGGTCTATCGAAAACCAGGGGAAGAACTCTAAAAGCATTGCTTAAAACAGTGCTATGACTCACCAACAATTTACGCCACAAGAGCGTTGAAGCAGACTGTCGAGATCGACGGCAAGGAGGTCTACGTCTGGACAGCGGTTGATTGTGACATCCTGGTAGTACTGTCTGTCGAGGTTTCTCCCCGCCGACCGAGCCTTAATGTGCTGCTGTTTCTTAGAGATGTGTTGAACCGGCACCGCGGTCGCCCACCAGAGACGGCTTTGGCCAGATCAGTCGACACACGCCGTATTGACACTCGAACTCATCTTAATCACTGCTCCGGTCGGTAACAACCTAGTCTGATTGAGCTGTTCTCGCTCAAATAGCACCCTCATCGTGTTCTTCAACAAGTCGTTCCATCGGTGACTTTATTAACTCGAAACGCTACTGATTTTTAATGTTATCAGGTGAATATGGATTCCAATTCTGAAGAACCTATAATCGGCGTCTTAGGAGGTATGGGCCCCGCCGCTACAAGTCGATTCTTTACATTGTTAGTCAATAAGACTCCAGCAAAGTGTGATCAAGGTCATGTACGTACAATTATTGATAGTAACCCCAAAATACCAGACAGGACTGATTATATAATTGACGACGGTCCATCACCACTACCAAAACTCTTAGATACTGTAGAAAATATTGAAAATGCTGGAGCTAACGTACTTACGATTCCATGTAATACCAGCCACGCATTTATACACGAAATATCTAAATCCACAAACATGCAAGTATTGAACATGATTAAACTAACATTTGAACGGATTAAAAATCATAAGGATATCGAAAACATTGCTCTATTAGCAACGAGTGGGACATTGGAAAGTGAAGTATATCAAAACACCATGCAGTCAATGGATTTGGATTCTAGATATGAATTAACCACTCTTTCAGATCATACTCAAAAGAAGCTAATGTCTTTGATATATTGTGAACAAGGAATAAAAGCAGGATATATAAATAAACCCAGAAATGAATTATTAGATATTCTGAAGGGACTAAATGATGTAGATGCGGTAATCGCAGGATGTACAGAATTATCCATAGTCTTGTCTTCTAACGAGACCGATAAGGTATTATTTGACCCAATGGATATTCTCGCTGAAGTTGCGATAAAAAAAGCAAAGCATATGTAAACGTACAACAGATCACTCGATAAATAATATGAGCGCGAAAATACAGATTGATATTAAAGAAATCAATTCAAGCGAAGTAATTTATAATTTCGAAATATCAAAATCACTTAATAAATATATCCTTACAGATGAAATCAGAGTGGACTATGGAATTGATATATCTAAAGTACCGAGGGAGATTCTTATGGTTGGCCCCACAACAATAATTGGACCCTTCGCTTGGCTGCTTAATGCTGATCTTCAAATAAATACTGTAGAGGAGGATTTTTTCCATAACATTCATACATTAAGAAATAAATTGGACAAGTTTCTGCCTCATGCCAATTTTGAGGGACAATCAGCGGTTGAGGCCCAAAATATCAACCCAATTCAAATTGATAAAAATGCGTCAGCTGTCCTTTTTACAGGTGGCGTTGATTCTACAGCAGCATACTATCTTAATAGTGGAAAGTGTGGGACGTTGATAAAAATAAAGCATGCAGATTATTCACCACATGAACGTAAAGAAGTTGATAAATATATTCAAAAATTTGCTGACTACCATAATGTCGACCAAATCACAATAGGAACAAATATGAAAGATATTTTGAACCAAGATTATATAAATGCGAAATTTGGTAGACAACTTCGAAAATTTGGGCGGAAAAAAAGTAGTTGGTGGGGGCGGATACAATCGACTTTCTCTATCCCGGCACTCTGTGCACCGATAACATATTTAAAAGGAATTGATACACTCCACATTGGATCAGACCTCCCGAAGAAAAAAGAAAAAGATAGTTTATTACAGTATATCAGCTGGAGCGGGGTTGACATCCAAGTGTCTAGAGAAGTTGAACGAAGACAAGAAAAAATAAGATACCTAATACCTAAAATAGAAGAACGAGATTTTGCATTTGATCTTAGACATAGGTACGTATGTAATCGAGATATCGCTAATATCAATTGTGAGAAATGTTATCAGACTTTTGCAGGATTTCTTGCTGAAGACTTCGAACCGGACAAAGTAGGATTTGATTACCATGACAGTCCTTACACAATTCTTGAACAGTATATTGAGACATATACTGATGAAAATTCAAAGATGACAACTACATCGCCAGCTTGCTGGAACGAAATAATAGATAGACTGCTAGAAAATTGTGGTCATAAATTAACGAAAGATCAAATTGAGTTATTTTCATATTATAAACCAAGAGAATACAAATATGATCATTACAACTTAAAATCTAGAGTGTTCCCATATATACCAGAACCAATCGACTATTATTTGTTTAATGTCTACAATAGTCAATTTTAATACCTGGTTTTTTCATATATGAGTAATTTGTCTTCAATAAAGGGTATGTCCCAAGACTTGGTGAATATCATCGCTCAGCGTGGATTTCTTGCCGGATTAAATGCTATAAAAAATAGACTTCGGTGGGAATACAATTGCCAGCTAACTGATAGAGATTATATGCCGATATCTATTTTTGGTTACAAAATGTATACTGAACTGTATAATCCCGGTATATCGAGTACAATCGCAATGTGGGGTATCAGAGAACCCGCAGCAGTTTCTTTAGTCAATGCAGAATTAACTGAAGGAGATGTTGCTGTTGATATTGGTGCAAATATTGGATACTACACATTACTTATGAGTTCAATTATAAGTGGTTCTGGCACGATACATGCAATTGAACCGTATCCAGAAAGTTATGAATTATTAAGAAAAAATATACATACAAATAATCTGGAATCTACAGTAAATCTATATAATCTAGCCATTTCTGATATTGAGGGGAATGTCGAACTCCTCGTTGATTCCCACAATAATCTCAACCGAGTGGGTGATTTTATTGAAAGAGATTACGAAGAGCAAATTGCTGTTGATTCCAAATCTCTTAATTCACTTCTCTCGGACGAACCTAATATCGATTTCATGCGAATGGATATTGAAGGCTACGAAGAGGTCGTTCTCTCAGAACGGTGCTCCGGAGAAATAATTTCGGATCATAAACCAACAATTCTCTTCGAAGCTCATCCGAACTACTCGGAGATGAACTCTACACTGGACTTCCTCTTTGAGCAAGGATATACTCCGTCTACTGTCGTCACAACTACGGCATGCCCAAATGAAATGGTCAAGTTCGGTTACAAACCGGATGATACCATACAAGATCAGGGCAGGGAGTTAGGTGTCTATAACAACATCTCTCAAGAACATCTTCAAATAATATTATCACCCGAAAAGCCATATGTTATCCGTGATGTATTACTTAAGTAGATACTGTCTAGTTAGCGACCTCCTCAGCTGGCGTTCGATCATCTAGCGATTGATGCGGCTGCTGACGGTTATAATAATGTGCAAACTGCGAACACCAGCGGCGAGCACTCGACCGACTGCCGACCCACGAATTATGGAAGCGGTCGATCCTCATTTTGAGCGTCTGAAACCATTTTTCGATCAGGTTTTGATCTGTATAATCACGCCAACCGCTAAGTCCTAATCGAGCAAGGGCTGTCTGATAGCCAAAGCCATTGACGAGAAACACGGCCTCGGAGAGGTCGTGTTTCTCGGAGAGTCCATGGAGAAACGCAGCAACTGGATCAGTCCCGTGAGATTCGAACAGATCGACACCCAAAATCAATTTGGTGTCGGGGTCTATTGCAGCGTACAACCAAGACCACTCGCCGTTGATTTTGACAGCAGTCTCGTCTACAGCGACCCGCTTCGGCTGCGCCTCAGGCGGGTCGGGAACGCTGTCAGCTACTCGATGTACCCACTAAAAGATCGCCTGATGAGAGCGTTGCACGCCGAATAGCCGGAGAATTGCTTGTGTTACTCTAAGTGAACAGCCGGTCGCATGGAGCCGGACGGCGAACGCCCTAACGGGCGTTGCCGTCCGCTCTCGCTCCCAACATTCAAGATTTGCCGTCCAACGTCTCTCTGAGCAGTTCTGGCAACAGCATAGACAACTCAAACCACGGACTGCTCACTTCTCAAATTGACTTAACTAGACAGTGCCCTTAAGTAGAATTTTCATCAAGCTTTGCATAAATTATTTCCTTTTTTTCCTTCGGGTCCATCCTTATAACGTAGCCACGTTCTTTTAGAATGTTCGTAACAGCGTCAACTGTATCGTCTCCATACCGCTCTTTACCAGCATTAACTGCGACTTTTTTAATGGTTAACCCATCTGCTCCCAAAAGGACCTCTGGTTCAGCTCCTTCTGCCTCAACTTTCAAATAATCAATTGTATCGATTCCGTAGTCCTCAGCAATGTCAAATAATTTTTTTGCTTCAATGGTAATTTCGTCAATGACCTCACCAGAATCAACATCCAAAGCTGAATCTTCAGAAGGATTATCGCTAATCTTAAAATCTAGAACCGTATTTTCTTTCCATGCTGCTATATTTTCAATTTCTACATTCTTATAGGATTTCATATTTTTTCTCAAAAATCTGGTTGTTATGGGGCTCGGTTCAATAGCAAGCACAAATGATGCTTTTTGAGCGGCGTATTCTGTGGTATCCCCAATGTAAGCGCCGATATCAACCACAATATCCCCATCTTCGATCTCAACGAAACCATCCATAGTATACCTATCTTTTTTGAATTGCTGATAGGCATAGCTGAATCTGTTGTGGTTATCTAATGTTTGAAATGAAAATGAACGTTTTTGTCTGATATCAACAAGTTTCCAATGGTTGTCTTTTCGGACAATAAGACAACCATACGGGAGCCATCTTAGCTGGATCGGAGCCCACCTTATGGTTTCAGGTGTATTTTTGATGACCCTCTTCAATGAATGTCTCCAACCTGCGCTAAGTAAAGCTATGAGTCCATGGCCCTGATAATAACTTTTTGCCCTGACAAATAGACTGGTCATCTTAACCACTTATATTGAATGTTGTCCACCGTATATAATGCTGGCTACTTTTTCTAACTTCGGTCGTTTACTTTTTATATCCTAATGCCGCCAATCTTTCGTTCACCTTACTATGACCGGATGAATCTGATGTACTCGCCTCTTTATTATAATCGGAAATTTGGTTTGTCCCTCTTGAGTTATCATCTATTTCAAACCAGGGAACTTCTCTTAACACAGGGTGAGTAACGTTGGGATGACTATATTGAGGTAGTTCATCGAGATGACCACCAAGGTGATCTCCGTGATCCGCAGTAATCACAACTGGGCAGTTTATATAAGAAACGAGTTTATTTACAGAAATTAGAACTCGAACTAAATTGTCCCGGTATGCTTGGTCTAGTCTTTTATGGTTTATATCATCATTTTCGGCTCGCTTATGAAGGCCGTAGCTCTCCACGGGGATCCCAGCTTCATCTAGCTCCAATTTCGTTATCCCGTTTTGATATAAACGTTCTCCAGTGACATAATTGTCATTTTTGTCTGTTTTAGATAGTTGGAAGTCTACACCTTCATTTAATTTTAAGTCCTTGGTTTTCACCTTCCAAGGGAGGAGTTTTTCGTCACCAATATACGGACGGTGAGGTTGTAGGTAATGTATTATTGTCCTTGCGGGTCTACTCTCAGATAAGTGTGTTAACGAACTCTCAGTAACAGCTTCCGGTGGGACGGTACCGAAATCCGAGTTCCAATCGGTTTTCCAAACGTTGATTATTTTGTTGAAGTGCTCACTGGGCCGAAATTCTGTTTCCCTGTCTTCGTACGAATGATCATCTAACCAAGGTGAAGCACTTATGTACGTGATATCATATTTTTCATTCCAGACTGTAGGCACCCAATATGGAGTTCTATTTTCTGGACTCCAAGCGCGATGAAGATCACCGTTAAAGTAGTTGCCGTGTATCTCCTCAAAGTAATCATATCGGCACGCATCCAATACGATAAGGACAAATTCTTCATTTTCCAAAAATTTCTGTATTAGATTTTCTTGTCGCTTTATTTTATTCTTTCTTCGGTATAATTCATATTTCATCCAATTTGGCTTATTCCAAGTAATGTATCGTTTTACCCCTCGTCCCACTTCCCTGACGCCTCCTTCACTGTAGAGCCTCCTGATACGATGGAGTTTGCTGGAAAGAACCATTTGTATCATCTGTCGCGTTCGGTGTATTTAAAACCGGCGCGAGCCGGTAGTTGCGGTCTATAATGTGTCTTTGCACTCCACTTCAACTGATCGGCACCCCTGGCGATTTTGGCACCTATACCGACGAGCACTCACAGTGCGGGACGAGACCCTAGATATACGTTTCGCTACCGGAAGTGGAAGCCCACGACGACCTGTTCTTGTTCCGTCAGCCAAGTTACCCCTGGTTGCTCGACAGCCGCCCACGAGATGCGCTTAATACCCACGATATCCGTATCCAGCCCTTGCTCAGATGTACTTCTGGGCCGACCGGACGATATCCACCGTAGTCGCACGACGGTGTCCTGGTATATACATGCCTACGTACATGCCGATAACTAGGATGTTCTTCCGCTCGGCGAGGCTGTTCTCGACGAACTGCAATTCGCCGGCAGCCGAAACTACGGCTATGAGGAGACACAGCTGAAAGCAACACAGACGGTACCACTCGATGAACTGGATTACTCTCGGCTCGAAGACAGTGAAGAGTATCTCATCGAGCTAGTGACGCCGTTCTGTTGACAAGCGAGTATCCCGGTGCCAGTGATGCCGATATCTCGTGGTGGAACGTTGAGCACGACGATTATCTTCGTCACCGTGGGGAAATGATTGTCGAGCCATGGGATCCGTACCGCCTCGGGACGGTCAAGTCGTCGGCTACAACGGAGACCACGAGATTGAGACGGTAATTAACGGTATCACTCGCGTTGATACGCACTCTAAGTACGGGTTGGGTGAATTTCAGCTCAGACCAATCGAATAGAAATGAAATTGTTCAGCATAAAGAAATTATTTTGATTATTGTGTTGATTGTATCGTATACAACTCGGCATACTCCCCCTCATCTGCCAGTAACTCACGGTGTGTTCCTTCCTCGATAATCTCGCCGTCCTCAAGCGTGTAAATGACATCTGCGTTTTTCACCGTCGACAGCCGGTGGGCAATCGCAATAATGCCATAATCCTGATCCATCGATTCAATCGCGGCCTGCACTTCCTTCTCTAGATTCGAATCCAGATCACTCGTCGCCTCGTCCAGCACAAGAAAGTCAGCATCCTTTAGCAACGCCCGTGCTAATGCAACCCGCTGACGTTGCCCACCAGACAATCGCACACCTTCGTCACCCAGCTTCGATTCGTATCCGTTGGGCAACTCGTCCAGAAACTCATCAACTTTCGCAATCTCGCAGACGCGTTCGACGTCACGACGTGTTGCTTCTCGGTTACCAATGGTCACGTTCCGTTCAAGTGTATCATTAAACACGTATGGAGATTGACGAACCACAGCGACCCGTTCTCGCCATTCATCGATGCCGTACTCCTTAATCGGCACGCCATCAGCGTGAATCTCTCCACTATCAGGATCATACATTCGCGACAGCAGTGAGACAATCGTCGACTTGCCAGCCCCCGACTGCCCAACGAACGCGATGAACTCGCCACGTTCTGCCTCAAAAGAAATTCGATTGAGCACTTGTTTCTCGCCGTTGTATGAGAATTCCACGTTGTCGAATTCTATCTCCGACACCGACGACACCGACCGATCACCGTCGAACTCTTGTCTTTCTTCCAACTCATCGAGAAACACCTGTGTCCGAATTAGGTGCGATGTGTAGCCTTCTAGCTTGTACAGTTTGCTGTTCAGATTACTCACCTTTGGCGCAAGCTGGAACATCGCAATCAAGAAGATACCGAGTTCACCAAGCGAGAGACCAGTAAAGGTGAACCCAACGTAGATCAGGATGAAAATTGTAACTGCTGCTGAGAGTTCATAGAAGTTCTTGATTGCGTAGTCGTTTCGTGACAGACGGATCGATGAATCAGCGTACTGCTGAATCGACTCTTGAAACCCTGAAAACACCTCAGATCGGAGGCCGAACAGTTTCACGTCTCGGATACCCTGGGTCCCAGCCTGAATATTACTCTGAACCTGCTCGTTTGCCTCAGCTACCCGCGAACCAACTGTCACCGCTGGCTCAACAACGAAACGGAAGAAGATAGTCATCCCTCCGAGAAGCAGAATTGCAAACACTGTCATTGACGGTGCAATATAAAACATCACCGCGACATACATCAGCACTAAAAACAGTGTTTCCATCATCTTAACGCCCTGGTCAATCGTTCTTCTGGAATACTTCGTTTCTGTGATTATTGCATTCAGAATATCGTCGCTACCCGCATCATCATAGTATCCGATTTCAGCATCAAGAG
>LKMJ01004727.1_pt1 | contig 12834 bp, 1 predicted proteins | sample 643391 | NCBI WGS metagenome assembly LKMJ01 (sample SAMN04112250, study PRJNA286221) | soda lake metagenome | biome: soda lake; feature: Kulunda Steppe; material: water; isolation source: sample PL-Br10 brine of Picturesque Lake | place: Russia: Kulunda steppe | collected 2010-07
CCGATGATAAACGAGAGGATGACGGCCGGTCCAGCCTCGGCTGCAGCGACCCCCGGCAGAACAAAAATGCCGGCACCGATCATCGTCCCGATTCCGACTGCAAGCGCCGAAATCAACCCCATATCCTTGGCAAGTTCTTCGTCACTCCCTGTCATTGGTCTCCCCCAGTTGTCTGTGGCCGATCGGTCAGTATGTGATAGCTCATGATCTGATCTCACCCTGAGAAAGTGGTCTGGTCATCCGTGTAAAAAGGAACCGTCTCGTCCATATTGGCCAAAGAGAGAGCGGCATGTTAATTAGTTCGATTAGCGCATCGTGTTTCAGGCGGATTTGCACACGTCCATATCAGAGACCGCTCTCTTTCGATCGTGGACCGAGGATTGATAGCCCAGACGGTCCACTGGCTGGGTATGAACACGATTCGGGTCTTGCTGGTCGACGCGTTCACTGACGAACCACTTACCGGGAATCCGGCGGGTGTTGTCCCCAACGCTGACGGACTCGATGCGAGTCAGATGCAGGCGATCGCAAACGAGTTGTCAGTCAGTGAGACGGCCTTCCTCCAGTCGAGTGCGGCCGCCGATCGCCGCGTTCGCTACTTTACGCCGACACAGGAGGTTGATCTCTGTGGCCATGCAACGATCGGGTCGTTCGCCCACCTCCAGACTGCAGGGCTCGAACCCGGGCGGACGACGCTCGAAACGAACGTCGGCGTGCTCAATATCGATATCGAAGCCGACGAGACGGTCTGGATGACCCAGGACTCACCGACAGTCCGTGAGGTCGATGTCGGCTACGAACGGGTCGCCGACGCACTCGGTGTCGATCAGGCCGCACTCGAAGGCGCACGCGACGACCTGCCGCTTGTGGTGTCCTCGACCGGCCTGCCGTTTCTGATCGTCCCGATCACCTATCTCGCCGATCTCGGCCGTGCCGAACCGGATATGCTGTCGATCGAGGCGCTTACAGACGCAGTTTCGGCAACGGGTATCTACTGTTTCACGTTCGATACGCTCGAAGCCGACTCGACGCTCCACGGGCGAATGTTCGCACCGGGGGCTGGCGTCCCCGAAGATCCCGTCACCGGAACTGCAAGCGGCTCCGTCGGGGCCTACCTCGATCGCTTCGGTGCGTTCGACGACGACTTTCCCGACGAACTCCGCATCGAACAGGGCCACTACGTCGATCGGCCTGGCACGGTTCGGGTACGTGTCGGCCCCACGGTCCGGGTCGGCGGTCGTGGCGTGACCGTCCTCGACGGCTCGATCGTCGTTCCAGAGTCGGACGACGACGACATCATCGAGGCGTGATCGTCAATTAACCCATCGGCTCGTACACCGACAGTGTCGCGATCGGCGACGCGCAGTTGTTTTGTCCCCGATCGCCCCGCTTACCGAAGCCGGGAACGGGCGACCAGCGCGAGCGCGATGGCGATCACGACGGCGACACTGGAGAAGCCGGGAACACTATCGTCGGCTGGTTCGGTGTCCGCGTCGTCGGTTGGCTCGGCTGGCTCGTCGACATCGATCGTCACGGCCGTTTCGCCAGCGTTGGTTGTGACCGTGACGGGCTGGTCGCCGGTTGGGAGGTCGTCAGGGTCGATATCGGCAGCGACAGTCGTCGACTCACCTGCCCCGAGGAGGACCGTTTCGGTGTGGACCACCTCGCCGTCGACAGCGACGGTCGCGTTGTCGATCGCCGCGATGTCGGCGGTGTTCGTGACCGTTGCTTCGATGGTTGCCGGCTCATCGTAATCGACTGTCTCGGGATAGTCGATCTGATCGAGTTCTATCGCCGGTTCGTCGGTCGGCACTTCGAACGGTTCAGTGAGTGCTGTATCCTCAGTGCTGACGGTCAGGTTGTATGCTCCAAGTGGAATGTCGCTCGTTGAGACGTTCTCAAAGACAACCGTCGTGGACTCTTGGCGGTCGATTGTGACCGATTTGTTTGCCAGTTCTGTCTCCTCGATCGCATCAGTGTCAGCGCTGTCGACCAGGAGCGTTATTTCTTGCGTGTCTTCGAGGTCGCCCTCGTTTTCAACAAGCACAGAGAGAGTAACCGTCCCGTCGGTGTCAGTCGTAATCACTGGGGTAGCAGTCTCCGTCTCAGCTGAGAGGTTCCCGAGGACGAACTCGGCTGAGTCAAGCGAGTGGGATGGTTGCTGTCGGACAGTCACGGTCGTCGGTGCCGAGTCAACGCCGTCGAGTGTGGCAGTCACCTCGTACTCATCGGAGACCGATTTTTCGAACGTTCCGTCGTCGGCGTTCTCCCACGCAAACGCGCTCTCATCGTCTTCGACGACGTTCTCGAACGCGTCAAACGCCGTTGCAGTGAACTCGATCGGTTCGTCCTGTTCGACTTGCTGTTCTGTCTCGGGATCGAGTTCGATCGCGTCCACATCGCCCGCCTCAACAGTCACCGTCGTCGTCGAGTCGACCCCCGCCAACTCGGCACTCACGTCGTACTCTCCGACTTCGGTTTCGTCGAACGTGCCGTTTTCAGCCGCGTTCATCCACTCGAATTCGCCCTCATCATCTTCGACAACGTTGTCGAACTCGTCGATCGCTGCTGCCTCGAACTCGATCGTCTCGCCAGCGGCGATCGTCGGGTCGGATTCGGGGTCGAGTTCGACCGCATCGATATCACTTGCTTCAACCGTCACCCCCGTTGACTCGGATTCGACTCCGTCCAAGTCGGCAGTCACGTCGTACTCGCCAGCCGCAGTTTCGTCGAACGTTCCCTCGTCGGCGTTCGTCCACTCGAACTCGGCGTCGTCGTCCTCAACAACGTTCTCGAACTCGTCGACCGCCGTCGCGTCGAACTCGATCGAGTCACCGGCTTCGATCGTCTGGTCATCTTCCGGCTCAATCTCGACTTCATCCACGTCGGCTACCTCGACAGTCACTTCGGTTGGATCTGACTCGATGCCGTCCAGTTCAGCAGTCACGTCGTAGTCGCCGGCATCAGTCTCATCGAACTCGCCATCTTCGGCCGCGTTCGTCCACGTAAATTCGGAGTCAGTGTCCTCAACCTCGTTTCCGAACTCGTCGAACGCCGTCGCGTCGAAGTCGATCGTCTCACCAGCCTCGATTGTCTGACCGTCTCCTGGCTCGATCTCGACTGCGTCGACATCGGCCGCCTCGACACTCACGGTTGTCGAGTCAGATTCGACGCCGTCCAGTTCAGCAGTCACATCGTAGTCGTCAGCACCAGTCTCGTCGAACTCACCGTCTCCGGCTGCGTTCGTCCATGTGAACGCGCTGTCGTCATCTTCGACCACGTTATCGAACTCATCGAACGCCGTCGCCTCGAAGTCGATCGTTTCACCAGCCCCGATCATCTGGTCGTCTTCCGGCTCGATTTCGACTGAATCAACGTCAGCTGCCTCGACAGTCACTGTCGTCGGATCGGATTCGACACCGTCTAGCTCGGCAGTTACGTCGTAGTCGTCGGCACCAGTCTCGTCGAATTCACCGTCTTCGGCCGCGTTCGTCCACGTGAATTCGCTGTCGTCATCTTCGACCACGTTCTCGAACTCGTCGAACGCCGTCGCGTCGAAGTCGATCGAGTCACCGGCTTCGATCGTCTGATCGTCTCCTGGCTCGATCTCGACCTCGTCTACGTCGGCTGCCTCGACAGTCACGATCGGCGAGTCGGATTCAACGCTATCCAGTTCGGCAGTCACGTCGTAGTCACCGGCTTCGGTTTCGGTGAACTCCCCATCGCCGCTGATCTCGCCGTCTTCGGCGTCCCACGTGAACGCGCTGTCCTCATCTTCAGCCACGTTGTCGAACTCGTCGAACGCCGTCGCGTCGAAGTCGATCGTCTCACCAGCCTCGATTGTCTGATCGTCTCCTGGCTCGATCTCGACTGCGTCGACATCGGCCGCCTCAACACTCACGGTTGTCGAGTCAGATTCGACGCCGTCCAGTTCAGCAGTCACATCGTAGTCGTCAGCACCAGTCTCGTCGAACTCACCGTCTCCGGCTGCGTTCGTCCACGTGAACGCGCTGTCGTCATCTTCGACGACGTTGTCGAACTCGTCGAACGCTGTTGCGTCAAAGTCGATCTCGTCACCAGCCTCGATCGTCTGGTCATCTTCTGGCTCAATCTCGACTGAATCAACGTCAGCTGCCTCGACAGTCACTTCAGTTGGATCGGACTCGACGCCGTCGAGTTCAGCAGTTACGTCGTAGTCGTCGGCATCAGTCTCGTCGAACGTTCCCTCGTCGGCGTTCATCCACGTAAATTCGCTGTCGTCATCTTCGACCACGTTATCGAACTCATCGAACGCCGTCGCCTCGAAGTCGATCGTCTCACCAGCCTCGATCATCTGGTCATCTTCCGGCTCGATTTCAACGGAGTCGACAGCAGCCGATTCGACGGTTACCGTCGTCGGATCAGATTCTGTGCCGTCGAGTTCAGCAGTTACGTCGTAGTCGTCGGCATCAGTTTCGTCGAAGGTCCCGTCGTCGGCGTTCGTCCACGTGAACGCGCCGTCGTCGTCCTCGACTACGTTGTCGAACTCATCGAACGCTGTCGCCTCGAAGTCGATCTCGTCACCAGCCTCGATCGTCTGATCGGCTTCTGGCTCAATCTCAACTTCGTCCACGTCAGCTGACTCGACGGTCACCATCGTCGGATCGGATTCAGTTCCATCGAGTTCAGCCGTCACATCGTAGTCGTCGGCATCAGTCTCATCGAACGTCCCCTCGTCAGCGTTCGTCCAGTCGAATTCACTGTCATCGTTTTCGACAACGTTGTCGAACTCGTCTAACGCTGTTGCGTCGAAGCCGATCTCGTCACCAGCTTCGATCGTCTGATCGGCTTCTGGCTCAATCTCGACTGAATCAACGTCAGCCGCCTCGACAGTCACCGTAGTCCGATCGGATTCGGTGCCGTCGAGTTCAGCCGTCACATCGTAGTCGCCGGCATCAGTCTCATCGAACGTGCCGTCGTCGGCGTTCGTCCACTCGAATTCACTGTCCTCATCTTCGACCACGTTCTCAAACTCGTCGAACGCTGTCGCATCGAACTCGATCGAGTTACCAGCCTCGACCGTCTGATCGGCTTCCGGCTCGATCTCAATCTCATCGACATCGGCCGCCTCGACACTCACAGTTGTCGAGTCGGATTCAACGCCGTCTAGTTCAGCCGTCACGTCGTAGTCGTCGGCATCAGTCTCATCGAACGTACCGTCGTCGGCGTTCGTCCACGTGAACTCTGTCTCGTCATCTTCGACTACGTTCTCGAACTCGTCGAACGCCGTCGCGTCGAAGTCGACCTCTTCGCCAGCCTCGATCGTCTGATCTGTTTCGGGTTCGATCTCGACTGAGTCAACGTCAGCCGCCTCGACACTCACCGTCGTTGAATCGGATTCTGTGCCGTCGATTTCAGCAGTCACGTCGTAATCGTCGGCATCAGTCTCGTCGAACGTTCCCTCGTCGGCGTTCATCCACGTAAATTCACTCTCGTCCTCTTCGACCTCGTTTCCAAACTCATCGAATGCAGTCGCGTCGAACGCAATCTCGTCGCCAGCCTCGATCGTTTGATCGACTTCTGGCTCAATCTCGACGGAGTCGACATCAGCGGCTTCAACAATCACGGTTGTCGAGTCAGATTCGACACCGTCTAGCTCGGCAGTTACGTCGTAGTCATCGACTTCCGCTTCGTCGAACGTCCCATCTTCGGCTGCGTTTTGCCACGTGAATTCGGAGCTATCGTCCTCTACCTCGTTTCCAAACTCATCGAACGCTGTCGCGTCGAAGTCAATCGAGTCACCAGCCTCGATCGTCTGATCTGCTTCGGGTTCGATCTCGACGGAGTCGACAGCAGCCGGCTCGACAGTCACCGTCGTCGGATCGGACTCTGTGCCGTCCAGTTCAGCAGTTACGTCGTAGTCGTTGACCTCCGCCTCATCGAAGGTGCCATCATCGGCGTTTGTCCACTCGAATTCACTGTCCTCATCTTCGACCACGTTCCCGAACTCGTCGAATGCTGTCGCGTCGAACTCAATCTCGTCGCCAGCTTCGATCGTCTGGTCATCTTCTGGCTCGATTTCAACGGAGTCGACAGCAGCCGGTTCGACGGTTACTGTCGTCGGATCAGATTCTGTGCCGTCGAGTTCAGCCGTCACGTCGTAGTCGTCGGCATCAGTTTGCTCGAACGTGCCGTCGTCGGCGTTCGTCCACGTGAACTCGGAGTCATCGTCCTCAACTTCGTTTCCGAACTCGTCAAACGCTGTTGCGTCAAAGTCGATCGAGTCACCGGCTTCGATCGTCTGACCGTCTTCTGGCTCAATCTCGACTGCGTCGACATCGGCTGGCTCGACAGTCACTGTCGTTGGATCAGACTCGACGCCGTCGATTTCAGCAGTCACGTCATAGTCGCCAACCTCAGTTTCGTCGAACGTGCCGTCGTCGGCGTTCGTCCACTCGAATTCACTGTCCTCATCTTCGACCACGTTCCCGAACTCGTCGAATGCTGTCGCGTCGAACTCAATCTCGTCGCCAGCTTCGATCGTCTGATCGCCTTCTGGCTCGATTTCGACCTCATCGACATCGGCCGTCTCGACAGTCACGGTTGTCGAGTCAGATTCAACACCGTCTAGCTCGGCAGTTACGTCGTAGTCGTCGACCTCTGTTTCGTCGAACGTTCCATCTTCAGCTGCGTTCTGCCACGTGAACTCGGAGTCATCGTCCTCAACCTCGTTTCCGAACTCGTCGAACGCCGTCCCGTCGAAGTCGACCTCGTTGCCAGCCTCGATCGTCTGGTCATCTTCCGGTTCAATCTCGACTGAATTAACGTCAGCTGGCTCGACGGTTACCGTCGTCGGATCAGATTCGGTACCATCGAGTTCAGCAGTCACGTCGTAATCGTCGGCATCAGTCTCATCGAACGTACCGTCGTCGGCGTTCGTCCACTCGAATTCGCTGTCCTCATCTTCGACTACGTTGTCGAACTCGTCGAACGCTGTTGCGTCGAAATCAACCGAGTCACCAGCCTCGATCGTCTGATCGGCGTCTGGCTCAATCTCGACTGAATCAACGTCAGCCGCCTCGACAGTCACTTCAGTTGGATCGGACTCGACGCCATCCAGTTCAGCAGTTACGTCGTAGTCGTCGACCTCCGTTTCGTCGAACGTTCCATCTTCAGCTGCGTTCTGCCACGTAAATTCGGAGTCACCATCCTCTACCTCGTTTCCGAACTCGTCGAACGCTATTGCGTCAAAGTCAATCTCGTCACCAGCTTCGATCGTCTGGTCATCGTCCGGTTCGACCTCGACTTCGTCCACGTCAGCCGCCTCGACGGTCACCGTCGTCGGATCAGATTCGGTACCATCGAGTTCAGCAGTCACGTCGTAATCGTCGGCATCAGCTTGCTCGAACGTGCCGTCGTCGGCGTTCGTCCACGTGAACGCGCTGTCGTCGTCTTCGACCTCGTTGTCGAACTCATCGAACGCTGTTGCGTCGAAGTCGACCTCGTCACCAGCTTCGATCGTCTGGTCATCGTCCGGTTCGATCTCGACTTCGTCCACGTCAGCCGCCTCAACGGTCACCGTCGTCGGATCGGATTCGGTACCATCGAGTTCAGCAGTCACGTCATAGCCGCCAGCATCAGTCTCGTCGAACTCGCCGTCTCCGGCCGCGTTCGTCCACGTGAATTCGCTGTCATCATCCTCAACCACGTTGTCGAACTCGTCGAACGCCGTCGCGTCAAAGTCGATCGTGTCACCGGCCTCGATCGTCTGATCGGCTTCCGGCTCGATCTCAACTTCGTCCACGTCAACCGCCTCGACAATCACTTCGGTTGGATCGGACTCGATGCCGTTCAGTTCAGCAGTCACGTCGTAGTCGCCGGCATCAGTCTCATCGAACCCACCGTCTCCGGCCGCGTTCGTCCATGTGAACGCGCTGTCATCGTCCTCTACCTCGTTTCCAAACTCATCGAACGCCGTCGCGTCGAAGCCAATCTCGTCACCAGCTTCGATCGTCTGATCGTCTTCTGGCTCAATCTCGACTTCGTCTACGTCAGCGGATTCGACACTCACTGTTGTCGAGTCAGATTCGACACCGTCCAGCTCGGCAGTTACGTCGTAGTCGTTAACTTCAGTCTCGTCGAACTCGCCGTCTTCGGCCGCGTTCGTCCACGTAAATTCGCTGTCGTCGTCCTCTACCTCGTTTCCGAACTGGTCGAACGCTGTTGCGTCAAAGTCAATCTCGTCGCCAGCTTCGATCGTCTGATCGCCTGCCGGCTCGATTTCGACTGCGTCCACATCAGCCGCCTCGACAGTCACTTCGGTTGGATCAGACTCGACGCCGTCGAGTTCAGCAGTCACGTCGTAATCGTCGGCATCAGTCTCATCGAAGGTACCCTCATCGGCGTTTGTCCACGCGAACGTGCTGTCGTCATCTTCGACCACGTTGTCGAACTCGTCGAACGCCGTCGCGTCAAAGTCGATTTCGTCGCCAGCTTCGATCGTCCGATCACTTTCTGGGTCAATCTCGACTGAGTCAACGTCAGCCGGCTCGACAGTCACCGTCGTCCGGTCGGATTCTGTGCCATCCAGTTCAGCAGTTACATCGTAGTCATCGGCATCAGTCTCATCGAACGTACCCTCATCGGCGTTTGTCCACGTGAACGCGCTGTCGTCGTCTTCGACAACGTTCTCGAACTCGTCGATCGCCGTTGCTTCAAACTCGATCGTCTCGCCGGCCTCGATCGTCTGATCGCTTTCTGGCTCAATCTCGACTTCGTCCACGTCAGCTGCCTCGACAATCACTGTCGTTCGATCGGATTCTGTGCCATCCAGTTCAGCAGTTACATCGTAGTCATCGGCATCAGTTTGCTCGAACTCGCCGTCTTCAGCCGCGTTCGTCCACGTGAACGCGCTGTCCTCATCTTCGACCACGTTCTCGAATTCATCGAACGCTGTCGCATCGAACTCGATCGAGTCACCGGCCTCGATCGTCTGGTCATCTTCCGGCTCGATTTCGACTGAGTCGACATCGGCTGCCTCGACAGTCACCGCCGTCCGATCGGATTCGGTGCCATCGAGTTCGGCACTCACCTCGTAGTCATCGGCATCAGTCTCGTCGAACGTGCCGTCGTCGGCGTTGGTCCATTCGAACTCACTGTCCTCATCTTCGACCACGTTCTCGAATTCATCGAACGCTGTCGCATCGAACTCGATCGTCTCGCCAGCCTCGATCGTCTGATCGCTTTCTGGCTCAATCTCGACTTCGTCCACGTCAGCCGCCTCGACAGTCACCGTCGTCCGATCGGATTCGGTGCCATCGATTTCGGCACTCACATCGTAGTCGTCGGCATCAGTTTGCTCGAACGTGCCGTCTTCAGCCGCGTTCGTCCACGTGAACGCGCTGTCGTCATCTTCGACCACGTTCTCGAATTCATCGAACGCTGTCGCATCGAACTCGATCGAGTCACCGGCCTCGATCGTCTGATCGTCTTCCGGCTCAATCTCAACTTCGTCCACGTCAGCCGCCTCAACAGTTACTTCGGTTGGATCAGACTCGACGCCGTCCAGTTCAGCAGTTACGTCGTAGTCGCCAACCTCAGTTTCGCCGAACTCCCCTTCGTCGGCGTTCGTCCACTCGAATTCACTGTCGTCATCTTCGACTACGTTGTCGAACTCGTCGAACGCCGTCGCGTCGAACTCGATCGAGTCACCGGCTTCGATCGTTTGATCGGCTTCTGGCTCAATCTCGACTTCGTCCACGTCAGCTGCCTCGACAGTCACCGTCGTCCGATCGGATTCTGTGCCATCCAGTTCAGCAGTTACATCGTAGTCATCGGCATCAGTTTGCTCGAACGTGCCGTCTTCAGCCGCGTTCGTCCACGTGAACGCGCTGTCGTCATCTTCGACCACGTTCTCGAATTCATCGAAGGCAGTCGCCTCGAACTCGATCTCGTCACCAGCCTTGATCGTCTGATCGCCTTCCGGCTCGATTTCGACGGAGTCGACGTCAGCTGTCTCGACAGCGATATCGACGCTCTCGCTATCGACACTGGCAGCGTCGACGGTCAGGGTGTGGTCTGGGTCAGCTGTCACAGCCTCGTCCTCGGGGACCGTCACGCTGACTTCACCGTCTTCGTCGAGTACGATCGACTCGTCGCTGAAGACCTCATCATCGAATTCGGAGACGACGTCGACGTCATCGAGTTCCTGATCAGCGGCCGGGTTCCCGAACTCGTCTGTGGCCTCAAGTGACAGCTCGATCGAGTCGCCGGCAGTGATCGTTGCGGGCGCGTCGGTGATATCCAAGCTGTCGGCCTCGCCTGCCACAAACGTCGCTGTGGCGTCATCCGAAATGTCCTCGGTCTGTTCTGCGAACGTGAGTGTCCGCTCGTCAGCGTCGGTCGAGGTGGCAGTAAACGTCACCTCGCCATCCTCGTCGGTCTGTGCGTCGTCCCCGGCCTCGATATCGTCGAGATCGTCGATGTCCCCGGCGTCTTCGACAGTGACGGTCTCACCCTCGATCGGATCGCCGTTGGTGTCCATGAGGGAGACGGTGAACTCGACCTCGTCGTCACCGTCAGCGGTCGCCTCGTCGTCGGTCACGTCTGCGTCGATCGTCTCTGGGACCCCCTCAACTGTCACGGAGAACGTATCGAAGGCAGATACATCGTCGGCACTCGCATCGATGTCGTCGTAGGTTGCCTGAGCAACGCCCTCTGTTTCCGAACTATCGAGGAGTTCGTCTGTCGACGCGCCGTCCGAATCGAAGTCGACGGTGACCGTTTCAGCCTCGTCGACTCCATCGAGATCGGCAACGTCGACAGTCACGTCTTCTTCGCCCTCGAACGTCTCTTCAGCCAGATCCTCCGCATCGCTGAAGTCGACAGCGAGTGATTCGCCCTGCTCGATCGTCACGTCATCGACCTCGAAGTCGTCCAGCACTGCGTTCACAGAGAGGGTATCGTCATCCTGCGTCACGCCGTCCTCAACGTCGGGTTGGACGTCACCCTCGATGGTGTACAGTCCAGCACGGGTGGTCGCGAACGTCAGCGTGTCTTCTGCATCGGTTACGTCATCGATGGTGACGGAATCACTCTCTCCAGTGAACGACTGTCCGTCGAGTTCAGCATCCTCCTCGTAGTCTTCGGGCGCGATCGTCAACGTGTACTCGACGTCGATTTCGTCGATCTCTTGATTATCGAGCGTCGTACCGTCGGCGTCTTCGAGAGTTAGATCGAGGTCTTCAGTGTCACTCTCGTCGGCTTCGGCTTCCCCACCCTCGAAGTCGACGAACACCCCGTCGGGGTGGACCGTGATGTCGCCGTCGTCGCTATCTTCGGTTGCGTCGATTTCGGCGGTGACAGTCAGGTCACCGACGGCAGTTGCGAGGTCGTCCGCACCAGCTTCGTCCTGATCGTCGATGGTGACCTCGGCGTTGCGATCACTGATATCGACATCGGTAACCTCGTCAGAGTGTTCTTCACCCTCGATGTCAAGGGTTAGCGCACTGCCTTCGTCCTCGACGGGGTTGCCGAACTCGTCTGCAGCCTCGACGGCCACCGTCGTCGACTCGGCGTCGTAGGCGAATTCATCCGATTCGATCTCAAAGTCACTGATCGTCTCCGCCGCCGCCGGTTCAACCTCGATAGCGACGCTGTCAGCAGCAACGTCGTCAGCATCGGCGGTGAGTGTGTGGCTGTCGTCGGCTTCGACAACTTCATCCTCGTCGATGGATACCACGGCTTCTCCATCCTCATCGAGGGTGACCGTTTCGGGACCGAAGACAGTCCCGTCGAACTCCGAGTCGACCTCGACGTTCTCCAGATCCTGATCTGTCGCCGGATTGCCGAACTCGTCTTCAGCCTCGATGGTCATCTCGAACGAGTCACCGGCAGTGATCGTGTCCGGACTCTCGGCGATCGCCACTGCCTCCGCATCTGTCGGCTCTACCTCGAACTCGTCGGTCGTCGCCGTGTCGGCCGATTCGACGTTTTCATTCCCCTCGCTGTCGATCGAGAACTCTAATTGATAGCCCTCGTCGGCATCCTCGATAACGAGGTCGTCGAACGTTGCGATACCATCGCTGTCAGTATTGACTTCCGTCTCTCCCTCATCAATTGTCTCGCCTTCGATGCCAACTTCGTCGGCCTCCACGTCAACACCTTCGACCGGATTCCCGAACTCGTCGGTGGCAAGGGCTTCTGGCGGTCCAGTCAGCTCCTCACCAGCCGTTTGTTCGCCGTCAGGCTGAGTCTCGACATCCACTGAATTCGCGTCTGCCGATTCGACATCGAACTCGGTGGTCGTGTCATCGTCGCGGTCTTCGACATTTTCGTTCCCTTCGCTGTCGATCGAGAACTCCAGTTCGTAGCCCTCATTGGCGTCCTCGATGACGAGGTCCTCAAACGTCGCGATGCCATCACTGTCAGTGTTGACTTCTGTCTCTCCGTCATCGATCTCACCGCCTTCGATGCCAACTTCGTCGGCCTCCACGTCAACATCTTCGACCGGATTCTCGAACTCATCCGTGACCAGTGCTTCCGGTGGACCGCTAATCGCTTCACCCGCAGTCTGTGACTCATCTGGCTGGGTCTCGATATCCACTGAGTTCGCATCTGCCGATTCGACATCGAACTCGGTGGTCGTGTCATCATCTCGGTCTTCGACATTTTCGTTCCCCTCGCTGTCGATCGAGAACTCTAATTGATAGCCCTCGTCGGCGTCCTCGATAACGAGATCGTTGAACGTCGCGGTGCCATCGCCGTCAGTGGCGACTTCCGTGTCTCCCTCGTCGATTGTCCCACCTTCGATGCCAACTTCCTCGACAGTCACGTCAACATCTTCGACCGGGTTCC
>LKMJ01004728.1_pt1 | contig 12834 bp, 14 predicted proteins | sample 643391 | NCBI WGS metagenome assembly LKMJ01 (sample SAMN04112250, study PRJNA286221) | soda lake metagenome | biome: soda lake; feature: Kulunda Steppe; material: water; isolation source: sample PL-Br10 brine of Picturesque Lake | place: Russia: Kulunda steppe | collected 2010-07
GTACAGTCGTTCTCAACGGCTTCCTGAACAAGGGCTTTTGAGACTCTGTGAAGATAATCAGCACTCCACCGAGCGAACCGTGACCCGATACTCTTGATGGTGAGGTGTGCCGACCGAGTGCCTGTCTGTCGGAGGTTTCCGCGACAACGTTCATACTCGTCGCGCTTGTGGTTGAGGTAGTCTGCATTGCCAAAGAACGCTCCCGTTGACGTGACGGCAAGGTAGCCATCCACGTTCAAATCGACACCGAGAACCACTCCGTTCTCGGATTCTTCGTCGCTAGAATCAGTTTCAACGTCTTTCTTCACGGCGACGTGGAGGTAATACGTACCATCTCGTTTGTGGAGCGTTGCTTCGGCTTTCTCCCACTCATCAGTCCAGTAGTCCTCGAACGGCGTTTCGTCCTCGTTGACCGGTGTAACGTATTCTGCGGTCACACGCTCATCGGTTGTGGCAAGAGAAACGTTGTCGTCGTTGTAGGTGATTGTTCGACCGTTGTAGACGACAACTGTGCCTTTGAACTCGGGTTTGCTGGCTTTTTCACCGTCTTCGATGATCCGATCTCTACAATTACCGAGTGCTGTGGCCGCAAGGTTTCGGGCACTCTGGACGAGACTGGATTGCAGGGAGAGTTTGTCACGAACGTCAGAATACGTGTCGTCGTGGAGCGTATTCTTCGTATCCGTAATTTCGTGGGGGTTGTCGTCCCATCCGTGGTCAGCGACATGTTGGGCCGCTTGACGGAATTGCTCGAACGTCTCATCGAGAACACTGTGTTTGTCCTCGGGAACGTCGAGCTTTATTTGGATGTTTCGGACAACCTCCATACTTCATAAGTGTAATTAGAGATGTTTAAACTTATATACAACATTGGGGAGTCGGTTGGTTCCCAAAACGTGGAATGTGCAACGGGGTGTCGGCTTCCTCCTCGGGGTCAAGCCCCGAGGTATCCGCCTTGTTTCTTGATGAACTTTCCTGTGTATTCACTCTAGCATTGGGTAAAACGATTAAGCCAGTCGGGGGCTGAAACGGTAGTAGATGACTCACGTTTCAGTCACCAATGCTATCGACGATCTTGATCCAGACAAACTCCATCATAAGGAAGTCCTCAAGGCCGGGCCAATCACTGTTGAGGTCGGACAATATCCTGCCGATAGCGCTGCTCCGAAGAATCCCCACAACGAAGAGGAATTGTACTACGTACTTTCAGGGGCAGGAAAGATTCGGGTCGGTGATGACACTCACCATGTTGAAGCGGGTGATCTCGTCCACGTTGAACCAAATGTTGAACACGACTTTTTCAATATTACGGAAGATATTACCGTCTTGATTGTGCTAGGTCCTGCTGATGATCATACCTCGTACGGAATTCGCGAAAATGACACGAATTAAGTGAAATCCCACGAGTTGAGTAATTAGCACAAAAACGCTTAGGGCTGGTTATCCAGTTCGGCCACAGTACAACGGTTTTTCATAAGAAAGTCCGCTCAAACCTCGCCTGTTCGCTCCTCGGTTTCAACAGAACGTCGGAACCAAGGACCCGAACAAGGGCATGGCAAGACCGGAGGTCTTGCTGTTGTTCGAAAGACCTACGTCTTTCGTGATGACGAGAATCTTCGATTCTCGAACCACAACCGAAAATCTTCGATTTTCGAGGACGGGAGTGAATCGCATAAGCTTTGTATCACAACCGCAACCGACAGACAATCCGGGGATTTATGTGGGTTGTCCTCGTTACATGACATGAGGCGGCGTGTCCGCCCCCATGCCGGGACAATCTGATAATATCGGATTCGGGCATCCACGTCTGAAGGAATCCCCTTCGGGCCGCTGGATTCCCACAAGCACGGTAACTCCGAATCCCCCACGGGATAGGAGTAACGGCGGCATGGCCCCGCTAGGAGACCTGTCATGCTGATGGGGCTGCAAACCAGCAAATCCCCCAACGCTCGGGAAACCGCGCCGTCGTCGGGCGTCGCCCGACTGCAAGCGAGACCGAAGGTCTCGCCCCGTTTACGGCGCGGAGGAGGTCACACACCATATTGCTGTGCTACATTTGAGGTGAGATGGTTTGGTACCGAGACATCACATCTATTACTGCTGAAGCCCAACAGAATGTATGGAACAGAACGTTGGCAAAACTGACCGTCTCCTGAGAACGCTCATCGGTGCGGGCGCAGGAGCAACATCGCTTGCAATCCTTGCAGGAGTAGTCTCTGCTCCGGCCATACTGTCGCCACTGTTAGGTGTGCTGGCGATTATGGCGCTCGGTACAGCGGCGACCAGCACGTGTGGGCTGTACGGCGTGCTAGGCGTATCAACGTGTCCGCGCGACACGAACTGATCCCCGCTTTCGAACGGCACTCAGGTAAGCGCCCACCGTTTCCGTCGGAATCCCCCGCCACGTCGCCTTGTACGAGACGAACTTCTCGAATTTGTGGAACGGCAGTTTGTGCAACCGGCGGTTCATATACGACCCGTACTGCATCTCCTCGCGGATACCACTCATATTCTTGGACACGATAACCGGGTTCGGGAACTGCTCTGCGAACTCTACGACAGCACGGGAAAGACGGTGCAACACCCACTCGGTGAATCGCTCTTCTTTGTCACTGAGTTTCTGGTGGATGCTCGTCTTGCCGTGTTCCCGACAACGTTTCGTAATGGTGTGGTAGCGTTGGCGTTCCTGCTTCACCCGTCCGTAGTCGAGGACGAGTGTACCTTTCGTCTGCATCGTCTCGCGGTCAAGGGCGGTGAGAGCGACGTTGCGCTCGTTGATGTCCACACCGACTACCGTATCGGCGGTATCGGGTTTGGGCACGTCGAACTCGCGTCTGGCTCACCGCACAGGTGGCTTTTCACCTTCTTGTAGGGTTTCGGGCTGATGCGGACTTGGATGCGGTTCGTGTTGTCGTCAACGGTGAGGCGGTAGCCTTCCGTGTGCGCCATCACAAGCGGGTAGGCACCAGATTTGTCCGTACTCGGCGGCGTCGGCTTCCCTCGGTCAGGATCGTCTTGATTCTCCCACCAGTCTTTGAGTGATTGGTAGGAGTCCCATGTTTGGAGGGCTTTGCCGACGACAGCGCACTTGTTGTTCCGTAAGAAGTCGTCGCGGTCAACCTCCTACTGTATCTCGGTGCGATTGTACCCTTGTTGTGTGAGGCGGATAGTTTGGTTGAAGATTTCGCGTGAGGCGAGGCGGGCGTCGTGAAGCCACGATCGTTCACCAGACGCTATGTGGAGGCGCGTCTGGATAGTCTTCGTGGCTTCTTCGCCCATGCTTTGATAATCGTTCCAACCCGTCATAAATATAAGGATTAAAAATAGAGGAGTACCGAAGTCATGCGCATTCAGTTAATTCCTGTAACGCCGCCGGAGGTGAACTCCAGCCGTGTTTCTGACATGGCCAAATTGTTTAATGTAATCATTGGTGAATTGTCGTGTGGGGAACATGGACGACCAACAGAGAGAGCATAGCTTCAGTCGACGGAAGATACTGGCGACGGCGAGTATTGGCGTGTTTGGTGGAATAATAGGTCTAGAAACTATCCGGCCCGCGAGTGCGGACTCCGGTCAAGTGACTCCATCGGATGAAAAGACGGATGCAAACCAGAACGATCTTTCATCAGTTGCTAAATGGGAATTTACGCCATCGTCAGGATATGAGGTAGGAAACTCCTTTTTCACCCCTCCCTACGCGGAGGATGACACCGTTTACCTCGGGGATCTCGATGGACGAATGCACGCACTCGACGTTCGGAGTGGCGAACAGAAATGGCGGTACGAACGACCGGAATCGCCAATCTGGTCAACGCCGGTCATAACTGACGAGACGCTCGTTTTCGCCCCAAGGCCGGAGAACGACGATGATGTTCAGATACATGCGGTCAATTCAGAAACTGGGGAACAAAAGTGGACGAAAGACGGATTTGAGGGGCAAATCGATTCAGGACTTGCAGCACAGGACGGAACGATTTACGTCACTGATCACGGGGGGCATTTGTACGCGCTTGACTCCGCGAACGGTGAGTCACAATGGGTGCAGTCGGATGAGATAACAGCACGTGGACGTCCTGTTATTGATGGAGATACAATTTACGTATTTGATGTCGATCGTAGTCACGTCGCTGCAATTGCTATTGATACAGGTGAGACCTTGTGGACTGGTGGAGAAGCATCATATATCACTTACCGATACGTCCGTCCCGCTGTCACAGAAGATGCCGTTTATGCAGGGAGTCATCGACTGTCATCTATCGAGAAAGAGAGTGGAGAGGTGAACTGGACGTTCGATCGAGACGATCTAAGCATCACTCCCCATCCGGTTGTAGACGATGGCACGGTTTACGCGGCGGATCGAGGGTCGGAATCGTCGACAGTTTATGCTCTCGATGCAGGAACGGGAGATAACCGCTGGGAAACCGAGATTGTAGGTGGTGTGATGACGGTGGTGACTATGAACGGTGTCCTATATGTTGGGACCAACAATACCAATGCTGGTGGAGGGGAAGATGAACGAGGCGGCATTTTGCACGCAATTGACGGTGACTCGGGCGAACAACTCTGGAGCGCTTCACGAAGGAATGCTGAGCTGCGGCTATCGTTGAGCCCGTTGGATGACCTGATTTTTGCCGCCGGAACCACTGGGCATCTGTACGCAATAGAGCACAGTCGTGACCCGTTCGATACACCAACAGTCGATGACTACACCGACGACGAGGCTGAGAGAGTCGAGACTGGAGGGCTTCGTAACGCAATCGATGACTGGCGTGATGGGGAAATTGATACCGACGTTCTCCGTGAAGTAATCGACGCCTGGCGGAGCTGAACGTCTGCACCACGCTAGATCGTTTAGTTACTTACCCGCTCGCACGACGTGTTTGAGGCCGGTTTGGCCACAGAAGACGAGATTGAGGGCTGTACGGAAGACGAAATTGAGCACAACAAGACTGTGGTTTGACATCCTCCACGCCCTGAAGGACGTGGAATCCGACTATCGGATTTCCGCCGAGCGTGGCGTTTGAGGAACCAAATCACGCTCTTCGAACACCTTATTGACGACAGCTGGAGTCGGTGAATTGGCGAGAGTTCGATCGTCCAGAAGCTATTCCACAGAACACCGCTGCCCACGGACGTCGGTCAGTCAGAGGACGGATACGATCGTCTCGCTCGAGGATTGGAGAACGTACTACGAGACGTCTTCGAGCGCCGACTCCCAGATATCGATAACGACCGATCCGTTCGACTCAGGATGATCCGCTCCCCAGATATCCTGATGAGTGAATTCGACCGAGTACAAAAATTCATGCGTAGGCTGCTCCGATGGCTCGCCGGCTGGCTCTTCGGGTGGTGCATACGCCCCACGAACGTGCGTGATGACTCCTTCGGCGTTCTCAGCGTAGTCTGGCCGTCGCTTGTATCGGCCGTCGTCGACGGTCCGTAGCTTGACTCGTGTTTTAACCTCGAACGCTGGGTCGACGGGGACCTCACTCGGATCAAGTCCCTCGTCGTGGGCGTGATCTGTATGGGTGTGTTGCATGATAGGAAGTTATTTTAGGTACGTTTCGTACAGACTGATGACGATCGTTTCGTTCCCTTCGGCGTGTTCGTACTCCTCGCCCCACACGGTTTCACTGTCAAATTCTACGTGGTACACCGGTTCGGGCTCGGTGTATTCGCCGAAACCATCGACGTGTGCCCGTTCGTCTGGCAGTGTCTGTGTGCCCATAATTTCGATCACCTTTCCGGTCTTTCCACGGACGTATCTCGGACACCGCGTGTGACCCGTTGGATGAATGTTCCTGACCGTCACTTCGTCACCCACCTCAAACTGTGTGTCGTCCGGATCCGTTTCCTGACGCCACCGTTCGGATGTCCCCTCCTCGATAACAGTGAGCGCCGCGTTCGTGATTTCAGGGTTGATGTACTCTGGAATGAATGACTCCGGATCATCCGACGCGTTGATCTCGTCGATTCGTGCCTGATACTCGTCGGGATCAATGGTGCCGTTCTCGGCGAGCATAGTTTCGATCCCCGCCAGCCAGTGTTCGTAGTAGGGCGCATCCAGGAAATACACTGGATCCATGACCTTCTCGATAGTGTACCGGTTCGTATTGAAATTGAACTCTTTTTGCCCGTACAGGATCGGAAGCAGTGGGAACACCAGCTCCTCCCAGGTCGTATCCAGATCGAACGATTTAGAGTTCTCTGGCGACGTATCTATTTCTCCCATGTTGTCTAAGCCGCCCATATCGTGAACACTATCCATGTTTTATCCTGAATAGACGTTCTTGTTCCAGTTACTTAATTATTTGGTGCACGCACGTCCAGGCGAGAGTAAATACGATGAGGCGGATATCGCAGTTTGGTATCGAATACGTCTTTTCCCCTGGCGCATCTGACCGATCAGCGTACACCGCCAAGGCGGCGGCTGTCAATCGCCCGTCGGCCCACCGCTGTAGCGCCCATAGCCCTCAGTGTGAGTGACTGTGATCTGCACCGGCAACGAATTCGGAGGCATCTCTCTCCCCGGCAGCAAACTCTGCTACTCGGTGGTGCAGTTCGTCGGGATCACAAATCTCTTTGTCCAGTAGTAGTTGCTCGAACGCAGCGATCCACTGTTCGTAGTAGACGGATTCTAGATCCGTTGCCTCCGATTCGTCACGCTGGACCTCGTTGATGAGCCGTGCTTGAAACTCGTTCCACTGGAACAAGTCTCGTTCGTACATCGCCAGAACGACACTGAACGCACGTGCCTGCCACGGAGCGTCGAATTTGAGTGTATCGGCTTCTTCAGGAAGGTTCGCTCTGTTCTTGATTTCGGAAATTGTCTTCTCAGGATTCATTCTGTGAGTTCGTCGACCGTCTTCGCTCCCAGTCGTTCAACCCCTACCATGGAATCTCGGGTGACCAGCTCTGCCAGTTCCGCCTCGCTCATTCCCTCGGACCCGTCCGGGCGTTGCGGGAGGATCATATACCGAACCTCAGCACTCTGGTCCCACACTTTGATCTCGATATCCGTCTCCAGATTGACGTCGAAGTCTTCACGCAGTGTCTTGCGTGGGTGTTTGATCATCTGCGATCGGTACGGCGCAGATTTGAACCAGGTCGGTGGGAGGCCAAGTAGCGGCCACGCAAAACACGAACACAGCGTACAGACGACCACGTGATGTTCGTCGGGGGTGTTCTCGTACACCTCGACATCGACGCTTTCCATCCCAGTGTGTCCAAATTCGGCGTTGATCGCTTCGGTCGAGTTCGTTAGCAACCACTCTTTGAACTCCGGATCCGTCCACGCTCGGGCGACGACCGCAGCACCGTTCATCGGGCCGATGTCGTCTTCGAATTTGCTGATGACGGCATCGACTGCGTCCGTCGACAGCATTTCTTTCTCAATCAACAGCGACTGGAGTGCTCTCGCTCTCGCTTCCGGGTCCACTTCTTTGTCAACCGGCAACTGCTTGCTCTCACTCATATTTATCTTGCAGCTTCTTGTTGTCTTCTGTGGACACTTTAAACTTTGCTCCGACAGAAATTGGCAATCTTCCACCCATATAATACAATAGGTCAATGTCTTACTATTCTGTGGTTAGCGATCGCGACGACCCGCTGGCAGCCAGGTCAAAACGGAGTGTCGATGGGTTCCCGGCTACGGCGGAACGCAAAGCAACGACTGGACGACTCTCCCTGTCGCTCGTCAGATCCGACTGGATGACCAGGACCTCGCAGACCGTCTCTCGTGGAACGACTGTATCAAAATATACACGCCTGCTAAGGATCTATATGGTTGGCAGCCCCAATCCACGGCAACCACTCCCTGATTGAACAAGACTGGCCCTGCTCTCCCAGTAACCCAGCACAGAACTTTTTGTATATATTTGAATGGTCTGAAATATACTGAGTGAAGTCGCCTACAGATACGTATGACCAAGTTCGATTGTACGTTCGTATCTGATCGCCTGATTCTCACTGTCGCGAGCCGAATAGTAAATGTAGCCCTCGAAGGTCCCATCATCCCACAGCTTGATGTGACAACTTCGGTGGGCCGGAATCTCCTCGCGCGCTATGTCGCGCATCTGATCGATGATTGATCCAAGCGGTCGCAGTGGTGGTATTCCATCTGTCATTGTCGTGGGTGTCTCGCTCCCGCGGTTGCGGGAGGCGGTTCAAACGTAGTTTACGCTCTCGAGTACAACGAGACTCGACCAATCATAGACGATCACGCAACTCCGCGACAATCAAAGGTTAGACCAGTCGCGCTAAGTTAATCTGATGGCATAGTTTGTGCGACGGACTCCGAATCCATCCCCTGTTGTTCCATCTCCCACTCAAAATAGTCGCGGACCCCTTCCTTGAGAGGCCGGTGAGTGATTCCCAATTCTTCGGTCGCTTTGCTGTTATCGGCCGGCCATCTCCCGCCAGCGAACATCCGGAGCCCCTCAGATTCGAATCCCTCCGGGGGCGTGATGGCCTTCTCCACGATACCCATTATCGATCCCAACACCGCAAATACCTTCGGGGAGACGGCTCGAGGGGCCGGTATGCCCGTGAGCTCTTCGGCACACTCGAAGACGTCGACGATGCTTCGGGGCTCGCCCGCAATAATGTACGTCTCCCCGGGTTTCCCGTGGTCCATCGCCCGGAGGTGTCCGGCGGCGATATCTCCGACGTGATCCCAGGGTACAGAGTGGCCACGTGGGATCATCAGAAGATCTCCCTGCAAGTAGTTCAGGAACGCTCCTCGAATCGATCCATACGATTTGTCCCCAGGACCATAGACGATGCCTGGTTGCACCATAACGAGTGGGAGGCCATCATTAGCCATCGGTTCTGCGACTTCGTAGTGGGCCTCCCATTTCGTCCGCAAATACACAGCCCTGTTCGGACATCCCGGCGTGACCGTTTCATCGATCCGATCCCACTCGCCAAGTGGATAGACACCGAGCGTGCTGGTGTACACCCCTTTCGGGATTTCGAGTTCCTTCATCAACTCGAGCACGTTGCGAGTCCCCGCAACGTTGATCCGCTCGGCTTTTTCTTTCTCCTTGGGACCGGGGCCGACGTAGAACCATGCGGCGATGTGGAATACACCATCGACGCCGGTCATCGGTTCACGCATACTTTCTTTGTGTGTGATATCTCCTTTGACCACCCTCACCTGCTCCGGCAAGTGGCTCGCGTTCGAGCGCGTGCGCGTCAACGCGATAACATCGTGCCCGTCGTCAACTAATTGTCCCACCACATGAGTTCCGATGAGGCCCGTAGCTCCTGTGACGAAGTACTCCATTTTGTCTCACTATGTGGTTCTGTTCGATAGCGTCACCTCCTGAAGAATCTGCACGGTGTGAACGAAAGCCGGTCGGTGCAAGAGATATGCGCCGTACCTTGCACGATTTAATCTGACAAATTTGAGGGAGATGCCACGGGGTCGTCCGAAAGCTCCCGGCTTTCGTGACTGAGCGAAGCGGAGTTTCGCGGTGTCCGCGAAACCTTTGGTTTCGCTTGATCACGAGAATCGAAGATTCTCGACCAACTTGACCCCAAGGCGATTTGCGTGGCTACACGGATACTTTCTACCGCGCTGACACTTCGGATTCAACGGCGTACGCGGCGTTCAGCGCCGTGGCGTCGTCGAAGCGCGGGCTGACGAGTAGGAGTCCAACGGGAAGTCCGTCTGCTGTCCCAGCCGGGACGCTTACGCCGGGGTGGCCGCTTCTGTTGAACGGTGTCGTATTGTCGACGACCTCCTTCTCCTCCCGAAGCCGCTTGTACTGATCACGATCTGGCCGGTGTTCTGGAGCTGTCGTCACCGTCGTCGGCATTGCCAGAAGATCGTACTCTTCTAAGACTGCGTCGTATTGTTCGGTGAGTTCGACGGCGAGATTCATCCCGTGGGCGTAGTACTGGGAGTGATACTCCTCGTTCGCGTACGCACCCATCAATAACAGTAGTTTGAGCATGGCGGGGAAATCGTCGGCCTGCGTCCGCCGAACTTTTCCGAACATCTCGACCCACGACCGGCTGTACCATGCCTTCCAGCCATGTCCGAGCCCCTCACCCATCATCGCATCTATGAGTCCCTCCGCAGCGCAGACGGAGTGGATGTCATGTGCGTCGAGGTGCATGGGGACCGAGACGTCTTCGACGGTCGCACCGCGTTCTGCTAGCGCGTCGATCGCATCACGAGTCGTCTCGAGCACCTCCGGATTCGCGTTTGGCCGGTCGAATCCCTCCTTTAGGACGCCAATCGAGATGTCTGAGACGTCACCGTCGAGCGCTTTCTCATATCGCTCGGTCGGAACCGGCGCGTGTTCCCGAAGGTCGCGCTCGTTGCTTCCAGCGATTGCCGAGAGAACGCTGGCGACACACTCGACAGTAGGGCCAATCGGTCCGGGGTGGTCGATTGCGTGTTCGATTCCGATACACCCCGTGTAGGGAACAAGGCCGTAGGTCGGTTTGTGGCCAACGACACCGCAAAACGCTGCCGGGATGCGCACACTACCGCCCTGATCAGAGCCGAGTGCTGCGTCCACATCGCCAGTCGCGACGGCAACCGCGCTGCCGCCGCTCGACCCACCCGCGAGGTGGCCCTCGTCATGCGGATTTCTGATCGGTCCAAACGCGCTGTGTCCCGTCGTCGTCATCGCCATGTCGTCCATGTTCGTCTTTCCAACGATATCCGCACCCGCCTCGAGCAGCCGTGTGACGACCGTCGCATCTCGATTCGGCACATAGCCCTCCAGAACCTGCGATCCGCAAGTCATCTCCACGCCGGCGACGAAGACGTTGTCTTTGACCCCGATTTCCCACCCGTCGAGAGCACCGCCCTCGTCTCCGCCAACGTAGCAGGCAGTCACCCACGCATTGTGTTGATCTTCCTCCTCAGATACCCGCGTTCCCGAATTTCGAACGCGACGTTCGGTACCGCCGAGTCTCGGTTCCGGGCTGTGCGAGGTGACCGTCTCATAGGAGTCGAGGCGCTGTGCAGCCAACTCGGTGAAAAACTCGAGTTCGGTATCAGTCAAGTCAAAAAATAACTCCTCTCCGAGTTTGCGGAGATCGGACTCCGTTGGTGGCCGAAGGGGCATGATATTTCCAAGGGGCGTTCGTCTGAAGTGACCGGAGGCTGAACACGCAAGCAGCGTATACCGTTGAATTCTACCACCTGAATAGCCACCTCGTGAATAACATCCTCCCCGTAGTGAACGACGAGGTTTCCTCTCCGACGTGGATAGCCAGGAGAATATTTTCGAGGAGATGGACCACCTCGTGCGAGGAAGCAACGCAACGACGATCGTGACGACGCCAAAGTCGAAGACAGATTCCAGATCTCGAGAGGAGTTCCAGTAGGACCTGGAATCACCACAAAGCCACAGCAGGGCCGCGTTGCCCACAGAGTGACAGCAGATTCGAAGTCTCCCCTCGAGCGATCTGTGTTTCCCTGGGTCCCCACAAAGGGTCTGCATTGCCTGGGTCCACTCGAGGGACTAGCAGGGACCGGAATCGTCGTGCAGTGACAGCAGGGTTGCGTTGCCCACGTCCTCGAGGACTCAAGCTTTCCTCGAGGTGTCTGCATTGCCTGGAGTCCACAGAGTGACAGCAGTTCCGAGGTCCCCCTCGAGATATCTGCACTGCCTGGGTCACCACGGGGTATCAGCAGGGCCGCGTTGCCCACGTCCTCGAGGACTCAAGGATCACCTGCCACTCGAGGATCCAAGACCGAGGGTACGGAGTGTGCAGCAACCCTCAGTTGCCCACGAGGTGACTTCCTCCCCACCCTACTCGTTCATTACGCGAGCCGTTCGCTCCTTGAGGGCGGGGCTTCCTGTTTCCACGACGTTGTCAGACTCGAGTGATCGGGGTTTGATTTGAATACTGGTTTCGGAAGCTCACTCGAGTCGCCGGATTCGGATAGCTTCCCGGCGAATCCAAGATTCAGAAGTGGCACAGACCACTCTTGCGTCTCGTTCGCACACCAGAAATCAAAGAGTTCTGGAGACGTCCTCAGAAACGCTCGCGTTTCTGATGGGCTGCACAAGAGCTTGCTCTTGTGAACGCTGTATCCTCTCTCTGCTCGCGCCTTCGGCGCTCGCTGAGGAAGGGGCATTAGCGCCTCAATTTAGGCAAACTCGTCTCCCGAGCGCCAGGCGTCGATGACCTCACGCAGGAGATCAGTTTCGATGTCGTTGCTTCGCCAGTCGTCGATGGCTTCCCGGAGGCCGTCAGTGTCGACGAACCCGTCCGCGTTCGCGTACTCGGCGAGCGGTGGCTCGTCATCTCGCCACTCGTCGATAACTGCTCGCAGCAGGTCAGTTTCGATTTCGTTATCTCGCCAGTCGCCGATCGCCGCCCGGAGGTTGTCGGTGTCGACAGCTCCGTCTTCGTCCGCGTAGTCCTCGACCGTCGCTTCCTCCTCGCCAACCTCGAGGGTCTCGCTCTCGGTGACGGGGGCGGCGTTTCCGGCTGTCGCGGTCACCGTGACCGTATACTCGTCTGGTTGCTCGAGTTGCCCAACGTCGAAGGCGAACACGCTTGAGTTGTCTTTGAGGGTAAGCGTTTCGTTGGTCTCTTCGAAGACGGTGCCTTCTGTCTCGCCTTCGGTCTCGAGGGTGACGGTGAGGCCGTCGGTTTCGATGCCGTTGGTCTCGGCAACGGGAATCTCGACGGTGCCGTACTCGTGACCGACGCCTTCGTCGGGGAACTGCTCGTCAAAGGCACCGATCTCGAGGACCGACGCTGGGGCTTCAACGTCGACCGGTTCAGTGGCAGTGGTGTCACCGGCATCGACTGTAACGTCGATCGATGGGACATCACCCTCGGTCGTTTCGTAGGTGA
>LKMJ01004729.1_pt1 | contig 12829 bp, 17 predicted proteins | sample 643391 | NCBI WGS metagenome assembly LKMJ01 (sample SAMN04112250, study PRJNA286221) | soda lake metagenome | biome: soda lake; feature: Kulunda Steppe; material: water; isolation source: sample PL-Br10 brine of Picturesque Lake | place: Russia: Kulunda steppe | collected 2010-07
CTGGAATCTATCGCCGAATATGAGGATGACTTTCGACAGGCTGTCCAATCTGAAACCTCTTCCCCACAGGTTGACGTGATCCGATTAACGTATGGAGACAACTCGCTATGGAACGGCTTCGCTATACAAGATCGGCTATTCCCGTACCGCGAATCATTCAGTTTCGAAACTTATCGTAACGTAATGAGTACCGTGGCTCAAAACCACAGTCAAGTTGTCAATCTTGCATATCAAGAAGTCCCAATATTGACTGGAGAAACTCCTGGGAAAGAACAATCACTTGAGGAAGGTGTGCTTCAGGATCAAGGATTTGAGTAATTGCTCGATCAGCAGATTCCCCAACTTTGATAAAAAAACACTGGTGACCAGAACTTCTGATACTTTTGTATAAATTCAAACCCGTATCATTACCACTTAACTAGTAATTAACTACACTGTATCAAGCTTCTTATTCTTTCGTCCGCATGGCACTGTATGGCTGACCATCATTGGATGATCGGGTTACTGCGTTAGAAGACCAGCTTGAACAATTGAAGGCGTGCTTGGATTACAATGGAAAAAATACCGTCACAATCAGGAAAGCAACGGGTAGCCAGGACGATGGTACGCTCACATTCCATCAAAAACTCGAAATTCACCGCTTTGAGGACAAACAATGGGGCGAGTACTATCCGGTGATAGACCGAAAAGACTCAGGCGTCCATATTTACGGCGAGCCGAAATACCTGAGTGCTGAAGAAGTAGACGAGTATCGGGAGAAAATTAGTGGTTCTAGATTCCTGAACTCGATTGGAGATAGAATTCTACACCAATCGGTGGTTGTGAATCTACCGGATAACTGAGGAGGGCGTTTGAACCCAGCCATCACCGCTCTCGACTTGGAGAACGGTCTTGATGATTCGAGTATAATATAACATATGCCTGCATTTCGCCAACTCGAGTCCGAAGATGTGCGTGAGTACTGGTCAGATGAAGCTCATGACTTCACCCCATGGATTGCGGATGATATCCAAAGTGCTGAATCTTCCTTTGTGGAAGACGTACTTGGACTGGATCTAGAACTAGTGAGCACCGAACGATCAGTCGGACGCTATCAACTTGATGTTCTCGCGAAGGTCAATGCGGACGGGCGAAAAGTCGTCATCGAGAACCAACTCACTGCATCCGATCATGATCATTTAGGAAAGGTGATTGCGTACGCTGCCGGAATCAAGGCCGATATTATCGTCTGGATTGGCCCTCAGTTCCACGATGAACATATTGATGCTGTCCAATGGCTCAATAAAAATAGTCATGAAGGGATCGATATATTTGCTGTAGAACTTGAGGTAGTGACAATCGGCGATTCTGAGCCTGCAGTGCGATTGTCACCGGTCGCAGAGCCCAGTGAGTGGACCGATCGCATCCAGCGAAGTGAGCGTGATCTCACCGGAACGGAACAAACATATGAACAGTTCTGGACGGAATTGCGCGATCGAATTGAACAGGAATCGACGCCCCTTCGTCCTCGCCGGCCATATCACCGTGGCTACTACGAGAATCCATTTGGACATACGGATGTGCAACTTGGGTTTGCTGCAACCAAACAGTCCGACAACATTGCCTGCCGGCTTACCATCGACAATGTCGAACTCTACGAAACCCTGGCTACTAACCGAGCCGAAATTGATGCGGCACTGGATACCGACCTGGAATGGGAACCACCAGCATCCGGCTCCAAATTAAACCGGGGGACAATAACAGCAACCAGAGAGGGTGACATATTCGTCGAAGACAAGCGCGGCCAACGATGGCAAGCGTATCACGACTGGTTCCTTGAAATAGGAGCGCAGTTCCACGATGTTTTTGGTGAGTACATTCGGAACCTATCAGGTAACCATGATTGAACTCGAGGGGTTCCGCGCTGTTACCTCCGCGGGGGAGGCGCAACCGTCACAGGGAGCGCGAGAGGAATTAAAGTCCGTTGTGTCAGCAATGCAGGAGTAAACACGCACGCCCCGCGCACGGTGGCGCGGGATACTTCTACACGCTCCTATCGAGAACCGCTCACGCTCATGGGAGTGAATCAAGGAATTCGGTGATCCCATCGTTCAGACTTTCTTCCAGCTCGTGTTCTTCAGCGTCTTTGTTGCCATCCCATTCGAACAGCTGGCCCCGCCGGTCAACAAGGAGCATGTAGTGGGCCATCATACCATCAAACGGCTCCTCCTTTGGTTCGAGAGATGGATATCGGCGTTTCAGAATGTAAGTCTTTGTACGGTACTTTTGATGGTCAAGGTACCCAGCTTCCCATTCATGCCCACCGTCAGAATGTTCGAAGACACCAACGATGTGAGTTGCTCGGTCGGCATATATTTTAAAGTGCGTCGTCCAGTTTTCCCAGGCTTCAAGCGTGTCGTCTAGGAGGAACGCATGACCTTCGTTGTATAGTTGTTTAACGGTATTGCGGAGGCGGGATTTCTCAACAGGGTTGTAGCTTCCGAGGATAAAGAATGCGTGATCAGCAGCGATGATGTCAAGAATATCGGTGTGGAGGGCGCGGCGGAGTGACCGATACTCTTCAATGGTGAGTTCGTATTCCTCTTTTTCGGAGTACGTGAGGGTGTCTGCAATAAGTTGATGAAGATCGTCATCAGGCATTGGGTTGTGTACCCTGTCAGTCGGGTTCAATATTTGGGTCATCTGTTATAATGATGTTGGTCATCACCCACATCGTTATGCATCTGGAGTGTGTAGATCAGGTTACCAATGGCACAATCCCCATCTACCACCAATATCCGGGATGAACAGCAGTTTTTTGCTGTCGCTGAGGCACTCGCAGAAGAATCACGACGGGACATCGTTGCTGATATTGTTGCGCACCCAGCAGGGCTTCCCTCGATGAAAGAACTGGAGTTCACAACCGGACTCCACCGAACAACCATCCACGGGCATTTGGAGGCGCTCCTTGACGCAGGGATCGTCGAAGTAGTTGAGATCCCTGCTGGTGAGCGGACCAAAGGCCAGCCGCGTAAGTTCTACGGTATTACGGAGACAGCGCAGGAACTGTTTGAGCGGAACAACGTCTTCCTCGAGGACCACTGGCAGGAGTTATACGACCGCGTAGAGAAGCCAGACGAAATCAAACAGGCCGAAGCAGCACCTCGTCCAGACCAGTGAAGAGGGACGCAAGAAATTCACTAGAGCCAAATTAATATCCTCCTCAGCCTGAAGGCGAGAGGAATCCCACGGGTTCAGCCGTGTGGAGGAGGTCAATAAAGCACGCAATCTTACCCTCATACCTACTGTGCTGAAACAATAGACAACTCTCTGATATTGTCACCAGTTGTCGTGCGAGATATAGAGGTTGGATACAACAGTTGAATCACTACTCACTCAACCTCACTGCCAAACAAATCAGCACAACTTGCAAACTCAATTCCTGTCGGTCCTCCGATTAATCTTATTTGATTCACTATCGGGATATGAAACTGAATTTATACATCAAATTCCAAAAATAAGTTCTATACCGGGTTAATAATAAAAAGACAAAGTATGGAGACCTATCAAAATATGACCGAACTGGAAAAGCTTGAGTCATACATCCAGATCGGGGTTATCTACTTACGACAAAAACGATTTTACAGGGCGCAGAAACAATTCCAATTTTGCGTGGAACAGGCTCGCAGGACACGTTTCATGGAGAAAAAGCCTGGTGATCGAGAACGAGCTGAAGACCTATTGGATAAGTGTGGACAGGTGTTTGTAGCGTTAGATAATGAGGGTGAAGATATTGATGTTGAAAAATTATTGATAGAGATTCGTGAGAGTTTTGACATAGGCATGCCAGAGGATCCTGAACGATCTCAAGTGTTGCGAAAACCCGGCGAATGACCCTCTCGACTTTTCACGGGTCGGAAACCTCTGCCAGCCACAGCGAAACTTAGCTGGCATTTCCATGCCGGGAAGCCGTACCGTTCACAGCGCGGAGGATGTCACAGTACATCCTCTGTGACAACATCGAATACGGCATCCACAGCACCACGACGGTTCCGTTTATAATCACAAATCTTTGGGCGACATTCCAAGTGGAGAGCCCGGAACCGTGAATCGGTTAAATAGTTTTCAGAAACCATCTTGTCGGTCCCTACGGTAGAAGCCTTAGCACTCGACCCAGTGTACTCTTTTAATCGCTTTGCTACTGAGGTGCGAACAGTCTTATCGATTCTGCCTCCAACCCGATTCTCAAATGTTCCTTGGCGGTGAAATCCGACAACTAGACCAAAATCTCGATCTACAATTTGCTGGAGTTTTGGATAGGATTCTGGTGATTTCATAAGCATACTGGTATGCCAGACACGATGGGCAGTAGTATTCAACTGTTCATGTACATACCCATGGAGCTTCCATAGAGAAACGTTGTAACCAGTTTCTCGAAATTTTTCATACAGTTGATCCGCCAGTTTTGCAGTGTTCTTTTCAGTGTTTCCTCCATGGACAGCCGTAACCAAGATCTGATCTTGACTCCCATCGTCTTGCAGCTCTTCGTGCAAGCCCCCGTTTTGATATGCATCTTCCCGTGTTTCCCGGTTTGGAACCGTCTCATAGACCTGGATTTCATCACCTTCATTTGCATCTATGCGGGGTGCCGATTTCTGGTGGATCTTGAATGTGGTCGGTTCACCAGTGCCGTCAAAGATCTCCCATATACGATAATAAGCTGAATGTTTGCCATTGTCGACTCGAACATGTTGTTTCCGAGTTAAGCCCCCCTCCTGCGCTATTTCGCGTGAAACTGCAGCGAAGTCCTGGTATTTTCCGTTCCGTTCTAGAGAACGACTCTTTGTAATTTCCAACTCTGCTTCGAACATTGCAACTGATAGAAGTATGAACTGTTGCTTATTTGTAAGCTACCCATGATCTCTTCCGAAAAATCGATATATCAACGGTGAGACTGAACAAAGATCACCGAGTTCAATTGCCTTGATTACCAGGGCTGTTAAATGTGTTTGGTACCGCGTCGTCAAGGATAGCCTCACCGTCGACGACAGGCAGACTAATTGAACTCTGGTGCTCATCAAGTTTCAGTTGTTTTTTCCGGCGGTCGCTGGGTGAATTCATAATCTGTGGATAACACTCCAATACCAAATTTATGATTTGTTTCAAATATGTGATCGTCAGGTTGGAGATTACAATCTAATCGGTACGTTGTCCCAGGATGTATTTCATGTATCTCCTCACGTGACTTCCGATTTTGTGGATTTATCCATCCTCGGGTTACCACATCAGCACCGCCATTTTCATCAAAGTCAACAAGTGCACCTGTGAGGTTGGCAGACCCTGTCTCAAATGACAATCGAAGGTTCAGGGTGGGTGTCCATCTCAATTATCGTTGGTTTCAGACTCTTTCATCTGAACCAATTGTTACGTAGAGCTGCATACTGATCGGTCAAAAAAGTGGCCAGATAAGAATGGGGCTTCAGTTGGTATGCAAAATAAAGAGGGCGGATCTATCACAGGCAATTTTCACTTAAGTGACTCTGTTTCACTGTCTTCGTAGTAGTTTCGCCTTAGATATAACTAGTCGGCGTGAGAGCCGCCAGTATGGAGAAAGAACCACTTCTTCCCGAAGAGGAGCGCAAACTGATAGCTGAAGAGGCTACCGAGCGAGGAGAAAGTTCTCTTGAGTACGCTCAAAACCTCTTAGAAAAGGGTAAGCAATTCGAGGAGATGAGTCGTTCACTTGACCAACTCGTGGATGAGATACGACAAGTCAGGAAGGGCAACAGGGAGATATCGGAGATTCAACTCCCCAGTGAACTAGGGGCCGAGACCAGAGATCCAGCCCTTGATATCCTCAAACCGTATTTAGAAATTGCCCCGGACGCGTGGGAGAAGGTCGCCGAAGTGGACAGGTGCAATATCGCCCAGTATGCGCTGTTTCGTAACCGACAAGGAGCAGAGAGCAGCGAAATAAGTCATGAAGTTGGTAACCTTATCAGACTTGCCATACAAGCAGAAAAACCGGTTTCTAACTCAAAATTGAAGGAATTTGACGAGCCTGCGAACCGCCAGGGAAGGCCACTTGATCGGTTCCTGTTTTTCATTGGAAACCATCAAATCTGTGATTGGAGAGTCAAGCATTAACAAACAAAATGGTGACTTGTCAAATCGATTCGCCACCCCTGGGACCGAACCGGTGTTCGAATTCTCCCTCATCCGGTTGCGACTCAAAAGCCCACGGATCGGCCCCACAAGGAGTTACGTACTTCCACTGGAGCTCATTCCGAATATTGATCCGTCTGTCCGTCTCAATTACCGATTTAGTACAATAACCGATTTTTCCATGTGTTTCCTCCTCCCAACAGTTACGTTTCTCATGGTATCGGAGAGTGTGCTGTAGATTTCCGGACTCAGTGATATCTGCACCAGTCCTTCGACCAGTACCACCTTCTGAGGTTCCAACATAGAGAACACAGTGTGGGCGATCATCAATCAGGCAGAGTATAACATAGACCCCGATATCGCCTGAAGAGATTTGGTCGAGATCCGTGAATACACCGTCAAACTCGTACCCTCCAATCTCCATATTTGCAATAAGACATCAATCCATTTATTATTTGAGGCTGAACGGTGGGCCTGTTCTACCTTGCAAGGTAAATCTGAGAATATCTGGTAAGAGATACACTTCAACGGTCACTGCCTTCCCTGCACGGATCGCAGTGCATGTCGATCTACCTGAAATCCATCAGAACACCGGTGCAAGATACAGAGGTGAAGTCAGCAGAACACAGAGGATCTCATAGAACACTCCTGACATCCCTTACTCGGTGGTGACGAATCAATAGGTGCAGATAGACCGTGTCATATACTGCCAGATGTGATTCAATTAACACGCGCTGTCATGGATGGAGGATTTCAGGGCTCGACACGCCGGATTTCTCGTCGCCCAGCGTAACGGAGTCGCGTCTGGCAGTATAGAATGTTCTCATGCTCGCCAACAGTTCAAGATTGAATCGCTAAGAATAAATTCCGTACTATTGAGTGTACTGACCAGATAATCCAGCTGAAACAACTACTGTGAACTACCTTGGAAATCCGTGTTTTTCACGGTGGAATTGAAGGAACCTCGTCTCAGGATGTAATTTTTCATCTTCAGGGAGATGGAGTTCTTCACCTTCTAACTTCACAAATTCGTCATACCCGTTGATTTCTGGCTCATCACGGACTATGATTGAGTAGTCGTCGTCAATGGAGAACCATCCTTTATCAAACCCCCAATGGTGAAGCCGGCACAATGCAACACCGTTTTCGATGCTATCAGGGCCGTTATCACTTACAGCTGATCGGATATGGGCGGCTTCTACCTCCGGACGTCCATCGGGTGCGTATCTCTGTGAGCCACAGACGGCACACTTGTCTTGGTACGCTGATTTCACCTTGGGCCCGAAATCTGGGTCCCGCTTGGCTTGTGACTGCTCTACTCTGTCACGAGTGACTTGATCTGGAGTTTCGCCGTCTTCATCGAATTCAGAATAATCGCTTTGATCAACGGCTTCCAACCGGGTTTCGATATCGTCCTTGATTTCGAGTATTTCCTCTTCCCGGTCAACTTCAGCACTTGGATGATCAACTATTCTGTCATGTAGAGACTGTATTTTTTTATTTGTTTCACGGATATTCCCATCTTCATCGAGTTGAGCTTTGATACTCTCTGCTTCATTACGTACTGCGGCTAAGAAGGAGTTACGTAGATTTGGGTTGTCGGAAACTAGTTCGGAGGCACTTTCGAAGTAGATCTGTGCCTGCTTGTAGTCTCCTTGGTTATGGTGTTGAAGTCCTTTCCCAATGTTCATCCGGGCTATCCCCTGTTTCTCCATGTACTCATTCCCGAGTTCTCGGTTTATATTGGCGGCATATTTGTACAATTCAGAGGACAGCGGTTTCCGGTGTTGATTGTGATCCGCAGTGTTGTGAAGCGTCTTCGCTATATGATTGAGCCGGGTATCTGACCGGAAGTCTCGTACCTCACTTGGATTCTGTTTCTCTAGAACCCGGTCAAGGTCGTCGTCACTGAACAGATAGTAAGCACAGAGTATCAGATCAAGGTTGTAGCCATTCAGTATCCTACCCCACTGCTCATCAAGGTCTAACCGACAAGAGAGTTCAATCAAAGAGTCGAAGTCTTCATCAGAGCTATCTGCGAACACATCATATACTTGCTCGATAACCACCTCCTCAACTGACAAGTCACTAAGATTTTCTGCTGATGAGTACAGATCGACTTTTTCTCTCAGATCTGTGAGAGAGTTCGCAGAATATGGCTTGTTCTTCTTTACAACGCGTTTCGTGAGCGTTCGCGGTTTTTTCCATTCTCCTGCTTTCGGATTCCCTTGGTGGAGGAAATCTAGAATCCGGACGTATTCTTCAAATGAGACGAAGTATTCTATATCCCTCTTAAGATACTTGGAACGCCAAATCTGGTTTGTGCCATAGTACGATTCGATGGTTTCAATTAGTTCTTCTTCATCACCGCCGGTGAGGATTGTAGTTGCAAGGTTGATTGGCTCTGAATAGGCTAAGTAGCATGTAGAGGTCAAAGAGGTGCTTCCACTGTCATTGAGTATTACCTTTATTGACGGTCTGCCAGATCCTGCCGGTATTTTGAACGTGTAGCTGATCGGTAAATCTGAATCGGATAGTATTATATTTTCTAGTTGCTCGTCCGCGCTAAATTGAAAATCAGGATCCTCAAGTCTAATAGTCAAAGGGAATTGCACACTATCGGTTTCCGTTATGTTAAGTAAGATCTCTCCGCTTGCCGACTCCGAAATATCTGTTGTTTCGTTCGAATTTATTCTAATCTGCCATGTTAGCGGACCCTCAGTTCTGCTTCTTTGAAACTTCATTAGCAAAAGAAGTGTTTTATGTATTATAATATTTGTGGACGAGAATTAGAGCCTCTTACTCCTGGCCAACGCTCGGATTTGGGACATCGAATCCATCCCGGTAGTGGGGTCAACAGTAGATTTCGGGGCCGGAACCCCAACAGTTGCGGTCCTATGCAAGACTCGCGCCTTGTATCTTGCACGAGTTGTTCTGACAACAATCTGATTTGGCGACTCAGTAAATACTCTAGACAGCGTGGAAACTCAGGGTTATTGCCTGCTTCTACACAAACACGCAAAATCAAACGAGTTCCTCAATCGCGTCAAGGAACTTCTAAAAATCGTCTGCACCAGCCTGGTCAGCAATGTTTCGGAGTGTGCCAGTCGCCAGCTCCTCGTGTAGCAGAACAATCACGGTCCGCTTTTCATCAGTTCTTTTGACATCAACGATATCTCAATCAGAACCAAGGCGCATCCGCTGCTTCTACTTCCTCGTCGTGGGCTTCGGGGCGAGAGTGGAGTTCAATCGCATCAGCCAAATTTATCAAGGCCTCCGCTTTCGTTTCCCCCTGACTCGCTATCCCAGATTCTTCATCCCAGGCAACGATACAGCCATCACTCTCAAAAACAGTGACGGTCGTATCGTTCTTGATTTCGTGAGGGGTACTTCCCATGTCTACTGTATATGTCACCCCTGCAAGATTAGAACTTTCCCTCGTAGACTCTCTTACACCGACCGAAGTGCACCCCTCCATGTCTGCTGTTTCCTATTGTTTTATATATGTGTCAACAGAGCAATGGACATTAAGGGAGTTATTTATACAATCCACAATGGGAGAAGGATAAAACTGTAAATCGCAAGACTGCACTGTGACAAACAATAATCCAGAAAGCCCACCGATTGTGAGAACCGTCCAGCAAAGATTGTTTACCTCCCACTAGAGAGGAACGGTCCCCTCTAGACACGTCATCACCACAAGATGTTATTATTTCCGATTGTCATTAGCACACCCCTCGCTGTGACTGGGTGTATATAAACCACCACCCCTTTTGTTGTCTGGGAAATTCTGAGCGGATGCTGAAATCCTCTTACCGATAAACAGCTGGACTTACGGGAGTACATCCCTCGTTTGCGAAATGGATTTATCGAAATAACGAAAACGGAGTATAATAATCTGCGGGATAGTATATTATTCACCTTATTTCTACCATCATCTTAACCAACAAACTCCACGTTTGTTTCAGTATTGTTGGTTAATCAGGAGTATACGGATTCATCATCACAGAGGGAACACAAAAGCCGCTCTACTGCGACTTTCCACGTTTTCACAAGGAGCGGTTAACCTTAACCAACACTACCGGTAACTAAACCCGTATTGTTGGTTAAGTCTGCAATCCACAAGCTCAACGGCTTGAAAAAACCGGACATTATGTTACGCTGCGGCCACCAGTCTCACAGAAGGAGAACTATGACTGACGACCTCCCGGATCCTGAAGATGTTATTGCCGGTTACAATCCCGATGAGGAGGAAGAACAAATAGGCGATGACCTCCCCACACCGAGTCAAATTATCATGACTCACGATCGCGTGGAACAAGTGTACGACCTCGATTATCCTGGGGCACGGATCGCTGCGCCACGACTCCAATACGAGAGAATGCTGAAAGAGATTGATGAATATGATGGCGTCTATCTTCGCGCCGCCGGCCTCCTGCGGAAAATCACCACCGAGCACTGCTTCGAGGACGGCAACAAACGAACAGCATGGCTGACAGCGTTCAAATATTTGGAAGATCATGGTCACCAACCCGCTGAGCAGAAAACAGAGCATGTCGACCATGTCATGAAGAGCCTGCGCTCGTACAGTATTGAGGAGATTGCACAGTGGCTTGAAACTGGAGAAATCGACGAAGAGAGGCTTAACCCACGATGAACGACCGAAATCCCGCTAAGCGAAGGGTTGAAACCAACAGGATGTGTACATGTATACAACAATGTCACTCAAAGAGTCCTCGGAAGATGAGGAATACCTCGAGGATATCGACCGCCTCATCGAAGAGAACCGCGAAATACTCGACGCCCTCGCTGAGTAACTAGTCTGGTTTTCTAACGCGTCTAGCGATAGGTTCAATCAACTGAGTTCACAATCCACAGAGAGGGTCATATCGGGATGGTACTGTTGTTCTACGGTTGGATTCATTGAACCTGGGAATTGCCTACGTGGTTCGTTCGATGATGTTCCCGTTACCGAGATCCAATTCCTCTTCTAATTCCTGGAGCAGGTGCTGTCCCTCGTCGTGTAGCGCCTGCGCACGTTCAAGCGATACCTCACCCGCTTCGAGCTGATTGATGATCTCTTCAAGGCGCTCTGTTTTCTCGCCAATCGATGCGTCTGGATTCGTGGTGGGTGTGTCAGTCATGGATTTACAGGAGCAAGATGTACCCGAGTAGTCCGAGCACGAGCAGCGTTAAGAGCAGAATCGCTATTTGTTGTTGTCGCTGGGAGCGTTCATAGGCCGTCGCAACGGCTTGCTTTTCTTCTTCGTGACTCTGTTGCTGTTCAAACGACTCGAGTGCGTGCGTCAAGTCATGCTCAAGTGAGGTGAGTCGTTCAGCGGCAACCGTCTCGAACGCATGGTCGACATTCGTCGCGAGGTCGGATATTGTGTCGCCACGGTTGACCGTGGCAAGAACCTCAAGTTCGATGCACCGAAGCACAGTGTAACATAATACGAATATTTTATGTGAAAAAGTTTCGAGTAGTGTTACATTCAGTGGGATTAGGTTTCACCATCATAACCAACAAAACTATGCAGTAGCGAGTCGTGTTGGTTAATACGAGAGCAGCTGATGTCTTATGAGCCCCCAACCCCACCGTCGAACCTCCCGACGGAGATCGTCAACACTCTCAACGAGTTACCTCCGGCGCGGCTCCAAGACGTGGCTACGTATGCTGAAGCGCTAGCCGAACACAAGGAACGTGAGACCCGTCTCGAGAAGTCAACAGACCAAAAAGAAGTGGAGGGGCGGCCAGACGATATCCCGGACGATGTCCCTGCCAAAGCGACGATCACAATCAAGGAGATCAACGACAATCGGTATTACTACTGGCAGTGGCGTGAAGGCGAGAAAATCAAATCAAAATATAAATCACCAGTGAATTCGGACGAGTGACCCAAACATCACGCACCCCACTGTGTCCGCTGTTCTAACCACATCTGATGGCTGATTAGGAGAGAACAGCGGACATGGTGGAGTGTTTTTTATATCGAAGCCAATTTCATGCTTTGATGATAGAGTACCCTACTCAGAGAGTCTAAATCGACAGATCTGGAGTTATTGTTAATAAGGATCTATGTGACACCCCACTATGTCCGCTGTTCTTCAGAGGCAAGTTTTTGGACGAGTAAGGAACAGCGGACACGATGGGGTGTTGAAACGGGCATTTATAATACAAGACAGAGTCGGTTAAAAATTGAATCAACGATACAGAGCTTTAGTAAAGACTAATGGTAGGAATATTAATTGAGGCTGACTGAAACAGAGCGGCATGATTTGAAACGCCAGTCCAATACACACCCACCCCACTATGTCCGCTGTTCTCTGTTAAGAATAAAAGCCATTGAAAATCAACAGCATCTTTGGAACGGATTTTATCCTTTTCTTAGAATAATAGGGAATCGTTCGGTAGCTAAGAGAACAACTATAATAAAACTATTCTAGACTAGAGTTCATTTATTGGCATCTTATCAAACAAACCCTACTCGTGTAAACGATTACTGCGGACAAAGTGGGGTGGGGGTATTGCCATATTTTATTTAAACCTAAAGAACAGCGGAAACGGCGGACACTGCGGACACGGGGGTTTATTATCTTCGGCGTTTATGCTTCAGTGTAAGATGGGTATGTTTGAGCGGGATACGGAAATTTACCGTAACAGAGATGCTCTTCGTGAGGATTA
>LKMJ01004730.1_pt1 | contig 12828 bp, 14 predicted proteins | sample 643391 | NCBI WGS metagenome assembly LKMJ01 (sample SAMN04112250, study PRJNA286221) | soda lake metagenome | biome: soda lake; feature: Kulunda Steppe; material: water; isolation source: sample PL-Br10 brine of Picturesque Lake | place: Russia: Kulunda steppe | collected 2010-07
AGATCGATCGCTTTCAGGACGCGGCCGACACCGTCGTCGACCTCTCGGCTGATTTCCGGCTCGACACCGAAGCCGAGTACGAGGAGTGGTACGACGGCCACACCCGTCCAGAACTGCTGGAGGAATCGGTCTACGCGCTGCCTGAGATCAACCGCGAGGCGCTGCCGGGCGCGGACCTGATCGCCTCAGGAGGGTGTAACGCCACCGCGACGATTCTCGGCCTGCACCCGCTGATCGAGGCGGGCGTCCTCGACGGCTCCGAACAGGTCGTCGTCGACGTGAAGGTCGGCTCCTCGGAGGGCGGTGCGGGCGGCGGCGACGCCTCCTCGCATCCCGAGCGTTCGGGCGTCGTCCGTCCGTACGCGCCAACAGGTCACCGTCACGAGGCCGAGATCGAGTCGTTCCTCGGGCTGGACGTCTCCTTTACCTGCCACGCGGTCGATATGATCCGCGGAGCATCGGCGACCGCGCACGTCTTCCCGGGGAGTCCAGTCTCGAAGGGCGACCTCTGGAAGGCGTATCGTGGCGCCTACGAGGACGAGCCGTTCATGCGCATGGCCGCGGGCGGGAGCGGCGTCTACCGCTACCCCGAACCCAAAGCCGTCGCCGGAACGAACTACGGCGAGGTCGGCTTCGAGCTCGATCCCTCGAACAAGCGGGTCGTCGTGTTCTCGGCGATCGACAACATGATGAAAGGCTCGGCGGGCCAGGCCGTCCACGCGGCCAACGTCGCGCTCGGCCTCGACGAGACGGCCGGGCTCGAATTTCAGGGCCTTCACCCCGTCGGATCGCCGTAGCGGCCGCGAACCGTCAACTTTTGATACCGACAGATGCTGCATACATTCAAGAACTTCTCATGACAACGGTCGTCAAGATCGGGGGGGCGCGTGCCGTCGACCCGGCAGGTGCACTCGCCGACGTGGCAAGACTGGTCGAACAGGGCGAACAGATAGTCGTCGTTCACGGGGGGTCGACCGCCGTCGACGACACGCTCGAGGAACTGGGCGAGGAGCCGACCTACGTCGAGACGCCGGGCGGCGTCGTCGGGCGCTTTACCGACGAGCGTACGATGGAGGTGTTCGAGATGGTCCTGCCGGGCAAGCTCAACACCGATCTCACCGCCGGTCTGCAGAACCAGGGCGTCGACGCAGTCGGGCTCTCCGGCGTCGATGGCGGGCTCATCACGGGTCGCCGGAAGTCCGCCGTCCGCGTCGTCGAGGACGGCAAAAAGAAGATCAAACGCGGGGATCACTCCGGCAAGATCACCGACGTCAACGGCGACCTGCTGGAGACGCTGCTTGGCGACGGCTACACCCCGGTCGTGACCGTCCCGATGCTCGGCGAAGAGAAATCGGGCGGCGTGACGCCAGTCAACGCCGACGCCGACCGCGCTGCAGCCGCAGTCGCCGGGGCACTCGATGCGACCCTGGTCGTTCTCACTGACGTTCCGGGCATCCTCGAAAACCCGGACGATGACTCGACCCTGATCGAGCGTGCCGACGATCCCGCGGGACTTGAACGGATCGAGGACGCCGCGGAAGGGTTCATGACGAAGAAGGTCATGGCCGCAAAGGAGGCGCTCTCGGGCGGTTCTCCGGAGGTCGTCGTCGCCGACGCTAACGCCGACGCGCCGATCACCGACGCCGTCGATGGCGGGGGCACCCACATCACGGCCGACGCGCTGGCCGAGGCCCCGGAGGGAGACGCATGAGCGGCTTCGTCTTCAACGAGAAGCCCATTCAGATCGAGCGTGGCGACGGCGCGTATCTCTACGACGACCGTGGAAACGAGTATCTGGACATGGGCGCGAGCTACGCCTGTGTCCCGCTCGGTCACAACCACGAGGCCGTCGACGCCGCCGTCCGCGAGCAGTTCGACGACCTGACCTACGTGCAGGCGTCCTATCCGGTCGAGAGCCGGACGGATCTCTACGAGCTACTGGCTGAGACCGCACCGGAGGGCCTGGACAAGATCTGGCTCTGTAACTCCGGCACCGAAGCCAACGAGGCGGCGCTGAAGTTCGCCCGCTCTGCGACCGAGGGGACGAAGATCGTCGCCACGATGCAGGGCTTTCACGGCCGGACGATGGGCTCGCTCGCGACGACCTGGAAGAACAAGTACAAGAAGCCCTACGAACCGTTGATCGGCGACGTGGAGTTCGTTCCGTACAATGACGATGAGGCGCTTGCGGACGCCGTCGACGCCGAGACCGCGGCAGTGATCGTCGAGCCCATCCAGGGAGAAGGCGGGATCAATCCGGCCGAGACCTCGTTCCTCAAAACGGCACGCGAGGCAACAACCGGGGCAGATGCCGCCCTGATCTTCGACGAGGTCCAGACGGGAATGGGCCGGACCGGCTCGCTGTGGGCTGCAGATGACAGCGGTGTCGTCCCCGACATGATCACGAGCGCGAAGGGACTGGGCAACGGCCTCCCCATCGGTGCGACGCTGTGTCGGGACTGGATCGCCGAGAACTACGGCTCGCATGCCTCGACGTTCAGCGGCGGCCCCGTCATCAGCGCCGCCGCCGAGGCGACCGTCTCGACCATCGTCGACGAGGAGATTCCGGCGCACGCCGACGAGATTGGCAACTATCTCCGCGAGGAGATCGAGGCCGAACTCGGCGATACGGTCCGCGACGTCCGCGGCGAGGGGCTGATGATCGGTATCGAGGTCAAACGGGGATCGAACCAGCTGCTGAAAGAACTCGCGCTGAACCACGGCATCCTCGCGCTCCCCGCCGGGCGATCGGTGCTGCGACTGCTCCCGCCGCTGACGATCGAACGCGAACACGCTGACGAAGTCGTCGACGCGCTGGTCGATATTCTGGGTGAGAGCGAATGACTGCGGCCGTCGAATCCAGCCCGAAAGACGAGGCTCGCGACCTGCTCGTCGACCTGGTGAGTATCCCCTCGCCGACTGGCCAAGAGGGTGACGCGGCAGAGCGGCTCGCCGCCTTCTTCGAGGCCCACGACCGCGAGGTCTGGATCGACCAGATCGGTAACGTCCGCGCACCCGCCGACGACTCCGTACTGTTGACTTCCCACATCGACACCGTGCCGGGCGACATTCCGGTCCGGGTCGAAGACGGTGCAGACGGCGAGGTGCTATGGGGCCGCGGGAGCGTCGATGCGACCGGTGCGCTCACCGCGATGGCTGTCGCCGCAGTCGAGACCGGTGTCAGCTTTCTCGGGGTCGTCGGCGAGGAGATCGACTCCCGTGGCTCACGGTTCGCGATCGAGGATCGGGATGCCATTCCGGACGCCGTGATCAACGGTGAGCCAAGCGGCTGGGACGGCGTCACGCTCGGCTACCGCGGGCTGCTGGCTGGCACTTACGTCGCGACCAGCGAGTCAGGGCACAGTTCCCGTCCCGAGAACAACGCCATTCAGGACGCAATCGCCTGGTGGTCGAACATCGAAGACGAGTTCGAGGCCGACGAGTGGGAGCCAGTGTTCGAGCGGGTAACCCCAAAGCCGACCGAGATGGACGGCGGGCTGACCGACGACGGGCTCTCGGTTGAGGCGACGATGGACGTCCAACTCCGGATCCCGCCCGACCTCTCGGTCGAAGAGATCCGCGAGATCGCGGACGGCTATCTCGACGGGATGGGTTCGGTCCACTGGAAGGACAAGGTCGAGCCGGTGATGGAAAGTCCACGGACGGAGATTGCACGGGCGTTCCGTGTCGCGATCCGGAACGCGGGTGGCGACCCGCGCCTGCTCCGGAAGACCGGTACGAGCGACATGAACGTCTTCGCTGACCACTGGGACTGTCCAATCGTCACATACGGTCCCGGCGATTCCGACCTCGATCACGCACCGAACGAGCACCTGTCGCTTGCGGAGTACGACCGCTCGATCGCCGTCCTCGAATCGGTAACCGAACGCCTCACGGGTGAGAGCAAATGAGTTCACGACATTTCCTCGACGTAGACGACCTGACACGCACCGAACTGGAAACCGTCCTCGACATCGCCAGCGAGTACAAAGCCGAGTACAGGGATGGCATCCGACACGACGACTTCGACCAGCGGACGCTCGGCATGCTGTTCCAGAAGCCGAGTACACGCACGCGGGTCTCCTTCGAGACCGGGATGACCCAGCTCGGCGGCCACGCGGTCTTCCTCGGGGAAAGCGATATACAACTGGGCCGGGGAGAACCGCTCAAGGACACGTCGCGGGCGCTCTCGCGGTACGTCGACGTCCTGATGGCCCGCGTGTTCAAACATGCCAACATCGAGGAACTGGCCCGCTACGCCGACGTCCCAGTCATCAACGGGTTGACCGACGACGCCCATCCCTGCCAGACGCTCGCGGACCTGCTGACGATCCGGGAACACCGTGGGAATCTGGACGACGTCACCGCAGCGTGGGTCGGGGACGGCAACAACGTCGCCCAGTCGTTCGCGCTCGGCTGTGCGCTCACTGGTGTCGACCTGACGGTCGCAACGCCCGAGGGATACGGCATCGACGAGGACGTCATCGAGCGGGCTGCCGACCTCGGCGGCGAGCCGACGATCACGACGGATCCCGCCGAGGCGGTCGAGGATGTGGACGTGGTCTACACCGATGTCTGGATCAGTATGGGCCAGGAGGACGAACGCGACGTCCGGATGAACGACTTCGATGGGTTCCAGGTGAACGGAGAACTGCTGGATGCGGCCGACAATCCGATCGTCATGCACTGCCTGCCTGCCCACCGGGGCGAGGAGATCACCGGGGACGTCATCGAGAGCGACGCCGCCGTGGTGTGGGATCAGGCGGAGAACCGTCTGCACGCCCAGAAAGGATTGATGGTCTGGCTGGACGAGCAGTCGGAATAAAAAACGTCGGCAGAGACGTTCCGATTCGTTACTCGGCGAGCACGCCGTACGTGATCCCGGCCAGCACACCGTACACCGAGTGGCCGATCAGGCTTTCCGTCGCGATGTTCGGTACCTCCGGCGCCATCCCGAAGCCCACACCCTGTAGCCAGATGGGCATCACGACGACAGCGAGAATCAGCCAGATGGCAATCCCGTACACGAGGCCGACGAGGCCTGCTGTTGCGTTGCTATCGACGACGTTGCGCAGTGCGTCAAGCGAGAGAATGGCCCCAAGCAGAACGCCGAGGACAGCGGCGTGTGCCATATGGATCGTCCAGCCGACGGCACCGGCTGATCCCTCGACACCGTACATCGCCGGGATCGCCATCTCCAGCACACCCGGCGTCATCATCGACATCAGTACACCGAAGCCAGCACCGCCGACGAGACCACCGACCAGTCCGGCCTGCCAACCGTCGAACGCTGCATTCGTTTCTCCTGCCATATCGGTCTGTGTCTGTGTTTCACCAGCCATGGTACAGAGTTCCACGAATCGAATAATAATGCTGTCTCGGACGTGTATCCGGTATGCATGAGCGATCGGAGGCGAGGAGATACCGACGTTTCTTGTGGGTTGACAGCGAGGTATGGGACGATGACCGAACCCCGCCGAGTCACCTCGGGAGAGTTGAGCAGCGACGAGCTAGTTGCCGCACTCAACGACGGTCAACGAGTAATCGTCGAGACGGAGATGCTCGGCTCTACCCATGAAATAACGCTCCGGTTCGACGGCGACACCTACTACTGTGATACGCCGACGACACTGCACAAACACGACGACGAAGCCGAGATGCGGGAGTGTATCCAACAGTTCGGATACAGCAGCGAGTGATCGGCGTTGCGGCTTACTGAAGGGCAAACAGGCGACACTACGGACCACGGCGCGGCGTGTCGCACACCCGCCTCGTCCTGCGCCGTGGCGGTCGTCTCGGAATACTCCGGAATCGCCGCGTAATCGTTTATAAACCTGTTCCGGATCGGCATGTTCTGACGGGAGCGACCGGTTTTATCTTTCTATCGGCCAATGGAACCGTATGAGCGATACTCGCGACCCGGATATGCGGCGACTGATGGAAGCTGCGGAGCCTGACTTTACCGTCGTGATGTCCTGTGTGTTCGGCGTCAACGAGCATGTGACCCGGACGTACATCCGGCTCCTCGACCAGCCCGGAAGCACTGTCGAGGAGCTCGCCGACGCGCTGGATCGAGACCGGAGCAACGTCAATCGGGCGCTGACGACGCTGCTCGATCTGGGGCTCGCAACTCGTGAGCGACGATTGCTGGACTCGGGCGGGTACGTCTACCAGTACAAGGCCGTCTCGCTACCGGAAGCAAAGGAGATGCTGAAAGAGGGCCTCGATGCGTGGGCCGAACAGGTCCACGACGTCATCGAGGAGTTCGAGGAGGAGCGCGAGGGTTAAGGGAGCGCCGACCCAGCGTTAATTCGATGTCGAACGCGAAGGGCGACAGGCGGGAGCGAGAACTCGTAAACGAGCTCGATGCGGCCGGGTTTGCCGTGATGCGCGCGCCGGCGAGTGGCAGCGCCACCGACCGGGAACTGCCGGACGTACTGGCGGGGGACGGCGACTCCTTCTACGCGATCGAGGCGAAATCCAGCGCTGGCGACCCTATCTATCTGACCGGCGAGGAAGTCGAGGCGCTGGTGTATTTCTCCCAGAACTTCGGTGCGAAGCCCCGGATCGGCGTCCGCTTCGACCGGGAGGACTGGTACTTCTTCCACCCTGCCGATCTGTACACGACCGACGGTGGCAACTACCGGGTGAAAAAGGAGACTGCACTCGCCGAAGGAACGGATTTCGACGAGTTAACTGGACACTCCAGTCAGGCGCGCCTCGGCGACGTGGACGGCTAATCTGTCAAATTTTCTACTTGCGTGCGGTTCATACTTGTGTGGGCTAAGACCCGGACAAATGCATCCCAGGCCCCCCGGTCCGAACAACTTCCCCGTCGTCGGGACCACACCGTACTACTCCCGGGATCCCTTCCGGTTCATGGAGGCAGTCCGGGATGCCTACGGCGACGTGGCGACGTTCGATCTCGGACCGAACGAGACGTACATGGTGTCCTCACCCCAGCTGGTCCAGCAGGTACTCGTCGCCAACCCCGAGCGCTTTCGCAAGCCGAAGTTCCAGAGCGACGCGATGGAGGAACTCCTTGGCAACGGACTCCTGCTGAGCGAAGGCGAGTTCTGGAAAGAGATGCGCCAGCTCGCCCAGCCAGCGTTCGCCCCGGATCGGATCGACGAGCTGACGGAGATGATGGCCACTCGGGCCGAGAGTCTGGTCGAGGACTGGAGCCACGGCGAGGTCCGCGATATCGAGGTCGAGATGGCCACCGTGACCGTCGAGATCATTGTCGACGCGATGTTCGGCACCGAGCTCGGCCCGGAGCGAACCCGGACCGTTCAGGAGAATCTGGAGCCGCTGGGCCGCCGGTTCGAGCCGGATCCCCGGCGGGCGATCGTTCCCGACTGGCTACCGACCGCGGAGAACCGCCAGTACCGGGCCGCGATCGAGACGCTCGAAGGCGTCATCGACGACGTGGCTGCCGAGCGCCGCGAGTCAGGGATCCAGGGTGACGACCTGCTCTCGATCCTGCTGCGCGCTCGCGACGAAGGGCGGATCGAGGACAAACAGGTGCGCGACGAGGCGATGACGATGCTGCTGGCTGGCCACGACACGACCGCGCTGACGCTCACCTACGCGCTCTATCTCCTCTCGGAGAACCCCGCTGCCGAGGCCCGGCTCCACGAGGAGATCGACGAGGTTCTCGACGGGAAACCGGGGATGGCGGATATTCCACGACTGAAGTACACCCGCTGGGTGCTAGACGAAGCGATGCGGCTCTACCCGCCGGTGTACACGATGTTCCGGCAGGCGACGGAGGACGTCGAACTCGGCGGCTACACGGTTCCCGAGGGTGCGCTGGTGATGTTACCACAGTGGGCGATCCACCGCGATCCGGCGAACTTCGAGGATCCCGAGACGTTCCGGCCGGAACGCTGGGAATCACCGTCGAACCCGCAGTTTTCGTATTTTCCGTTCGGCGCTGGACCCCGAAGCTGTATCGGCAAGCGGTTCTCGCTCGTAGAAGCGACGATGGTGCTGGCGGCAGTCGCCCAGCGGTGGTCGCTCGACCGCATTGACGACGGCCCGCTCGATCTGCGCGGCTCGCTCACGATGCACCCCGCAGAGGGGATGGAGATGCGGATTGAACGGCGGTGAGAACGTGGGCAGCTACGGCGGCGTGACGGCGAGTCGGGAGCGGGGAAAGGAGTAGACGGTCAGCGATCCGGGGACGGGACCGTGCTCGGTTAGCTCGAACGAATCCGGGTAGACGACCGAGACTACGAAGTCGTCGGCGTCGTACTCGCGGTTCGAGTAGTGATCGGCGACGGTTCCACGGGCCGCAGAAATGGACACCTCGTTGGCACGGCGGTCCGACAGCCCGATAACGAGGAGCCGCTGACCTGTCTCGCGATCGTAGACGAAGCCACCGATAGAAAGCTCGTGAGCGGGGCAGAGATACGGTTCGGACGCGTCCTGATCGCGAAACACCGTTTCTCCACAGCGTTCGCAGTCGACAGCTACCTGTTCGGGACCTGGCACCCGATCGGCCGTGATCTCGATTGCCACGCGGCGGACGTGTTTGCACCGCTCGTCGCGAAACCGGTGGTCAGGGCAGGTACAGCGACCGGCTGGAAGGTCCACGAGATAGGCGTCGTCGGACTGCCCGACGACCTCGTAGGTCCCGCGGCCGAGCGCGCGAACTGCCATCCGCTCGGTCAGCGCTCGGCGTGAGCGGTCGTCGAGGGAACCCAGTGAACCGTGGGGTAGGGCGGCTGACGCGGGTGTGTGTGCGGAATGCGTCATACTGATTGATAGGTGCTGGAGCAGCCTAAGGCTTCTGTGCTATCTATGAGAACTCTCGGACCGAATTTCGGCAAATACGGACCAACCGGCTGATCAGGCCTGCCCTCTGACCTTGCGTCAGTGACCAAATTGCCGGTCTGGATCGGCCGTACTTCGAGACATATTCACGGGGCGCTGGTTCGAGGAGCCGATCTGCTCGTACCAGACCATCCGAGACACACTCATCGAAGCGCTTTTGATCGGCCCGTGGGTTCGATCAGGTATGGACCTCGAGCGGGAACGAGTGATCGAAATCGTCGCAGCCGTCGGTGCTGTCGCGGTCATGATCGCCACGATGATGTGGGTCGGATCGACCTACGCGACCGACGGAGCGCTGACGGAAGATGGCGGGATGTTGCTCGTCGGGAGCGTGATCTTCTTTATTCTGCTGATGGCCGCGGTCGGCGTCGTGCTGGCGTACACCGTCAGCGGCGAGGAGACCGACGACGTCGACGGGGATGTCGAGGTCGACGATGACGTCAGTCCTGGCCAGTAGCGTCGAGCCGTTCGTCGTAGTACGTGAGCGGATGATCGATCTCCGAGCAGAGCTCATCCTTGTCGACGCAGAGTCCGAACGCGTCCATCGTCGCACAACTCGGTGGCGGATACTCGCCAGTCCCATTTTCCCCCAGATGCGCAGCCTGATACTGTATTGTCTCGTCGTTGAACTCGTCGCCAGCCGAGAGATCGGCGACCTCATCGGGGGACATCCCCACGCTCGTGAGAAAGGCTGTCAGTGCGAACCGACCGGGATAGTCGAGCTCGTCGCCCGCCTCGACACGGCGTAGGAGCGCCTGGACACATGGCGGGAACAGATCGGGCCGGACCGCGTCGAAGTCGGTGCTGAGCTGCCGGTCGGCCAGCGACTCGTCGAGACGATCGACCGCATCGTCGAGCCCCGTTGCGATCGGGTCGGGGACCGAGAGCGGAAGCCCCTCAGTGATCCGGTCCCGGATCGCCTGCTGGAGCAAGTCATGGAGCTCGGCCTCCTCGACCGGGACCGATCCATTCGAGAGCGCACGGTTGACCAGTCGCCAGTCCTCCCCGTCGAGGTCGGCAGAGAGCCGGAGATACGCCCCGACTGCGACGCGGTAGCCCGCCGGGGCGGGGCGGATATCGTCAGTGAGGTCGAACTCGGCGAGCAAGCGGTCGACGGTAAGCCGCTCGTCGCTGGTGCTTTTGAGCTGGTCGTCCGAAGAGAGATCCACCTCGAACCGCTCGCGGGCGGCGGCCGCCTCCGCGTGAGCGTACTTGCGGATCAGTACGTGTTCGTCGACGAGCGAAACGAGGACGCGAGCGATTGGATAGGAGAGCAACTCGACACGGGTGCGACGATGGGGCTGGCCGATCGTCCCCTCTCGCAACGCGGCGTCAACGCGCTCTACGGCCCGGTCGACGGCGGCCGCACCGTCGCGGTTCACAAGTTCGACGAGGTCGACCTCCGCCGCTTCGACGGCTTTGCGGGCGTCGTCGAGGAACGGGTACCGGGTGTAGAGGCGCTTCATCGCTCCGGGATTGCGCTCGCGGCAGGATAAAACGACCGATCCGATAACCGGGGCGTTTTTGAGATCCGCCACGTATGACGGAGTGTGACGTCGTACTTCGCGTACCCGTGTCCCGGCTGCCGGACAACGAACAACCTCCACGAGCCGGACTGCCGGTTCTCGGGCACGGAGTGGCACGAGATCGAACGCGCGTACACGGCGGTGCTGTCGGTGCTATCGGCCGAGCCATGTGCCGAGTCGACGCTCCGGGAGGCCGTCGACGGGCGCTGGAGCGGGCTCCACGCCGCGGCGCTCGAACAGCTCCAGCGGGAGCACCGCGTTCGCGAAGCCGAGGGCGTACTGGAGCTACTGACGCCCGAAGAGCGCAAGGAACGCGTCAGCACGCCCACCCACGACCCCGTCAAGACGATCTACGAGGAGGGCTCGGTGCCGGGTTGTCACGACAACAGCGTCTTCGCGCTGATTGCCTGGTTCGAGATGGTCGGGCTGGACTGGCCCGAGACCCGCAAGAACGTCATCGAGTGGCTCCACGAGAGCGGCACCTGGGCCCGCGGCGGCTTCGAGGAGTCCTCGCCCGAGGAGCTGGTCGACTCGAAACGACACGTCCACGAGGAGGGCTACGGCTGGAAGGAGAAAGCGGTCGCCGCAAAACGCGTGATCGACGGACACTGAGCGGTGATCCCACCGGAGCCGCTCGAAAGTCGCCCTACCAGCCTTTCGGCTCGACCGTGTTCTCGGGCTCCTCGCCCTGTAGCGCGCGCAGGACGTCGTTCGAGACTGTCTCGTTCAGATCCTGATGTGAGTCCGCCGAGTACCACGCCGCGTGGGGCGTGAGCACGACATCGTCGCGCTCCAGAAGTTTCGAGCCAGTTGGTGGCTCCTCCTCCATCACGTCGAGACCGGCCCCGAAGATCTCCCGATCGACCAGCGCGTCGTAGAGCGCGTCCTCGTCGATGATCCCGCCGCGGCCGACGTTGACCACGATCGCGTGGTCGGGCATTGTCTCGAAGGCCTCGGCGTCGAACATGTGATGGGTCTCGTCGGTCAACGGCGCGTGAATCGTTACGGCGTCCGAGCGTTCGAGTAGTTCGTCGAACTCGACGATCTCGGCGTCGTACTCGTCGGCAACCTCCTGATCGACGTAGGGGTCGTAGACGACCAGTTCGAGGTCGAACCCCTCGGTGAGTTCGGCAATCCGCCGGGCGATCGTCCCGAAGGAGACGATGCCGAGCGTCGAGCCGTAGAACCGCGGGAACGTCCGGTTGGGCATCCAGTTCCACTCGTCGTTTTTCACGCCGCGGTCGTACTCGACGAGCGTCCGGCGGCACGCAAGCAAGAGCGAGAAGGCGTGCGTCGAGACCTCGTTCGTCGAGTAGCCCGGAACGTTGACGACCGGAATACCGGCTTCCTGACAGGCCTCCACGTCGACGTTGTCGAAGCCAGTGCCCGCGCGAGCGACGATTTTCAGATTGTCGAGCTGAGCGACGAGGTCAGCGTCGACGCCGGTGTTTACGTCGAGGATCACTGCGTCGGGATCGACCTCAACAATAGCATCGGTATCACCCGTCTCGATCGGAACGAGTTCGTGATCGATTGCGGAGAGCTGTTCGCTGACTACGTCTTCTTTAATAAATGGGGTGTTGCTGACTGCGATAGTTTTGGTCATAGATTGTTAACGGAAGATGGTTTGTTACGTCGTGAGATGGGCGTTTGTGCCACCTGACGTGGTCGAACCTGAGGCGTGGAGAGTAATAAAAGGACCCTTCCGGCCCAGTGTGTGAGAACCGGGGGACGTATCAGTCAGACTGAATTCGCGGCGCGAGCATGAATGTCACGTTCCCGTTGCCTTCGGCGATCTCGAAGTGAAGCTTCACCGGGAACTCCTCGCCGAGTTCCATGGTTACTTCGCCGTCGTTGGCGATTGCCTTGTTCATGTCCTTGAGATAGTCGAGGCTAAAGAGCGACTCGGCGTCGCCGGACTGTAGATCGATCAGGTCATTCTCGTCGAGTTCGAGGTGGACATCGTCGGTGTCACCGGCCGCCTGCACGTAGAACTGATCGTCGGTCGCGTCGACGCCCAGCGCGATGTGATCGGAGACCATGTCGGCGGCTTTCACCGCTCGATCGATATCTTTCCCCTCGATGACGACTTCCGCGGGGAGGTCGAGATCCGGAATGTCGGGTTCCTGTCGGATGGAGTCCGGGTCGATCAGTGCGAGGGTGTACTCCAGCCCGTCGATCTGGATGTGAAGCTTGCGCGTCTCTTCGTCGAGTTCGAGTTCGATGAGCTGACCAGAATCGGCCATCCCGGCGATATCTTCGAGCCGGGTGAGGTTTACACCGATGAGCCCGCCATCGGCCTCGTAGGACTCGAACGCCGCCGCGTCGAGCGAGAGGTCGACCATCCCGACGTTGGCCGGATCGACCGCTCGAATCGAGATGCCGTCCTCGTTGAGATGAATCTTGCACTCGTCGACCAGCACGCTCACGGAGTCCAGAGCCGTTTTGAGCGTCTCCGCGCTAA
>LKMJ01004731.1_pt1 | contig 12828 bp, 13 predicted proteins | sample 643391 | NCBI WGS metagenome assembly LKMJ01 (sample SAMN04112250, study PRJNA286221) | soda lake metagenome | biome: soda lake; feature: Kulunda Steppe; material: water; isolation source: sample PL-Br10 brine of Picturesque Lake | place: Russia: Kulunda steppe | collected 2010-07
AGAGAGAGAGAGAGAGAGAGAGAGAGAGAGAGAGAGAGTGAGAGAGAGCGTGAAGGGAAGGATAAGGGTATCAGAGGCTCCTCAGTCTCATCGCGGGCACCCTGTTGTCTGCTTGGTGTAGACTGTCGCTGTCTGCAGCCAGTCCACACACCCTTATATGTAATGTTATGGCCATGCTGCGAGTCTAGTTTGGATGCAGCAGTCTCTCCGCATGACAGAGCTTTGTTTTTCTTTTAGTCCCAAAGCGCATGAACGCCGGGTCTAGAGGTCGGGTGTGGCTGGAAGAGTCTTCCCTTTTTTGCTTGCCAGTGGGGGTACTTGATTGCAGACCGCAGCTTAGGGGTGTGGGGACGATAGACGCAGAAAGAGCAAGTTGTTGCATAGGGTGTGTATTAGGAATTTGGTGGGGGGCCATATTATTTGGGCAAGTGTTGCATTCTGTGTTGCATTGAGAACGTGTCCGTTTGCTGGGAGGTTCATCATGCTGTTGTGTATTTTCAGGCGTACCTTGGGTGCCAGCATGAGCCAGTAAAGTTATGGATGGAACAGCTTTGGGGAGCTACTAGTAGTACTGTACCATGTGTGGGCCAAGGGTACAGTTGCACTTAGATGGTTGGCATTGGGTAGAGGAGCCAATGGGACATTTTGAGCGAGTCCTGTTGCTGGGAAGTCCATCTTCTTGTTGTTCAACTGCTATTTCGCTTTATGTCTGGTTTGGTTGGTTGGGGTGTATGTTGACTTTTGTGTGATATATCTGCAATGTCTGTGGGTTCTGGGTGGATTTCTTCTGTGGGGGGCAAGTTTCCAGGTTGGCTTGTGTGTTGTTGTCGTGGGTCTGTCTGCATCAATTCTGCATTGCCATAGTTGATAGCAGATGTAGATGAAGGGATCAAAGTACGAGGGATACACCGTCTGGTAACTTACCAGTTGAACGTAATTTCTTTAGTGGGTAGCAGAGCAAGGCTGTGGTGGATGCACAACTTGAGTGGTTGGTATATTTTCTGTAGTGGTATATTTTCTGAAGTAAGTGTCGACTAATCCGCTTATGTGTGTACTGTTAATGTTGCGGTAGTCAGCAAGGGTGCTGGCTTCAGTGTTTGTGTACGCCAAAAGCTTGTGAATTGTTTTACTGGAGGTGAGTTCTTCTGTTTGGTGTTTGTTAAGAAAGACGGCCGGTCTGTTGAGCGCTATTTAGCTTTTGGTATTAACTTTGGGGAATCTCACTATAAGTTGAGCCACTGTGATAATGTGGGTTCTGCTGGGAGAAGTAAGGTCATGACGTCCGCTTATTCCAAGGCTCATAAGGTGTCGCATGATGCAGGTGATGAAAGAAGATAGGGTGTGTGGTGGTTTGCGTAGGGAGAGATTTTCATTAGATGATAGCTGGCACGCTCGCCTGCAATAATCAAGTTGACATTGGATATGGAGGTTGGTGCCTTCTCAGGTGGATGGAAAGGAGTTAGAAAGGTCAGTGAGATAAGCAATTTGCTTGTTGAGGAGGTTGAAGTCAACATTCCTGTGTCTGGTTGAAGGATCCTCTAGGCTACATGTGAGGGCTGTGGCCAGGCATCTGCGTTATTTGACACATGTAGAAGGTGCTCCGAGTCTGTACTTGGATCTATCTTCACGAATCATGGCTGTTGCGGTCTTATTCCTGAGTTACAATTATGCTTGATAGTTCTGCCTATCATGTCATCCCACATGATTAAGTCTGATGGGGTGCAAGGGGTTTTGGCAAATGCATAGGTAAGGCTGAGAATGATGGCAGTGCAAATGATGTACAGAGTTTAGCGTGGGGAGGCATAGGAGACACTAAGGGCTTCCAATTTATACCTGAGCTTACCAGTCCTGCGCTGAATTTGATGTTTCCAGTTGAGCTCCAAGGTGAGTTCAACTTTAAGGTACGTTTCCATATGTGCTACAAAGGAAAAGGAAAGTGTAAACAACCAGTGGGATTAGTTGGAGCCTGGAACTTTTTTACAGGACCACCAGTGCAACCCAGGAAGTTGGGAACACTGGCGCACTGCCACACTGCCACACTGGCACGTTGGGTGGCTGTGGGCCCTTCAATCTTGCATCCTGAGTTTCTAGTGAACACTGCTTATGCTGAGGGCTTGAGCTTGGCACTGAATCCAAAGGATTTTAACATTGTAGAGGAAACTCACATCTCCTTAGGCCAATGCAAGTAATTGATTTCTTATGGTACACACTCTTGGGAAATGACGTTATGGAAGCAGATGAGCCCGATGGACTGACCAACTCCAAGCCTCACTGACTTGGGTACAAAGCCTCCCCAAAAAGCTTTGGCATACGCAAATACTTGGATGTGAGTGTACATGTACTACACCGCCAGGGTTATCAAGGGAGTACTGCACTTGACCTTCGGCACGTGCGATGTGCACCATGCTTGTAGGCCAGGTTCTTTTAAGTAAACGCATTTCTATGACTGCCGTGAGTGCACTGGCGGAAGGCTTTTTCACTTTACCAAGGCCAAGCAGCTTGGCATGCTGGCTGGCACATGGCCGCCAGACCATGAAACCTAAAGTACATCCTTTGCAATCCACAGTTCTTTATTGCAACTCAATCGACTTGTTTTATACCATCATGGGCTCGTCAACATAGCATGCTTTCCGGCTAGGAGGCCAGGTATATGCATGCTTTACTGAGCTGCTGATGCAAACACAACTGGCCAAGACTTAAGACAACCAGGAGACAAGTAAGTAAAAGCAATGGTCAATGTTAGTCCCTGATCATGAAGTCTTTTGTTCATGGTTCAAATCATCCTTTCATGGTTCTCCTAGAAGGTTGGTGTGGAGGCTAACTTTGCCCGCAGCTCACCGCAGATGCTGACAAGCATGTTATGCTGTCAGTTGGCGGCTTTGAGTTGGCTCCAGGATCTGGTATCTTCGCAATACTTGACTTTCATAAGATTGATGTGCCGCTGGTTGGGAGTGAGCTAACTAGCGGTAGTGAGCTTACCAGCAGGAATGGGCCAACTGTATTCCTGGACCATGGGCAAAGGAAGGTTTGCTGGGTTGACACTGAGAGCCCTCCATCCCCTCTGCACCCTGCTCTAACTTCTTAATGCATACCTAGGGTGGACAGCGGTTGCATGCTTGTTTCAATAAGGCAATTCCGCTACTAGCATGGCATCTGGATGACTAGTAGTGAGTCTTTGGTTTGTAGGGAAGCGTGGGGGGAAAAAAGCCATCAAGGGATGGTTCTGCTGAATGATCCTTCAGGGATCTGTAAGTTTTGTAATGCTTTTTTCCGACATCCATTTGAACGAAACATCCCCCTTAGGAGTATGCTTCAATACCTTAAATCAAAGGTCTAAAGGCAATTTTGTGGCACTCAGTAATCAAACCGGAGATTGTCTGGTGCAGACAATCTGATAAAATGTTCAGAGCACTGTCTGTCTTTTGACAAGGGGGGCATTGAAGACTGGTGAAGGTCTAAACAATCTGACTGAAGAAAATGACAGTTCGGTAGTGAATTTTTCATTGTTATTTGTTATTTAAAAGAGGTTTGGCCAGTCTGAGGGTCTGCATGACAAGCTTGTACGTCGAGTGGATGTGCACCTTAGAGTGGAGATTTGAAAATCTCTGGAGATTGGGGGCAGGTAGATTTGAAGGCGTGTTGCAGATGGTTTGAACGAGTATGTTCTATATTGCTATATCCCCTTGTACATGGTTGTGGTGAAATTCGGGTAAAAGCAAGTAATTTTTTGATTTGGAGGAGAGATGAGGGATTGTCAGTGGCAATATGTGAGTGACTGTGGAGGATGGCAGCTGTGATGGCAGCCAGTACAGCTCTATAGATGCTATTTGTGGTGCCCATTCCGTATGATTCAACAAAACTGGGGTATAGGTGTCAGGGTGGTATGTCCCAGCTCCTGTCACTTGTTCTTCTTGATAAGTCTGACAGCTGCCATCTGTGTTAGCCCACTTCTTCCAGTCAGGCACCTTCTTTACTAGGTGTTGGCTGGATTGGGTGGGAATCAGGGGTTCTTGATCGTGATTGGAGGATGGGTGCCTTGATTGTCAAAAAACTTTTTAAAATATCTTGTCAATGCTTGGGTGGCGGGCATGGAGAATTGGGTCATTAGTAATGTTGATGTTCCAACTCGCTTCGGGAATGCCTAGAGCCAAGTCCCATATCCAGGTTGTATTGTTATTACTTAGGCGTAAGCATGCAGCTGTGTTCCAAGCAGCGAATTTTTGCATACTCCAGCACGCTCCGGTCTTTAAGACACTATTTGACAGACAGATGCCTTTTTTGGTCAACTTACTTTACCCCTGTATGCAATATTTTAGCATATGCCCTTTTTGCAATTTTGCTTAGAAAAGCATAAATTTGTTAGCATAGAGTGTGCCTTGCTCCTGGCACACTTTGCACACATTTCCAATGAAAGCTCGTCTGTTGTTTGAACACATGCACACGCATCCTCTGGTTGCTGAAATGCAGGACATATGTTGGAAAAATAATACTTGAATACAAAAGGATGTCAACACCCTAGAGAATGTGGGCCAACATGCAGGATTGCACACTCCTGTCAATTGGAGAGTTGCAGCTGCATTCATGTAGCATTTTCATGAGACATGGCATGATGCCCCTCTGCTGCATGGTGCCCTCTGCTGCATGGTGCCTTACAGCTGTGTACTCTGGACAGTTTTGCAACTGTAGTAGTGCGCGTGCGGCTTGCTTTGTTTGTTTTCCTCCACTGGAAACTCCTTTCTCTACTCCTGATTTGAAGGCTGTGCTTTTGAACTTCAAAGCCCATGGGCCTGACCCTGAGACCCCAGAGGCCCTGACCTCATCAATGCTCCAAATTTAACTTCAAAAGTAGATTTTCCAAGTGAAAGGTTTGTCCAAACTGTGAAATCGGGACCCTGGTGGGTAGCTTGATCGTGCTGCTGGACCAGTCACTGTTTTGTAGCCATGAAAAAGTGACCGTAGCATCATAGCGTGCAACCCTGTCCAGCAACGTATATTCCAAATAATGACGCCTTAGATCGTCGGTGACAAGTACTGATCAGCCGATTGGATCTCCTTCCTTCTTCATTCAAGAGCAGATTTTGACCGCGCGATGCAGCTGGGTGCTGAGTCCTTGCCTGTGCCCCTCTTGGGACACGGCAACTGGCCGGTGTGGTCTATTAAGATTCGAGCTTTTCTCAACTTCTTGGACCTGTGGAAGGCCGTTGAGCCGCAGGAGGGGGTTAACGTGTCCCCCCTGGACGAGCAGAAGGCGCTGTCAGTGCTGATACTGCACCTTGAAGATAGCTTGGTGCTCATTTTTGGTGCGGATCCCAGCTGCACAGCGCAGAAGCTTTGGGGAAAGCTGGAGCAGTGCTATGCCAGGCTGAATCACGAACCCTGGTGCAGAAGTATCGCCCAGCAGAAGCAAGGGGGAAAGCCAGGCTGCTTACAGCAGGGCTGAGCATGAGCAAGGAGGGCAAGCAGCTGGCAGAGGGTGCAGCAAGGGGGTGAAAGGAGCCTGATGCACCTCACCAACTGCGCCAGGCCAGACCTGTGCCAAGCGACCAACACCCTCGCGCACCACGCGGCTGTGCCCACGGAGGAGCGCTGGGCTGCCACCAAGGGTATGCTGTGTTACCTGGCTGGCACAGCCGGCCTGGGCATCACATACAGGAAGCAGGTGGAGTACATGGAGCTGGTGGGGTTATGATGATGCGGATTACGCAGGGTGCCAGGACACCAGGTGCAGCAAGACAGATGATGTCTTTGTTGTGCACGGTGGGGAAGTGAGCTGGGGCAGCACTCGCAGAAGACAGTGGCTCTGTCCACTGCTGAAGCAGAGTAGATGGCAGCAGCAAGCTTGGTGAAGGGGGCATTGTGGCTGCAGAGGCTGCAGAGGGACGTGTTTTGTACGCTCTTACCCGCACCAAATGGTTTGTGTGTAATTGACGTGCAGCTGGGGGGAAGCCCAGCAGCAGTGAGCAGGGGCACACTGCTCTTTACTGACAATCAGGCAGCACTGGAGCTGCTGCGCAGTTCGATTGTCTCGCAGCGCGTGAAGCACATCGATGTGCTGTACCACTTCGTGGGGGAGAAGGTGCAGTTTATGTGGATTTCCTGTGTTACCTGATGCTGGCAGTCTTCATGCTCACAAAGCAGCTGCTTGCAGTGATGTTTGCCAAGATCTTTAAGGAGATCATAGGCTAGGCTGAGACAGGTGCCATCCTGCCTGATCAGCACCATAAGCTGTCTAAAGTACTGTTAGCGATTGCTGCTTTCGGCGAAGTATTGCTTGAACTGCGTCAATATGCTAGCAGAGCACGTGTACTAGTGAACCTGGCTTGAACAGGTCATCAGGAGGGAGTGTTGGAACCAGACCTGTCTGTGATTAACATCAGTGAGGGCACAGTCCTGTCACGATTTTGGGGTTATCTTTGTTAGTCCTGCCTGAGTCGGTAGTTTTTTTATTTATTGCTGGTAGTCTCTTCTCTTCTCTCCATTGCATAGCATCAGGGGTACACGCTGCGGCTACGCCATGGCTACGCTACGGTCTTGCGGACAGTAGCCTTGGGCCAAGTGACCAACTCCACTCAATTTCATTTTTATGACCCCCTATGCAGTATAAAAGCAAGGTTAGGTGGTTAATTTACATGTTAACAGGCTTTAAAGGATACACCATCAGTCAAAAAGTGTGACTGGGCTGCATGTAAAAAACACGTTAGGAAAGTAGATGTATGTTGTAGCACCTTTCTGTACTTACAAAAAGAACCCTTGAAAGGGAAAAAAGGCACTTAGTTATGTCTCACGCCGCAGCACAGTATGAGGCAAGCTCACATTTTTAACTATTAGGACTGCTTGACAGGATGGAAATCATGAGGTTAGGTTTACAAGGCTGTACCTGCCAAACGAATATGTTGTGCAAAAGCAAAGCCCCTTTTGCTTGTAAAAGCATGCACGTGTTAGCATAGAAAGTGCCTTACATGTGCTTCAAAAAGTTCTCAGATGTAAGCTCGGCTGTCTCAACACATGATGCACGTACTCTGGTTTCGTTGCATTTGCTCTTATTATACTAAAAGGGCATCAACAGTATTGAGGGTATGGGGACTTGCATTTTTAAGTCTGGGCCAGCATGCAGGATTGTGCACTCCTGTCTTGACAGCTGCAGCTGCAGCTGCAGCTGCATTCACACAGTATTTTCATGAGACATTGACGCCTCTCTGCTGCATGTTTCCCCTCTGCTGCATGATACAAGGTTTACAAGGATAAGGCCTTCAGTCAAGAATTGCGACTACTAGCCTGCTCATTTTTTTTTGCTAGCCTGCTCATGATACCGTATAGATGTGGACTCGGGGCACTTGCAGCATAGAACAGAGAAAGACGCATAAGCAGCGCTGCCTTTCACTAGCTGGACTTCAGTTGCGTGTGCAGCTGTGTTTGTTTTCCTCCACTGAGATTGCCAGACGCATGGATTTGATTTCCTGCTCCTTATTAGAGGTGGTGCGCTTGAAATTGAAAGCCCATAGCCTAGGCCTGACCTTGAGGCCCTGGAGGCCCTGACCTTCAATCCAAAGATCAGGATTTCAGAAGTAATGTTGAAAGTAAAATTGAAAGTCAAAGCGATCAATTGGGGACCCTGGTGGGCAGCGGGATCGAGCAGCCAGACCAGTGCACTGCTTCAACTATGCTACGCTACGGCTGCGCTACGAAATGGTGACCGTAAGCTACAAAAGGGCAAAGCATTCAGAGGTAATTAATTATCGAATTAATTCACCTAACGAAAAGGAAAAGAGCATCTTATCCTTTTGATCAATTTGCATCGGCAACAGCCAGGAAGCTCCGAGCCGTGCTTAATTTGCGATATTTCTACGTATAGATGACATTTTAAAAGTTTTGAGGAGTCATAGCCACAACAATTGAGGGGGTACTGATGGATCGCTGAAACATCTCACGATGTTTATCACGGAGAAACCATATCTTCAAAAATATCATAAGTCCTGATGGTCGAAGGAAGCTATTCACTACACAAGCAAGTCCCACCCCGCGCACTCCCAAAGCGTCCATCGCTGGCAATGTCGTTCAGCTCCAGTCTTTTGGGACTTACTTCAGCTGTGTTGTGTGCATCACAGTTGTTTGGCAGAGGACTGGCCTATCAGAACACCTTCTTCGGGGCGTTCAGGCCGTTCACTGCCCGACCTTCCCAGGCACGTGCACTGTGATCTGCTTTCAAAATCTGAAGACAAAAACATGAATGTTCTTTTGCATATAATTAAAAGTTACACTGCCATTTTGTAGGTTACCCGTGTGAACATCCCATGCTTGCACACCGTCGCGCCCCCGCCATTTAACTACAAGTTCAAGTGAGTGCTTTCACCTATCGTGAACAATGAAGGATACCTGAATTGTGTAAAACCACCCTGATCAGCCCAACAAACTTGTATGTAAACAATTGCTGGGCCCCACGCAGCCCTCCAGCAGAGTCCTGCAGCAACGATCGTGACCCTAATGGACGTGGGGGCTTTGCCTTATGGATACATGCACCAAGTGCAGGTGCCCAGACACAGCCAATGTCAGTGACTGGCGCGACAAGCAGGGCGCATTCCACAGACTTATAGAGCATCAACCCATCAAGGGTGTGACTTCTGATATGCTGAGGTGGTTCTTGTCACCAGCGCTGGCCATTGCCTCCCCGCTGGTGCCTTTCCGAGGCGAGGTAGGGAATTGCGCATGCGCAGGTGCTCCACTTTCAATCTCTTCCTCCTTTCCAGTCCCATTTGCTGCCGGTTGAAGATCTAAGATCAATTGGATGGTGCAACCACTGCAATCATGCGCGCCTTGCTGCAGATGGCAAGCGCCTCTCACCCTACGTACCTTGGCTTGCCACCCTCCAGATCCTCACTAGTTCTTCTTTTTCCCTGGTGGAGGAGGCTCACAACTCTTTGGGCCAATGTGTCTCCTTTTCCTGAATTGATGTAGGGAGCGCTTTCACTGCCTTCTTAGGTTTTTCTCTTCTTTATCATAGGATGGCTTCGCCTCTCCAGCCAAGCACTGCACGGGGTCCTCCCCATTTGCTGCCTAGATACCTATAGCCGATACTGAGTAGGCATGTGGTCGGTGACATTGCTCGGTTTTGCTTGCGTGCCCGTACCCTGAGAGGGATGAGACTGGATGTTGGTAAACCCACAATAGGCACTGTAACAAATGTCCTGTACGAAAAACATATCCTTTCTTGATGCCCATGCATGGCAATGTGCTAGTTGAGAAGAAAGTATGCAGGGTCATATGCGCTCCCGCCCCCCCCTCTCACCTAAGTGTGGTCAGCGCATGGTTTCAATTGCTGTATGACACCTGAGATTATGCTCTGCGACATGCGGGATTAATGATACCCGCACCCTCGGGCAATCCTGCACCAGGCCACCCCTGCCATTCCACGCCACTGCTGCCACTTTGACTGCCGATGCCCCCATTGCCTGGCCGTAGATGGTGTACTGGTACAAGCTGTGGCACCCTGTTGACCACCACGCGGTTATTCCCACTCCCGGCGTGTCTCCAGATGTGCCCAAGATACCTGCTCTGTGGGTGATTGTGTCAGAATCATACCGGAAGGCACAAGAGGAGGACCACCCACAGGTGGGTGCTCTGTGGGCGATTGTGTCAGAATCATACCGGAAGGCACAAGAGCAGGACCACCCACAGGTGGGTGCTCTATGGGGGGTTGTGTCAGACTCATACTGGAAGGCACAAGGGGAGCACCACCCACAGATGGGTGCTCATATGTGAAGGCAACTGTCCAAGGTACAGAGCTTGCTTGAAGTGTGTTGCTTGGATAGACCGACTCCCTTTTCATCCCACCAAACCTGACTGGCACCTGTTTTCCATGAGCGAGGTGTGAGATGTGTGTGTATGAGTGCGTGCGCTTGTGTATGCACTTTTGGTGGCCTGCCAGAAAGGGTGAGTGCGTTAGGACATACCTACAAGAGCAGGAAGAATGGTGGTGGGCACCTATCAAACACCTTGTCATGCTGCCGTCATCAAGTCACGCATGCCCTGATTGGACACACGCAGGAATATGACATACATGCGTTCACCTACGTCAGCGATGCGCGTTTTGGCATCCAAATCAGGCTACCGGCCGGCATTGTTCTAGCTTCATTCCTCAACCAGTGAGGATGAATGTTTGACGATGGTCATGGGCAGGAGTTGGAACTCGGACAGCTTGACACTGGGCACCATAGTCTGCACCTGGGCGCTCTTGCATGATGAGCTCCCAATTGGAAGAAGACTTATGCCGGCAATTGGAAGAAACCTTTGCTTGCACACTTAGCAGCTCGGCCACAATGTCTTAGCAGATCTAGTGATACTTCAATCAGATCATGCATGCGCACCTGCCATCAGCCAAACATGCACAGACTGTGTGATCACTGCAGCATGGGCTTCAACCTACGTGTATTTCCCTTTGGTAAATTCACGGGAAGACTCAGAAATTGGTACATTACCGCTCAAATCATGACATCACTGTTGTGGACTTGTTATAACTTGCTATATCACAGAACTTGTTATAACCACCCATTCCACATCATATAATGAATGCTTCCTTGCTCATACTGCAGCTTCTGGTGGGACAGCCCAGAGGGTCTTCGCACTGCTACTGAGCTCATCATCGGCTCCAGTGCACCCATCATTGGACCTCTTCTCAATCGCTTGGCGGTAATGGATATGGGGTCTTTATGGCGTGAGGCACAGCCATACCTTGTGCCCTTCTCACGCCTTAGCACCTACCTTCTTTCTGGGTAGCCTGCACCTGAACTTCTTTGATGGGAGTAGCACTGGGACTTGAATTGAGTGTGTGTGTGCGCATTCAGGTTGATCCTGTCGTAGATAACCAATTCGTTGGCTTGGCAGACCAGGTCACCCGGCACCACATTGAAGAGATGTAAGTGCTTGCAGCCAACAAACATGCCTTGCAACAAGTGATGGATGGCCGCTTAGACCACTTGTGCTCTTAATCAGCCGCCAGACATCTATGGCATCTTCAAATTGACACGCACATCCTCCACCCTGCAAGTCTCATGAATGATAGCAGGTCAGCCCTTGCACCCCGCTTGGTGGCCCTTGCCCTTTCCTTTGCATGCCTTGCATCACCATCATGTGTGAAGTGCACCCGTTAGCCTATTTTCCTTTGCTCACGGTGTCTGGCTGGTGCCTTTTCTAATTTACAGGGGTGCACTCTCGGTGAGAGTGTTATGGTGGCGTGACCATCATTGGAGGAGTTTTGACAAGCAGCTGCGGCGTCAGGGCCTTTGTCTGCGCGCGTAGCCTACTTGGCAGCATGATCAGCTTTTCCTTGCCATGCACAGCACATTGAAACATGCCTCTGGACATGTGTGTGTGTTTACCTTTTGCCCTGCAGGATTTTTTGCCAGAAATATATGACATGTATAATCCTGGTGCAAAAGCTGCTAGTGAAGCCTATACAAAAGCATCAGGTAAGTCACAAACGTGCTCGCTTGAAACCACAGCTATGTGACCAGTACGGTACTTAAGTCCAACCAATTCCAGCATTTTGATCTTCCCATGCCATTGCACTTCCTGCTGAATAAATTTAATTTTCTTAGTGGAGAATTGCTCTTCTTTGCTCTGGTTGCGGATTTTATAATGAATAGCATTGTTGGTCAGTCAGGTATACACATTCATCATTTGCTTGCAGGCATGAACAGAACAGAGGCTGCATACAATCTATATCCTTACAACAAAGGACTGGAGCGAAAGGCAGAGTACATGGGCACCCAAAATGCAGAAGTAGTAGGGGAGAAGAAAGGAAAGTAGGCTGCAAGATTATGCATTTGTATTGGGTGTGGACAAAAATTCATCGGAAAAACTTCTCTATCTTTACATGCTCAAAAGTCTTTGTTTATGCCCTGTCCCTGGTAAGCGGACCAGCTACATGTGCTCCCTCTTTTTTGCCCTGTTTGCGTGGATCTTTCCTTTCCTTTTTATGTGCATGCGATATGCTCTTAAAAGTTGACAAAGCCACTGAGCCCGCTGACATGCTGTTGAGTTATTGAGCACGCTAGATGAGTGCACCACAAAGGAAGCTTGCAAGCTGTCCTTGTCAGAGTGATGGGCTTCACTCATGATTGCTCTCCAGAGCTATCCATCAGTAAGCTTGGCCTGTATCAGGAAAATGAAACAGGTTACATTCAACTGAACTTGAACTAATATACTACATATATCATTGATGCAAGTAGAAGGTTGAAAAAAATTGCACAAGCTGTGGCTAACATCTACCTTCACTGCACCATTAAGTTGACAAGGAGGACAGAGGCAACAAAACCTGCAAGGGCATTGCTATCCCCAGGCCTGTAAGCATACAAGAGTTTTCTGCAGCCGGAGTCAAACCATCATGTTTGATCCCCCAGAGCTCTTCAAGTTTGATGAGTAACTTAGTAAGTACTTTTGTATGTTGGCATGCTTACTAAGAGCACTTGTACCCGACACAGGAGCAAAGTGTATGTAGGATCACATGTACCATTCTGAGGGGCTACGAGGTCTGCCTGTTTCAGGCAGCTGCAGTAATAGGCAGCAGCAGCAACAGCAGCGGCAGCAGCAGCAGCAGCAGCCGCACCCCACTTCCACCCCCACTGCAGCTGCAACCCTCCCCTCTTGAAACGCAGCCTCCAGGGGAGGCTGAGCCTGCCCCACAGCAGCAGCAACAGCAGCCGCTGCAGATGCGCCCTCCCCCCTCCACCACCTCTGCAGCTGCTAACCCTCCCCCTCCTCAATGTCATGCCCAAACTGGGCAAGAGGATGAGCGAGCAACCCATCTGCAGCAGCAGCAGCAGCAGCAGCAGC
>LKMJ01004732.1_pt1 | contig 12826 bp, 17 predicted proteins | sample 643391 | NCBI WGS metagenome assembly LKMJ01 (sample SAMN04112250, study PRJNA286221) | soda lake metagenome | biome: soda lake; feature: Kulunda Steppe; material: water; isolation source: sample PL-Br10 brine of Picturesque Lake | place: Russia: Kulunda steppe | collected 2010-07
AATCTGAGTAACAATTAGGGAGCCCCTGAAAGAAAGCTTGTGTATAAGTGTCACAGCCTCGCAATCCCTCAAAGGCGCGCAAAATATCCAAAGCCCAAGATGTTTAAGCCCGAGGCACCGTCTGCATGAAGGGCCTGCTTAAGAGTAGTCAGAGGACAACAACCCATTGTAAAACCTAATGGCAGCTCTAAACCGATTGGTCTATAGCAATAGAATTGCAGAGGTTCATGCGCACACTCACGTAGTACAGCCCAGTTAGGCGCAGACCGCTTCACACCTAGGGTGCCCTTAAAGAAATTTAAATGCAATGTCTGGAGGGTAGGTCTAAATACATCACCTTCGCGCAAAAATCCTGAGCCCCAAACCTGACAGCCATACATACCAGCAGGCACTACATGTGCCTAAGCTAGCCAAAGGGAAGCAAAAGGTCTGACACATAGGGCAGTGTCCCTTACAAACCCACGAATTCGATGAGCTGCTGCAAGCATTGGTGTAGCTGCATGCTCAGACGAGGCTGTCATGTTGAGTGTTCGGAGATATGTCATGCCAAGGTACTTAAACGAGTCAGAGGACTTCAAAGCAGTGCGCCCCCAAAAGTCTATGATCTGCGCACCATCCAGTAAGGATTGAAGAGAAATACATGCAAAAATTGGAAAAGTATTAGGGCTTTAGTTGAGATTCGCTTAACGACGTTAAACGACGTTTAGATTAACGACATAACCTTAATTATGGGCTTTAGTTGAGATTCCTACGCTCTTCAGGAATATGTTCTGTGAAATTCTCACCTCCCTCTCACCCAAATGTTTAAACCAATGAGCAATTGAGAGAAAACCTGCGTACTTGACTGAGATGGAAGGGGTTGAAGGAAAGCTGGTCCATTCCTTGAACCCGTATCTTTTGGGTGTAGAAGGAGACAAGCCTCTGTATGTTGATTTTTCGAGGTAGGCTAACAAGGACTGACTTGGCAGGGTGGGAAGGGGGGGTGCGGCACATCTACGCATGCTAGAAGCTGACCGCATTTTCCTTTCCAGTCTCGCATGATGAACGGGAAAGATGCCTTGCTTACAATGCACTTGTTTGCACCTTAGGACGCTATGGATCGCCCTGGCGCTGCTTGTTCTTCGATGGACCCTTGACAGGACAGTGGTTCCAATGCTTAGGCACTGGCTTTCCAAACACGGCAAAGAGGGTTTGGCCATGAAGTTTTTTGATGACGTGAGTGAGGTTTTAAAATCTGCTTAAAAAGCTAGGTTGCCTGTGGTGCTCTGCCGCTGCCTACTAACTGCCCTCTCCATATCCTGGCTGCAGGCATACATTGTTGTCTGGGCTGCGGCGACTGAGGTGTTTGCCATTCACATCACACTGAACACAAATGGCGACTGCAAACCCTGGAGCACGTACACTTGTTTCAATGGATGGCCCGACCATAAGCTTAACATGCCACAGCGATGGTGAGGTGATGGGGCAAAGCACCAGCGCACATGCATTTCATTGTACCTCTCAGTTTGCAGGCTTCCTAGGAAGGTGGTGTTGGCTCTCTTGAGGAAGCAGGCTTGAAGCTGTGTAGCTGCTTGTGCCTGTGGATGATAAGCAGCCTTGTTCTGATGCTCACAGCTGCCGTGTCTTCCTCAGTGGCCGAGCCTGCACAGGTTCTTGGGAGCAAGCACCCGTTTTGATACATACAGATCTGGGATGCTCGATGGTGGAGAGCCTCTCCTTGTTTCTGATCATTTGCCTGCTATCTGAGAGATTGCTTAGAATGTGTGCGCCCGCAACATGTCCCTTTATATCTCTTGGCTCTGGAACCTACACTGCCTAGGTTTGTTGGGAGGATCTGATGCACACCTGGATAAGATCACTTTCGCAGGTACATGCTTCTCATGTTCCATGGCTACTTGCACGAGGTAGTGGGCGGCTTCATCGGCATCGGCCCCCGTGTGCGCACTGACATGCTCATCCATCATCTTGCCACGATGACACTGATCTCCTCGGCCTACCTCCTCAACCTCTCCCGGATGGGCATCATGTGGCAGGCACTTTTTGACATAAGTAACCCCCTGCTGCACTCAGCAAAGATGATGAACACCCTGAAGTTCCCCCAGGCAAGGCTTCAGGGTTGGCGTTGCCAGTGCTCCTGTGTGCTTGTCCTCTCCCTTGGTGAGCCTCAGTGAATACTGTGCATCCACCCTAGGCGCCCAAGAATGCCTCCTGCAAAGCAATATGCTAAGCACACACATAAGAAGGGCGCGTATCCTGTACAGATCAGGAAAGATGGCAAGCGTCAAGGAAGTTGATCATGGTCCCACTTTCTCTGTGCACATTGGTACAAGACGCAGGCACTGGCTCACACATTTGCTCCTGCCCTGCATGTGTGCTACAGACGGAGACCATCAAGTGGTATGTGTTTGCAGTGTTTGCACTGGCCTTCTTCGTCGCGCGCATCGCCATGGCACCTTTTTCAGTCGTGTGGCCTGCTATCACACAGTCCACAAGGGTAAGCGCAACTCGGCTGTTCTAAACAAGGCAGCTGGACAACATTCGCCGTAACTTAGTGTCCCCTGCAAGATGTGAATGCACTTCTTATTGCCTATCACCGGCTACCTCATAAGCTCTGTCAAATTTTATGAAGAAATTTGCACCAAATACTAGTGCACCAGCTAGCATGCCTGTGTCTTGGCGTGCATTTTTAATTCCAATACCTCAATGTTGTCAATGCTGTGACCTGCAGGTGCTGCCAATTGAGTGGTCTGCCCTTCCCCTCTGCATGATGGTAGTGGTTTGTGGCATGCAATGGCTCTGGTTTTACAAAATAGTGCGCATGGCCACGGGCGCGGATGATGCGCACGGCAAGAAGGAGGCTTAGGTGACCAGCAGCTTTAAAGCCTTGGAATTATTTTGTAACTTCCCAATCCGTGTCCAATCAAAAGTGTGTATGTGTGTTTGTATGTGTGTTTGTCGACTGCCTTTCCATCCATGCTCGGCCTTGTGGGCCTTGCTCAGCTGTAAGCTGCGTGAGTGTGACCGGTGTGACCTTTTGTTTTTGTGGGTCGATTGCTGTTGTGTGAGTGTTCCGTGTTGGTCATAAATTTGCAGCTCGGTACAGCTGCAAATATGTGGTCAAGGCGGTTGTGTTGCACCGGACACCGCATGAGCAGCTTTGAAGGTAATTTCCTATTATGGGAGGTTTGTTCTTAGGCAATTGGTCATAGTCAATTTATGAGCCTTGTGGGCCTACTTCTAGCCGAATACTGTCCCAGAGCTAAGGTGGCGGGCATACAACTCAGTATGGAGCATGCTCCTGCGCTGGATGTATAACCTGTACACCCGGTAAGGGCCATTCATTCCATGGTCTTAGCCTTCGATGACTTTCCAGAATTCAGGCAAGGTTACAAAGATGTACTATCCGAACGAGGGCAGCTAAGCTGAAGCCTAACAGGCCAGCAACCAAAACCATGAAAATGCAAGCTAGGTGGTGTTCTGAAATCCAGGCACAGCATTCCAGGCACTCGCGCATGAACAAGGCCAGGCCTTTGGCGTCTGCTTGACTAACAAAGTCTCTTAACCTATTTGGGTCGCTAGAGAGGGTGCAGAGGAGATGGTGGTGCTTGATGCGCAATTCTGTCAAGTCTGCACTCGGGCAGTCTGAAAGTAAGTGCCTTTCATCTTGCACACAGTGCCAGTTGCATTAAGTGCAGACTATAGGTTCGTAAGGAACTCTGTGCTGTTATTGCCGGAGCGAATTGACATTCAGGTTGTGGTGGAGAGTTTGAGTCTGGAGAGCGCACTTGAAAGATAGTAAGCGATACTTTGTTGTTGGTCAGAAGGAAGTCGGTTTGGATGCGCATGTCTGATCATGATGCAGCGCTGACCTTTCCTGTCAGCAGGCTGAACAGAGTGAGAAAGTGTAGGGCAGGATAAGGGCATCAGAGGCTCTGCAGTCTCATTGTGGGCAACCTGTTGTCTGCTTGGTGTACACTGTCGCTTTCCACAGCCATTCCGCACACCACCTTTGCTCAGATACAAAATTATGGTCATGCCATGAGTCTATTTGGTGTGCAGCAGTCTCTCAGTGCAACGTCACCTGGAACTAATTTTGTTTTTCAGGTTACTGGGCGCTCCCACGCTTCAAGCCGCTTGTGTGTTGTTGCCCCCAAATTGGGCTTGCAAAGGCTAAAGGGGCGTACTCCCTAGGGAGTTGACATGGCACACATCTTACTATGTCGTTCGGAGCAAGGTACCACAGTAATACTTATACATGTATAAGTACAGCGAGCTCGTCTTTGAAGTGCTCAAAAGTGCTGTAGCTGATCCGACAGCAGGATCAAATACTCGACCAACTGACTCAATCAACCTCCGGGTCACATTGCAGCACAAATCTGGCACTGCACTGATCTGGTGTGACAGTGAGGTAGCAATGTAGCAATTTTCCAGAAACGAATCGACAATGACTTGTAACCTTGCAGCAGCCTTGATCAACGAGCACCTGGGGTCAAGAATCACAGGAAGTCAAGGGAACCTGGCCTTGACTTTTGAATAAGAGACCACGCATGATGTGATATTGGTATTCACGTATTACATTCAAAATGTGGTGTTGAAAATGAGGTTTGAACGTTGTGGCGGTTAAGCAAGGCGCAAGGCGGGAACTGCATGCAGCGATCGTTAGTATTCAATTTAAGTTATAGTATTTCCTACAAATTTTAAGCTCCTTATCGTTCCCTTCCATGTCTATACCATGAGGCATGCAGCCTGGTCAGACAGAACCCTTTCCGCCTCAGCATGCTTGGATCCAAGCTGCATACCAGGCACACGCGTGAGTGCGCATACTAGATGCACCAGCATGCCTGAAGCAGGAGCGCTTGCCCCCAGGACAACCTCAGTGCTGCCTGAGCGCACCCTCATCGTCTTCGAGTTGTGTTTCATGGCAACCCTTCAGGTCTCTTCAGCAACACAGATCTGCCTCTGGGGAGCCTTTACCTCTAGGGAGCCAGAACGATGACAGAGACAATGCAATAAGAGGGGTGGAGGACGCTGGGAGTGAGCAGCGGCAAGCGCATCCAGCTGCACTACCAGTCACCCCGACCTCGCCACCTACAGCAGCGGCACCACTGCAACACCTATGGACCGGTCCAGGACTTCAGTCAGCCCTCCCTGCTGCTCATGCCGCAGCCATCGCTGCAGTAGCTCACAACCACCCAAGCCCTCCGCCCCTGCACATCTTGCGCTCTTCCCAGCTTGATGCCGCGCGCTTGGATGCAGAGCTGACATCCTTGCTGGGAGAGCAGCTAGGCAGGGTGTTTGCCTTGTTCAACCCGGTGCGTGCCGAGGTCCCACGCCTTCATCTGTTGGCATCCTATATTACCATATGGTTTGAAGACATCTGCAGCATGGGCTTAGGGGGATGGTCTCGCTTCTCTTTGACCTTCTTTTGCTATGCTCCAATTTTATCCTAATTTTGGGGGGTAGAATGCTTTAAAAGCCATGCATAACCTATGACCACCCACTCACTGATGGTCAACTCTGTTCCGCAGGGCTGTGCCATGCAATGGGATGCAGAAGTCAACGCCGTCCTTAAGCTGCTGGTGCGTGCCTGGACCCAAACTGAGTGATGCAACGCTGCTGACCTGTGCCACACGTTGGTGCCGTGCAACACCCAAGCCAGGGTGAGGAAGCGCCTGGCATGCCTACCCATGCGCATGCAGCAGCATGGCTGCACCTCGGATATGGCCCTGCCACCCCTGGTCCGCCTGCCTGCCTGGACCAGTTCTACTATCCATGCTGCACCTGTGCCAGCAGCAGCAACAGAATGGGGAGCAGCGGCAGCAGCGGGTAGCAGAGACCACAGCAGACAGCAAGCAGTGCAGCCACAAGCACAGAGCAGGAGGCTTGACTTGTTATGAAGCCTGGAAAACCTCCTGCACAGTGCGTTGCCTGCGACATAATGTGCTTGTGTGCAGGTGTTTGGGGCCTCTGTGTGGTGCAGCCCCAATGCAGCGACACCCGGGTCAGCGCTGCTTAACCTCAAGTATCGAAATGAGGGGGCCCCGGGCGCTGCCTGCATGCCCGCTGCTTTGTGGCACTGGGTAGGTGCTTATGGTCCACACCTGCCTTAATGCACCTGAAGGGGTGTGTTTGTTCGGCACAGGCAGGTTCGCTTGCCCGGCCGCAGGCCCATGCACGTGCACCTCCCCAAGTTGATTTCGTGCCCCTTGACGCAAGCACACCAGCACTGGGATTGCCCTGCCATGTGGGTGGTGCACTCCTGATAGTGCGCCTGGGACAGGCAGCATGTGCGCACGTAGCAGTGCGAACCGCATGGGCAGCGGCACACATGCATGCGAAAAGATGTGCACAGACAGCACAGAATCAGCGCAAGTGCCCAGCAAGCCTCCAGCCAGCGCTGTGGGTCCTCATACAATCAGCAGAGCCCTGCGTCTGGAGCTGTGCGGATCAGCAGTTTCTCTTAGCCACGCCTGCCCACTGTCACTGCCCCTCACAGCCCTTGCTCGTACCATAATCCTTGCTGCCATTGCGCGCGTTGCTTGCGCAGCACTGCCCCCATGCTGCTTCAAACCCTCTCAGACAACCCAAAAGGCTGTCTGCTTGGCCGACTGCGCACCTGCAGGGCATGCAGCGCTCAGGCCCACCCCCCTGTGGCAGCAGCCCAACCCTGCACAGCACATGCCAGCCCGGCGCCGCAAGCAGCTGCGCACCCAGCGCACGGCCACCGCAGCACAAGCGCTGTGCTGCGCGCAGGCTCGCGGATGGTATGCTGGCCCTCCACGGCGGTCAGGGCAGGCGCGAGCAGCTGGGGGGGCGCTCAGGCGTGGACGGGCCTGGGCTTACTGTTACGCAGCGGGCGCTGCTGGTCATGGGCTTGGTGGGGTTGCCCTATCTGTGGGCGCGCATCGGGCAGCGGGTGGCCGCTGCGGCCGTGGAGGGTGAGTGCGTGCCCGCATACACGTGTGACACCTAGCAGCTTTGACTGCCCCACAGGCAGGGCAAGAAGGGGCCACCTGGTTTTGGCTCGGCTGCCCGCCCTGGTATCAGATACCCAGGATATCATACCCTCTATGGCCTGCCAGCACGCTGAGCCTGTGGAGAGAAAGGGAACATGGGGAATGCAGCCAGCCGCACGATCCCCGTCAGCCCAGCGCAGTTGCTCTGGAGCGACCGCAAGAGGGTTGTGGGTCTAGGGGGCCCAGTATTTGTTTGGAAGGCCCGCCTGTTACAAATGCTGATGAGTGTTGGGGTGGGGGCGTGTGGGTGTGTTCAGATGTGGTTGCATAAGTCTGGCAGGCTGGCCTGGTGGGCTTTCGTCCAGCTGACTTGCAGTTTAGGCTTGATCGGGTGCACAAGTCTAGCGAGGGTGGGCTGCATGTGTGAGGCTTGATGGGGACACACAGGCCTGGGGAATGCACTGGTCATGGGTCATGGGGGATATGCTGGTCATGGGTCACAGAGGAAGCACTGGTCATAGGTCACAGGGTCACAGGGGATGCACTGGTCACAGGTCAAGGGGAATGCACTGGTCATGGGTCACAGGGGATGCACTGGTCACACACAGGTTAAGGGGAGTACACTGGTCATGGGTCACAGGGGAAGGAGATGCACTGGTCATGAGTCATGGGGAGTGCATGAGATGAGTGCCAAGGCTGTCAGAAGTAGGATGGGACCACGCATATGCCTGGATGTATATGCCATTGGACAGCCGCTTATTTCTGCACAGGGTCGGGCTTGTTTGCAGGGTGGATCAGCCATGGATGGCACCCGCAGCTCTGTAAGCACCCACAGCTCCGTATCTGTGAGCACCCTAACCCACAGCTCCATGAGCAATGGCGCTGAGTCTGCAGATGCACCTCCTCCTGCAGGCGTTGGGGCTGGGAGGGCTGGTCCAAGGAGCTGGGCGCGGGAGGCTGCGGCAGGACAGCAGGCGGCGGACAACCAGCCACTTGCACCCAGGAGCAGGTGTGTGCGTGTGCGCATGTGTGGGTGTGTGGGTGTGTTTGTGCTTCAGGAGGGGCTTTCATAAGGAGGCTTGAGCCGGGGGCCTTTAGAGAGGGCCTGTGCACGGGGATGGCATGTGCAGGGGGGCCATGTGGAAACGGTCGTGTGCCTTTAGAGAGGGCCCTAAGCAGAGGGACCTAAGCAGGGCGACCTGTGTGGCAGGGGCTTGGGCACTGGGGGTGTGCTCTTAAGTGGTGGGGGGGCGAGAGCAAGATGTGTGCAGGTGCGTATACATGCAATGCCCACCCAATTCACCAGGGTCACCTCCGCTGGCCCACCCCCCCTACCTGCAGGCACTTCAGGTGTCAAGGTGTCGACATGCAGGCGTAGGATGTACGTTGTGGTGTCTCTTGCACACACTTAGTGTTCCTCCAAGAGGAGCACAACAGAGGGGTAGCCTAACCACAGCGGCTGCCACCTCCCCGTGCTGCGCTCACTGGAAGCCCTTGCTTCTGCCAACCTATGTATGGCTTACGGACTAAGCGCAATGTTATTCTTGTTGTTAACCTTGTTGTTAACCTTGTTGTTAACCTTGTTGTTGTCCTCACGCGGGCAGCAGGGTGCCTGGCCATCGGAGCACGGAGCATGCGGACCTGCTGCCTCACCACCCACAACACCACAGGCACAGCAGCAGCACCAGCACCAGGAGCAGCACTAGCGACAGCGCCTGGGGTGGGCTCGCCTGCAGCCAAACGCCCAGCACACGTGCCCCAAGCGTGCCTGCGCATGGAGGAGGAGGTGTGATTGGCGCGGCCCTCACGCGTCTTGGCCTGGCCCGCCTGCAGCCCCTGGTCTTGTCATGGCTGGCAAAATGCGGGGCGGCTTGCAAGGAGCAATGGCGGAGAGTCGCGGCCCGAGGGCGGCGCGTGTGGGATGCCTGCCTGGACGCCAGGCTCGTGTGGCGGGCCATGCGCGGGGCGGAGACAGCATACAGGGGCGCGGCCCTGCTTAATTTCCTTGTGTTTCTTGCCGGTGGGGAGTACAGGTGCGTGCAGGGGATGATGTGCTGTTTGCACATGTGCGCGTGGTGTGTGCACACAAAGAGTGTCCATGTCCGTGCGTCTGTGCACAAGCACGCGCGCCATGTGTGCTGCAAGCTCTGCTCCAGGACAGGATCGTTTGACATGCTCCACGTCTTCTCTGGAGAGGAATTTCCTGTTATTGTCTGACATGCTCCAATTCTCCTGCAAACAAGACAGCATTGTTTCACATGCTCCACTTCTATGAACACAGGCGGCACCTTCCCAGCTTCCAACCGCCTTACTGCACTTGCGTTCTGTGGCTGCAGCTGCAAATAGCACATGCGCACAAGGCTTCCTGTTTCTTTTGCTTGCTTGCTTGCTTTGTGATTGGCAAGCAGGTCCTTGCTGGAACGGCTGGCAGGTGCACGCCTCGTGTACGAGCAGCCCTCCATGACAAGGGTGATCAGCTTTGAGTACCTCAACCGCCAGCTTGTGTGGCACGAGATCTCTGAGCTCCTGCTGCTCCTGCTGCCCTTGCTGCAAGCTGCCAAGCTCAGGTATGTGGGTATGTGTGTGCGCGCATGTTTGTATGTGTGCGTATGTGTGTCATGCGTGTTTGTGCGTGTGTGTACGTGCGTGTGTGTGTCATGCCATTGCTCTTGCCTGTTCTGGTTAGTCAGTGATCAGCAGTTGTAGGTGACCACCTTCCAGGGTGACCACCTAGTGGAGATATTAGGTTTGGAATGTTTGGTTGTTGCTTAAGTGCCAGGCACCTGTGCTACTCACCTAGCAGTGCACAAGAACGCTAGATTTTGCGAGTGGCATCAGCGCGGCTGTTCGATCAATCCTGCTGATGTCACTCATTCTTTGCACTTGAACGCAATCTCATGCACTCTATGCCAAGGTGCAAGCTCATGCACTGTGTGGCAACGCACAATATCATGCCACAGTATGGAGGCCCACGCGCTCGTTCTGCAAGTCTTGCACAGGAAACGCAAGTTGTCTGCTCTTTCTTGCGCGCACAATTTTTTTTTGCTGTTCTACAAAGAGATATGCAGCGCTGAAATGGCATGTGCCCCGGCATGTGCGCTGCCCCTGACCCCAATACTGCACAGATTTCATGTGTGTGTGTGCATTGCACCTGCGCCTCACACCACCTGCTCCCTTCCTCATAGTGGTGCTCCAACTGCATGCGCCTTGTGCCACATGCGCACCAACACTCTAGTCTCGAACGGTGTATTCATCTTGTGCCTCCTTTGTCTCGTGTGGCTGCTCTTTATCCTCATGCCACCGTGTATCATACGGTATTTAGGTATACCCATGCATGTGCCTATGCCTCACGCGGCTCACGAGTCATGCTGCATGTGCCCCCCTGGACCTGCGTCTCGAACAGCAAGTGCTTCGCAGCACCCATGCCTCACACTGCACTTTCCTCACGCCACCTCACACTACCTGTGCCTCTCAATTTCCAAATCCCGTGCCACCGTTGCTGCACGTGTGTGTGGCGGCCTCAGGCGGGGTGTGGGCCGGGTCCTCCCCCAGCTGCCCAGTCCTACCGCGGTGCTGCAGCGGTGGGCGCCGTTTGGCGGTAGCGCACAAGGGCCCGCTGCAGCAAGCCAGGCCAGGGGTGGGGCAGAGGCGCCTCCGTCAAGTACAGGCCTCTCCATTGCTGACACGTCCGGGGAGGCGGGCGTGCCAGCTGTGGAGGCAGCGGCGGCGGCAGCAGGGAAGTCGGAGAGTGCTGCAGGCCGCAGCGCGAGGCCTCCTGGGCCCTGCCCTGTGTGTGGCACACAAGAGATGCTGCTGCCTGTGGTGGCCTTGCCTTGCAGGTGGGTGTACTGCGCATGGGCCGAGTGTGCGCCTGCTGCACACGTGCATCTGAGAGGAGTGTGAACATGGTGCTCGTGCGCATGAGTGTGTGTGCCCATGTGCGTGCTCGAGCCTGTGCAGCCCAGTGACGAGCAATGGCTTTGAAGATCAGGACATGGGAGCTGGGGCTGTCCTGCAGGTGTCAAACGGGAGATCTGCGCCTTAAAAAGTCCTGCTCATCACCAGGCTGATGGCGCTAAGGCTACTGCCGCAGGTTTGCGGGTAGAAATGGGAGCCTGAGACTCCATGTCAGCGTGCGGCTCTGCCACCTTCCACTGTCGCCTCTACCCCCACACGCTGCTGCTGCTGCTGCTAAATCACCCGCCTGCTCTTGCGCGCTGTTCTCACGCACCGACCATCAGCCATTTCTACCGCTCTGCAAAGTTGCCCTTTGCGGGTGCAACTGCTGCCCCTGTACTGGCACATGCTCTGCTGCTTCTGCCTATCTCCGATTGTGCTGCACAACTGTGCCAATTGTGCAGGCACGAGTTCTGCTACTTTTGCTTGTCCGCCAACTGCGCCGCGGACCGCTGGTACGAATGTCCACTGGATGGTATGCGTGTGGCTGCAATGAAGCGTTGGCAGCCAGAGGTACAATAGGGAGATGGATGGCATGCGCATTGCCACCATGGAGCATCGGCAGCCATATGGACCCTCGGGTCATGCTCTGCTTAGGATGCTTTCAGGGGAACCAGCTTATGTTTGGCGGGAGCTGGCTTTTTTGTGTGCCAGGAGCTGAAGCTGTGTGTGTGCAAAGATGCTAACGTAGAACGCCAGGAATATTAGCAAAATGATTATACAGCAAGCAGAGTGGCAGCAAGGAAGTACTAAACAAATTGGGGCAGTCTAGCCATCATGCATATGGAATTCAATATGCATGGCATGAACCTGTGGAACTCTCCCTGTAGATCAGTCATTCTTTTATTGCCTGAGCAAGCTCAGCCATTTTTTCATTGCCCCCTAGATCAGCCATTCTTCAATTGCCTGAATTAGCTAGCTTGTGTAGCGGAGAAATGTACGCTTACATTTTTGGTCGGGGCCCTGACATGCAGCTTGGCCGTTGACATGCTTTCGCTACAAGTAAAGCTGACTAGTAAGCTTAGTAAGCTAGTAGCTATGTTCATCTTTTGTACATTGATGATCATGATTTATCATAAATCTGCAGCCTAGCATTTAATTGCCGTAGAACCTGAGGTGCGTCATAAGCAAGGCTTGTAAATATTTCCATTGTACGTACTGCTGGGTGCTGGTTTACATCATTTTTAAAGCATTGGAGAAAAAAAGAAGGATAAGCCTCTAGGGTAATGTACTTGGGTCATGGGTAAGAGAGTGTTTTTATTGCCTATCATAGGCGTGATGTAGTTTTTCTTTCTTCCAAGGGTGACTGCGTAGGCAGTGAAGCAATCCCTACATCAATTAAAAAGAGTCACCTAACGCCACAACTAAAGAAAACAAAAGAAGTCAGTGGGGATCAGGGGGATGGCTAGCAGTACTCCATTCATGGTCTTGATGATGATTTGCAGCTAAAGTTTTCTCAAGAGCGCGTCAGGTACTCACAAATTTATAAAGTTAAAAAGGGTTAACCGCCAGCCAGATCGTTTGGCTGATTGGTTTGTTGCTGGTCTTCGCCAGCCAAAAAATAGTCCATAATGTCCGAAATGAAATGGCAGAGTATATTGTGCCGTTGAGAAAGAAAATCAAAGACAGTCTGACTAGGCAGGGCATGTGGAATATAAGGGACCTCCATGGAAAAGGATTGGCAGAAAGGGAAGAAAAGGAAAGAGTACTTTCTTCTGAGAGAGCACACAAACAAGTCTTGACAGTGGAAAAGAACATGCACCTCATTTTGAACAGCAGCACCGTGACAGGAACACTTGTCACAGTGGCCATTTCCACCGCGCCAGATGGAGGATTCCACCGCGAGAGTATGAGCTCGCAAGCGAAACCTGCTCACATTCCTCATAACATGCTTAGGGAGATCAAGGTGCAGA
>LKMJ01004733.1_pt1 | contig 12826 bp, 14 predicted proteins | sample 643391 | NCBI WGS metagenome assembly LKMJ01 (sample SAMN04112250, study PRJNA286221) | soda lake metagenome | biome: soda lake; feature: Kulunda Steppe; material: water; isolation source: sample PL-Br10 brine of Picturesque Lake | place: Russia: Kulunda steppe | collected 2010-07
GAGAGAGAGAGAGAGAGAGAGAGAGAGAGAGAGAGAGAGAGAGAGAGAGAGAGAGAGAAAGAGAGTGCAGGGAAGGATAAGGGTATCAGAGACTCCTCAGTCTCATCGCGGGCAACCTGTTGTTGGCTTGGTGTACCCTGTTGCTGTCCACAACCAGTCCACACTCCACATTTGCTCAAATACCTCAAATGTTATGGCCATGCCGCTGCTGCGAGTCTAGTTTAAATGCAGCAGTTTCTCGGCATGACATGATAATGCGCATGATGCGTAGTATAAGCCTGGCAAACTTCTAGTAGGGGCCAGTACATCATAATGGAACATTCGAAAAGCATACCCATATTTGGGCGGAGGCAGCCCAAAGCACAATTGCAGCTTTGAAATGGCTAGCTATTTCAGTCTTCCTCTTTAGCACGTTGATTTCTCTCGCATATGCAATTTTAGACTGTTTATATATTTTTTTCTAAGTATTCCAGCCCTGAGTCCTCGCTGTACTGCAATTCTTGCTTGAATACTGATTTTGTGACGATTCATTGTGAGACCTTAAGGGAAAAAGGGTTAATGTCTCTCCCTTGATTGAAATGCGGTAGAATCTGCTTATTTCAACCGAGCTGCACTCTTTTGAAATGACGATGTGAAAATTCGGCCGTGTGTAACTGCATTTCAACCGATCCAGAAATTTCCAGAAGGGGGTATTTGAGGCCCAGAATGGGCTTTGGAAATGATCCCTACTTGTAGTACTGGCACCTTTCAAGCTTAAAATAAAATAGCAGACCTAGCTATAAATAACACCTGAGCTTGAGAGCCTCTGAGAAGGAAGAAGAGAAAGAAGAACTTCTTGAAGAGGCGCCAAAAGAAGGAAAAAGAGAAGAAGAAGAGGTGCCAAAGTGTATAAGGCGGATAAAATTGATCTCCTTCAAACCTTTTTTTAGCATCCAGAAGTACTATCATATCATGCATGATAGTGGTGTCTTAAGGGTAAAATGAGCTCTGCTTGGGGTTGAGTAACTCATTATATGTGTGTTCTATGCCAAATACTATAAGCGCCAAATATTATTAAATATTACTAGTTAGCCTAGTAGGCTAACCGTTCAAGTGACTTGAAAATCAAAAGCTTGCCAGCCATCCTGTCCCAGCAGCTATTGGTTACACTCCAGACTTTTTAGTGGCCTAGTGTTCATAGTATTTCTACTTTTTGTATTATTGAGAACAATTTGGAACTTTTGCTCACATAAGCCCCTCAAGGTCACTATTACGGTAATAGCTGACGGTAGTTTACTGAATTAAAGATGCCCTTAATTAGAAAGGTGACCTTGACCTCCGAGCTCCAAGCCAGGACTCAGAGTCCTCCCAGGAGAGGCAGTGCCAGTGGCTTGAAATTAGAATAACCTTCAAGGTCCGCTCAAGTTGAGCGGAAGCTGCCAGCTTACAGTGTGCAGCTTACAGTGTGCTAGCATGATAGCAAGGAAAGTATAAATTGTCCACGTAGTTGTTCTTCTCATTTCTTTCTTGTGACCCTTTACTCTGCTTAACAACTACTACTTGTGAGGGTAGACATACTATGTCGTTGTAGTACAGTACTTCGGACCAATGTGTCTCCTTTTCCTTAATTGATGCCGCATCCCTGCAGCAGGGAGCATCTTGATGCCTAGGTTGCTCTTCTTTCTTGATAATATCCAACATGAATTACAAGCTACTTTCCCATTGCATCCATCCCCACATGTGCCATTCTTTGCAGGGAAATGCATCTGTTTCCCCAAGCAGGGCCTCAAGATGTGCCTCCTTTCAAGCAAGAAAAATCTCATTAGATTTCTACAAGCAGGCTAGCAAGCACTCTCCTTGAATGAAAACCTTATGCAAAACTGTAAACCTGTAAGGCACCCACTATTAGAAAGCATAGATTGATCTACTTAGCAGCTCCAAAAGCACCTGTTGCTGATACAGGCAGTTACAGTTTCATACTGTAATGATTACAAAGTTGCTGCAGCGTGCCTGATAACTTCGTCAAACATTTCCATTGTTTCAGTCATAGATAAACTGGACTTGCCTGTAAATTTAATTTGGTCAAAGCATTAAAATATAATCACACGCTGTTTTGCTGCTTGCATCGTTTTTCTTTTTTTCTTTTCTATAATCACACAGGGCCATAACACAGCACAGGAAGGCTTGCGCTTTTTGCCAGCGAGAGAACAAACAATGACCACATAGAACACCAAGCTTCAATGCCAGTCTATGTCAGAACTAAACAGGATCTCAGCCATGCAAGCTTTGCATGAAAATTCAAGGTCTCCAAGGTCAGATGGCTCAAGCAGGTTTTGCAGCGTGTTTCCTGCAATCTTGAGTTCTTAATGCTTGCATTTATCTTGCCAATATCCTTGCAGCAACAGAGCCTGGGCATCAACCATTGGTAGAGAGCTTGTTCGACGCCGCTCAGTTAATAGCTATTGGTGCTTGCTGACAAGAGATGTGAGAGCAAAGAGGGGTTCCTTCCGAAGCTGCCTAGAGCTCACCCACAGGCCTGCGGCTTGTGTCTCCACTGCTCCATAACTCGTAGTCCTTTTGCAACTGCTGCAAGAATCGAGGTACTGACAGGTTCAATACCTGTAGGCACATGTGTGAATTTGATTTTGTACACTGACTCTGTCGTGGCAGTTCAGGGAGCATAATGATATGGAAAATAGATAGATTGTGTGTGTATGCTTTTTTGGATCAAGCCTGCACTGGCTATACACAGAGCATAATGGCTGATGCAGCATGCTTGCAGGTACCAACCCTAGCTGGTCCCAATAAATGTTCAATGGAAGCGAATACTTTGTTGCACGCTCAGAATAAGGAAAGTATTCGCTTTAGCACCAGCAGCGCAAGGTGGCCTTGTCCATTGGTTTGGCTCTTGCCTGGTTCAAGTCCAATGCCTAAAAGTTCCAAGGCTTAATGGAAGCAAAAAATATTCGCTCAAGCTAGGGCAGCGCATATCAATCCCTTCCCACTGCCTGGTGGCTAGGAAGAGGCGTCATCTAAACGTGTGGGTACTGAAAAGGGATGGGAGGAAAGATAAGGGCCTTCTCCACCTTTGCCAGGGGTGTGACTGCCAAAGCAACACAGCGCAGTGAGGCAGCTCTCAAGCTTAAACTCCATCCTGTCAATGTCTTCATGGGACATTTCCATCACATACTTACGTTTTGCAGCACACCACTTCCAACTCTTTCGATCTGTGAGTTGGGGATGAAGGAGCACCAATTTGGAACCTCCAGCTCAACCTGCATGCCATGCACGAAGGAGTGGCAAATATGCCTACTATGCAATCATGAGTACAAGGTAGAAACCACTTGTGGCAGCAAATGTTATTGAAAAGAAGGGGAAACTTTTGATGACCTAAATCCCTAAAGAGAGGGTAATGAATGATGGCCTGTGAGCATACACCTGCGGACCTCCTTCAGCCTTAGAGTCTCTATCTAGCAAATCAGAGCAGGACAGCTGGCTAATCCTGTGCATGTCCTCTTTCCCTGCTTAAAAACTAATAAAATGGCCTGCTTAGCAAACGATCAGAACTTGATAATGAAAGCATGAGGGAAGCCTTTTTTTGCTTACCATCAATGAGCTGTTGCTTGTAATTCGCTTAACACCTGGAGCGCTCCCATCGCAGTAACGGACTTGGTTGGTCATCTGGGAGCAAGAGGCAAAGTATAAGCTTATGTTGCTCACTAAATTTGTGAATGGTGAGTGCGTGTATGAAGTTGAGCTGCAAAAGAGGAGGCAAAGAGGCAAGCCATTGACTCCTGCCAGGCTGGGATGTCACTTAATTATGACATGGACTCAACATATCTTTGTGAGGGTAAGGGTGCGAGTGGGCAGGACAAGGAGAACGCTTCAAGATACTAGAGGTTGCTGATCAGCAAGGAATAGGTGGCATCTTCTTGGCCCCAGAAAAGCAGATGTGAAAATAAAACATTCATGTCAGAAGGGCCGAGCATGCAGTGAATCTTTTTGTCTGTGCTGGAAAAATGCACATGTGCACTGCAAGGACAGATCTTGGACAATTAGTGAACATATTAGTTGGTGCTGATTGGTATTGGCTTATGGCATGCATTCCCTTGTACAATTCCAACTCTGCGCTCCGTGAGCATGTTATGCTCTGGAAGGGTGTGTAATTGGGATGATAGTAACTTGCAGACACCAATTTACAGGGTTGGGTCATGCAAATTGTATCACATCTTGGGCAATGCTACAAATGGCTAAAATTGGCACATTGAAAAATCCCAATGCGTCTGATGCATTTCCCATGATCCTGCTCAGCCTTGATCTCTGCTCCCCTGCACTCCGCAAGCGTCCACTGCTTGTTTGCAGGTGCCAAGTGCTTGCAGTTGCTGCTGTACTTCTGTCAAGCTGGCCATGCGCTACTGCTGCTGCCTTGCTCTGTGCAACGATGGTCCTCACCTCATCCAGGACAGGCTGCAGGATTGTTTCATCTGCTTTGCACTTTGATACCCCACAAGCTGGATTAAGGTGCAGGAAGTGCTCCCTGATGCTGGAAGCACCAGCTATAAAGACATGCTTGCAGTACTTGCACTCCACCTTTGCTTGTGCAACTTGTCTTTCAGCTCAATGATCTTGACATCATACCACTCTTTCCTCTTTTCTCTTGGCATTGAAGCAATACTTTTTTTGGCTTTGTTTCTTACACATGTAAGAATGCATTGGGGTAGTAAAAGGTAGCCGGGGGGCAGCTGTGGGCCCACAGGCGCCCCCCCATCCCCCAACCCCCTTAGAAAAAACCCTAAAAGCTAACAAATTGACGTCAAATGCGAGCATTGTTCGTATCAAACACACATTGGTCTGGGTAAATGGACGCATGACCTAACCCTGCCAATTCACGAGCAGTAGTGATTGTAGGTTGCAGGGGTGCTGATCACTACGTCAAGGTGCTAGATCATCTAATGCCTGAGGGGTGCGTTGAGCACGTTAGCGCAAGGGTCCTAAAATCATGCTGGCTCTGCTCGCAACCCATGCCATGTGAACCCACCTGAGCTTCAAACCTGTTGTTTAAATCTTGGACAAATGATGACCCCCTGAGCTGCAGAGCAGAGATGAAATGACAAGGAAAGCCATTTAGACCAGGAGACATGCATGGGACCATAGGGAGCTGGTTTGGCACAGTTCAGCAGCAGCGCTTGATGGTGGTGAAATCATCCTGTTGAGGCTCAAGGGGCAGCCTCTGATCCCATACTATGTAACAGCCACATTCACATCATCTACATTAGCTGAAGGAGTGGATTTCTGTCGGGTGCTTGAGCAGAGCGAGAGAGCAGTCAAGATCAGTGCTTAAAGCAAAAGATACACACCAGTACATAAGGGGTACAGCCGTTCAAAGTTGAGTGCTTGACTTGAAACCACTTCATGCAATGTTGTTTAAGGCAACGAGGTACAAAGAATGCTACAAAGAATGCTACCAGCTGCGCTGAGTTGTGTCGCAGTCGTTGAAAATGCCGCGATATGCCTTACCTCGCAGGAGAGCAGCTTGATGGTGCAGCCCACAGGCTCCACATCCACCGACAGTGTCACGACCGGCTCCGCATACCAGCTCAACATCTTCAGCTGCACGGCCACAATGCGTGCACAAAGGACAGCTGCTCCAGTGGCATCTTCAGTATCCAAGCCGCAAAGCATGCATATGCCAGTGGCATGGACGGTTGCGTGCTTGTGTGAGCAGCGCCGTGCTTGCTTACTTGCATGTGTGCAGCGCCTTGCTTGATTGCTTGATTGCATGTGTGCAGCGCCTCGCTTGCTTGCTCGATTGCATGTATGCAGCACCTTGCTTGCTTGCTTGATTGCATGTGTGCAGCGCCTTGCTTGCTTGCATGCTTGCATGTGTGCAGCGCCTTGCTTGCTGGGTTGTGTGCAGTGCTTTGCTTTACTGTGGGCACATGCAGCCCAGCAAGGTTGTGAAGGGCCAAGTACCCTGCATACAAATACTATGTAAAGGACCAGAAACTTCTTGCAGGGCAGGCCAACTTCACAGGACGCCTGGCACTGAGGCCAATGCATGCGATTGCAGCTTGACTCCTGGTGAGCCACATCAGTCAAGGTGCGGCGCGCAAGACTTCCCAAGGCAGTGGCAGGGCTGCCCCTCCATGCCTACATCTTTCTCACCTGGCCCACGTAACACTTGAAGGTCGTGTCTGAGATCCTCTCTACCTTCCTCCCATCTGCCACACAAAATGCAACACAGGGGAAGCTTAAGCATGGTAAGGGAAATCAGCATAAGATAATACAAATGAGTGGACTCATTGTTGTTTAGTTACCCCAGTTGCCTCCGGTGGTTGCATGCACGCTAAAGATGCGCACATAAATTGTAAAGGCTCGTGAGTGTTGCACCTACCAAGCACTGAGTACTGGCTGGCGGGGAGCTGCATGTAAGAAGCTAAGGGCTTTTCCTTCTCCTGAACATCCCTTGACTCCAGCTTTGACGCAACCAGCCTCGCAGTCCTTTTCTTGTTCCGCAGATCCGTGCTCACAGAGGTTTCCCCCAACTGCAGGGCAAGTGCAAGCTCATCCAGATGTTGCACGCAAGGCAGGTCAACACATACAAAAAAACAAGGCACGATAACCACTAACCTGGACTATGTGATGGCAATGGCTGAACAACCTCAGCTACCTCAACTCTAGCAGAGAACTTACCTGACTGCTTCTGCAAACTCGTGCACTCAAGCCCCTGTACAAAAGCTCCTTACTACAGAGAGCTCCCCTTGAACCTAGCATACAAGCTCGGGGTTGACAATCGATTGTGGCTAGCATTGCCCCAAGACGATGAAAGTTACAGAAATCAAACTTTATTGAATTTAAAACAAAATCAATTTAACTCAATTTGAAGATTTGGTCACTTGTCGCGGCAAGTATAATTTGCTTATTCAGGGTTGCAGACGACATTGTATGTTCACGGTGCTAACTTAACCGTGCTATTTAATTGCCGAAATGTTGACTTGTTTGTAAGCAGCGTACGCATTGAGTGCAGGCAAAATGTTTCACTTTTGATCTGCTGTGCGGAGGCCGCACAACAACGACAAAACAGCCATTTGTAATGTACAAGTAGCCTGTCTTCTTGACTTTCCTCCTTGCACAGACCTTTGCCAATCGCAGAACAGTTATCTCAATTGTTCAGTTCCATCACATTTAGGTTGCGCAAAGCAAGCAGAGAGCTTGTACTATCTGTACAAATGCGACTTGCCAAGATTTCTTATAGATGCTCGCCCATGTCGCCCTTCTGCAGGAGCGGTTTTGGACCTGCCAGGCCTCACCTTCGCCACTTTAAGGCCCAAGGGCCAAGTTGTTGGCAGTCTCGGCACCAGGCACATTTGCAAATGCCACAGCCATGAGAGCTGGCCCGAGAAGATGAGTCTTCTCTCACTCTCCTGGTTTATCGATGCATTTGTTGTTTGTGGTCGTACTGTCAGGCAAAAAAATTCATATTCATGGCAGGCGTTGCGCGACGTACATCAGGGATATATTTGCAAAAGAAAAGCACACATGTCTCTTAGCCATTCAAAAGCCTGAAAGTCCAAAACAAAAAAGTCTGTCAACATCGAGCAACGTGAAACACTCGGGCAGCAGGATACATCTATGGTCTACCTATCCTATACCCAGCCTAGCTCAGGCACACACAAACATAAGATCCCCCAAATCTGTCCTCCTGGTCCATACATGCTGCAGATGCTACCAGGAAGGCACAAGCGTATTAATATACACGCAGGTATTTCAGAGATCAATGATTCTACAGGTAGTAAACATGAAAAGGAAAGCAAGTTCTTCGTGCGAAATTATGTAAGAATGGCAGTGAGCTTCATGCATGGCTGCACAGGCACCTCACCTGCTTTACCAAGTCTTCAGATCAAGGAAATAATGCACAACATGAATCAGTGCGCTACATGGATAGCCTAAGCGGAAGGCTCTGTACCCCTCATCTTTCCTACTTCCTCCTTGCTCTCCAAAATCACAGTAGCGCACATGCACTGAGCATGCAGCAGAGGGATGCCATCCATCACCGTTTCTGCCGTTTGGCAAGCGGGGTTGTGCACAGGCGAAGGTCCGAGTGGGTCAAGCCGCCCAAGAAGTCCAGCTGCTGCTGCTGCTGGTCTGCTTGGGACAGCTGAAAAGGGTGCTTAGATGAGGAGGGTTGGGAAAGCAGAAAGTCGGCTGGTGAATCCGGGCAGGAGAGGGGGTCATGAGCCTTGCCTGCAGGCGTGCAAGTAGGTCGCAGCATTCAACGCAGATTAAATGCACACCCATTCAAGCCTGGGCCTTGTGAGAGAGTGAGAAAACAAAAGAAGGATTTTGAAGCCAATGACATCTTTCCAGGATCCTTTTCTGCTCACGGCTGGGTGATGCTGACATCTTTGTCACTGTGCACAACGCATCCGTGCAGCTTGCTTGCAGGGAGGTAGGTGCCCACGAGTAACGATCACACAGCTTTACCCTTGAAGGCGAGCAGAGAGCTGGAAGTGTTCTCTCTCCCATTCATGCACTGTGCGCGCAGGAGGGCACACCCTAAGATTCCAAGCCGCAACAAGCCGCAACAAAGCCTTGCGCACCTGAACGCGGCAGCAGCCCAGCGGTGGGGGACTCCACAGCCGAGCTCTCGAGCTGCTGCTGTAGCAGCTGCTGGCGCAGGCTGAAGGAGGACGGGCCAAAGCCAGCGCGGAAGCTGCAGCGTGGCGACAGCTCCCCAATGCCGCCACCGACTGACAGCCCGTGGTGGTGGGTGGCTTGTGTGGGCGGCGCGTGCGCGCCGGAGCTGCTGGCGTGGTGGAAGAGCAGCGCTCGGGAGGGCTTGGACGCAAGGCTGACGGCGGATGTGGCGTGTGGGTGCTGCTGGCGGCTCAGCGGGCTGCGGCTGCCCAGCGTGGGCGCAAGGCCCCCCAATGTGCTGCCGCCGCCCAGCGCAGGCGGGCAGCGCAGCGTAGGCGCGGTGCCGGCGCTGCTGCCGCCGCTAAGCGGCTGCCAGTAGCGCTGCGTGGTGGGCGACTGGGGCTGCGTGTGGTATGGCAGGTTGGGGGAGCCCAAGTGCGCTTCCTGGCAGGAGGGTGGCGCCTTGCTAGTGGGTGGGGCTGTGTTGAGGGGGTGGAAGTGGGAGTGCGCGTGAGGGCGATGCGGGTGGAAGGGTGCATGCGCACTGCCTGGTAGGCTGCGCGCGGACCCGCTCTCTTGCATGAGCGTGTGCAGGCCCAGGGCGGTAGGGGACAGCAGCTGCGCCGCGGCGTGGTCCGCAAGCTGGCCTGCGGTGGGTGTGGAGGCGAGGGTCACGCCAAACAGCGCGTCCATCTTGGCGGAGGGGGGCGAGAACAACAGGTGGTCCTGGCCCAGCTCGTGCATGACCTGCGGGTGGCGGAGGCAGGGGGGAGCAAGCAGGCATGTTGTGGAGTGCGCCCAGGGTTGGGCATCATACAGCCTGTGCAGCCATCAGGCACAGAAGCCTGTTGTCTGTAGAAGCTGAGGTGGATGCAGCCGGTAAGCACACACTTGGAGTCAGCGGTGGGAGAGTCAGTGCATTCATTACAAGCTGCGTGCCAAGGAAGCTTGGTGGAGAGAGCTCTGGACCAGCTGCGCATATGCCATGATCTGCAACTTTTTCCTTTTTTTTCGCGCGGACGCATCGTGCGCGGGAGAGCTCTTCTGGGACACATTGCAATTGATTGCCAAGGGGCTGACGTGCATGTGTGGTTGCAAGTTTTCCTCGTCATTATGTGGCCTGCTCATATTGCATGCCGCACCTTCATGATTAAAGAGGAGCACAGCGATCCGAGTCCAGCAGCCGCACAGCACACGAGAAAAAATGTTGATCAAGGACATGGCCAGCCTAACCCACCTGTGCGCCCGGGGTAACGCAGCAGCTGGGGGGCTCATTTTCTTGCTGAGGAGTTGTAAAGTGTTGGCTGTGGTGGGAGGCGTCGGAGGCCGGGGAATAGATGATGTTCAGGGCAATGCCGCGCTTCATCTCATGTTGCTCTTCTAGCCAGAGCTGGTGGGCCCTGTATTGGTATGATGGGTTTGACAAGCAGCACAAGTGATTCAAAGCATGTCCCTTTTGAGCGAGGCTGGCTGGGCTTGACCCACCGCTTTATGCAAACCAAGGTGCTTGTGCTCTGAGGTGCAAAGGCGCACAATGGCACGAACTTACACAATCTAAGGCACATCAGGCAGCTTGAGTGGCAAATTCATTGTGACAGCACAGCACCAAAGGTACCGAGGAGAGAAGCAGGTGCCGCAAGACAAGGTGGCTGCACGATGACAATGCTGCCCACTGCCCATCTTGGACGAAGAGCACTCAGGTCAGGGTGGTGGGGTACAACATTTATGCCGCCTTTAACTTGCTGCATCACAAGAGCTATCATCCTTCAAGGCCGCTCCGGGAGCAGCCGAGGAGCACAACATGCAAGAGAAGGGTGCGCGTGCCCTGAGGCCAGATCTAGGCCCTCCCCCATTTCCTAAGGGCAGGGCTCTGTTGAAGACTCTCACCTGTCTTGCAGCTTGTATACATTCTCCAAGAAGTCGTTAAGGATGGCAAGCGTGCTGCGCGGCTTGTCCGTGATCGGAGGCGGCGTCTGCAGGTGCTGGCTGCGGAGAGCAGAGTCAGGCTGGCTGCTGGGGGTGGTGAAGAGGTGAGATGGCGGTGTGGGCAGCAGGGCGCCTTGAAGGCACAGCGGCCTGGGGGGAGCCAAGGAGGCATTGAAGTCTGTCACGGGGGGCAATGCAGGGGGCTGTTGTTGAGGCGTAACGAGGCCCGGCTCCGGGGGCTCGACACCTGGGGCGCCGCTATCGTTGTTGTTGCTGCTGCTGCTATTATTGTTGTTGATGCTGCTGCTGGCACGGCGTCGCTGGCCGCTGACGCCGGAGGATGGCGTGCTTTTGCGCACCATCTGTCTGTTGCTGATGATGGAGGGGGAATTCGGTTGGGGTGGGTTGTTGCGCTCGACACGCTCTTTCAAGCCGCACTCAGCCGGCACCCGCCTTGCCAATGCACGCAAGGACTTGCACACAGGCTGCTGTCAGGTCCTGGCTTGCTTCATCGTGAGGCAAGAGCAGAGGGGGGGGCAGGAGCGGGCCAGAGAGGGAGGGGGCAGGAGAATGGCAGATTTGGGGAAATGTAGGGACGTGGGGCTCTCCGGGCGCGCTTGCCTGGCGACACCTGTAGTTTAGTGTGCAAATGAACGCATGGATGAGGCAGGAGGTCACACGGGCGCGGTTTGGGGGCAGGAAGGGCAGGGGAAGTTTAAATTTGAGGCAACCTGCTGTCCCTGTTTTATCCCATGCCCGGGCTTCCCCCGACCCCAGACCGCACATACACAACCCACACGTCACCCATCACACAACCAGCGTGATTGGGAGCGCAGCACGCAAGGGGTCTGCGTACCTGTGGGGGTGTTGCTTCTCTCTGCCTTTCCCTGAGGATGAGCTCGATCGAGTGTGGGCCAGTGCGTCTGCCCCTTTTTAATGCTTCTGCTCAATAAAGTAGAGCAGAAGGGCGTGGGAGGAAAGAGGCAGGGGCGCAGTTTTTTAAACTGAGTGGCCTGTCCGATTTAAATGCGGACAGGTCCAAATGGGCCCTTCACAATCAGAGACACGATGATTTCACATTTTAATGTGTAGATCACAAAACGCACTAAGGAGCACAAGAGGAGGGCACTGGTGCAACGCGCAGCACGCACAGCACATGTTGGGATTTAGATGCCCGGAGCATGACTGTTGCAAGCTCTCCTTTCTAAAATTATAATTTTCATTTATTTTGCTAATCCTACTGCCCTGTGGAACGATTAGCTGCTCGTGAGGTGTGCCCTCTCTGACAGATGATGCTGCATACACAAGGCAGCATGCATTATGCAGCCTCATTATCATCAGCTTTACGCAGCACGCAAGTGACAGCAAGCAGCGCGGTCAGGGATGTTGTTGGTGGCTCTGTGCGTTCAAGGCTGCTCCCAATTGCGCATGCCAGAAAGAAGGGCAAGGAACAGAAGAACCAGGGTCTATACTTTGACTATGAGCCAGTGGATGCAAAGGCAGCTGAGGAGGTGCCCATAGAGAAAGGTAGGCTGGTGACGCACAAACGCTGCCACCAGGCTGCCGGCCGAGGCAAGGGCTTCTAATGGCGAGCGCATACTTGCACACAAACACACAAGCTCACACACACATCACACTCATACACATGCTCAGGCACACACACACACACACACAAGCGCACGCACTTACGCACATGTACAGACGTGAACATACCCATGTGTACGCAAGTGCACACATGTAGATCCAAACACGCATCGCTCTAACAAAGCATACAATACACACTAGCATATTTCTGCGTGTGCATACATTTGCATATCGTGCACCCATGCAGGTGTTTGCATGAGTGCACACGCATTAATGTCTCCATCTCACTCACATGTTGGTCAGCCTCCAGACCCACACACTCGTTTCGTACAAGCGCCACTGTTTTCCCCCTGGCCTCAGAGCGTCTACAGGAGGAGTTTGCGTGGGTACAAAACGCGCGCCGGAGCGCACAGCGCTACATGGGTCCCGATGAGACACGCAAGAAGCGCAGGGGTGCAGGAGGCAGGAGGCCACCCAAGAGTGACGACATAGGAGGCCAGGGTGGGTGCAGGAGAGCAGGGCTTGCTATCCCCTTGGCTGGTATGCTCAAGTGCAAGCTAAGGTGTGTACACTTTGTGCACATGATGATGAGCATGCACCCATGTCCACGCATGCACGCACGCGCGGGCACACACACACACACACACACACACACACACACACACACACACACACACACACACACACACACACACACACA
>LKMJ01004734.1_pt1 | contig 12824 bp, 20 predicted proteins | sample 643391 | NCBI WGS metagenome assembly LKMJ01 (sample SAMN04112250, study PRJNA286221) | soda lake metagenome | biome: soda lake; feature: Kulunda Steppe; material: water; isolation source: sample PL-Br10 brine of Picturesque Lake | place: Russia: Kulunda steppe | collected 2010-07
CACACACACACACACACACACACACATGTTCTCTTTTGAAACCCTCTGCAGTCACAAGCCATGCAGAGTCTCACCCTGTGCAGAAGCACCATCTAAGTTGTCTAGAGCAGGATCTCTATCAGCATCCGCCATTCCTTGTTACTCTCCAATGACTTGCATGCATGCACTATGTGAAATAAATTCGTTAGACTGAATCATAATGGTTACAAATTAAGAAAGAAAATTAAGAAGGACATGCGTGCACCTAGAATCAAAATTCTTAAATTTTTATTTGCATGTCACTGTTTTGTCCAATAAGCATGCCGCGTAAAATGCCTACTGTGACCGCTGGACATGACAGGTGGGCCATCAAAAGGCTAGCATTGCTCCATGAGACTCCATGTGCAGCTTCTTGTGCTTAATATGCTTATACATCCTGGCTTGGTCGGTCAAGGATTGTGAAGGCTCTGCACCAGCATGCATGCCCTTGCACGCTGGGTGCGCGGCACACATCATGCAAGATGTCAGGTCCAACACGCTGCGTTCGCAGGCCAGACACAAGGATCTCGCCTAGCATACTCTCCAGTGACTTTGCACGGCTAGATGATGAGGTTTGCAGTCCGGATGACTCGCACGCAATTGAACAGCGCAGCTTGCTAGAGAGTTGAGATTCATGTGCTTCTGTTGTAAGCCTTCTAACAGCAACTCCATGTCAGAATGTTATTCCACTTAGCAGATGGCACATGTGTGCTTGCAGTGCAAAATGCTGGTTGCCAATGGTGCTGAGTGGCTGCATGTGGATGTCATGGTAAGTAGCATGCACAGTTTCCAAACAAGCAATCCCATCACAAAAAATCCTCCCCAAGAACGAACAGTCTCGTACATGGCTCTGCAGGATGGTAGCTTTGTTCCGAACCTGACTATTGGAGCCCCTGTTGTAAAGAGCCTGCGGAAGTGCACAGATGCGTTCCTGGACTGCCACCTGATGGTATCCAATCCCAGGAAGTGGGTACAGGTGAGCATGTAGCGTCCTGCACACACATGGCCTTGCCACAAAGATTTGCATGCCCCACAAAAAAAAAATTTCCCCACCGTTCTTCAGCAGGCAGGCAGGTGTGCAGGAGACCTGCTGCGCCTGCTGAGATCAGCTTCACAAATACGCATGTATGCTCCCCTGCCCAAACCTAACACTCCTTCCATTTTGCCAGGATTTTGCAGCAGCGGGTGCAGACATGTACACCTTCCATTTGGAGGCCGCCCGGCCAGACACAGGCAAGCTTTCAAGCACAGTCCCTGATGCCATTGTTTTGGAGGTGGGTTGCTTATTACAAGGATGGCTGTAAGACAAGGTCAAACAAGGATAGCAACTGTTTTTTTGGTTTTTGAAGGGGTTAGGGTTCAGCCTAACTTGAACCTGAACCCTAAGGGACAGCAAATGGATTCCTTCTGCTTGGCTGTGGTTAGCCACACTGGCCCTGGCTACTCAGATTCCAAGTCCATCAAAATTGTGCAAGGTGCCCACATGCTTCGAGGTTTAAGGTTGCAAGGGGTGCTGGCCAGCATCTTCCGCTGCTCTGCACTTGCGGTCCAGACCTACGCTGCAAGAAATGGGCAGGCTGCCAAAACCATGATGCTTACCCTTTTATGCGTTTTTCCCAGCTGTGTGGGCAAATGCCCTTCACTCCCTGTGGCAGGTGTGTAGAGCAGTGAAGGCAGCTGGAATGCACTGCGGCATCGCTCTGAAGCCTGCTACAAGTCCTGAGCTTGTATTCCCCTATGTAGATGCCGGCCTGGTGAGGCAGATCTATGTAACACGTGGGCATGGGGCTGGCCTAGACACCTGTGGCCTGGGGATGCAGCAGGGCAGGTCTGAATTGACTCCACTGCACATGAATCATGTGACATGATACTGTGTCGCGGCATCCTGTGGTCTGACGATGCAGCTGCTCAATGAAATGGGTTTGATGTTGTATGCAGATCAATCAGCTGACTTTCATGTTTTATTCCAATAGGTCATCCTATGGTCTTGGCAATGCAGCTGATCATGCTGGAAACTCTCCTCCTGTCTGAGCCTTGTCGATTGAGTTGGGTCCTTGTCTGCTGCTGATGCACAGCAACGTCGCATGCTATCCCTTTGCAGGTAGACATGATATTGGTATTGACTGTGGAGCCCGGCTTTGGTGGCCAGAAGTTTATGGCTGACAAGGTGCAAAAAGTGCGCACCCTGCGCGACAAGTACACGAACTTGAGCATAGAGGTGTGTAGATCTGAACATCGTGCTTGGGCTCTGTGGGAAGTTTGTTAGGGCATTTTCGGAGTGATAGACTTCCGCCGAGGATCCGGCGCATCATACAGGATCAACATACGTTGAAGGCACTCGAGCTGCTCAGATTTTGGCACTGCAGTACTCCTGCACCCTATGTTCTTGCGATCTGCCTTGCTTAGTTTTGCCAACAGCATATATGACACAATTGCCCAGGAGAGCACTCTCACGAATGTCAGGCATTGGCTGCCCTCACTTGCATGCATGGGCTTCTGGCTCTGCACTGCCCATACATTTGCAGCCCTGTTCATGACTCTGCGTGTGTATTGATCCCATTAATTGTGACCTTTGCGAGGCTGATGATAATGTCCAGGATGAACAACATGTCCTATTTCATTGCACACATCTTCAGGTGGTCTCTCTCCGCAGGAAGTATGCTCCCTTGTTCTCACAGGCAGGGTCTCATGATGTGTCCGCTTTTTTAAACCAGAACAACCATAAACTTCCTTTTTTCCTTCATGCATTAATCGTTTTTTATGAGCAGGCTAGCAGTCGCAGTTCTTGACTGAAGGCCTTATCCTTGTAAACTTTGTAAACCTTGTATTGATCCCAGGTGGACGGCGGCTTGGCTCCCAGCACCATTGATCAGGCGGCCAGCGCTGGGGCCAATGTGATCGTGGCCGGCACAGCCATTGCAGGCGCACCCGACCAAGCAGAGGCGATTAGGATCCTTCGAGGCAGCGTCGACAAATGGGCTTCTACAAATAAGAATGCTGCAGTGATCAAATGAGTCGCACTTCCTGACAGAAGGCCTTATCCTTGAAGGTTGTTTTCACACTGACGTACAGTCTCAGTTGTAAGGTGCAAAAATCCCTTATAGTAGGAACCTACCGGGAAAGCCTTCTGTTCTTGGAAGAACAAAGTTAGTTTACATAGCTGTATCCGCCAAACTATGGCAGCTGAGCTGGAACCTAGAAGGCCAGCAGCCTGGACCTAATCTAAAGTGGCGCAAACTCAAGAAGAAAGGCTCCTGATAGTTGAGCAGGCGGCGGGGCACCTGAGATGGAAAGTCGATTGTCCACCCTCGCAACCTGTGGGCTCGGGGTTCAAACTTCACTGGAGGCCAACCGGCTAAGCTGCCCTCATTGGCGGATACAGCCTTGAAACCTTACCTTACCAAGAAGAAAGGTAGTCTCAGGAAACTAAGAGGTTTAGGGTTAGGGAAGAACAAGGATAAGGTCTGGTAGTTTTCTTCAACTTTGGCCATCTGGAAAGGGGTCTGCAAAAAGAAGCAAGGCCTCGTTAATCCAATTTTGCTTCATCACCAATATCTGTACGAACTAAAACCTTCACTAATAGCTTAAGAAATCTTCTTGCAATCCCAAACATTACAAACTGCAAGCCACAAGTGCACCAAGACATTAGCATGGCATAAAGAAAAAGGCAGCTTGAAACAATAAATAAAATGAGTTTCGGCTGAGGAAGCGTGGATCCGGGATGGATTGAAGTACACAGCAACGTTTCAGTTGCTTCCTAAGTACAAGTCCTAAACGCTACAGCAATGAGAGCATCTTACAGTACATGTCACACACACATCAGCTAGCCCACCTCAAATGCAACCTTTCTACCTCGACAGAAGACCCTGAACACACTGCATTCACTGCTGCGCATACTGGGGTCCTTGCACGCTCTGGTGGCTGGTAAGGTGTGTAGATGAGTCTTCTGATTCACTAGGCGAGAGCGGCGCCGGCGCAACATGCACCTCCTGCTGCAGGAGCTGCCGCTGCTGCAGCTGGTGGTGTTGCAGAGCCTCCCCGTCCGCAGTTATCCCCTGCATGCTTGTGCTGGGCGCCTCTGCAGCGAAGGTGCTACTGCTGCTACTTGCTTGTGCATGCTCGTCAAGCTGCTGCCCCTGCTGCCAAGCCTCCTGCTGTCCACTGCTGCTGGCCTCCCCAGACAGAGGCGCTAACTCCAGCTGAGGGGTGTGCGCAGGCACAGGCGCAGCTGCAGCAGTTGCTGCCATGGAAGCTGCCACCACACTGCTGCTGTCGTTGCCTACAGCTGCTTGCAGCGCTGCCGGCTGCTGCTGCTGCTGCACGGCCTGGTACTTGGGCACCTTCTTGCTGACTTTCTTCTTGATGCGCCGTGGCAGACGGGGCAGCCAAGAGGGACGAGGGATCTGAAGGGCCACAAATGTTTGCGGACAAGCAATCTCACTTATGTCCCAGGCTCAGATAAGCTGGAGCGGGCACAGCCATACAGGGCCAGAGGAGCAACTGATAACAAGGAAATGTGCACGATGCCCTCAATTTAGTGATGCAGAGGCCCTAGCCAACTCGCGCAGATGGGGCATGCAGTGTGACTTGCTCAGTGCATGATAGACGAAGACATTGCCTGCAACAAAAACAGGGATGGGCTTAAATCACATGCAGCAATTCTTCCCGTGAGCTCCATAAACAGCGCTCACACACCTGCACCGGAGCCAAGCTGGATGGGGCAGGGAGACCTTGCCACATGGGACGCGTCTGCTCTCCTATGTGCTGGCTGGCAAAGCGTGCTCCCCCACTGAGTAGAAGGTAGGTCCACAAGTAGTTGGTGTGCACAAAGAGGAGGCGGTCCAGGCCGCCAACCAGTTGATATCTGCAAAAACATGATGCAGGGATGCATGAGTTGGCACTCGTGCCCTACATAGAGACTGATGCAGTACATATGCGACCCATCAGCCCTGTCAGCCCTCTCAGCGTGTGAGATTTTCCCTGTAATCTGTGTAAGCGCACATCCATATCTCTTGGCACTCTGAGCTCATACTTCACTCTCATCTTACATTGAAGCTCATGTACTCTCTGAAGATGAGGTACAGAAACTCATGTCATTCGAATGACCAAAGAAGAGCAACCCGCAGACAGACTTGGGACACTCTTGGTCGCAAGGCTGCAATGAGATTTTTATGTAAGCCTTGCGATCAAGAGTGCCTAAGAGTCCTCCGTGTGTGACATGCCTGACTGCACCGAGGACCAACAAACATCAAGAAATCTAACTTATTCACTGATGCATTTGATACAAGCTGTATTGAACCCAGCGATATGCCTCCATGCTGTCTTCGAGAATTCTGACCGTCTATGGTACAGCAGACGGTACAGCACAATTAAAATTGAAGAAACACAGCCAGGAGAAAGGTGTCCAGTTTGGTGGCACCGTCTGCCAGCTTCGCCCCGCCAGCGTGCTTGCGCGGGCTTGCAGCTTCAATTCCGGGGGCACCCGCCCACGAACTGCTTCAAATATATATTATACAAAACAGAACATGCTGATGCTAAATAATGGAAAACGAGCACGGCATGCCTTGGCGGGGCCTAGCCTGCCCCCCAAACTTGCCTGACAGGCCCTCCCCCAAGCCTGAGGGCTCCCCCCACATCAGGCCTCGGCATAGGCCTGCCCAGAAGAAAGAACAAGGTCAGCAAGAATAGGCACAGCATGCGGCAGCAGCAGCAGCAGCAGCAGGGGGGTGGTCCATGGAGCAGCTGCAGCAATTGGGATGGGCAGTGACCCAGGAGGGATGGAGAGGGTTGCTTGCGAGGGGGAGTAATGGGGTTTTCCTTTAAATTAAGGTCTTTAAAAGACCCTTTATTGTGTCTTGGCTATGTTTCAAAGCAGCTTTTCAATATTTTCCCTAACCAGCATTTCTGACCGAACCGTACACCAAACTGTGTTGCACCATCTAGACGGTCCAAATTTTGAGAAATACGGTAAAAATGAAGGACGGTGCCGTCCCGTCCTAATCGTACAGTGGACCTTCTACTGACCTGGCACAACCCTGATTGAACCAGAACACTTCCTTTGACCTGATCCAATACCTTCCCATCATTGCGCTACACTATATCGATGAAAAACGTGGGAATCAACGTTACACTGCAGGGACAGCATCGGCTCCATACACTTGGGAGTACTGACACCAACACAGGGTTGTACAAGCTAAAAGAAGACGTAGTGGGTTTGTCTACCGGCGGGCAAGAAAGGTTTAGGGTAGTGGAAGACGGTAAAGTGGGAATCAACCTTAAAGGAGACCCAATGAGTTGATGTGGCAGGAAGTGTGCAGGTCTTTGTGCAATTCAAAGACTGCTCCCACCAAACCCAAATTTGCGATGAGTATATGCATCATCATACATTGATTCGGCTTCTTTCACCGCCTTTTCTGCAAGTTCGACTCCATCCCTCGCCCTGCTTATAGCCTCTTTTTATCCTTGATTAACGACTGAGACCGAAAGGAAGGGATACACTTTCACCGGTTTGATTTAATGCACTCATGCCTTGGAAAAACGCTCACCTGACATTGGCATTTGTGGCAAAGTAGGCACCAAGACCGCCTGAGGCGTGGCCAAGGGTGGGCACAGCAATGCTGGGCTGCCACTCGGGGTCAGCTCGCTGCCGCAGGTTGACAGCTGCACACCAAGGTCACACCCACAACACCCGTAATGAGCGGATTGCACAGAAATCATGAAGGCACACTCTCGCACGTGAGGTGGTGAGCCTCTCAGAAAGAATGCAGACCAAATGGGAAACAAGGATGAGTACTGCGTTGAATGCAAGGGTCTGGTGGCGGAGATCTTGCTGCTGCTCCGCCGCGTCAACTCCATCTGCTCAATCTGCTAGGAAGGAAACCTTCTTTCTCAGGTTGACGGCTCCAAGGAGGCTTGGAGGAGAGGGCACGGTGTTCACCCTTCATACCATCAAAATTGAGTTGTAGGGATCAATGACCAAGCACGGGCTTGGTCGTTGCCTGAACGCCCTGGCTCGACGTGGAGGGTGAGTCATGTGTTCTCTCTTCCCACCCCTCCCATCCATTTGCAGAGCCAAAAGCCCCCAAAAATGCACTGAGTAAGAACGATGCTCATGGCAGAAAGCGAGGAGGAGAACAGATAACCATGAGCACGAGCAGGCTTGCACAAAGAGAAAACAGGAGCAAAGAGGGGTATGGGCACCTACCGGCAGCAGACATGATGGAGGTGGCACCGCCAGCAACTGCACCGACAGCACTGAGCTCAGCGAACTTGGCGAGGAAGCCGCCAATGCGGGATTGGATGCTGTATTGACGCAGAGGGGTGGACGCGTCAAAAACGCAGTTGGGCAGGCCATCCAGGGTCTGCACACACGGGAAGGTGAGAGGTTGTCTCATGTCAGGAGGATCCCCATTTGAGCAGCTGCACTGCCTCATAGCAATCCCTTGCTAAGGTAGCCACCTTCCCATGATGGGCCTAACCCTCACCTGCTGCCATGGGAACTTCTGGACAGAGCCGTATGAGCGTGTTGGGGCCACCATCCACACGGTCGCAGCTGTAGCAGCTGCCATGCCCAGCGAGTTGATCAGGGCCAAGTCCAGCTCGTCCTTAAACTTCTCCCCGCGAGCACGGTACTCGAACCACAGACTTGCGCATGCTGCAATGGATGACTCCAGCACGGCCTTCTGCACAAACCCTGGGTCTGCCATCAGCCTGCCCACAAAGTCGCGGGCCACCTGCAGAGCGCAGCAGGAGCCTGATGAGGGAGGCTGATCGAGAGTGCCAAAGTACAGGGGTCAAGGCAGCAGCAGTAGCTTGCTTGAAAGATTGCAAATGGCTTGTGGCACAGCAGGCAGCAGGCAGCGCACGCTTTAAGGGAAGAAAGTTTGGCAGATACAGCTATGTAACCTAACCTTAAGGGAAGAAAGAGCGGCTGCACAATAGGCACTCAATCCCGCACAGGCCGCGCAGCCCAGCAATAGAAAATGAATAAGTCTTATCGATCCTTGGCTGCAAAAAAGTGCACAAAACACATGCACATAACACGTGCTGAGAGGTCCTGTCAGACTGGAAGGGAATAGCATGTGTCCCAACCCATCCAACTCATGCATGGGCCAGCCACTCACGCTGGGTGGTAGATTCCTGGTGACCGTCCTGGTCACGTTGGGGCGCACGTCCATGGCAAAGAACCGCACGAGCTGGGCGGAGCTGAACAGGCCCATGGTCACCGCCTGGCGCAGGATGGCGGGCAAGTCGGCCACCGTGCGCATCCATTCCGCCAGCACGGCTCCGATGGAAAAGGTGTCATACTGCTCGGGAATGGCCGCGCGTAGGAGGCCCCAACGCCCGCTGCCACCCTGACCATCCCCTCCCTCCCCGTCGTCGTCGCCCTCGTTGAAGTAGTCGTCATCATCCCCGCCATCATCTCCTCCACCACCACCTGTATTGTTGCGGGCAGAAAGGGGGCGAAAAGAGACACGTTACTTGAGAGGGCTATGGGGGGAGAGAGGGTCGTGCACAGCAAGCATCACACTTCGTCAGGGTTACACAGGCACCAGACCCTGTGGACCCCTAGTGGACCCCAAGGCGCTTCAGCACAATTTGAAGAACGCGAGCAGCTAGCTAGCCACGGGCTTAAAGGCCCCCAAGCGAGTAGCACGCAGTCGCACGAATCCTCCTCTCCTTCTTCTGTGTTTCACACAGCGTTCGCCGTTGGCGCACCGTTGTGGATGTTCTTGCCCATGTCACCCCCGCTGCCTCCGTCATCCAGTTTGGGAGTCTGCACCGTGGGCGTGGGCATCACGAAGGACAGCTTGCTCCGCTCTAAAGTGGCGCTGCCACCCAGGCTGCCCCCCATCCCGCCCTTGGCCATGGTCACAGGCCCCATGGTACCGCTTGGGCTGGTGGGGCTGGGGCTGCTGTTGCTGCTGGATGGGCTGTTGTCCAAAAAGTCCTACGAGGAGGGGCACAAAGACAACACCTTGGTATTAGAGGGTCAGGCAGGGTCGCGCACACCCTGGGAACAGTCTTGAACAGAGCCCACGCCCCAGCTACAAGGAGACCTCACACTAGCACACAGCCCCACAAACATTTACACAAGTTGCAGCTCAAGCTGTCCGCCTGCCTTGCCCAGGTCAGTGGGGGCACGGGTGAACTCCTGCTGCTGCCTCACCTCGTTGTCCCTGCTAGGCGGGAAAGCAACAGCGCTGCCAACGACGCGCAGCCCCGCGTTCCTGCTCCTGATGACCACGCCCCGGCTCACGCCCTGGCGGCATGCCAAGGACGCCTGTACCCTCTTCGGTGCAGCTGGCCTGCTGCCAGCTCGGACAAACGGTCGCTGAGAGAGCATTGTAAAATCAATATGCAGTTTGAGTTCTGAAGCAAAACCTGCTTCAAAACAAAAGGCAGATGCAGGGTGCTACCGGCATATAATTAACCGGGCGCATACAACTAGCATGTAATTAAGTGAGTGCAGTACAAAATCGAATTGTATAAGCGCTTTTTGCACATTGTACTCGTGAAGTTGGATCCCGAAACCTCGATTTTTCCTCTCCTCCTCCCGGCATCACCCCAATGCTGCACAGCATACCCACGCAGCGAGCAAACACGCAACTGAGGTCAGATGCTGGAGCTGCGCCACGCCAGCAAGTCCGGCCCTACGTGGGGCCACACAGCCCTGCAAGCCCTGCCACCCACAGCCAGCCAGCCCTCCATCCTGCAGCCTACCTCATGACCAGAAGATGCCTTAGGAGGGGACGTGAGAGAAGGAACGCAGCCGTGATGCCGCGGGCAACTAAATCGGGAAACACAAATGTGTCCACCAAGGACGTGCTCTCCAACTCCTCTTGGTTCTTCTCTGAGACCGGACAGCAAGCTTGGGTGAGTAGGGAACATTGGCTTGACTTATCAAGAGGAGTCTACGGCCTTAGTGGCCCATGCCTGTGGCCCTCTCAGTGCGCTCCAGGCCGCTAATTCCCCATCTTCGTGTCTGTGCGACAGATTGAGGCCATGGAGTTGAACACCCTGACACCAGACATGCCAGATGTCCTCAAAGAAATGGGTGAGTAGGCATCTGTGTGCTGATGGTAAGGTGGCAGTGTTCCCATTGTATGCTTCAGAGAGCAATGACATGACATGACAGACACCAGGTACGTGCGCATGCTTTGACTGACGTCCTCTAGCTGTTGATACATGCTGGCATGAGAAAATTACATGGTGTAGAAGACATTGTGTTGGAGAAAGTGCTACCTTGTGGTTACAGAGTGATCACATGTCACGCACTTGCGGCTAGCGCATTATGAACAGAAACATTTGTTTTGCGCAAATTGAGCAGGAGAGTATCCGCTCATCTTCTGTCTCTTGATGCCCTCAGAGCAAGTGCAAAATTTAGCTGTGATCCAAGCAAATGGTTTGTACTGACGCCGTGTCTGCGCCAACAGATGGTTGCAAAAGCTGAGGGTTTTGGTTGAGCAGCCTTTTTGCTGTTATGAGTGCATGAGGGATGAGTCAACTTACCATGCAATGAGATGTTATTGGCTGTCCCTGGCGCTTTTCTGGGTGTGCATTCCCACCTGTTTTTATCATGCGTTGCTGAGTCTCCTCCACAATCTACACCCATGGCCACCCCCTGCCCAGGCTGAGCAGGAAGCAGAGGGAAGCAAGGATTTAGATTAGAACAGGGGCCATGGCTGAGGACAGCAGGCACAAGGGTCAGCACGCCGTGCATCCCATTCAGGGATGTTTTGCCTGCATTTGATAGCGCCTTGCAGTGCATGGGTGCATCTCCCTCTGCAGTGTACCCGCCCACACATGGAACCTTGCTTCAAGTCTTGGTGCTATGATCAGTCTCAAGACGCACTGATCTCGCTCATAAGGTTGGCCTGTCAAAGCAAGCTCATCAAGCATATGTTGTTCACTGATGCTGTTCGGACAGTGCTGATGCCTTGCAGGGCAGTCTGTATGCCCTGTGGCTGGACTGCAGCAATCATTTGGTGCAGGAAGGTGCCCTCCATGCATGTTCCTTTGTGAGTTTGAGCAGCCGCCCCAGAGTGCAAGTTCTACTCGCTTTCTGCCCCATTGCTTCGCCAGGCATCAACTACGACCCAGAGCTCCTGTCTGAGAAGCTGAGGAACAACTGGCCAGAGGTGTACGCACGCGCCTTGAATGTGACAACAGCCCTTGGAGGGTTTGCGGCCAGCATAGCCCGGGTGGGTGCCCTGCGTATCCTGATGCAGTGTGTGCTTCATGAACACCAGGTCTACCGATCCTGCTGTAGTCCATGTGTTATACAGGGGCGCACCGTGCCTTCACACCATGCAGTGCGTGTGATTGTTCACGCAGAGGCATCGGGTCTCTGATGGGCCTCGGAATGCCCCTGGCACAGGGGGGGCTCCATCCAGCATGCAGCGTCCAGCATCCAGCATCCAGCGCGTGTGATTGTTCAAGCAGTAGCATCAGGTCTCTGATGCAATGTTGTAATGGAGAGTGAGGACTTAGTTCCTTTGAAGCTGTGGGGATGAACAAGAGGCGGGGCGCAGCGGGTGCTCTGCACCCTGTGAGATACGTGCGTATGCTTATGCAGCTTTTAAGTTATGCCTCATGAGGGGGTAGGCGCTCATGCAGACGCTGTAGGTGTCATGCAAAAGGTCCTGTATGTGAGTCTCATGGACACTGCAAGGGCTTCAAGTGTCACACCCTGTCCGTTGCATGCGCATGCTGGCTGTGCTTCCCGCCTCGTCCGCCTCACCCTGTCTCCCAACTGCTGCTGGCGCAGGACTACGCACTGGGCAGCATCGATCGCAACATGCTCCAGCGCGCCATCGAACTGCGTGAGCTGCTCAGCAGGCTGGGGTGAGTGTGTGTATGTATGACAGCTTGCTTGCCCACAGTGTGTGCATGTGTGTGCGCGCGCTCATGTAGTGTGCATGTTCGTGTGCATGTGCTTGCATCTCATAAAGGAGAAGGACACACAGCAAGGGAATCGCGAAATAGCCAGCTGTGGCGGGTAGGCAGGAGAGGCACAAGAGAAGAGGTTGGGCTCTGCTTGCGGTGTTGTTTTGCATCAGGGGCAGGTGTTGTTTTCAGTAATGGAAATATTCCTCTTACAGCATTGCTCCTGGCCACAAACTTTTGTTCCCACTCTGGGCTGTCAAGCAGCCGCACTTACAGTCGCAGTTACAGTGAGGCCCACGTGCTCAGCAGGCCTATGCTCTCGCGAGCTGAAGGCACGCACCAGGCTGACCCTGCACATCTGTTTCCAGCGTGATGGCTCAATGGTCTTATGAAACGAATTGGTCATGCACTCCATTCTGATAAGCCCGGCACTTTCACTGCGGTTTGACTTGCCGAGTGCTTCCCAATGTCCAACCCCTACTGTGTGTACTCGCGCCAGACTACTGCAATTCAGCTGCGTGCGCTCTCCTCTTGGGAAGTGGAGAGCTCAGCGCCACTGCACTGCCGCCACACCCCTCTCACTTTCTGCCCCTGTGCCCCTGCCCGACAAGCACAAGCAGCTGCACGCCCACATGGACTTGCGCTTGCGCGCACCTGCTCAATCTCTTTGCTGCGCATCTACCATGAGAGTTGCTATCCTGCCAAGTCCTGTGTTATCCGCGGGCCCACACCCGCGTCAAGCAGGCCATGCCCGCTGCCGCTGTCCAGCACGCACAGGCATGAGCGCGCACACGCACACACACACACACACACACGCACACACACAAAGGTGCACGCGTGGCATGCCTGGCCACCGCTGCAGTACCCCTAGAGACCGCAGCTTTCAATGCAGATAGAAACATCCCCCCCCCCCCCCC
>LKMJ01004735.1_pt1 | contig 12821 bp, 15 predicted proteins | sample 643391 | NCBI WGS metagenome assembly LKMJ01 (sample SAMN04112250, study PRJNA286221) | soda lake metagenome | biome: soda lake; feature: Kulunda Steppe; material: water; isolation source: sample PL-Br10 brine of Picturesque Lake | place: Russia: Kulunda steppe | collected 2010-07
ACCCTGCTCCAGTGCTGCCCCCACACCCCAGCACCCTGCTCCGGTGCTGCCCCCACACCCCAGCACCCTGCTCCGGTGCTACCCACACACCCCAGCACCCTGCTCCAGTGCTGCCCGCCCACCCGCACCTGCTCCAGTGCTGCACAAGCTCAATGGCTGCGCGCTTGTTGACCTGTGTCTCGTCAGGGCACTTAGCCAGGAACATGATGCGGGAGCCCAGCTGCGACTTCTTGAGATTGTCCCTGATGTCCTCGCGCCCAGTGTCTATGGGCAGCATCTGCATGTTGCTCGCAGCAGGGGAGCGCCCGAGCAACGGGTGGGCCAAAGTCACCAAGGACAGGGAAGTGCTGCTGGTCGATACTGATGTAGATGTGTGTGTAGTAAGTGTGTTGCGCAGATGAGTAGAGCAGGGTATGGATGGGCAGCACCTGTTGTGGGCAGCAAGGGAGCGTGGGTGCAGGTGGGCAGCCTTCAACCTGTGGTCCGTGCAGCAGGGCTGCAGGTGCCCAAGGGACTCATGCACCACAGATGCAGTGTAGGAATGGTGGCGGTAGCGGCAATGGAAGTAGCAAACCGCTGCCCAGCCACCGTGTGCAAGCATAAGCTGCATGCAGGAGCGCGGCAAAGCACAGCGCAGCGCCTGCCTAAGAACACGCCCGGCGCATGAGGGGGTTATGCACGCCGCACCTTGTGCGAGCCTGCAACTTTGCTGCAAGAGCGCGCAGCGCCTTGCAAGCCTTCAGCATCTCTTAAGCAAATGCAAGTGCAGCATGTGCGCGCGCCGCACCTTGCAAGCCTTTAGCACCTCTTGAGCAGATGCAAGTGCTGCGTATGCGCTCGCCGCACCTTACAAGCCTTCAACACTGCCTGGCGAATGCGCACGTTGGGCAGGGTACCGTCCTGGTAGGGCTCCAGCCAGGCCTTCAGCACGCCCAGGCCCCCGGCGTGGATGAACATCTCGTGGTACTTGCGCTGCGCGTGGCAACAGGGCGCGCAGGCGCACGTATGCATGTGTCTCCTTGACAGGCACCATCAAGACAATCATCTTGAGGTACGCATTCAGCGTGCATGAATCATCCTGTGGCGCGCGCGTCAGCGTGCACATGTCGTGGGCCCCTTGCAGGACACGGGAGGTATGGGCAGGAACAAGCACGTGGGGTACCCCTGCTCTTACTCCCTGAAATATATGCGCCCATCACTGAGTAGAAGCCTCCAGCCCAACTGACCTGTGCCTGGCCTTTGCCAGGGGGTGTCATGCGCACACAGCACGCATGCTGCGGCCACTCAGCACGCATGGCTCGCGCATTCTGCACGCACACATCGCGCACCTGGCACATGAACGCCTCCACCTCCGCCAGCTTCTTGAGTTTGTTAATGGCAGGCTTTCCATTGGCGTGGTCTTCCATGTCCTCCTCCGCCATGCCCTCCATCATCGACACAATGTTGTCCACCGTGTGCTGCGAGGGGCGTGCAGCCACAGCAGGGGGAGGCATGCAACACTTTGCCGGCTGCACCACTTGACCAGGTTGTGCGCCATGCTTGGCACAGGGGTTTGTTTTGTGTGCAAAGGGGTGTCACGTCCAAAACGACGGCCGAATGGTGCCAAGGCACCGGTTCTGGTTTTATGTATTCATCATGTAACAAGAGGTGCTGGGCATAACCCTAGACTATAGCTGGGCGGTGTCCCCAGGACGTGCCCCGCACCGTGCTGCCTACTCACGCCTTCCAACACGTCGCGGCATATGTTAGACGTCATGACAACATGCGGCTGGATTCGCCTTTGACGGGGCCTCGAGTACGTACCTGTGCCTGTTCTCCAGGCCACCCACACGTCAGCTGCAGCAAGCACAGGCTTGACGCCAAGCCCCCCCCCCCCTTTTCATCCACACCACCCACACTTTGGCGGTATCAGGCGTAGCCCCACCGCCAAGCCAGCCTGAGGTCCCGCCAATCTCCACACCACCCACACGTCATCGGAAGCAAACGCAGTGCATCAGCTCGAAGTACCAGCGCAGCTGCCCCCCAGCTCTCCACAGACCTGCATTTGCGAATCAGACTCTTGCGCCCTCTTCTTCTTCTTGTTCTTCCCAAATTGCAGCTCTTCTGCCTCCACAGCCTCCGGAGGGGGCTCCTGGTTGGGGTCCTCGATGTCATCCCCCACATCGCTGCCAATGTGCTCGTCATCCTTCGCAGCTGCGCCACCACAAAGGCAAGTTGGGCCACACAGGGCAGCAAGCACGCGTAAGCTTGTGCTGTGTGTATGAGAGCAAGAAAGGGGTAAGAAGGGAAGAGAAGAGGATAAAAGCACCATCAGGGCAAATACAGATACATGCCCATGCCCATGCATGCACATGCATGTCCGCGCAAGCACAAATGTATGCATGCACCCACGCACCCAAACAGATGATCTCACACACATGGACGCGCACACCACACACATACACACATACACACACGTGACCAGGTGTGTGAAGAACGCGTGAGTTCCAAAAAGAAACTTTCATGATATACAGTCCGGAGATGAGGGTAAAAAGCACGGCGAGATGTCACACATGCGCACCTGCAGCATCGTCGATGAACGCCGCATCCCCCTCATGCACCTCATCAGACTCCTCCTCGGAGCCCTCATCATCATCATCCCCATGGTCCTCACCGCGGGTTGCTCTCTTAGCCCCCTGAAAAACATGTCAAACATCGGTGGGTGTGGCTATTTCTGTGTGCGTATATGTTCCGCTGTCCTCTCCCTTGATGCAAAGTCATAGTAACTGACGTGTTTGAATGTTCTACAAATGCACTGCTCAATCTTGACAGTTGTGCGCACCTGTGCATACAGTGTGTGAGCCTATTAAAATCTTCACGCATTCATACAGATCCAACACCCACCTTCGCTGCTACATCATCCCCCTGTTTCCTTCGTTGAGGCCTTCCCTCCTTCTTCTCTCCTTTTCTCTTCCGTTTCTTGCCTTCGCCACCCTCCTCTCCCTTTTTACTCTTCTTTTTCTTCTTTTTGCCACTCTCCAGGTGCTAAGCGCAGAGGTAGACATTCGCATTCACAGCTCCGTATGCCATGTGAGGCGAATGAGTGCACTTAAAGAGACAAGCATGTATCCTGCCCTCTGAGGTCCTGTGACAGAAAAAGTTCCTAGACGAGCAGGCCTTGAGAGCATTTCAAAAAGTGGAAACATGTTGTCATGCGGCTCAGTTCAGGGTTCAGGCACATGCAGGCAAGCGCACAGGTTGTTTTGCAGCGTGTGCTGCAATTAACTTGCCTCTTGCTCTCTTTTCTTCTCAGTAAGTGCAACCAGCTTAGCTCTCAATTCAGCTTGGGAGGGTTGCTGAGCAGGCTCTGGTTGTGGTTGCTTGTCAGGCTGCTCCTCCTCCTCTTCTGACGCAAACAAGTCATCATCTAGGGCCGAGGCAGGCACTTGCCCATTCTGCTGCTGGTCATTCTGTTCCTGTTCAGGGATATCATCCTCCAAGTCAGCATACTCGGATGCCATGCCCCTGCCTCAACCTTGCTGATGCTTTCTTCAGAGGGAGAATGATAAAAAACAAAATATCTCAAAAAATAATATAATAGATTTTTAATGTGCGTGGAACTAAACAGTCCCAATTGAAGCCAATTGATTTTGATGGACAAGTAAAAAGTACATGTTACACTTTGAAAATGAGTAAGAAAGTGAAAAAGAGCTCCAGGAAAAATTTAGCAATCGCCTCTTGATGAACAACCCATATTCATCCCCCCGTGCCTTCCAGTTTCAACAAGCTGTGATTGTACCCACGTACCAGCTTAGGGGACTGGAGCTCCAAGAAGCGCTGGTGCGTTGCCTGGCTGCTGCACTGACCGCATGTGTTCGCGTGGTCGTGCCCTATGCTGTCTTGAATCATGATACTAAGCACTTTTAAGTTTTTTTGTGTTCAGTTGAGCCACGCATTGGACACATGAAATGTTGGTCACTTAAACCAAGCTTTGGCTCACATCACCTGGAAATGGCACTAAGAGATCTTCCCTGAGTCGCTACTGCTGCTTATCCCAACCTCATGTATCATGTAAGGCATGCTCAGCCAGGCTGGGGGGATCTGCCGGTTCAGCTCAGCTTGCGTACCCCATTTTACACTGTGCTGGACTTAACAATAAGACAGCCCGTCTGCCAAGCTCAGCCAGCTTGGAGCCTATGGAGGTCTTTTTGCATGTGTGTGGCATGAGCAGACATGTTGTGGCCTACATCCCTGGCCCCACAGGGCGCATCTGTGTTTCAAAATGCTATCCAGAACACGTCCTCATCATTTTCCACCCTGAGCGTACCTGTTGTCGTGCTTCCCCCCCGTACTTTTGTTTTCGGTTCATGAAGAGCCAGGCACCCCTTTGCTTGCGCAGGCTGTGCGCATTCCTGCTCGCCTGACGAGCGCCATTGTCAAACTCCTTGCCTCCTCATTACCTGTGCCAGACTTGAAGCACCTCAAAGTAGGTGGGGTTGTAACACAGCGGGGTGGCTGCGCAGCCAGGCTGCTCCTGTGTAGCGCCTGTGGGCAAATAAACTGAGCTTCTGCACTGAATGGGTGTATTAGTCCGAGGCAGGAACGTGTTGTTGACAGCCGGGCGAAGTGAGCATGCCATGCCTGTTTGGACGATTGGCATATGAGGAGGCTGCTGCGCCGTGCTGCTGCACTTTTTGCTGCCATGACGGCTGGTCTGTCAGGTCTAGCACCTTAGGCTGGCTTGGGCACCTCCGCTGCCCAATGACAGGCCGTACCACGCACCTCCACTTCTCACGTGCCTCATGCCCGCATGTGCAGCGTGTGAGGAAGGCGCCTGGGGCTGGCAGTGACCAGATGGAGGTGCTGCTGTGCAAAGTGCATGGCAGTAGCGGCGGTGGCACCAGCCGCTGCAACAACAGCTCGGAAGCAGGCGCCCAGCTTGGGGCTGGGCGGCCAGCCAGCCAGTCCCATGTACAGGGCACTTCGGACTCTCCACACGCCGGCGTGGGCATAGCACGACCGGCGCCTCCTCAAGGCCTGGACCCCCTGGTCCTGAGCGCTGTGCCCGCGGAGGTCATCGCTGAGATCCAGCAGCGCCAGCTAGTGGTTCACCAGGTGATGTGCTTGCCCCCGCTTGGCTAGGGATGGCGCACAGGGCGTGCCGTGCGGTTGGTGCTTGCATGCTATGCGGGTGGTGCTAGCATGCCGTGCGGGTGGTGCTTGCGTGACATGCAGGTTGTTTGGAAGTGAGTCCAAGCTGGCTCCATGTTCCTGGCGTGTTGCCTGCGTGATGCCATGTCAGCTGAACAGCGCACCAGATGGCGCTCCTTGGCGTCAACAGCAGCAATAGCAGCAGCAGCAGCAGCGGTGGCGGCGGCGGCGGCGGCGGTAGCAGCAGCGGCTGCAGCAGCAGCAGCAACATTGTCCTATGCTGTTTTGGCACTCGACTCCCAGAACTTGTATTTTTAGCTAATCAGAAGTGGTGGTTGCAACAGAGGAGTCAACAACTTTGTTTGCTCGAGTGCTGAGCCTGTTTTTCCGAGCTGTGTTGCCTTGCCAGCTTGGCTTGGCTTCTGAACTCGTGCTGTATTTCATGTGCTTGATACAAACCCTGCAGGTCAAAATCCCCGCCTATGGGCCTCAGACACGGCAGCAGTGGGAACAGTGGAGTGCCCAGTACTGGCCAATGAACTGGAAAGCCCCAGACAGCAGAGTGCAGGTGACACTTTTAAGTGCAGGGCTGCATAGTAGAAAAATAAGCCCAACGCCTGCAATTCTCAATTCCTTCTCCTCAAAAGATGCACCAGGGGTTTGCACAACCTACCCAATGCCATGCCTCATGCGGCCCGTGCAGGCAGCAGCAGAGAGCGTGGCTGTGACACCCCAGGAGCAAGCATACTTTGTGGCAAACATGGTGCAAGTGCTGCAGGCCTGCTGCGTCACCCCCGGCAACTCAGGTGAATGCCAAAGCCATGCACAAGTGCATGCTCGCCATGCTCGTGCGTATGTGCCTGTGCTTGCATGCATGTGTGTGTGTGTGTTGTGTGTGTGTGTGCGCGCGTGCGTGCATGCATGTGTGTTGTGCGTGTGTAAGTGTGTGTGTGTGTGCGCGCGCGGGCGCGTGCGTGCATGTGTGTGCGTACGCACACGTTTATACATACGCACATATGTGAGTGCATGTAATGTGTGTGTGCAAGTGTGTGTGCAAGTGTGTGTACGTGTGCGTGTGAGTGCGCACTTGTGCGTGTGTGCGCGATGCATCCGTGTGTACATGTTTACATATGCACATACACATGCACATATGCGTATGTGCATCCATGCATGTATATGTGTTTGCACGCCTGTCCCTGCTGGCAGTGTAGTTCAGATGCAGTGACAGCTTGGCAGTCAGCGTGAGATGGGAATGTGGTTGCACTCTCTGAGAGGATCCTTTGTTCACCTTCTAGCAATCCTCAGCGCAGAGACAAGCCTTGCTCTGGAGTCTTCTAGTCCAACTTCCCTTGTAAACTTGTGAGCTTGTCCATGTTCTAGGCTTGTGGGCTTCATGCTAAGCAACCAGGGCCGCCCTAACCCTGCTGTGTTGTGCTGTGCTGTGCTACGCTGGCCCTAACATCCTCCTGCTCTGATGCCCAACCTCTATACAATGCTACTCAGGTGCTTTGCCCCCCTGTAATGCGGCTCGCATTGTCGAGCCCAGCACCGGGATAGTTGTGGGCCAGGGTGTCGATAGCCGCCTCCTACACCCCTTACACCACGCTGCCATGGCAGCAATAGCAGCAGCCGCAGACTGGGACAGGGAGCAGTGGCCTGACGTGCCCGGTGCAGGGGATGGTGCCCAGGTGCAGCAGCAGCACCAGCCGCAGTACATGCATGACAGCAGCAGTAGCCTTGAGGAGGGTGCATGTGCTGCAGCCCTGGAAGGCAAGCATGGTGAAGGAACTGTTGGGTTCATGGACGCATGCATGCATGAGAGTGGAGCATCAAAGAGGCAGCGCACAGACCAAGGCACAGAGCAGCCGCCTTGCTTGCAGGCTGCACACCCTCAGCAGCCTCTGCAACCGCCAAGATTGCAGAAGCAGCAACAGCAGCAGCAGCAGCAGCAGCAGCAGCAGCAAGACGGGGATCCACCTGATCAGCAAGATGGGGTCCCAATTAACCATGAAGAGCAAGGAGCGCAAGGCTACGACGTGCTGCATGCCTCGGTTCTTGGTCTGAGCAAGCCATACATGTGCACAGGCTACGACTGCTTCCTTGCTCGAGAGCCGTGCGTCATGTGTGCGATGGCACTGGTAAGGACATGGCCAATCCAATGCCCTCAACAGCGTGTCCCTGTACGCAAAGCATCCGCATTCACATAGCTAGCTGCGTCATGCACAGGCGCGCTGCCAGGTGGAGGCACTCCCAAGGTGTCAATGCTGGCCTGCACATCAGGTCCAGCTCCCTTCTTCAGAGCTTATTCCAAATGAACAAGTCAGTTGTTCTCCCTCAACGGCTTTTTTGCAAGCCCAAGCAAATGTCGGACATTACTCTTTGACCTATCTCCAGCCCTTGGACATCGACCCAAATAGATCCCCATGGATCCAGGTCCCTTTACATTAGAGGTTCCATCTATTGCCCTTGTCTTACCATCACCTGTACCCATGCATCACACGGAGCATGAGCACAGCTGCATGTGCTTGTACAGCTGCATCATGCCCGCTGGTTGAATAGCATGCGCAGCTAGCCCACGCTGGAAAGATGCTCCTCCAAAGATTTGGTTTCATAGCGGAGTTGCTTGGTGCCATGCAGGTGCACTCCAGGATAGCTCGGGTCATATTCTGCCACCCTGACAGATCGGGAGGAGCATTGGGGGGGCGCCTGCAGCTGATGGGGCAACGCAGCTTGAACCACCACTACAAGGTGTTTCATCTTGGCCTCTGCCCTCGTGCATCCACCGCTTGTTGATAGAATGAATTGCCTGCTATTTTTGGGCCTTTGCACATTTAAATTAACAAAAAAATGAACCTCAGGCCAAGTCCAGTCGTCGGCACCACCGGATATCAAGACGGGGGTCTGCGGGACCTTCCCCTGCACTCTTTGAAAGGGCCCCGCACAGGCACGACCCGACGTGTGAAGTGGAGCTCGAGGTTGGAGCAACATCATACTATAGATTTTAGATTGGTCGCCAGGGTTGCGGCTCCGGTGGCCCCAACGGGTGAGTCCTCCTCACCACATGTGTCCTCCTCACATGTGGAAGACAGGCAGAAGCTCCCTTCTCCTTAATCGTACCACTATCTTGCTTGCCCCCACACACTCCTTGCATCTTTTATTTACGAATGTAACTTGGAACTCTATGCTGCGCAGGAGATGAATCTGTCCAGATCCATGAGCAACCTCGTGAGTAGGGTAGGGTTCCCAATGATAACACAGTTGTGGCGGAGCCGTCATTCCAACAAAACAAATCACCAACCTGTCATGCTACTGAGTATCCTCGTCGTGCCTTAGCCAGGCAATGTCTAGGGGCCGCACAAATGGCACTCTGCTCGCCTCCCTGCAGAGAGCAACAAGCGGGAGTTCGACTGGACCAAGCAGTGGTATGCTGTGGCCGTGCTGGCTGACATGGACAACAGCAAGTGAGCAGGGAGGGGGGGCGTGCGTCATACAGTCAACAATGGTTGAGGAAAGGTGGCTTGATGATGTTTCCACATTAGATTGTTGAGTTGCCTACAGTGAAGATTCCTCCTCCCTGTGAAGCATATCACAAAAGACTGTCGCAACTGTGGGCTGTGCCACGAACCCGGGTCAGGCGTGTATGCAAGTGCTTCCAGGCAACCTACAGGACGGAGGCTAAATACCTTGTTAGGTTATGCTCTCCTGTTCAAAATTCGAAAACTTTTATTGCAGAAATCTGCACAGGTGGTCAGACATCCAAGCGACATAACAGCATCATGAACGCCCGTCCTCATGCGCGTGTGGGCGCGCACGCACGCGCGCACACACACGCGCACACACACACACACACACACACACACACACACACACACACACACACACACACCATAAAAAATACACACAGATTCATACAAGTACATGCCCGAACACAAATTTACACAAATACATAACTGCACTCACAGATACGCATAAACACATGCACACACGCACGCACACACGCATTCACACAGTTTGTCACGCTGCTCAAAGGTCCTGAAGGCTTCCAACCTGCATGATATTGCAGACCCCATGCCATTCGTGTGCTCGGCGGCCGCTTTGTTCTGTGGGCAGACAGCAAGGGTCAGTGGCACTGCTACCAGGACAGGTGCGCAGAGTTTGCTCTCTGGGCTTGATGTGTGTCTTTGTGCCTGTATGCATGTGTGCATGCACCAGTGCATATGTGCTTTATGGGAACAAGTGAAGCATCCTGTGGCGCAGCTTGACCCCCAAGGAAATGAGCATAGCCAGTTTTGGATTGGTGTACCCAATGAGCTCAACGGTGCGGCACCCGTCATGTCAAGCCTTACCTCCTCTGTGCACTGGGCGAGATGCACATCACACAGGGCTCAGTAATATCACTTGGGGTGCAGCCGGGCTGCAGCTCAAATATTTGTCTAGGGCGCCAAAACAGCTCCCATAAGGGGTATGGCACATGCTGTCTGTACACACATGCTGTCTAAGCGTGAGCAATGTCGTGCAAAGTATGCGTGACCTACTTGCTGCCAAGCTTTTGTTGCAGGGTACAGGCAGCTGCCCATGCGGTGTTCGCATGTGTGTGTGCGCGCGCATTTGTGTCTGTGCCTGTAGGTGCCCGCACCGCTTGGCGCCCTTGAGCGAGGGAAAGGTGGTCGAGGACACGCTGCAGTGTTCCTACCACGGCTGGCGCTTCCAAGGAGATGGCTCATGCGTGAGCTTGCCCCAGGTGTGCGGCTTGTGGGTGCTAAGGTACAGGCAGGGGCGCTCGCAGGGCAGCATATGTGTGTGTGCGCGTGTGCGTGCACTTGCGCATGCGCGTAGCCAAGCAGGGGCTGGTGGGTGTGGTAAGGGGCTTGCCCCAAACACCCCCACAGCCTGCAAAGCGTGCAGCGCACTGCCAATGGATGGCGCGTTGCAGGTGAGGTGGTTTGTGTGTGCCGGCATGCCTCGATGCCAGGGCTGGCAAAGGCGCTTTCTTTTTGGCAGGCGCGGGTCCATGGCGAGGCGTTGGCCCACCACCTCCAAGCCGCCCCTTCCTTCTCCTCCTCTTGTCCCCACAGGCGCCCGCCAACCTGCACGACACCTTGCTGGCCTCCCCACGCTCCTGCGTGACATCCTTCCCCGTGAGTGTCAAGCACGGCCTGATCTGGGTGTGGCCAGACGCCTCCCCAGATCGCTTCGAGGTCGCCAGCCAGCACGAGCAGGTGCGTGCCTGATCTGGGTGTTTCCGGATGCCCCCCAAGATTGTATAGGAGGGTCGGGTTGCCAGCCGGCATAAGCAAGTGTGTGCTGTCCTTCAAGGGGGTTAGCTCCTGGTAGGCTGGGCTGGGCTCTGTGTTGTGCACAGGATAGATGCACGTGGTCCATGAGATCTGTGGTTGGTATGAGTGCAGGTGCACCTCACCGCCCAAATGGGGGGGGCAAAGATGCTCTCGCGCATACCCTTGCGCATGCCCCTGGCAGGTCGCAAGGATGGCGCAATCAAGGGATGGGCTGCGGTGCAGTGCGTGTGAATCATCAAGTTGACCGTGGCGCAGCGTGTGTGCGTCGTCATGTGGACCGTAGTGCAGCTTGTGTGCGTCATCATGTGCACTGTAGTGCAGCGCTAGACGAGTGTGCGCTGCAGTGCAATGCATGTACGCTGTCACAACTGGCGCCTGATTGGCGCTTGCTTGCCTTGGGTGTTCCTGCCACCCCCCTGGCACTTCCCAAGCTGCTGCTCCGCTGTTGCCTCCTTAACCCGTGACAAGGGATGGGTGTTGAGCCAGGCGGCAGTCAAAGGTGCCCAGGGCCTTGCAGGATGCAAAAGAGCAGAGAGGCTCGCCCTTGCAGCCGCAGCAGGGTAGCTGGCACATCGTGGACAGGGTGCCAGCATTTGGTAGCCGGTGCCATGCTGCTCTGCTGGTGACAGCTGCTGCTGCTGCTGCCTGATATCTACCTCCTGCCGCTGCTGCTGCTGCTACTGCTGCTGCTGCTGCTGCTGCTGCTGATGATGATGATGATGATATGCATCCCTCCTTGCGCCTGTAGGCCCCCGAGGCTCCACCTGAGCAGGGCAAGGACGGCCTGACCTGGCACACGTTCCTGCCGTGGTGAGTGCGCATGCGCGCATGCATTTGGTCTGCAGGCTTGCAGCCCTCGAGGGGCAGCTTGCTGACGCCTGGCCGTTTTGAACCGGGTGGACATACCCATGTGTTGTGTATCTGGAAGGCACACTGCAATGCACATATGCTCTGGAGGCACTGGCTGTGGCTGCTGTCGTGTGCGCATGCAATGTTCCCTCGCTCACAGCTACTCGGGAGCAAAGCTTTCAAAGGGGAAATGTGAGGGTTGGGAAAATGTGGATCTGGTCATGATGAAGGCTTGCCCTTGCGTTTGAAGGCGTGGGCGTGGATCAGCACGCAAGGGGCAAGCAAACCTTGTTGCAGGCCCTGTCTTCCCAATGGCTGCATGTTCCCAGCCAAATCATCGCTCAGGCTTGCACACAGCCCTCCCTCCAGAGGGCGTGCCCATGGGCAATTGGCAGCGTGTGCCGACATGCAGATTTGTGCGCACCTCTCTGCACTCAACCACTGGCATTGGCTGTTGCTCGCGTGCACCTCCACGCAGGTTTGCGCGCACCTTCCCGTACTCCATGGACACCTTCTTTGACAACACCCTGGACCCCAGCCACGTAAGTGCAGCACCTCATTGTGTCAGACTACAACAGCTCATCTGGGGCCCTGCTGAAAAGGGGCTACAACTGAAAAGGGGCTACAACTGAAAAGGGGGGGTGCGGGGAGGGGCATCACTGGCGATGTTTGGGTTTTGGCACTCACCCAGTGCATGGCACGCAGCGCATTGCACTCATTGCTCCAAGGTGCGGGGGACGCGCCTCACGCAGCGCCTCCCTTCAGGCCCTCTTGTGCGCGTGTGCAGCAACCAGCCTGTGCAAAGCCTGGGGATGCAGGGGTTGCAGGAGTCCGCGCTCCCTAGTGCAACATGTAGTTGCATCTGTCCCTGAACTTACAGTGTTTGCCGATCTTCAGGATGGGGTGCAAGCCCCCCCTGTTCCTCTGCACAGGAAAAATAAGGAGGCTGCTGTGGCATCCGTGGTCACCAGGGATGGCCAGTCCTTAAGGTCCACCTCTGTCGCAAGGTTACATAGGTACCTGAGCACACAGGAGCATGAGACATCGTGACTCTACCAGGCCATCCCCATCCCCCTTGTACACGTCTCATGCACCGTCCGAACCACTTACCACGCTTCTGGGGGTGCGTGGCATGCGCGTGCTCGTGCAGGTGCCTTGGTCCCACCACAGCGTGATCGGCGACAGGACTAAAGTGACTCCCATTGAGATGAAGGTAACAAACACGGGGCACGTGCCCCATGTGGAAAGCTCTTCCGAGCGCGCCGCCACAATGTCCATGTCTGTCAAGAGCCGCGCAGGCGCTTGCTGCAGTGCAGGCGTGCCTGCCTGAGGGCAAAGGGCAGGACAAGCGCACTGCTGCGCTCTTGCCGTATGCCCGCGCTGCACCGCAAAGGAAAAGGGCGGCCAGCCCCTGTTGCGCTGCTGCACCCACCACCTGTGACTGTTGCGCTGCTGCACCCACCGCCTGTGACTGTTGCGCTGCTGCACCCACCACCTGTGACTGTTGCGCTGCTGCACCCACCACCTGTGACTGTTGCGCTGCTG
>LKMJ01004736.1_pt1 | contig 12821 bp, 11 predicted proteins | sample 643391 | NCBI WGS metagenome assembly LKMJ01 (sample SAMN04112250, study PRJNA286221) | soda lake metagenome | biome: soda lake; feature: Kulunda Steppe; material: water; isolation source: sample PL-Br10 brine of Picturesque Lake | place: Russia: Kulunda steppe | collected 2010-07
ATTGCTTTTAAGTATTCTGAGACACCGCTCATTTTTTTAATTCTTTATATACAAATCTAACCCCGGCATATTTTTGTACCTTTAGCAAAATGTAAGTTCTGAAAAGATTAACCCGCTTGTTCCATCATGTTAAATTCATTTTTTAAATTCATTCTCTGTCTCATACTTTTATTTTTACTCTGCACATCATTTACTATCCATGGCCAGGAACTGCAAACTGCCTATGAAAAATCACAGCTCAATACTTTTTCAACGCATGATGAAAAGGTGGAATATTTATATAAGCTGAATAGTACAACACCCGATATGCTGCTCGATACATACGGTAAAACACGGGAGGGAAGAGACTTAATCTACGCCGTATTCAGTAAGTCTAATATTAGTTCCGCCGCCGAAGCCCACGCCACAGGAAAACCTATAGTGGTTCTTGGAGCCGGAGTTCACGGCCACAATTACGTATTACGTGAAGGACTGCTGATTTTAGCACGGGAACTTGGCACGCCGGGCACATCCATGAATCAACTACTTGATAATGTAATTGTAATTATGGTTCCTTCGATAAATCCGGACGCGCTGGAACTCGGATCACGTTTAAACAAACTTGGAGCTGATTTAAACCGCGATTACATTTTGCTCGAACAACCTGCTATGGCGGCCTACATCGGCAATTTGATCAATACATGGCACCCGCATATTATGGTAGACGGGCATGATGGCGGCGCTGTTCAATACGGAGGAGCTTATCCCTACAACTTATTGTATCAAGCAACTGCTACATCAGCTGCAGATCTTTCGATTACCCGGTTAGCTGATGAAAAAGTATTCCCTTATCTCAATCAAAAAATGGCGCAAAAAGAGTATAAAATATTTTACTGGGCGCGGGGTGATGAAGAACGGTATTACGGTGGAGGCAATGCTCCCCGGATGGGCCGCAATTATGGAGGCCTGGCCAATATACTTACCATTTTATTTGAACATGCCGATTGGCATGATGCTGAGACGGCTCTGTTAAGCGGTAAAACTGCTTTAAAAACCATTATTGAATATACCGCCGAAAACCACAAGGAGGTCATCAATACAATTGAAGAAGCACGAAATGAAACGATCAGGCTTGGTAAACAAGCAGAGGGAACTATTCCGGTTCAGGAGGAAATGACAGCCGATGATTTCCGAGTGACATATGAAATTCATGATCCCGAAAATGATAATGAAACAATAACCGTGGAAAATGCTGAAATTATAAAAAAACCCTCCGGGACAAAATTCAGAGATCGCCCCTGGGCTTACGTTTTACCTCCGCAAGCATCTCAAGCTGTTGAAATGATTACCCGTCACAACATCAGGGTGGAAAAAATTACGGAAACTGTAAACGTTGAATCAATTATATATACAATTGGTGATTTAAACTATGAGAACACAGACAACAACCATCGGTCTGCGCTGCTGATTGATGTACACGCAGAAGTGAAAGATCGATTTGAAATTCCAGAGGGCTCAACCCTTATACACACAGGTCAGTTGCTCGGCCGGGTGGTAACACAGCTTCTGGAACCGGAAAACAGCGATAATATTTTCTACTGGAACCAAATGACTCCACTTGTTCCCATCGCAGATTTTAAATTATACAAAAATGATCCTGAAAATCATGATGCCCCTGCCCTGCCGATGTGGAAAATTATGCAGCCGAAAGAAATTCCTTCAATCTCAAAGTAGGCCCATTCTTTATTCCGAAATAGCCCTTGCCGCAAGCCAGCCGTTGGTCCATGCGGCCTGAAAATTAAAGCCGCCCGTTACGCCATCTATATCAAGAACTTCGCCCACAAAATAGAGTCCCGGCAGTTTTTTGCTCTCAAGGGTATCCGGATTGATCTCTTTCAGAGAAACTCCGCCACAGGTTACAAATTCTTCCTTATAAGTCGTTTTTCCCTGGATGTCATACACGCCGTTTACAAGCTGTTGCGTAAGATTATGAATCTCTTTATTTGAAAGATCAGCCCATCGCTTTTCAGGCCGTATGCCGGCCAATTCGATAAACCGTTCCCATAGCCGGTTCGGAAATGAAAACCGATCCTGTTTGGTAACCATTTTTTTTGCGTTGATGTCTCTGAGCTTCAGTAACTCAGCGCGTGCTTCTTGTTCATTCAACGGGTAAAGCCAGTTTACCTGCACCTCGTATCTATACTCTTTTTCATACAGCTCTCTTGCTGCCCACGCCGATAGTTTCAGCACCGCCGGACCACTCAATCCCCAATGCGTAAACAAAACCGGGCCCACTTCAGTAAAAGAAGTATTTTTGATGTGTACTTCTGCCTTCTCTACCGAAATCCCGGCCAGGTCACTGAATATTTTATTTCTGAAATTAAACGTAAACAGCGAAGGTACAGGAGGTTCAATGGCATGGCCTAATTCCTTGATCCATTCGTAGGCGTTTTCCCGATTATAGCCGCCCGTTGCCACTACTACAGTGTCAAACTGTTCCCTGTTTCTTTTTTTAAAATACAGGTTAAACCCGCCATTTTTGAGGGGTTCAATTTTTTCAACCTTCGTTTTTGTACTCACCTTAACACCAAATCTACCGGCTTCATCTGTTAAACAATTAATAATTGTTTCAGAATTGTCGGTTACAGGAAACATTCGTCCATCCGCTTCAGCTTTGAGTTTTACCCCCCTGCTTTCGAACCATTCTACTGTATCTTTAGCCTGAAACTGCTCAAAACTCCACCGCAGCATTTTTCCGCCCCTTGGATAGTGTTCAGCCAGTCTTTCCGGATCAAAACAGTGATGGGTTACATTACAGCGCCCGCCACCCGATACCCGAACTTTCGACAGAACTTCACGGCTTTTTTCAAACAGAAACACGGAAAGATCCGGGTTCAACCGCGCAGCATTTACCGCTGCAAAATAGCCGGCCGCCCCGCCGCCAATCACCGCTACCTTTTTACTTTTTTTGCCACTCATTGATGAATTGAAATGATTTTATTGATTTGAAAATTAATTGTAGTCACAAGCTTTACACTATAGTTTTTCAATTCGTACGGAATTACATTCCCGTCAAAATAATCTTACCCGCATTTTTATTGTCACCCATTCTATGATGGGCTTTCTCAGCATTCTCCCATTCAAAAACCGAATCAATAACGGGGCGCAGTTTTCCGGTTTCAAACAGGTTCAGACAATCATTCGAAAACTCTTTGGTCAGCTTTATTTTATATTCAAGAGTTCGGTTGCGAAGAGTTGAGCCTTTAATAGAAAGTCGTTTTCTGAGAATCGGAACAAGGTTCATTTTTTCCACTGTTGCGCCGCCAAGCATTGACAGGTAAATCAGCCGGGAATCCATGGCGAGAACACTCATATTTTTCTCCCAATAGGGTGAGCCTATAAAATCAATGATTACATCAACTTTATATTTCCCAAAGGTTTGTTCTATGATCTCAGCGAAATTTTCTTCTTTATAGTTTACTCCAAGATCCGCACCGAGCGACCGGCACAAATCCAGTTTTCCTGAGCGACCGGCCGTAGCCACAATACGGGCTTGCCTCAACTGTTTTGCAATTTGAATAGCGGCTGTACCGACCCCGCTTGCTCCCGCATGAATCAAGATCGTCTCATCTGTTTTTAGTTCTCCCAGCCAGATAACAGCCTGATATGCTGTGAGAAATATTTCGGGGATGGCTGCCGCTTCTTCAAACGAATAATCTTCAGGGACCGGAATAGCCATCTCTTCGTGAATGACACATTTTTCGGCATATCCCCCGCCGGCCAGCAGTCCGCAAACACGATCTCCTTTTGCATATTTTTGAACGTTTTCACCCGTTGCCTCAACCACTCCCGACATCTCTAGCCCAAGTATTGGCGATGCTCCGTCAGGCGGCGGATATTTACCGGCTTTTTGCATCAGATCGGCTCGATTAAGCGCAGTGGCTTCAATTTTTACGAGCAATTCATGCGACCCAGGCTCCGGGTCAGGATGCTCCCCGATTTTCATGACCGGGTTCGGAGAATTTTCATCAACAATCAGTGCTTTCATAGTTATTTAACCAACAATTTTCGAATTAGATCATTTAAATCCGGAGAGAATTTGAAATACAGAACCGGCAAAAAGAATATGATTGCAAACACAACTGACTTCACCGCCACACTTACGAAAATTGATTCAAACTGCAGCAATGAATAAGCAATGAACAGGGCAACACTTCCAAGTAAAGCTACCGCGAATGTTTGAAATGTAAAGGGCTGAAGCTTCATTTTAATCATCAGGTAGAAATATTTAACCGCATTATATGTAAAAATCGCAAATGCCGAAGCCAGGGCCGCCCCCTCAATCCCATAAACGGGAATGAGCAAATAATTAGCCGAAATTGTGACGATCACAAGTATAATATTGGTATAAAAACTGACCCGATAATGCTTTGAATTCATCAATATTATGCCATTTGCACCGGTTACCATTTCAGATAACTTGCCAATTCCAATGATAAACACAACCCACTTTCCTGCTGAATAGACATCGGGCAGAATCATAAACAAGAGGTCAAGATTTACCCAAATCAGGCCAAATATCAAAATTCCCAGTATCAGCTGGTTAATGGAAGTTTTTTGATAAATACTGCTTACTTCATCCCATTCTTTATTTTTGATAAAATCTGCAAGAAGGGGTGTGGCAATTTTCTCGATTGACCTCTGAGGAACTGTAATTACCGAAGCAACGTAAAATGCAATTGCATAAACAGCCGTGGCTTCCAGTCCGGCCATGGATCCGAGCATCATCACATCCACATTCCAAACCAGGATAGTTGTAAGTCCGCCAAGCATGGAATAAAGGCTGAAGTTTGCCATCCCCTTTATCAGCGGTTTTCTGAGAATATCGTAGTTGGGAGTTAAATTAAACTTCTCTTTTTGCCAAATTTTATAAGCCACTAATAACGGCTGAGAGCTGTAGCTAATCACAAATAACAGCACAAACTGCCAGAATGAAATCCACTCAAAAAAGAAGAGAGCCAGAACAGCAATTACGAGCAGGCGCTGAAGCACTTCATTAGCCAGCGATCCGGTTGTTGAATCCCGAAGAGAACGCAGATAGCTGTTTAAAACTTCATAATAGAGCACAAAAAAAGTTAATGGCAGCACCCATAAATAATAATCCACAAAAAGCGGTGACCGATCGCTATACACTCCGATTAGTATATCATTAAAAACCAGGTAGAGAATAGTGAATATCAGAAATCCGCCGAGTGGTATAACGAGGGTCCAGAACAGAAGCCCATGACTGTCTGGAGCAGCCTTGCGAAAAAAGGGATAATATCGAATTACCAGTCTCTGAACGCCAAGATGTGCAAACTGAGAGCAGATAAAAGATGCCGAAATCAGTACGCGGGTCAGGCCGTATTGTTCCGGGGCCAGAATGTGAGGATAAAGAATAATAGTGAGAACAAAACCCAGCCCGATACCTACATAGGTAATAATGCTGTTGGTGATGCTTTGTCGGACAATAATTCCCAAAATAGTTGTCAGTTTCGCCGTTGAAGTGATTGATGGACAATGTAGCCCGTTTATTATGGGTTTTGCAACTGTTATCTGGCATCACGTAATTTGGCGCTAACCCCCTATTTGTCATTTTTCCGGTGTTTTCAAAAAACCCTTCATAACCCAAAGCCGAAAATTCAGAAGGAATCCTGCCGCTTTTTTCTTCCCTCTTACCAGGTAACCTAGTGACAAAAACAGGCTGGCCATCATTTTCAAAATTTCACTGCCAAGTTTTTTTGTCACTTCGGTTTTGGAATGATCCAGCCGTAACCGTTCACTCTGCCCGATACCAACAGATTGCTTTTCAAGATATTCTTTTTCAAGGCGGTTACTGCCAATGCGATGCGTCAGTTCCAGGTCTGCCCAATAATGCAGTTCCACTCCGTTTCGCCTAACACGTTCAAAAAAAGCCTTTTCTTCACTTCCCAGGAGTTTTTTCCCGGTACGTCCGAGAGTTGTATCAAAATACCCGAATGCTTCCAGAATATTTTTACTGATCATCATATTACCACCGCGCGGAAAGTTGCCGGGCGGGTACATCTTGTCACCATTTCCGAGATCATGAAGCCCAAACATCGGCATCAATTCTTCAGGTATCCAATCTGTATTCTCCTCTTCAAATTTCACCCAAATGCGTCCGCCGGCACACTGAACCGACGATCGATTTTCGATATAGTTAAGAGCTTTTTCTACGTAGTCTTCCGGTAAATGAACATCATCATCGATATATAATAAAGCAGAAGAGATTGCTTCCCTGGCGGCGCGATTTCTTGCAAAAGACAATCCCTGGTTTGTCTCTTTTACCCATTTAAATTGAATTTCGCGATGTGTTTTTTGAAAAGTATCGCAAACAAACTCTGTACCATCCGAGCTGTTATTATTTACAACTATAATTTCAAAGCTTCCTGGCCGGGCTGTCTGTTCGGCCAAATCGTTAAGTGTATCATGCAAATACTCCCCCCTGTTATACGTGCATATAGCTATAGTAATTTTTGGATGCTTTGCTGTCATTTATAGTAATAAGATATTTTACCCGGATTACCCGAATTTAGTTTAAATATAATTCTATGTTCAATGTTCCATTGATAATCGAAACTGGGCGTGACAATTATTCTTATTATTTTCATTTTCAGATTTAAAATATAACAGACTGAATATAGAAGAGTTTTGAAAAATCAGAAACAGCCGCTCATAAGTGTATATATACCCACCCGCAATCGTTCTGATCTGTTAAAAAGAGCAATTGACTCTGTTTTGATGCAGACCTGGCTAAACTATGAAATAATTGTTGTTGATGATTCTTCTGATGATAACACCCCAATTCTACTTAAAAAGTTTTCTGCAGCGCATGATAACATTCATGTAATTCGTAATGATTCATCGAAAGGAGCAGCCGCCAGCCGTAATATTGCTATTGAAAATGCTAAAGGAGAATTCATAACCGGTCTCGATGATGATGACTATTGGCGACCAAAACGTCTTGAAAAATTGATGGAAAATTTTGAGGAAGGATATTCTGCCGTAACATCAAATGACAGAATGGATATGGGGCATAAAGAAATTGTCTGGAAAAAAAAGCCGGTTATTACACTTCAAGATCTTCTCTATTACAACCAGGTTGGCAATCAGGTTCTTACCCGTAAAAAATATATTCAAGAGACCGGCGGTTACGATGAATCACTTTATTCAGCCCAGGATTATGATTTATGGATTCGGCTTGCTCACGATTTCGGGCCGATAAAGACAGCCCCGCATACCCTTCAGGTTGTGAATATGAGTGATGACCGAGAAAGTATCACCACCTCAGAAAATAAACTAAAAGGATATCGCGCCTGCTATGAAAAGCATAAACACAAAATGAACCGCGAACAAAAAATCTATCAGCAATACCGTATGAGGCTGGCAGAAGGCATTGATGCAGGCTGGATAGAAATGTTCCGCTCAGTTCCGGCGAGCCTTTGGGTAAAAGAGATTACCAGGAAACTATTTCTTTAGAGCTTCAACTTTTGTCCAAGTTCAAGATTGGCACTGTGCGGTTCGAAAGGAATAAATCCATTTGCCGGAAAGTTGGTCAGTTCTCCAAAATAGACTGTGTCGTGAAGTAAGTATAGGTCTACCCGGATAAAGTTAAACTCTTCGGCAAGTGTTTCAGAAAGTTCCACTGCTTGTTCAAAAAGCGGGTGTTGATTTACCGATTGGTTATTTTGTGAATGACTAAATCTGATGGGCAAAAAGTTAAAATTTCTATCGTATAAATTACGTGTCTGTTCACCAAACCTATCAAAATCAATTTGCATAAATTCTACTTTCCCGTGGAAGCAATAGAACTTATAATCCCTGGGAATACTTCCATCTTTATCTTGCAAAAGTTCTTCTGCAACGATCGTTCTGGGCACATCTTTGTACACCCATTCTCTTCCTAATTTGTAATAATCTGTTTCTTGCCATGATTGGGTAAGTTGTTGAATCTCTGAAAATATTTCCTCTGATTTATCTTTTACAATTTTCACCATTTTACAGCCGTGATTGGCTTTCAGTACAAAAGATGAAGGCAGAGAATCCCAGCTCTGTTGAGTCAGCTCTTCAAAATTTCCAAGCAATGGAATAAGGTGTTCCTCACCTGTTTTTTCTCTCACATAATCACGAACTGCAATACGGTCAGCGGCTTTCTTTCTTATCTCTGTTCTTTCATTTAATTTCAAATATTGAATTTTTTCGGTGAGACTTTTAGGATTCTCAAGATCAGGAATTCGCCCCATTTCAATCCAATATCGAACTTTTGCATACTGCCTGTCAGACAAAAAATGCCTAAATGCACCCCAAAACATTTTTTTGAGGAGATTATTCAGCACGTCTACTCCTGTTCTTTAGTCTTTTCTTCATCAAACCGTTTTCTTTTCCTATAAACAAACAGGCCAAATGCTCCTGATCCAAATAACAACAGAGTACCAAACCGTGCCAGCCAGTTTCCGGCTGAATACCAGACCGGTTCAAGCACCATTTCGAGAGTATGATTACCGGCCGGAATTTGAAAACCTCTGAGAACATAATTTGTCCTGATAATATCGATCTCTTCACCATTAAGTGTGGCTGTCCAACCGGGCGGATACCAAATTTCACCAAGAACCAGGTATCCGGGTTCGTTTCTCGAAATTTCAATGTTAATTCGATTTGCGTTGTATTCCGTAACCCGAACAGTTGCCGAAGTATCAGAAACGACTTCGACAGGTTGCCGTTCAGCGATAAACGCTATTTCTTCCGGATTAAAATCCTGTGAAATTGTCTGAAGGACCGATCTTTGATCAGAAAGTATGGAAACAGAATCTGCAAAAAAGGCTTTAGGCATTACAGAAAGATTTTCTACAACCACTCCATCATCTTCCTGGTAAACCATTTCAAAACCGGGAATATTTACCGGCTGCTGAACTGATATATAGCGAACATTCAGCATGCTGAGCACACCGGAGTTAATTCCTGCAGGTCCGGAGAAAATAGCTTCATCAATTAAATCCTGGTAATAACCAAGTTTAGCTCCTGAATATCCTCCTGCAGAGGGATAAAAATACGAAGGAACAGCGTTATTGAACGGATTATCAAGAAGCGGAAGTACACGATAAGGCCAATTGTCTTCTGTTTGTACTTCTGAGGCAAGAAACTGATCAACAGGTCTTTCTCTGCTGTTCAGAACATCCTCTCTCTCCAGGTTTTGATCCACCAAAGATTGTTCACTTAAATACCTGCTATCAACACTAATCAGGTCAAATGCCATGATGATACATAAAGCTGCAACGCCGCTTGAGGCAGATATTTTTTTGGAGCTCATTAGCCAAACTATTCCCAAACCAATGATAAAGATAACCGCAAAACGCATGGTGTCTCCCCTGGCCATATCTTCACGCTGCGGGATCATCTCTCCCTGCATGTAGCGGGTTACGGCCTGCCTGACCCTTTCATCATCGACGGGCACATTGTTTTGAGCCGCAATCTGTTCAGCAATTTGCTGCCGCTCTCCCGGCTTCTCGAATGACAGCATCTGATATCCGGCAAACACAGCCGCAACGGCCAAGAATGCCGCAATCAAAAACGGTCTGGACATTTTCTTGAACGGAATCTTTCCCCGCATTTTTTCGATAGTCCATTCCAGTCCCAAAACGGCAGGCATGCTAAAACAGAATACCGTTATCATCAGCCACATTTCGGGCACTCTGAATTTATCGAAGAGAGGAAAATAGTCGAACATCAGGTTGTTGAGAGCACCAAAATGTTCACCCAGTGAGAAAAATAGTGTGGCAATGCCCGGCCCCAGGAAAACCCATTTCAATTTATGTTCTGATTTTAAAACTCCTATCACAAAAAAGAGAAAGGCAAGGGCACCAAAATAGTGTGGGCCGCTGGTGAATGATTTTGGGCCCCAGTATAATTCTGATCCGCCGTATGCACCCGGAATCAGCAAAGTCAGCAGTTCTCCCCACCCCTGCGACCAGGCAAATGCATAATTACGGGAAAGGCCATCAGTTCCTGCAAGTTCAGACCCTCCACGCATGCTAAACGGAGAATATTCCATTGTGCTCCAGTAGAGCTGAACCGTAATTAAAAGAGCGATTCCTGCTGCTGCTATCAGCCATCCTGTCTGCACAAAAAATGGCCTGGAATTTTTAGATTGCACGGCTTTTACTAAATCATAAATAAACAGAGTACCGAGCGGGAAGAGGAAAAAGTAGGTTACCTGCGGATGATAGGCCCGCATATGAAGTGTGAGAGCCAGTGCAAAAATAAAGAAGGCGAGCCAGCGGTTCCATTTATACCGGGTCAGTAAAAAATACCCGTTATAAAGCCAGGGAATGTAGATGTAGGCCAGAAATTTTGCGTTATGGCCCGCCCCGATAATGATGGGGATATAGGTTGTAAAACCGATAATTATCGCCCCAAAAACTGCCGATAGTGGCCTTGCGCCCATCAACAGAAACATAAGGTAAGCCCCTGCCAGAAGAATCCACATCTCTGCAGCGGGATAAATAAACTGTAAAAATCTCAGAAGAGTGTTATCCAGGTTACTGATTTGAGGCGGATGCGAAATAGTGGTAGCCGGCATTCCCGAAAACATGTTCGTGGCCCAGTGTGCCGTTTCGTCGTAGGTTTCCTGGTGTTCAATCAGCGATTCTGCCCCGGCACGCCACTGAATCACATCATGGCCCATGTACTGCTGACCGCCAATAATTGATGCCTGAAATAAAAACAGAGGCAAAATAAACAGAAACCCGAGGCTAATTGCGTGCTTTTTCGTGTTCGATAATTTTTCCCAAAAATCCGGGGTTTTCGATACAGGGCTCTTATTTTTCTTCTTAGCAGCCATCAGGTGTATTCAGCAATTTTTAGAGAGTAATATTCAAACCAAAACCGATATGCAGTTTTGCTTCAGTACGACTTTAATTTATACCCTATACGGGGTACCTATCATTCAATAACTCGCGGTACCCTGAAGAAATCTGAGTCGGCATCCGGAGCATTTTTCAATGCCTCTTCGTGGTTGATCGGTTCTTTTGCCTCATCTTTTCTGAGTGGTGCGGTCAGTTCGGTAACGTGCTCAAGTGGTTCTACATTTGTGGTATCCACTTCGTTAAGCGTATCAATGTAGCCAAGTATATTGTTCATGTCTTCGGTGAGGCCTTCAGCTTCTTTATCATTTAACTGAAGCCTTGCAAGGTGTGCTACGTAGTGGACATCATCTTTTGTAACTGACATATATGCTTTTATTCATTATACCTGCACCATTTTATAGCCAGGCAGAGATATTTAGGATTGTAAATCAGGCTCAAAATAACAAAGATTTTATAAAAGGATAAGGCTATATGATATTTAATATCCTTTTAAAACAGTGAAGCTTCTTGCCCGTTATTATAATTTTATAGAGGTTACAGTAACAATCAGGAAAAAATTATTCTATGTTAATCGGCATTTGTTCAGATTCGCACGATCACGTTGAAAATATCAAGAAAGCGGTCTCTTTTTTTAAACTAAAAAAAGTAGAAAAAGTTATACACGCGGGCGATTACTGCAGCCCTTTTACCATACCCCTGTTTGCCGGACTGCCGCTTCATGGAATTTTCGGTAACAATGATGGTGATAAATTTCTTTTGATGAAGAAATTCAGTGAAATTGGAGCAGAGATTTACGGAGATTTTCTCAGTTTTAAGGCCGATAATTTATCTTTTGCTGTTTATCACGGCACGCATCCCGAAATAACTGAGAGTTTAAAATCCTGTGGCAAATATGATGTTGTTATATCCGGGCATACCCATCAGCCTTTCCTGGATATGGTTAACAGCACCACGTTCATCAACCCCGGCAGCATTAATGGATTTGATGAGGATGCCATGGTTGCTCTGTTTAATACCGAAACAAAACAGGTTCAATTTAAGGAGCTGAATGATTAAGGTTCAGAATCTGATTCACATCTCTTCTTCAATGCCAGATTCATCTGGTAAAATCCTTCCTCTGTATCTTTAAGCATCGATTTCATCAGAGGGGGCAAAATCCCGCTAAAAATTTCACCGTGAATAAAATGTGTATTGTTAATTCCTGACTTTTCAAGAATGAAGTAGTGTTCTCCGTCAAAAATACCTTTTAAAAGAAGTTTGCCCTTCCATCGGAGTTCACGGTTTACAAGATATTTTAAAATTTCAGGACGCAAAGTCATCTCTTTTCTGCCCGGTATCTGAATAGTTACCTGTAAATGATTCTCTGACTCTTTTTCAATTCGTTTTATAAAGGGGTTCCATTCCGGATAAAGTTCAAAGTTCACCAATTCGTCCCACACTTTTTCAGGTGCGGTATGAATTTCAATCGACGTTTCAATCTTATTCATTTTTACAGGTACGATTAAGGTTTGAGTAATAAAATCTTTTACGCTCTATATTTTCGAAAGTTACTTTTGTCGGGGTGATTTTTTTAATGAATCCATACCATGTCTGATCAAAATAATTTATCATAAAAGCTATATAGAGAATTCAAAAAAACATTTTATTTATGAAAATATATCTAAACGGGCAGTTTATAGACCATAAAGAGGCGGCTGTTTCTGTTGCAGATCGCGGATTTGTATTTGGTGACGGCGTATATGAAGTAACCAGAGTAGTTAATGGAAAATTCTTCAAAGAAGAAGAGCATCTGACACGTCTAAGGGAAGGCTTAAACGGGCTTAAAGTTACTGTTGAACCGGATACGATCAGAAAAATACCCGATATCAGTCGTGAATTACTGGAAATGAACGGGCATACCAGCGAAGAGGCTGCCGTATA
>LKMJ01004737.1_pt1 | contig 12819 bp, 4 predicted proteins | sample 643391 | NCBI WGS metagenome assembly LKMJ01 (sample SAMN04112250, study PRJNA286221) | soda lake metagenome | biome: soda lake; feature: Kulunda Steppe; material: water; isolation source: sample PL-Br10 brine of Picturesque Lake | place: Russia: Kulunda steppe | collected 2010-07
ACTGAGGCACTGTCATATGTAAAAACGTCTCAAAACCCGTAGAAACGTCTCAAAACAGGCACTAATTGACGTTTCAGAATTGCGAAGATAGGTAGCCGAATTGAAGCCATCAAACTATCTTAACTAGACTGTACTGGTCACGATTAATTTTCATCGAAAATATAATTATACTCAGAACTCAATAAAATTCACAGGTTCATACAATGAGTGTCATATTTTTTGCGAAAGGACATATTGTATACGAGTCACGAGAAGCCTTCCAAGACGTAGTTGAGTGGCTCTGTGAGACAAGTCGAATGGACGAAGAGCCGAGATGGACAAATGGGGCCGGTAAACCATTTACATCCAATAGATCAAACGCTATACCAGAGTACAATTGTATTGAAATTCCAAAAGGTTACAATTACCGTAATTTTAGTGTGAAGGACGTTTTCAAAAACGTTCACTGGGCTCGTTTAGCTCTCTTCACGTGGATGTCTAATCCCTACGAAGTAACGATATATGATGCTGACGGCGTCACAGAACGGGTAATTGTCAAAGACTGGATTTCCGACAATTACGATATAGAACCAGAGGGTGATCTGGACTGGGCGATAAGGGATTTTTTCGACCAGTTTGAAGCAAAACCACCAGAGAAAACTCGGACACAGATGCGACTCAAACGCGGCCACCGAGATGCGAAGAAAGTCAAAAACGGCCTGTCTTCTGACGGACAGTGCTGACCTCCTCGACTGCCTGAAGGTCGTGGCAACCGGCTACCGAACGACTGGCGTATCACGGCGTGAACGATGTCTGGTTTTAAAATTAAATCCAAGAACGGTCATTAACGAGATGGTCGATTAGAGAGATTGTCGACCTATTTAACGCAGCAATGAAAGAGTGTCTTCAGCAATATTTTTGTATTCGTCTAATTCATCCAACGAATTGATTCCGTATTTGTATCTGCTAAGTTGGCTAATTCCAGGAGCATTGTCGAATGTTTTTATTCGATCAATCGTTTGCTGGCAGGTTTCGATGGTCCAGACATACAATTCTATCAAGGAAATCTCTGTGAGCTCATCTAATTTGAGAATAACTTTTTGTTCTCCATTCTCTAAGGTGATTGTCTCAGGTGTTGCAGTTAGGAGTACTGTTGCTGGAAAATCAATAGATTCTATATTTGTGGTTGATGATTTAAGTGGCCGTTCATAAACATGTAGAGATTCACCGAAAGGATCGTGCAGCACCCAACCTCGTTCAACCGGATGGTCAGTCTCAATAGGCTCAGTCATCAAACCTGCTGTGCAAAATTGACTCACGCGTTTTCCGGTTGGCAAGAGTGTGTCTCCTGATGAAAAAATCGAACGAGTTCTATCAATTTCTTTCGTTGCACTCAATATTTCGGCACCGGTAACACGCCGAGTATAGGTAGGATCTGTACTTGCTTCACTCGATGCTGAGTCAGTAGCTTCGGTAGCTGTTTGAATAGCTACTGTCGTGTCTGACCTGTCTGTATTCATGAACATCAATTCATTTTGATACGCGCCGGGATAGGTGATGATATGACAGTATGTTCCTACAATCTGTGGACGAATTTTTTCAAGATGAGCATCTCCAGACATCTCTTCTCGGCATATTTGTACCATTTCTTCCTCAGACAACCCTACTAATGTAGATATGTCATCTAAATCTAACCGACCCAATATTTTTTCGCACCCATTATCAATGAATATTATAAAAGGATCTCCTAACAGAGATTGGTCATCCAACACATCAGGGAGTTCGTCTTCAGACAATAGTTCCTGACCAACGGTTAATCCTCGTGAACTAAAATCTGCAGGAATGAATTCATCTATGTGCTCAGGGTCTGGAACACTCTGTCGAGCATTTTTCAGAACTTCAGTCGCCTCCGACATTTTCGTCACAAATCCGGTCTTCTCTCCATCATTTGTGATCGTTTCAATCCAATCATTTACTGAACTATGGTTTATTTCTCGTAATTTGCGAAGTAGATTCTGAGGTGGTTGTAAGTCAATAGTCTCCTCAGATTTTTCGATATCAGTGACTATTTCAGTCCAATCTTCTGCAATTCGTTTGTCTAACTCGACAAGTGCTTCTGCTCGCTCGCGTTTTGTCGGAGGTTCGACCGATGGCTTATCGTGGACTCGGCATCGGTAACGTCCCGGCTCAATTGGCCGAGCACAGATTTCACATTTTGTTGTATGAGTCTGATAGCTCCCGTGCTCACCAACTTGGTCTCTATCAGAGACCAATTCATAATTGATATCTCGGCGTTTTTCATCTTCGCTAGTGTTCTCTACTTCCCAGTCCGTAAGTTGATCACTAACTCTATCAATAAACTGACGAAGTTCATTTTGTGTTGAATGTTCTGTGGGGCGAATTTCTTTGGCGATAAGATGTTGTATGTGTGCTCTATCTACACAATTCGTTTGTTCTAGGTACTCTGCATATGATTGGTGTACACTCGGTGTTTCCGCTGCGTGCATCGTTGCAAGCCGGAAATGTTTCTCAATCGTCGGTTGCAACTCCTCGGCCCCATGCGTTTCAAATAGCTGGTGGGCAAAATTCCCGTTGAGAACACTCGGATAGTCATCAGCTATTTCATCTTCTGTCAGGAGAGCATTTTCTGCAATCTGTTCAAGCGCAGTTGAGAATTTGTCTAGTGTTTCGTAAGCTTCGACCGGTATATCAACCGAATCCAGACGGATAGCATGGATCTGAATTCGGCTCTTTGAATCCGTTACAGAAATCCAGCCGCGACTATCTAAATACTCAACATCAGCACTGAAATCATTGGTGCCATCAAAAACAGTGCGATACACGACACGGACTGTCGAATACGAAATTACGTCAGCATCTATCCAGTTGAGTAATGCAATTGACTTCAGAATAGCGCGTCGTGAGTCTCCGTATTTACTGTCTCGCAACCGGCTGTATGCCTCTTTCCAGATATCATCTGTGTTGTCCGGAAGGTTCTGTATGTGTGCTTCGGTTAATACATCGGTTTCGTTGGCGATTGTTTTACATGCAGAATTAATATATTCGGGCGTTGGCTCGTACTCAAGAATCCTTTTAGCGAATTCCTTTTTTATTTGCTCTTCTGCAGATAGGTTGTAGTAGTTAAGTGCCTCCTCAACTAAATTTGAGACACTTGTCGAATTAAATTGGTTTGTTGTGTCGACATGAAGGATATTATCAAACTGTCCTCGAATGCCTGCATAACCTGATGGATCCTTTCGATTCGTTGGCTCATTGGGTATCTCACTTTCAGCATAGACATCATCCAACCGTTCTCTTCGAACTGTTACTCGGGTCCATAGCGTGTGATCGTCTTCATTTAATCGGTCACTTAATTTTGCAATCGTGTTTTTGAGTACGTCCTTATTAGACACGAAATGAGCGTCATCCCATACCAACAAAACATCACCACTATAGTCCAGACTAGTTAGTGAACCAATATCTCTTTCCTTTGTGAAAGAGTCGCTAATAATAACAACCTTGTCGAAACCATGCGTTTCTACACATTGGGTTAATAACTCATACAGCGTTCTAGTTTTTCCGGTACCCTTCCGACCGCACACTAGGACATGCTGAGCGTCTATAGAATCATCAAATCCTGACGGGTCGTGATAAGATTGAAAATAGGTTTTTCCATCCGTGAGCTCCATTTGAGCGGTCTTCTTCCATTCTGTGGATGTATTTATAACAGTAAATGGTTCATACCTACCTAACAGCTCAGGAGAGTAACGTAGTTGATCATAAATCTCTCCTACATATTCATTGATTGATTCAATATCTTCCTGAAAGACACGCTTCATTTCGAAATTAAGCCGCTGACCGTGACTTCCAGATGTCTGTTTGAGATATTCATCTAGTGCTTCGCGGTAGGCTGTCTCAACAGCCTCTTGGAGTTTGTTGTTATCAATATCTGTTGTATCAAGCTCCTCAAGAATGAGTTCGGTCATTCGCTCTGTGAGCTGGGTTACTCCTTGATCGACATTTGTGATATTAGTATCTGCAAGAGCACTTAATATCTCTGACCGGTTGTTATTATATTTTGAAATAAAGTGTTCAAAATCGGGCAGCTCATTTACTGCATTTATTAAGGCTTTTTCAAGAGTTTCAGCAAACCTCTGACGGCAAGCATCTAATTCATCAACATCAAGAACCTCATCACGTTTGTCCTTATACCAGCCCCACCCTTCTTTTACCCCCTTTGCAACTGTGATAAAATCCCCGACAACCATGCCCTTGTTATTTTATAAGTTCAAATAAAGCTTAACATTGTGGCAGAAATAATATTATAGTACATTTTATGTAGGCTGAATATGGCCCAAATTGTTATTAAACGCAAATCCGGTGCAGCTCTCGAAAAGTAAGTATACAATACATATAGTAAATATAATCATGAACGGCTTGTTATTATCTGGAATCAGATCATACTCGTAAAATTCAAATATTTATTGTTTAATTGTAATCTAATGGTTGCGTCGTATAGACAGGTTGCTTTGGTCATAATTGGAGCAGTTAGCCTCTGGTGGATTGTCGCCAGCGGGCTTGATACCCTAAATTATGTTGCGACAGAGGTGGGCTTAATTTCGAGTATTTTGCTCTTTGTAGTTTGTTTATTTCTTATTGTTCTAATTGGTGTGTTGATAGCTGATAATGAGGATACCTTATGGGATGCAATTAGAAAGAGTGCTCGCCAGATCGCGGTCAAATTAGGCATCATTAACCCTCGTGTAATTGTTGAGGGTTCGATTGCCCATGACGGCACCGTCTGGGTGTGTGAACAGTACCAAGATGGTACCTCAGAAGTCTCTCATCGGGCCTGTCCATCATGTAATCTTCAACTTGTTGAACGCCATGTTGCAGCTACTGAGGTTGACGAGCACGCTCACTCGAAAAAAGACAGTGTCGATGTGCTGTCTTGTCCTCATTGTGCATATGCTATTCGTGGGGAAAAACACGAATTGACCGGAGCAGACGCTGCTCTCGCCAGATTTGATAAAGAAATTGAGAACATGGAAGCTGGTGATAGTGGTGTTAAGCAGTGGCGAAAGGCTGCCAAAGAGTCAATTGGTAGTGAGCCATCTCCTGCAGACATCTGGGATAAATATATACAACATGTTGATGACGAAGCCCTCCGTCGGCGAACAGCAGGCAACTTGAGTGAAGGTGAGCGAAGAGCTATTGACACCTATCCTGCGTATGAAAAATTAAAACAAAAACGAAATAAAACGGAAAAGTTCGTAGAACTTCTTCCACAGCCGCTCGATATGATTTTTGCTGATCTAACACAAACAGATTATCTAAAAATAAAAGAAGAGCTGAAACAGAAGCGCGACATCGTTCGTGGAAAATACGTCGAAGCCAGGGAAGAATATATTAATCAACACGAACCACACATTTCTTCGCTGATCGAGGCGCGTACAAACCAAACGTGGCCTGATAAGTGGATATCTACTGACGAATTTGATCAGATACAGGCTGACATTAATCGGCTCACTGAGCTTCAAAGAGAAAAAGATGAGTATTTGACTGGTGCGGAATACAATAACGTAACTAGAATATCAAATAAGTTCGATACAGCAAAAACGTACCATCAAACCACTCAGAAAATACGGACTGCTGTCGATACAGCAAAAGAAGCCGTCAAGACATTTGAATCAGAGTTTGAACCGTACAGTAACCACGACAAATATCTTCGGAATCAGGTTGAAGACCGGCTGTGGTCGCTTCTATCTGATGCTCACGATGGTATTGACACACTTCGAACAACCATTGAATCTAGTTCAGGTCCAATCCCAAGCGAAGCCCAACATCAGTTCTCGGAGCTTGAGGCTGTCGTTGAGGAGGCTGAGGATGCGCTTGAGAATTATGAGTCACGGTTCGTTGAACACGAGATAGAAACATATCCGGATGTATTTGAAACAGAGCATGGCGACCTCAATGACAAGCAAACGCTTGCAGTCGTCCGCAATGAACCGCATAATCTTGTTGACGCGAGTGCTGGGACGGGAAAGACGCTGACACTTACTCGACGAATACAGTATCTCTACGAGAAAGGCGCGAAGCCAGAAGATATCGTTGCGATCACATTTACCAGTGATGCAGCCGAAGAAATGCGCACCCGGGTTGCAGATGCTCTCGGTGGGGTGGACCCCGACCGACTTAATATTATGACATTCCACAAGCTCGCCCGGACTATTGTTTCGCGGTCAATGCAGGGGAACGTTGACAGAGATCGACTGCAAAGTGGCACAGAACGGTTCCTTGACAAAGCGTTTGATAGAGATGATGAGTTGACCCGTCTAGCGCCGGATGCCATGGACACATTCAAACATCATTTCGTTGAGTTGCAAGAAACAGACCCGTATGAGCTCACCTCAGGTGACATAGAGAGTGTTGATGAGGGAGCCGAAAAACGGATCCGAGATGTGTTTGAACAAGCCAGAAACTTCAACTGCAAGCCCGAAAAACTCCGTAGCAGGACAGATCATGGAGACGAACTTGAATATCAAGCCGTCCACGCGGTGGCCGCTCTTCTTGAGGTATATTACGCATATGGAGAGAGCCGAGATCACCCCATTGATCACGATCACTCGATAGAACGCGGCAGTGATGATATCAGAGAGTACCAGAGTCGGTACAAGTACCGATATGAGCATGTGCTCGTCGACGAGTTTCAGGATATGACCCAGCGTCAGCTTGATTTCATTGACGCCCTTTTAGGTCCTGAAACAACGCTGTTTGCAGTTGGCGACGACTGGCAGTGCATCTACGGATTCCGTGGATCGAAGCCGAAATTCTTCCGAGAATTCGACGAACGATTTACTCAAACGTCGCGGACGACGCTTGAAATCAATTATCGATGTTCACAGAAGATCGTGGATGTAAGTTCGTCACTCATGCGTGCCAGCGACAAAGCAACGAACAAGAACGTTCAAGCGTGGACGTCCGATGAGCAGCCACCTGAGTTGACGCCTGTTGTCCATCGTCTTCATGGTCCGTACACGGACCGTCGCAGAGCTCATGCTGCAGATATTGTGAACGAATTGATAAAAAGAAGTGAATCGTATGATGAAATGATGGTTTTGACTCGAAATAATGACGAAGCTGAAGCGGTTTCCAGCCACTTCCGCGCACACGATATCCCGATTGGGACAGACGAGAGCCAGGGAGTTACTGTGCAAACTGTTCACAAGTCCAAAGGAACTGAAGCCAAATTTGTAATCTTGCTAAATGCTGTAGATGATGAATTTGGCGGCATTCCACAAGCACCACAAGAGACCCGAGGGGAGCAGCCAGCGAAAGATAAAGATATTGAACACTATGAGGAGGGACGTCGTCTGTTTTATGTTGCTCTCACACGTGCTGAAGAAGGATTGCACATTATTTCAAGACCAGATAATGTATCCAGATACGTCGACATTGAGTCTTCGAACTACAAGATTGTCGACGATGAGGTTGACGTAATCGAGGGAGAGCTCACAGACAAAAACATAAGCAATAGAGAGAGGTACCCAACAAAACTCGCTGTTGATTGTGGGTTATACGACGCGTATATTGCCGTATGGGACAACGAGGTACTACCAGAACTCACCGTTGGGGAAAACTACCAATTCAAGAAATTTAGGAATTCTTCAGGCAGATTTAAAGAGAGCGTGGAGCTCACATCTCGTTCCGAAGTAACTCCGCTCAACAAATCGAAGTCGGCGGCAGACTGACTCCCTATAGAAGAGTGGCAACATAATCACGAATAGCGAGAATTTCTACTTATTCCGATAGCCTCAGTTCGTATTCTGTCTCCTTTCGTTCGACTCCTCAGAAGCGACATATTCCGGGATATGGGCTCCTCGGTCGCGGAGTGCTTCAACAGCATTCCAGAATGTTTCACCGGATGGATACTCATCAGGACTCGAAATGAGGCACTCTTCTAATGCCACAACTTGGAGTGCATCAAGTGCGTACATTCCCTTTCGATAGACCCAGATATCATCGAGTTGACCCAGCCGAGTTCCGGAATCGCTCGTCGTCCAGGATGGGTCAAGTGATTTTGATCCATCAGCTCGTTCATTAGTCACAGTGCTTCGGAGTCGAATGTCGCTTGGCCGTACCTGAGTAATACTGTCGAATACGTCTTCGATATCAGTTGTTTCTTCGATTTCTGAGAGTTCAGTCCGGGATTTTTCAGGCCGACTGGATCGATCTTGCTCTCTCCGCGTCGTTCGCGTGGCGTGTTCAGACTGTAATCGGTCGAGTAGCCCTTGAGCAGCAGTCGTTCGTGGCGGTGTTGCCGCAATATGGTCACCTGTCATCACAACAAACCGGTCTTTCTCGTAGACTTCGATTGAGAGGTCGTGATCCGGGAGGTCGGCGATAACTGCTTGGACATCTTCGGAGAGTTCACCCCGGATTAGCAGGTGTACACCCGTTCCGGACGTACTGATGTCGGCATAACTCTCGGCGTCTTCGATGTGTTGTCGAACCATCGGTGCAATTGTCCCGGTATCAGGGTCTCTGGCGTCGTCGTAATCGATGAGAATAAACGGATCATCGTCCGTCAGTGTGAATGCCAGACCGTACGCAGAGTCTGACAGTGCCTCCAACTGCTCTAAGGCAGTCTCAAACGAGGTCTGGTTATCCGGATCCATCGCGCTCACGAATTGGTCGTCGCCGGTCGCCCATGGGGCTCGGGGAATTTTTCGATCATCGGGCGCTGGTTTCCAGAGCAACCACTGGTCATAGCGGGTCATATCACTGGGGTACTGACCAGAGTCAATACTGAGTTGTTCTGGCAGGCCGCGACCAGTACTCGGTGGGTCGTCAGCGTGTACCGTATACCGTGTGCTTCGAGTCAGTCCCCACTCATTGGTGTTCGATGTATAAATCCCGAGATTGGTATACAGCGTTGGTTTCACGACTGCGGGGTCATCAACTGGGAGTTCATCGGTGAGTAGTCGATGGACACGGTGTGCATCCTCCACGTCGGCATAGTTTGGAATCGCTACCATCAGCAGGTGTTGACTATCGCCTCTGGCGGTACAGGTGAATTCCGTTGAGATACGCGCATCATAGAGCTCACCTTGTGCGACGAGATCTTGGACCGCTAGCCAAGTTTCGTCGGCTGTCTCTGTATCTAAAAAGTACATGAGTTCGCCGCGAAGATCGCCCTGGGCCACTGCTTGGGCGTCAAAATCTGCTTGAGTCTCACTCGTTGTCGGTGGGAACGACTCAGTTGATCTCTCGTCGGGGTGTGGAACAGAGAATCGGTTGAAATAGGCGATCTGATAGGCTCGTCTCGCAGGCAGATGGTCCGATGCGATCAGATACGGTCGCTCGTAAACGGTTGTCGGTGTCTCATTGACACGCTCACCGCCTACTTTTCCGCGGTCTTCCATGGCGCAAAACGGGCAGTTGAGGCCCTCCAATAGATAGAGCCGACCGTAGTCATGATGCTCTGAACAGGTGTGTTCATCAATGGTCCCGAGTATGTGCCATGTGGTGTCTTCGAGGCCATCGTCGCCCACTGTCAGCGAAACGCACTGGCCGTGCAGGATGTCCCGACCGACACCAGGGTCGAAACTCGCAAATCCAACGTTGAGATACGTGCGATCCTGTCGCCCGACGAAGTGTCCACCGGCGATGTATGCTGCATGACCACCGTGCCACTGTTCCGGTCGGGCGGTATGTGAGACCAGTACTGTATCACCTCCATCTAACCAGGGATTCTGCGTCAGATGCGAATCGCCGACAGCGACTCGTCCATCGACAGGGATATACTCGACATTGGTCGGTAGTTCACTCGACCGACTCGCTGTTGGTGGTGAGGCTGGAGCATACGAATCGGTATCATCACTCCAGACCGATTCAGAACTCGAATCGACAAGGTACACCGGGGCCTGTTCTGCCAGTTCTCCGAGAGCCTCGATAGTGGTGTCGGTATGGTCACCTGTCGGTGAGTCAAGAACGACTCGCTGTGAGCCAGTGTAGATGTATGCGTCTACCTCGATGTCGCTTGTTTCTGTGGCGATCCTGTCGATAATGTCGCCGTCACCGCCGATATGTCCGAAGGCGATAAGTCGGGTGAGCTTACCGCTATTTGTGTCTGTCTTCCTTTCGGTTATTGGGTGCGGATTTGAGTCATCAGTGTCTGAGTCACGAGACGGCTCTGGTATTTTTACGGGCTCAATGTCGTTCTGTTCGGCCAGAGCGTGGTACATCTCTTCGACAGGATACCGTCTCTCAATCCGTGTCTGTGCGGTCTCGGAACTGGGTTCCGCGGGGAACTCTGCAAGGATTGCGAGTGCCTCCTGTAACTCCGACTCAGACTCGACGACAATAGGTAACGGTGTCTTTGTGGTTGGTGCCACTGGGCGGGCGACGTGCAGTGCTTGGTCTGTGAGTGCCGTCTGAAGTTGATTTTTGAGAGACTCCGGTGGTGGTGCTGTTGTGATCGTTTGATACTCGGTGATCCATTCGCCGTTTCCGTATACGTCTCTGTACTCACCGACTTTGTGTGAAATACGGTCGGCGTGCTGTGGTCCGTATCCTGCAGAAACATCCTCATCGAGGAACTGATTATTGATAACTGAGTTGAGTATCGTATAGTACCGTACTATGGGATCTTCGTAGTCTTCAGAGGTGACTATTGGATACAACCGTTTCAGAAACGTCCGAACTGACCGAAGTGATTCGTAATACTCGGTGAGAGCACACGGCGTGATCTCATCTGATGAGTCAGTACTTTCGTCGGTATCTCTAACTCTCTCTTTGGCTCTCGCTTTGATATCGCCTGCTTGCAGCGTAATGTTTGGCACCGCGGTGAGCTCATCAAGCGATGCGTCTGCAACTGACTGGATATCCTCGAACCCCGCATTGTATAATAAATACAGTTGATGAAGCGAGTGCTTGTCCAAATTCAGGACAGAGTCTTCATCGGAGAATCGCTTATCGAGTGCGTCGACTTTCGATTGTACATCGCCCGGACAATTCGCTATAGTATAGTATGCATCCGCAACAGTTGATCGAGGTGTATTAGTTTCTTTTGCGACCGTTTCGAGTGGGGTTCCTTTCTCACCTCGGAGTTCTTTTGCTCCCAACCGAATACACTGTGCAGTCTCCTTGGAGAGTGAGGTTTCTGCAGCGAGTTCCTCTGCTGGTATCGTTACAATATCCCGAACCGTTGTGTGCCCGGCGTTACGAAGGGTCTCTGCATATACGGCTCCGACGCCAGGGATGTCAAGTAGGGGGCGTTGGGGTTTCGATGCTGAGGAATCCGTTTCAACAGTCGATTCCCCCGTGGACTCTTGTTGAGTTTCTTTTGATTTGGGGTCTTGACCTTGATCTGTATTTACTGAAGGAGTATCTGAATCTGATGATGCAAGCCCCTCAGGGATTGATGGAAGTTCTTTGATACTGAGTTCTTCCTGATCAATCGCATCTGCTATTGAAGATGCCTCAATAACGTCACGGACTCGTTGTTCGTTTCGTGCTTTGATATGCGTGTTCTTCAAATACGAAACCAACGCTGAGCGTTCGTCAGCAGTGAGCGTTCCTTCCACAGGGATATCTGCCAGAATATCCTCGACACTACGTTCGTTTGGAAACCAGGCATCCCCCATTGCAACAAAGAATGGAACAAGCGGATTGGGAACTGTATCCTGTTCTGAGAGTCCGAGCAGGTCGGTGAGAAAGATGACTGCCCGGTCGTCAAGCGACAACTGATACCGGCCGCTGGATAATGATACTTTTAGTTTGTATCGATCAGCGGCATCCCGTATGAGCCGTGTTGACTTGACCATATCATACTATCAGATGTATCAGACATATATCCTTACATTAGATCTTATAGACTGTTCTCTTGGAGAGCAGCAATAATGCTCTATCGGTCAAACTACCCAGCTCTGAAGAAGACTCAAAACAACCCAAGCGACAGGTCAGTCGTATCCGAGAGCTGCTGTCGAAGCTCGTCTTCTGACCAACCAAGCGGTGAGAGTACGGATGTTGCAGCGCGGATGAGTTCTTGATCATAGTAGTCCGAATCGTATTCCGTTGGGTCCTCAATCGATAGGCGGACCCGCTCTGCGGACGACTTCGTGTTATCTGCAACGAGATATTCGACTCTCTGCCCCGCAGACCGCTCCAACCCAAGTGCTGTCGCACGCTCCAGTGCAGCAGTCGTGAGGGTCCGTCGGGTGTACTCTTCTGGATTTTTTGAGACGCGAATCTCTGTTATCAGCTGCTCTGGCTTGACCTCACCACTACATAATTGATTCTGAAACTCTGCGAGCCGACTGCAGACGGCTTCCGGGTCACGCGTCTCATCGAACACGTCGATGAGGTCTTTCTGTGCCTTGGCGATGAACTCGGGAGTACTTCGCTGTCGGCACTCGATTCCTCGATATTTGTACTCGCCGTCTATCGCTCGCCCGAAGTACTTCGTCAACGCACCGCGGTCGGCGTCTCGTTGTGGGACGAACACAATCCAGTCGTACTGACGCTCGTATTCTAACTCTATTCCAGTGGCGTTCGTAATATCAGCAGTAACCTCGACAAGCGGTGTTTGGGAAGCTTCCGTCCGAGGTGTTACCCAGAGGCTATCAACGATGCCGTGGAGGATTCGCCAACCGTTGGCTTCCAGTGTGGCTTTGGCGTCAAGCAGAATTTCGCGGGCGTAGGCGTTGATTGCTTCGTGACACTCGATGCGTCCAAACTTCGCATTTGAGAAGCCCTGGTAGCCGAAGCAACTCACGAGAATCCATTTGATTGCTGCCGACCGGCTTTCGAGTTTGGCTTTTCGCGTTGGATCCTCAC
>LKMJ01004738.1_pt1 | contig 12816 bp, 19 predicted proteins | sample 643391 | NCBI WGS metagenome assembly LKMJ01 (sample SAMN04112250, study PRJNA286221) | soda lake metagenome | biome: soda lake; feature: Kulunda Steppe; material: water; isolation source: sample PL-Br10 brine of Picturesque Lake | place: Russia: Kulunda steppe | collected 2010-07
CCACACAATCCCCGGATCCGCATGCACGGCTCCCACGCAGCGTCACTGTCACTGCTTTCCCACAAACACAGGACTTGCATGCACTTCTGGTGTGCAGTGCCCCTGGAGCGGCTCCCACACAATCCCCGGATCCGCATGCACTGCTCCCACGCAGCGTCACTGTCACTGCTTTCCCACAAACACAGGACTTGCATGCACGTCTGGTGTGCAGCGCCCCCGGAGCAGCTCTCAAACAATCCCCGGATCCGCGTGCACTGCTCCTATGTGGCACCTTCTCAGAAGCTCTCCCAAACACAGATCCTGCACATAGAGCTCCCAGACCAGCAGACCCCCTCCCATGGCTTCCACCCCATCAGCTCCAGAACTGTCTTGCCCCCCACACAGGCCCTGGAGCGCCCTCTTCTGCGACAGCCTTCAAACGTTGTTGCTGCACAGAGCTGCACCCTTTAGAGTCTGCCCTGCACTTGGTCCAAGGGCGCTGGCGCAAATGCATGGCATATGCAAGGCACGTACCGTGGTTGTGCGACTTATTAGTGGCGTAAACTCACACGCTGGCGCACGCATGACCCCGGGATCTTTTTATGCATGCATAAGCTGCTGCCCAGCTCTGCAAGCCAGGGGCACAGCGGAACGCGCACACACCTTGATGTCACGGCGCGCAAGCGCAACGCTCACGCCCTTGAGCACCATCTGGCCGCCGCGCATGGCGCAGTGCAGGGCGCTGCAGGCAGGGGCAGGACAGGAATCAGACTTGAGGGGCTGTGCAAAGCAGTCCTGCCCGATGCAAAGGCCCTTGAGCTGGATGCAAGAGCCGCCCGCAAAGGAAATCAAAGGCATCAGAATTGGGTGTGGGTGTGATTCAAGGGCGTGGGTTTGGGTGTGGGTGTGACTTTCACGTCTCGATGTGTTTCCAAAAGAGTGGGTCCGGAACCCATACTGTGGGTGTGGGTGTATCTTTACAGGAGTGATGCCATAGATGCCGTGATGCCATTGTAGCAGGCAGGTACTTATGAATATGTGTGAATGTGTGTCTAGGGGCCATGCGCGTGGGCACTCTGCATGGAGACCCATGCTGTGTGTATGACCCTGCAGCAGCAGCAGCAGCAATCCTGCGTACATACTCAATGCTCCAGGGATCATATTTTGACTCGTGAATATGTCAGTAAGCTGCTTGCGGCCAAATTGTGCACAAATGGATACATAACACTCCTTCCAGAACATCACATGCTAGGAGTGAGGAAGCTGTGTGTGCATGCAATACTGATCTGCCAGAAAAGCAGAAAGCAGATGCAGCGCTTAACCAGGCATTTGTAAAATACATGGAAATCCTATCAAAGTACAAAGTGTCACCAGTGTAAATTTCTTCAAACCGGTCACTAGCATTCAGCAATGACGCCACTCATACCCAACTGTGAGGTGAGAGAAACGCGAGGCGCAGTAGTAGCCAGGAGTATCTAATACTCCATGGTATTTATACCTCCAAGGAAAACATTCCCTGGAAAGAAGCAACCCCAGGGAATTCTTGCAAGCATTTTACTACTTTACAAGCTGCTAATATTTTCAGTCCTCACCTGATGATTCTCTGGCACCACCAGGCAATTGTCACAGCTAAACTGCGACAGGCATAGCTGATGCCCATCTCTGAAAATGTGCAAGAGAGGCAGCTTCAAGTTACAAGTTTGCATTCAGTAAATGGGAAGTGGTTTGCTGTAAATGAACTGTCGAGCCACCCTCCTGTTCTGTAAACAGATAGTCAGGCAGATAAACGGTCAAGCTACCATCCTTTTCTGTACATAGATATTGCATGCACACAAGCTGTGTGGGGGCGGGGTCAAAAGGGGTCTAGGGACTTGAATAGATAACCTTTGCCAGTGTGTGGCTATCTCAGAAGGACACAATTCACGCTTGCACACGGTCAATACTGCTCTATCCCAGCAAAAGCTTTTGACAAGCCACAAACTAGGCAGTCAACACAGTAGCTTGCCAATACAGAAATAAGGCTTGAAGCTTACATCACTCACCAATCCACTTGTGATATTCCCTTGGTAAGGCATGCAACAAGGCCGGGCCAGCAACTGCATGCAATGGAACAATGCAGCATACAGCAGAGTCTGTGGTGCGCAGGAATGGCACACACACTTCAGACCTCAACCAAGATCATAACACCGCCCACCCCAGCACGACCCAAATGCTGTCTGAATCAGTATGAAGATGCAACAATAGAATGTGTTGTCCCATGAGATGCATGTGACATCCTGGACCCTTTGGCAGGCCTTGGCAGAAAGCCTTGAAGGCGTGTGCAGGTCGTGACAGGGGGGAAGCTGACATTTCCGATTCACACCAAGAGGCAGTTGAATGAAGGGCATGCATACACAAATGGTGCGCGGCTCAACATGATAAACTACAATTTGCAGCAGGGTTGTGTCATCCTCGCATTCTGAATTCGCGAATTCGAACTTTACCAAATCATTTGCCGTAATGTAAAACATCAATTGTAGGTTCGGCGGCGGTGATTTATTACAGACTAAAGACCAGGCCATAATTCACTGGCCAGACAACAAACCGGTTACTCCAACTACCAAAGGCTCACCACCAAGCCCACATTAATATAAGGATAACTCCATTACTACTGCTAAGACAGGCACTGTGTTCTGCCCTTCGTATAGCCTTGCACCACGAAGTCTGGTCTTGCAGACAGGACATCGTGCCACACAAAATCACATGCCAACACCGATTCGCGGAAAAAGACCCTCTCCTTTAAAAGGGCCCTGCAACGCACCTATATGCTCCGTTTTGCGCCTTACAGTGAGTCCACGTTAACAATGTGGCATTAAGCAATGTCTCATCTAAAAACATATAGATGTACATATAGATGTGTGGAAAAAGGGGGTTGGGGGAGGGGGGAAGGTCAGCTGGCATGAGTTAGTGCCTCCACCTCCTCCACCTGCTCTCGAAGCTTGCTGGCATTGCTGGCATCATTCGGCGTATCGAATTTCAATGAATCATTTGCACATTGCTAATCAAAAGCAGGCAACACAACCCTGATTTGCAGGAAAGGGGTCGATAAAGGAGGCAGGATCGGAGGCGGGGAGAGGCAGAAAGAGAGCAGTGCATGAGGGCAAGAGCCAAACTAACAGAAACTGAAACAGGCCAAGTGCCTGGAAGAGCTGGGCCTGTCCATAATTTGTCTTACACTGCAAGTAACAGCCTCATTTTTAATGTACCACTGTGCATTTAATCCCAGGAAATCTGGACACACCCAGGAAGCTTGCTCGCGCTTCATATGCCCAGTATGCTCCTGCTGTACCGCAGTCACTCTTGTAAAAGAGGACTCGCATTGAACGATGTCAACCATTCGCAGTGGCTTGCATTGTGAGGCCGCATCCTACCAGACATGCGAAACCGCTTGTTTAGTCGAGGTGTGCCTCTCAAAACTTCCTCTCCAATTGAAGCCGATTCCCTCCGTATTCAAGACGTAAAACAACACGGGGTTAAATGGATGCACAACACAGGGAGGCACACACAAAAGTGCAAATCCGCAATCGCAGGACAACTCACTCTTCTGGGCCGTCTCGTCAAAGCAGTCGGCCAAGGAAACACCCAGCGTGACCGTCTTGGCAAACTTGACTTGCAACGTGGCCAGGACTGACATCAAGCCTGAAAGCGCAGCGCCAGTGAACATGAAGCTGCCAGTACCAAAAGCAAGCTCTGCGAAGGTCTTCATGGTCATTGCAACCCAAGGCCTAGACCCAGCATGCCACCAACGAATGAGCGGCCAGCGTTGAAGGTTGGGACTACCAGCGGCGCGGCAGGTCCTCAGCCCAGCAAAGCGTCAATGATTTTGGAAGGCTGTGTAACTGAAGCAGTTTGTTTGGCATGGCAGGGCTGTGGGATGGGTGCTGTCCTGCATAGCAGCTGTGGCAAAAGGCACAAGCACCGCGCAGATCTGGCAGAAATCTAGACACCCAGGCAAGCCGCTGCGCTTGGCTGGTGCTCAGAAGCAATTGCAAGAAGGGACCAATTTGCAGTGCAGGACCTTCGACCGCACCTGAGGAGAGACCCAGCATGGCTTCATTCACAGCATGTGGATCTGTGGCCTTCAGGAACACGCCTAACTTGCGCGTAACCAGCTCCTTTGCTTCCAGCTGCTGTACATCAGGCACGCCGTCATTGTTGTCGTCCCTGAGATCATCCTTCCTGGATGCTGTCATGCCAATCTGCACAGGCAGCATTTAAGGGAACAGGCTGGTACAACACGCATAATAAGCCACACCTGGAGACGCTTGCCTTCACGAAAGCCAGACATCAAGGGCGCCCTTGATTATTTTGTACGCAACCCTTGCAAGATAGAGCTTACCCTCTCATCAGCACACCGGCTTGCGCAAACACCACACATGCATTCCTTTATATATACTTAGTGAGATGGAGTTCACCAGCTCATGAGCACATTGGCTTGTGTAAACATTACACACACACAGGATGCAATCCTTGGTTATCATTTCCAGGGATGCGTTGGCAAGGGCACTCACTGTCACTGCAGTCACCAACTATCGACATTAGCATGGACAGACTGGTTTCTTGAGGCCTGAAGCAGCCCAGCCGAGGCCCGGTCTGCTTTGCTGATATACACGAGCTAACCGTTCATAGCAGATCCATTTGCACATGCTCGATCACTTATGATGGTAATCCTGGTAAGTGCATCCTTGGTGAAGTGCCATTTACATGCGGCTCCAATGGGCATTGACAAGGTACCTCCACCAGGGTACAAAACATCTCAGACAAGGTCCCTGCCCTTCAAGGCATCAGTACAGAACACATGCATCAAAGACTTGCTTTCCCTAAACAAAATAAGGATCCCACCTGGTATTGTCGGTACAATTTCCGGAAGGATGATTTGATTGAATCCCTGCGCAAACACCAAACACTTTCTCGGATTCAACATTGCTACATTGCAATGCACACCAAAGTGGCAAGAAAGTGCCGGTCTTCGGCATACCAACTACGAGTGCAAGTCCTGTACATCTTAAAGCTGGTTGTCACCAGTGGTGATACTTTGAGGCAGGCGAACGAGTTATATGCAGCCATCTAGACCAGGTCTCTACAAGGGAAGTATGGCATACCGCAGGCAGGGCAGGGGAGCAGGGCAAGGCAGCAGCTGTTTTATGGTAACAGGAACAGGCTTAAGAGCAGTGCTTACCGTAGCAGCTGCTTATACCAGCATCAAGCAGAATTCAGGCAGAGAACCCAACAATCCCGGCCTGACAGCTGCAGCACACACAGCTGTTCAGCACACACAAGCAAATATGGTCTAGAAGCTGCTCAGGGTTTCGGTAAGAGCCCCACCTCTGCGCACAAAGCACGCTCAACGTCCAGGGCGACAAGGCATGCTCAATTTACCAAGCCATGGCATGACTGGTGAACATACAGAGGTACATGAGCCCTGTGGCACAACTCATCGCATCGGCAGCGTTGCGTGCTCCTTCCCTCCCCCCCGCTCCTGCTTTCTCCCTTAAATATGCACTCACGTACACACTCTCAGGCATGCATGCATGCACACACGCTCGCGTCCCCACACGTAGGGACCCTGTGCATGTTTATGCGCACCAGCCAGTGATGCGGAAGGCTTCAATGGCAGCAATGAGCACTGGAAAGTTGCCCCCAAAGAACAGCATCAGAAGTCCCAGCGCGATCTGCAGGCAGCGCAGGGAAGGGGGGGGGGGATGCCAATTAATGCGGTGCATGCCAGGCAGCATCAGAAGTCACAGTGTGGCTGCGCATGGTGGGTCCTTGACCAATAGATGCAGCGCACAATGGACTGCATGAGAATGGGCAATGTGGCTGTGCATGACAAATCGCAGAAGGCATCATAGCTGGCCAGCCAGGGAAACGCGCTGGAGGGCGCCGTGCCATACTCATAATCCTTTCGACCACAGCTAACGGCTGGGGCCAGCTGGGACGTGGTCACACTGGGGGATGAATGCACATTCTTCCGCGTTGCCCACACTTTGAGTGTTCAAGAGCAGAGATACTCAGTAGGGGAGACTTTTTTCTTTGCCCTCCATTTTGAAGAGCAGAGGTAAGCAGGGTAGACCCGCTTTGATCTTTTCAATGGCCACATTGTGCACAAGCACACTCCAGGAGAATGCAGCCGCACCCGGTCCATGACAGCTCATGAAAGCTCATGAAATGCGCGCTGGAGAACGCAGCTTTACCCAGCCCGTGACAGCTCATGGGAGCTGGAGCTCCCACGATCAAGCCGCTACTTTGCAGAACGGCGTCGGCGAGAGCAATGCGACCATAGTGCATATGCCATGTTGCAAGGCATGCTGTGCCTCCTGACACCAAGGAAGCGTGTACGTGTTGTAGCATTCTGGACCCGAGTGCTGGGAGACTCGGCATGTTGCCGTGTTGTTTGCATTCCAACTGATCAGTGTGGGAAACTAGTTTGAGCTTGGTGTCTGAACAAAAAAACAAGCTTTGTCTGGTACTGGCCAGTCGCCTGCACACGCAAGCTAGATAAGCAGCTTTGCCTGGTGTCGGCCAGACGCCAACACATGCAAGCTATGGGGTGCAGCAGCAAGCCGCAGGCGGTGCAAGTTGAGCAACCTGACCTGTATGAGCTCCTCAGCCCCGCACTTGTCCGCCCCTTGGTATAGCTTGTTGGCGTACTCAAGACCTTTGGCGGCGTAGGGGCCCAAGAAGTCACAGACTGCAGCACCCATGACGATGACGGGTTTAATCTTGAGGATGATGTCTTCCACGCGTTGGGAGGCCTGGCGTGTTGGTTTGCAGGGGGTCACATTGAGCGCAAGTGGCCTGCTTGTCACACGAGTGCCAGTGTGAGTGCAGAGGGGGCTCAATCTTGAGGAGAATGTCTTCCACGCGTTGGGAGGCCTGGAGTATTGGAACGGGAAGAGGTAATTTCGAGCGCTCGTCAAGTATGCGGCTCATCATGGCAGTGCCAGTGTGAGAGCAAAGGGTGAGCTCATGCTTGCTGGCCAGCTTGACAGCTGCACGAGGCACAAAGTCAACCCCTGACTGCACATAAAACCATGACCTGCTGACACATGCCGGTCTGAAAAATTCCAACAGCGTTGCTGCGTACGTTTGCCGAGATGAGGCAGAATCTACCTCATGTGAGAGCTGTGAGATCAAGCGCGTGAAATAGGAAAGCCACCCTGTATACTTCTTCTACATGCTCTAGGGCTTGCATTATGGGTTTGAAAAACCAGATTCTTCATGAGGGTACGCATTTATTTAACGCTCACCTGTTGTGCAGCAGGAGTGGGTGGCGCAGGCACAGGTGCCTGTTTGTGCTTGTCTTGAACTTGTCCCATGGCTACCGGCTAGCTGCAAATGTCAACGACAGGAAGTTCTTAATTAAATATTCAAAAGGCAGGATGAGGTCCTGTCTTAAAAGCATGCTGCAGGCGCTACACTCGCCGAGGCAGATGATGCTTGCAGCTCGTGCGTGCTTCAAAATGAGGCAGCTGCATACTCTATTCACAGCCATAGACATACAAGGCAAGGAGAACGTTAATGAATGGGTCACAGTGTCTAAGTGTCTCAGGGTCTCAGGGTCACTCACAAGATCAGTGCTCGCTAAATCTGCTTAGCTCAAGAGGTATCAATGGGGAAATCTGTGATATTATATCTGACTCGTATCCCTGCATTGCCTCATCGTGAGCAAAAGATCGCTAAACATCAGAAAATGGTCGTACGATTAAAATTGCATTCAAAATCTTCTCATAATTTTCACTTGTAATGTAAACCGGAAGGTGCCACAAACACAACAACCACAGTCACTGGGCAACCCCCTGTTTTTCCACATGCAGGCTGTGGCCTCCATGCAGGAACTGGGCTTCAAAGGAGTCCAGCTGGTGGGGCTGCCAGCCCAATATCATGCTGGCACTCGCCCCCAACTCCTAAGGGCGATTCGGAAGCACTACAGCAGAGATATAAAGTTGCCACAATGTTCGTGGATAGGCAATGCCAGATGCAGCTTGAGATAAGTTCACGCCTGTGTTCATGATGTGATGAGAATCGCAGGCGGTTCATGCAAGCCTGCAACAGGCTTGGACATCTGACAAGGATCAGAGATCTTGAAAGCATTTGGCCCCATTCATGTCACCTGTGACAACCGTCTTGTGTCGAGCAAGGCAGTGCTCTGCGAGCTCAATTGCATCAATGAGTGCGTGTATTTAGGTTATAGCCTTTAGTAAGCCTGAAATTTGTTCTCTGTTGAGCATTCTCCTCACCTTCAAACCAATCAGGAGAGGTCTGCTGGCTTGTATGTCCGCAACCCTCCTGATCCTCACTGACTGCTTTCTTCTTTCCTGGTGAAGGGGCTTTTCTTCCCAAGTGGCCCCTTTTCCTTAATTGATGTGAGGAGCTTTTAGCTGCTTGCGTAGTTTTTCTTTTCATTCTTTTCTTTCACACCGCTTCAGGTTAAATACTGTGAAGATGCGCGGCCTGGACACCAATGAGAGGCCTCTAGAAAGAGCACGAGGTTCTTTGTAAGTGCAACTTCAAGCAGTGCTTGAAGGCCGAGAGAGTAACCCTTGACAACATTCTTCTTGGTTTGGGAGGCTCTATCAACACCTCACACAATTTGAATCATCTTGAAGAGCTTGACGCAAAAAAAGCCCATTAGACTCCCTTCAAACAATATGCTCATTCTGTGCTCTACGCACACAAGCTGACAACCACGCTTTTGAAAAATCAAGTTGCTCTCAAGGTCTTGGTCTGGAGCAAGGGGCGGCTTGTCACCCTCGAAATCCTCACCAGTTCTTCTCTTCAAGGAAAAGGAAGTTCCTTTTCCCTGGTGGATGTCGCGCCAAGATGCTGCGTCCAAACTACACTCGTAGCATGACCATAACACAAACATGCTCAGAGACTTAATTAGCCAGGCAGACGCCAAAGGCCTGGCCTTGTTTGTGCATAGGCGATGCTTAGAATGATGTGCGTAGATTTCATTTACCTAGCTTGCATTGGTTGGTTACGGCTGCAGGCCCATTTGGATTCAGCTAAGCTGCCCACGTTCTTGTAAACTTGTTCGGGTAAACTTGTAAACTTGTTCGGCAGGTATAGCTATGTAACTTAACCTTCATCAACGACACAACAAACTCTACTTTTTTATCTCAGGTAGGACGGCTTTGCTGGCGGTTATCCCTTACTTGTAAGTATGCAGCTGCATAGACCTGAGTGAGCATGGTATATACGTCCACAGCACACACCCCTGTCTCAACCCTGTTTGTGCCATCAAGTGAGCGTAATGCTGGCATTAGGGTCATCACAATGGCCAGAAAGAGAAGCTTATTTTCATGTTACACAGTCAAGACATTCTGCGTCAAAAACTCTGATCCTCTACGGGGCTGCCCCTCCACCCCCTGAACAACCATAAGGACTCCTCCTCTCAGTGCTTACAATCCATCAACGAAAGGGCAATGAAATGGTGAAAGTTTTCAGCACAGAGACCACGAAGCCTGCTGTTAATAGGAAAACACAGCTACTTGTTTGTACAGGGGCAGGCAGCATTCATGCAACCTCATGTGTCTTCCTCTTCAGCTTACCATAAAAAGCATTCCACACCATATACTCACAGTTTTATGGGAAGCATACATGGGAGCGACCAAAAAGGAGGCGCGCAAGCAGCGGCCAAAAACGTGCATGGGGAAGCACACCTGCAAAACGGTGACACAGGGCGCACATGCATCGCCCACACGCAGCACCCCGACAAACCTGGACAGCTCCGTGCGGCCATGCCGTGCCCCTGACGACCACATATGCCTACAGACCACGCAGCACACTACCGAGCCCCACACTAGCAGCTGCACTTTTCAGATGCAGCGCAGAGGGCGCAACATGCTTTTGAGGCGCGCCCTGGGCATTCTGTCAAGACCCTCACACACGCACACACACAGCACCGCCGTGATATTCGTCCTCTGAAGGCAAGCGCACCGTACGCACATCGCCAACCACCGGCTCTGGCTGGGCGAGGCAGCACACCTGCTGCACCCGCCCAGCACAAGCCAACAAACAACAGGATGCCTCGGGGTCCACGCAGGCCGGGCCTCACAAGCGTACCCCGTACCCACTTGCGCGCTCTTAGAGCACACACTGAGAGGGCCCACTGCACAGCCATCACGCTGCACGGGCAGGCAGGCACGGCGGAGCTGCCCGCCGCGCCTCCTAGATGCAAGCACGCGTGACAAGCTTGTGCGGGTGACAGGCTTATTGACCCAGCGGGCCCTCTGTGTTCACTGCCAAGGGCGGGTGAACAAGGGAGAGGGGGTATTGCAGGGCCTGCCTCCAGCGCACCCCCTGCCTGCCCGCGCAGGCTCAGCTAGCCCACCCCCCTTGCAGCCACGGGGGCAAGGGCAGCAGTGTTCACTGCCACGGGGGCAAGGGCAGCAGGACGCAAGCCATCACCTTTTGCTGCTAGCAGGCTTTGCATGGCGCGGCCCCGGGGCCCAATGCGGGCAGGTGGGGGCGAGCAGAGGGGTGCGGCCTTAGCGGGCAAAGTAGGGTCCCAAGCCCTTGACACCCAAGCCTGGGATGCCCCAAGGCTTGGAGTTGCCCTCGGGGTCGCAGTGCTCAGCGGGCGCGTACACCACCTGCGCGCACGTGCGTTTGCGTGAATGTGTGCGTGCAAGCTGTGCGCTGTATGGTGTGCATGCTGTGCTGTGTGTGTATGCGAGTCAGTGCGCATGCGCGCTGTGTATTGTGCTGCGCGCTCTCTGTTCTGTGGGCAATGCTGTATGGTGTCTGTGTATCTGAGCGTGTGCGCGAGTGTGTCTTCTGAAAACTGCCTACGCCATCCTGTTATTGCCTACACCATCCTGCTACTGCCTTCACACCATCCTTGCCACTGTCTGCACTGTCCTGCTACTGCCTACGCACCATCTTTGCTCCTGTCTACCCCATCCTGCTACTGCCTACGCACCATCTTCGCTCCTGTCTACACCATTCTGCAGCAGCCTTACACCATCCTTGCCGCTATCTGCGCCATCCTGCTCCTGTCTACGCACCACTGTCCGGCTTGGTGCGTACACCATCATGTCATGGGGGCGGTTGTCGTGGTTGCTGGAGCCCGTAGGGAAAACGACGTCAGACTTCTTGGTGACGTTGCTATAGCCACCAAAGTCGGGCTCATCGCTTGACAGCACCACCTGCATGGGCAGGCGTGCGTGCAGGTGTGCGTGTGTGAGTGTGTGTGTGGGGTGGGGGGGAGGGGGTGCGCGCGCGCGCGCATGCATGCGCGGGCACGAAGGGGTGTGTGAATGTGCACACGTGCGCGAGGGTGTGTGTGTGTGTGCATGCGCGTGTGCGAGGGCGCTTGTGTGTGCGTGCAGGCGTGCAAGGGTGGGTGGGTGGGTGCACACAAGCAAGGGGTGCGGAGCGAGCACAAGGGGACACAGGACTTGAGGCACACAGGGAATGTGTCGGGTGGCCAGAGCAGGAGGTGGCAAAAATTGGCCCTTGACCTACATGCGTGCGTTTCCTGACTCCCAAGGAGTCTAACCCTTGCGTCAACCCTTTTAGTGAGCATGGATGCAACCAGCCCCAGACTTCATGCACTTTTTGCAGCGTTGCTGGGAGTGTGTGGACCTGTGCTCCTGGGAGTGTGGACCTGTGCCCCTGCCTGAAAGGGCGCTGCCAGCCACAGTGCCTTACACATGGCTGGCTGACTTACTCCGCTGACCAAACAAAGCTCAGAACAGTGCCGCACCTTGTAAGGGCCGGGGTGCTGGCAGCCGACCTTGTAGTCGGTGTACGAGCTTGTGGGGTGGAAGTTGAATACAAACACGAGGTCGCCGCGCTCACACACGATCTGCGGTCACAGTTGGAATTGGCAACAGAGTTGTGGCTACAGCATCGGGCCCCAGACGATCTCGGCGGGCGGCGCACACGGCACTAGAACCTAGAGCCCAAACCTTGTCAGGCCTGCACCTGCTCTGATGAGCTCTGACGCACGTGTGGGGTGCGAGCGCGCGGCACGCACCATCTTGTCTGAGTTGCACTTGCGGCTGATGTACTGATGGGACGCCGACACGAAGCCGAACGCCTTCTCCAGGTGCGTCATTGCGCGGTCAAAGGCGTTGAAGTCCTTGTAGCGCAGGATGGGCGAGTCACACAGGTCCCACCTGCGGCGGCACTTCTCGTGCGAGCCGCCGTTGCCTGCACAGGCACCAAGCAGGTGTCGGCGTTGGTGATGTTGATACGGTGGTGAAGATGAAGATAGATCAGGATGATCACGCAGGCAGTGTGATGGTGGGGATTGACACAACAAACAACCACCGCCACGCAACATTACCCTGTTTGGTGAATGGCAGGTGCCACGCGCACTGCAGATCCACCATAGGAACGGCCACAGACATCAGCCAGAGTGAGCATGCACCCTCGCACGCACCGCAACGCCTGCCCAGTGCCTAGCACAATGCCCACGTGGGCATGCAGCACCTCCTACATGGGAGGGGGGGAGGGGGGGGGTTCCCAAGGCCGGTGGCCGGGCGCGCACGCACCTGGTACAAAGGCGCCGGTGGAGGGGTCGATGGAGTCAGAGCGGGGGAAGTCAATCCACTCTGGGTGGCCGAACTCATTGCCCATGAAGTTCAGGTAGCTCTCGCCCCTGCGCACACCACGCAATGCACATCAGCATAAAAGGGGCCACGTCAGGATGATGATGATGATGGTGATGATGATGGGTGCCGCAGTGGCTGCACAAGAACGGATGTTGTGGGGGTGGCCACACTCGTTGCCCATTGAGTGCCAAGTACTTGCACAGCGTGGTCGCTGAGGCTGGAGTGACGCGCA
>LKMJ01004739.1_pt1 | contig 12816 bp, 16 predicted proteins | sample 643391 | NCBI WGS metagenome assembly LKMJ01 (sample SAMN04112250, study PRJNA286221) | soda lake metagenome | biome: soda lake; feature: Kulunda Steppe; material: water; isolation source: sample PL-Br10 brine of Picturesque Lake | place: Russia: Kulunda steppe | collected 2010-07
CGTAACCCTCACAGAATTTTTCAGATTTCAGCTACCCGTAAAGGCGAATATGTTTAACCCAACCACCAGCAGCCAGAGGAGAGCAATGAGCGTATATCCAATGACCTTCTGGTTGGTTGTAAGATTGACAGCCGCCTTCCCGGCATCTCTCTGGCTCCGGTGAGTGGGAGCCATAGCACTCTTTTGATGAATGGAATTGTGACAGGAAGCACACAGTGTCTTCAAATTCGAGGTCTTGTGCGTTCCACCCTTGGAAATGGGAACGATGTGGTGCGCGTGCAACTGAGCCCCATCGGATGATCTGGAGCTGGTGTATGCGCCGCCCCTTACACCGCAGTTGGAACACGTATAATTGTCCCTGCGGTAGACACGGCGGCGACGGGAGTCCCAATCGGACGGGTAGCGATCACTCATTAGAATGTCTCTCATTTACTATACGCGCCGTGATATATTAAGTTTATCTAATAATGTGTGTCGTATAGACTGCCGTGTTAGAGTCTGCTATGCTACTTCTCTGAGAAACCGGCAAACGCGCCCGAGACAGTGCTACTCGAATATTACCCGGTGTATTCCCCAGTTTGCAGCCATTCTTGCCGGTATTACACGACTGTTACAAGATTTAGTATTTAAAGGGTGGACACCCTATATATACCCTTGTCTATTACTAAGGGTGAGGAAGCACCCTTTGGCAGTAGTACCTTTCACTGATTAGTGGAAGCTCTGCTACTCCATCTTTTTAGCTTGCCTCGTTTGTCTCTACTGGAACCTCTGAGGTTCTTCTTTTCCTTTTCCTTTACTGGTTCCAGATATTGAAAGACCGTCTTGGTTGGGCGGCGTTCTCGCCGAATAAGTGAACACCAATTGAACGAGTTCGAGAAACAGCTCAGTTCATCTTTTTACAGCTCACTAACTGGCAGGGAACTCGATTACGGTTACAGGCAGGGATTGGCTACACCGACGACTCCACGTTGTCGGCTTTTTGACATAAACATACAACATACAAATTCATGGCTTCAAAAGGCGTTACAGGAAAAACGGTTCAAGAACTCGCCGAGATGGAGGCTGAATTTAAGCAGAGCAAGCGAGGTACACTTTACGACTTCGAGGATTGCTACTGCCTTGCTAAAATCCCACGACAACCAGAAGACTACGACGGCCCGCAGCGGTACTGTGCGTCCAATAACGTAAAGCATAACGGACGATGTAAGCACCACGGCGGAGACAGCGAACCGCACCCGGAAAATCTCGAAAAGCTGGCAAATCTAAAACACGGAATGTACGCTACAGACAAACACTTGCGCGAGACGATGAACGAGCGCGAGGAAGAATTGTATGAGTGGGTACTCGAATGGCCCAAAGCATATAATATCGACCTCGAAGCCGATCCGTCCGCAGCTCACGACTTCCAGACTCTTGCCATCGAGATCGTGCGAGAGGCACGCGGTAAAGATTACATTCTTCGTAACTCCGAAATCCGCGAGAAGGGCGTCTATCTGCCCGACGGAACGATGGTTGAAACGGAGGAACTGCCGAATACTCTGAATGAAGCTATGGCATCTCAGGTCCGGCTCATTCAGAAGATCAAAGACTCGCTCGGGATCACGAGAAAGCAACAGGCGAAGAACGAGCAGGTCAAGAACGCCAGCGAGGTCATGGATGGTCTCGTCGGCGCAATGTCGGAAATGGTGAGCGACAAAAAAGAGTACGACCCAAGCGAATTTACTGATTGACAGTCTCTAACACTATACAGAAGTGACTTAACATTAGATGTGTTAGTTTAAATGGGTAAGTAGGAGGTTACGGAAGTCCACTGAGTTGGGCAAACAATATGTGGTCTACCGTACCCTCCCAACTGCCCTCTTAGCATAATACACGGAAAACCTTTCCTGTTAACTTACTGTACCCCGGAATGTTACAGGCGGCCTTCTCGCCGTCTAAGAGTCTATTGTAAGCTGCTTGGGATGTGTGGGGGATACCCACCGAAAACAATACACAGATACATGGTTGAAAATTTCTCAAGTAGCTACTACTTTACTGAACTTCTAATTACGCCACACGGCGGAGATCGAGCGATCATCCAAACAGATTCGTTCGAGCTTTATCAGAAGGAGTACAGTAACACAAGACCGCTTGTAGTGAAAGTGGACGGATGGCACATACCCGTCTACGAGGAATATTCCGTTCCGTGTGATGTTCTGGCAGTTCCAGAAAGCACGTACAGTCGCTTGGATGTAAGCGGCGACGAGGCAACCACGGTATTTCTGGCTAAAGAAAAGACCGTTGACAGACTTATTCAGATGAATTTGGTAGAGACAAATGAACGACAAGCGGGGTAAAGCAAACACTTCTCGCGCACGTTCTGGTCACGGGATAAACAACCCCGAAAATGTCTCAAAGTACAACGTCACACAGGCCGGAAAACGGGTTGCCTTGATTATTCGGTGGGATGGAAACGGCTACGACAAGAGTTCGTGTTGGATACGCGGCTCTGTTGACGATATAATTGACTTAGACACTAATCTATGAATGAACTGGTCGCAGAGTTCGCCGATCAGGCCGGGCTCGACCCCGAAACCGTCCAAGAACGATGGAGTGGTCGCCCCGACCGAATGGCGGAAGACCTGTTCCGAGTCAAGGACTTGGATACAGGGAAAATTGGCGACCTCAAGCTGTTTGCCCCGTACCAGCCGAAGATCGTTCATGCGTACTTCTACGGTGACGCTTCCACGCTGAATGTCTACAAGGGACGCCGAATTGGCGTCTCGTTCATCGTCTGTGTCTGTTTGGCACTGGACGGAATGATTAATCGCAATGCGTTCTTTCCAATCGTCTCCTCGAAAGAGGAACAGGCACAGTCACGTATTCGTGACATAAAGAATCTGCTTGAAAACGCGAAAGTAGAAATTCCAATTACCAAATCCGTTGCCGGGGAGATCGAGCTGTGGAACGGAACCAGATTCAAGGCGTACACAGGGAACCCCGCCGGGGCTCGTGGTGACGATAGCGCAAAGACCGTCTTTATTGACGAGATGGCCTTCTTGGAGGATCAAGAGGCCACCTCTCGCGCGTTCAGTCCGTTCGTTTCTCTCGGCACGCAGGGCCTCATGGTCGAAGTCTCTACTCCAGAGGCTAAGAACGACCTTTTCATGAGGAATCATGCCCGTGGAACCGAAACGGGCTTCTCAGAAGACGGGAAGCGCGTTGGAACGATCTCGATTCAACAGCCTTCGTTCAAGAACGCAGACGAGATCGACGTTGAAATCTCGCTGCACGATCAGGACGTAGAACCCGTTCGTCCCGATCTGAACATAGACAAGGTAGAAGAAGATCGTCTGAAAGACCCAAACGGGTTCGCACAGGAGTATCTGTGCCGCCCAATCGACGAATCGTACCGATTTTTCTCCGAAACATCTGTTCGGGAGGCAATGGACAAGTCGCATGATCCAGAATACCAGTTTGGACTCTATTCGCCGAAGATTCCGGGCATCATGCGAACGATGTTCGTGGATATTGGTATTGACCACGACGATACGGCAGTTTCAGTCTTCGATCAGCTCGGAGAACAGCGCGAAATGCGCTATTGGGAGGTCATAGACAACGAAATTCTGGCCGAAACGGGTATTCAGAACCCCGACAGAGGCAATGCAGTCCATATTGCCCGAAGATTGTCTGTGTTGCAGGCACAGCTCCAGTGCGACTACATCATACTGGATTCGACTGGTCCCGGCGCAACATTCGACAAGATCATACGAGAACAGCTCGGTCGGCGCGTGATCGGCTTCAATTTCTCGGATAAGGACGCGGTGAAGAAGTCCTTTGGCGACATGAACGCCGCTCTCCGAAACGGAAAGGTAATTCTTGACGACGACCCGGAGATGTACGATCAGCTCGTCTCAATTGTCAGGGAACAGAAGCGCGACGGACAGAAACCACGGTTCACTGGAAAAGACTACTCCGAGTCTGGAAAAGACGACATTGCGATGGCTGTTGTTCTCGGGGCGTTCCCGCCGAATCTGAGTTCACTTCCAGTGACGCAGCCCGTAGAAAAGCCACAAGAATACACTCCGCCGAAAACACAAGACCCGCCGGAACCGAAATCGCCGAGAACGCCCGCAGGAGCAGAAGAAGTTAGCACTTCGACGGCTCCCACTGGTGTTTTTGCTAAGAAATCGGTCTCGCGGTCAAGTGGGCGGTCATACAAGCCGCGTTATTCTCGACGGCGGCACCGATACTAACTTTCTAATCTTATATGAGTGATGTAAAACAGGCCATGATGAAGCGTGCGGCTGATGGTCGCATTGGCTTCCATCTTGAGCGGCCCACTGCCGTTGTCAAATCGGCCTCTGGTGCCTCTGGCCGCCCCGAAATAGAAGAACTGGACGAACAGCGAATTGAGAAAAACCGTCTGATTGCCCGCGATCCACACGTTGCAGACGGGATTGATACTTTGGTGGATTTTCTGGTTGGCTCAGGGTTCACCGTCACACCCGCAAACATCCCGTTTACAGAACAAGAGCAAACAGACGAAGACATAGCTGATTTTAAGAAGCTAATTGAGTCTTCGCAGTTTGAATCCGTTTTGTTCGAGTGGGTCTGGCACGCTCTTGTTGACGGTTCTGCGTTTATTGAAGTCGTTGTCGAAGATAACGTATTCAAGCCTAAATTGCTCCCCACGGAGCGAATTAAGATTCAAACGGATGAATTTGGTAACGTTGTAGAATACCACATGGAGAGTGACGGTGGTGCCGACGACATTGTCTTCGGTCCATACGATCTTGCTCACCTAAAGTTCCACAGCCACCCACAGGACGACTTCGGTCATTCCATTATCGAGCGGATCGAGGAACAGGCCGACTTCCTGCGCGACATGGAGATCGACCTTGCGAGGTTCATAGCCACGAAGGCATATCCTCCAGTTCTCTGGAAGCTCGGTAGCGAAGAACGACCGTGGAATCAAGAACAAATCACCGAGTGGCTGGAGACAGTAGAAAACATTGAGCCTGATTCAATGCTGGCTGTCGGTCACGACGTTGACCATGACATTGTTGGCGTCACTTCCACGTCTTCGAGCGCGGGTATGTTGAATCTGGATAGCACCTTCGCTCATTTGCAGAAGCGGATTGCTGCCGGTCTCGGCGTTCCCGCCTTCTTGCTGAACATGGACGTTGACGTTAACAGAAACACGTCAATTGCGGTTATGCCGAAATTTGATCGTCGGATACAGCGGTATCGAGCGATCATTAGACAGGCCATTCGTTACCAGCTATTCGTATCTATTCTCGGGGAGCCAAACCCCGAAGATTACATCGAGGTTCCGCCTGACTTTGAGTTCGGACAGCACTCAAGCGACGAGGAGCGTCTGGACATTGACGCAGCTATCAAACTATTCAATGAAGGGTTCCTGACTCGTGAAGCGTTCGCCAAGCGTGTTGGAATCGACCCCGAGGTAGAGCTGCCAGACGAGAACGAGCTTACTGAAATCGTTTCTCTCCTACAGCAGCTTCGCGGTGCTGGTGATTCTATACAAAACCCCGACGGCGGCTCTCCGACTGATACTGGAGCCGGGGCAGAGTCGGCTGGCGGCGAAGTAGCCGGACGACAGAACCCGGAACGTGATAGTTCAGACGGACGCAACGAGCGCGACGTAACTAACGAATAGGTATGGACAAGAAGCATGACCAATTAACGGAAATTCTACAAAATACTGCGAAAACCGAGGAACGGACCCGAAATATCGAAAAGAATCTCAATGAATTACAACGTCGATATATTGAGGAAAGCACTGTTCAAGACAACAAAATCACCCGATTAGAGAAAGAATCAGAGCGTCACAAAGTAATTTTAGGCGGCGCACTTGTCGCCGTCGGTGGTGCGCTGAGTGCTTTCTACAATTGGGTTGTCGGTATTGTGTAGACGGCACTGATTATGACTAACGACTACAAAATTGACGAAGAACTATCTTTCAACGTCTCGTTTGCCCGTCCCATCGGCCTTCCAGCCGAGTCCGGGTTTAACCGATACGGTGTGAAAGAGTACGAAGACGGTTCCATTGACGTGATTTTCTCTGCAATGGAGCCCGGTCTTCGTAAGGGAATCCGTGTGACGAGTGAGTTTCTGGACAAAGTAGCTCGAAACTTCTCAGATGGTCTTCCCATGCAGCTCGACCACTCGCAGGGTCAGCTCGCAAACGTTGGCTACGTTAAAGACGTGAAGTTTGCAGATAATTTCCTACGCCTTGTAGGCCACATTCCGAACACTGGAAACAGCGTTCGATCTGATGTGATCGCAGACTTTACGCACGAACCACCGGCCATCAATGACGGCTCTGTAGGGTTCGGCAACGATTATCGCATTGAGCGAAACGATGATGGCGAACCCGAGTTCGTGGACGCGACGATGGTTGAGTTTTCACTGACACCGTTCCCCGCAGGGTACGATGAAGGTGGACTTTCGCCACAGTTCGCGCACGCGGCCAGAGAGGCCGGTTTGTTTACCGAAGACGGAGCCGACGAAGCCCCGGAAGACGGCACATCTCGATTAAAAGGAGCCAGCCGGGCACGAATATATAACTACGATTTCTAACATGAAGAAAATTGAACTTGAGACCCCTATTGACGAAATGAGTGAGGCCGATCTCCGCGAGACTTTCTCGCAGGTCATGGAAGCCCACGAGGAGAACGCTGCTGAGTTCTCCGAGGTTCAGGCAGAGGCCGAGAAGGCCGCTGAATATTCTGAAACTATTGAAGCACTGGAAGCCGACGTTGAGGAGGCTGCCGGTTACTTTGCAGAAAAAGCATCCAGTGTCACGAAGCTCGACTCTGAGCTTCTTGTTGACCGCTTCTCGATTGACGAGCTGGTCGAGCTGGCCGCACAGGCCGACGAAGAAGCTGCACAGTTCTCGGACGACGACTGTGACGTTGACGGCTGCGATGGCCCCGACGACTGCGTCGATCCCGACGATGATGACTGCGCAGACGAGGAATCCTCGGTTTTCGCCGAGAAGCCCTCGAAAGCTCCTGTTGCGTCGGCGAAAGAAGACCGCCACGCAGCCGCAAAATCCCGCCTTTCCCGAATTGGCGGACTCTCGCTTGACTGAATCTGTTTTCTAACTTCTGACTACTATTATGGCATACCCAAAGATTGCTACTGGTGCTGAACAGCCTATCAACCGACACGGTGCCGTCGCTGGCGAAGAAATGACCGAGGGCGACCTCGTTGGCATTGACTCCGACGGACACATGGTTCAGGCCCACGCCGCTGACGACGGCTACGGTCCTATCATGGCTCTTGGCGTTGCTCTGACGCCTGCAACCGAGCTTACTGGTGACGAAAACGTCCCAACGAAGCTCATTGTTGAGTCGAACCGGGCTCTCGTTGGTCGTGACCGCGTTTCTGCTGTCTCAAACGGCGTTGAGGTCGAGAACGGTGAGCGCGATTGGGAATTTACCCCCGGCCTTCCCGTCTATCTCGGAGAATCTGGAGAGTACACTCAGACAGCTCCCGAAACTGTGGGCTCGCTCGTCCAGATCGTCGGCTCCGCTCTTACTGAGGAACGTATTCGACTCGATGTTCGACCGTCCCACGAAATTAACGCCTGAATTGGCGTTTACGACTGACTTCTAACAACTAACTTTTTACTATTATGGCAAACGACCGATTCTACCGACAAGTTACGACGAAAGACGATGTTCCGCTCGAAGACCTTATGCTCGAATCCCTTGAGGATATTGAGCTATTTAATCAGGCGGAACGCCCATTCCGTCAGCTCCTCGCACAAGATGTGAGTGAGCGCACTTTCCGTGTCCACACTGGCGACATGGGATGGGAAGAACTCGCTGAGGGTGAACACGCTCGTACCGGACGAATGGAGTCCAGCGAGATGGCGTTCTCCGTCAAGAAATACGGACGCTCGCTCGGCTACACTCAGGAGTTCATCGAGGACAACACCGCCGACATTGTCCGCCGCGAGTGGCAGAAGCTCCTCGAAGGCGCACTCGACAAAGAACACGAAGTTCTGTTCGACATTGTCCGCGACGGATGGGCAGACGGAAACAACCTCTGGTTCGAGCCAGAAGACTACGGTGCCTACGAGTTCGACAAAACTCACAACCACCAGTTCGCTGACACCGCCGACCTGTTCGGCGTCAATGACAACTACACGGCTACGCAGCACATCCGCGAAGCCAACAAGGAGCTACGCCACCACGGCAAACGCCCCACTGTTGCTCTCGTTTCGATGGACATGGCAAGCGAGTTCGTTGACGAGCTGGCTTACGATGCCAACTACCTGATCCCCGAGGCAGAAAACCTCGTCTCGACGGCTCTGCCCGACTCCACGATGCGCATTGATGGCGTCAGTCTCCTCCAGACCGCGTGGCTGGACGGCAATGAGGTTCACGTCGTTGCAGGCGACGAGCGGCCCCTGTACTTCCACACGGCCCGCGAAATGCAGCTCACGCAGGGCGAGACCGGCGGCCCAATTGGCGACCCCGGAGCCCTTCTCGGCAGCTACGGTTCCGTCCGATACGGTGCCGTCATTGCCGACCCACTCGCAGGCGTCTCGTTCAACGCAACTGACCTCGCCTGAATCTAATTCATCATGTCGTCTTTTGACCGCAACATAATAGCAAAAACGCGCCAGAGAACAGGAACAAAAAACGAAAATATTGTTTCTAAAACTGCTCTGGAACGTGAGCTGGAGTCTGCAAAATCTGTTATCTCAAGAGAAATCGCAGAGAAGCTGAAAAACGGAGAAACACTACAGTTCAACGATGGAGCGTCAAAAGCGGCATTAGAGAACTATATGTTTCTCCAAGTTTCGGGGATCGTGCAAAACAATGAGATTCCTAAATCAGTTCCAAGAATTAAACAGACAGATTTCGAGGACACTCAATTAAACTACTGGCGCGACCAGCTTATTCGATCTATCAGAGATATATAATATGCCGTTTCAACAACAAACAGTAATTGAGCAAGTCCGCGCAATCACCGGATACAGCGAAGACCTAATTTCCGAACAGGAAATGGAAACGCTGTATCAGGCTGCTGTTGCTGACATTGAGGGGATCATCGGCGAATCTCCAGAGGAATTTAATCACCCTGCTGCTGAACGTGCAGCCTTCTGGTCTACTGCGCTTTTCAGCAAAATCTTGATGGGCGAAATGGAGGGAATCGACATGAAAATCGGCTCAATTCAGATTGAGCAGTTCCCCCGTCGTGACATTACCCGTGTTTGGTATCGTCGCCTTGACGAGTACCTGAATGTCCTTCGTACAACGTCTGGAACTGGTGGCATTACAGCCCCAAGCAGGCAAGACAGAGTCTACGGCGAAGGTTCAACAAGAGAACTGATCTAAATGACTGACGTTGAAGACCTGCAACAGCCACAGTCCCCGATTTTGACGGGAAGGCGGCGCACTGTCAAGCTGATGTTTAATCGGCTTGGTGTTCCAGTAAAAGTCTGGCGGGAAATCGAAACAGGAGGCGAAGACCCATACGGTAAGGAACATGAAGACAAATTCCTCGTTACTGATTCTCAACTTGCCGTAATTGATGCGACGAGAACGAGTCCCGGCGGTTCGTCCATAGATCGTGTCGAAGAACGGTTCGGTGAACGGGTCTATTGGGAGCCGATCATCTTCTTCCCAAGCGATGCAGTTGTTTTGGAGAAAGACGTTATAGAATACGCGCTTCCGAGGTATCCAGAGAATCCAAACACAGACAAGCAGTTGTGGGAGCTGGAGACGATTGCTCCCTACGAAACACACATAGAAGGCAACTTGCAGCGGTTCATCGAGCAGTAGTCTTCTTTTCTACCTTTTGTTTATGGGCAAGCTCAACTTTACGATTAGTCTTGACGACGGCGAAATCACAGATCGACTTCGTCGTTCGTTGAAAGACGGGATGCGGGATTCTGCCGACGCCCTTCTCGACGCGGGAGATAAAACGGCAAAGAACGCGATCCAGAAGCGTGGCCGAGTATGGCGACGTGAACTACTCAATTCTTTTGAGCAAGACAACGATTGGACGGGAAGCGGGCGTAAAGCCGTTCTTCGCAACGTTGCTACTCATGCGGCTCCCGTTGAATACGGAGCCAAGTACGGGGCTCGCGGGCCTCCTGTTGCAGCTCTGATCCCGTGGGTTATCTCAAAGTGGAACCCCGGCGACGACAGCTCAACGCAGAGTGGTGGCGGTGGAACGTCTGGTGGGGCTCCGAAAAGCTCCACGGCACGTTCCAAGCAGTTTTCAACTAATCGGAAGCTGCGATCTCCGTCAGACACGAAGAACTACAATCGAATTTCAGACGAGATTTGGTCGGAGTTGGACATTGTTACAAACGATGAAGGACAGCTCGACCGGCTAACGTCTGAAAGTCTTGAGATAAAACTTAATCAGCACCCCGATCTCGATGCAAGTTCTAATTTACGTGTAGTTGGGGATGTTAAGTCTTGGAAAGAGGATAGCAGACCTACAAACAGTCGTGTTACTCGATACGCTGCCAACGTTAAGACCGCATTTGGGATTACTGGTGAAGCTCGTGGCAATCACGACGAGCCGTTAACACAAGCAGACATTGACGCTATTAGAACAATAGCAGAACTCTCCAGAACAAATCTCAAAGAGAACGTCTTTGATGGACAAGATACCGGAACAGTGTATCGCGGTCTTACTCGTGAAACTGGAAAACTGACAGCCGAAATTCTCGATAATCCGTCCGCAGACTCGTGGACGATTGACGTAAACGCTCTTGAAAACTACAGTACGAAACGAAGTAAAACAGAAATGTTCGACCGAGGTTTTCTGATAGAACGAGATATAAACATAGACGAGGACGTTGTAAATGCTCCCGACTTTCTGTTTATGACTCGAAATCGTAGTGAGCTGGAACTCCATCTAAAAGGAGGCGACGACGTTGTATTTGACAGAGCCGGTCTGAAATTCATAATCAAGGACACAGACTGGCAAGGTACTGGAGCTGGCAGAGAGTACGTAGAGATCGACTCTATTCTAAATACGATTGAGTCAGACGGTTTTGGCGGTCTTTTCGATGAAGAACTTCGGGCGTTTAATCGCTTAGTTAACCAGATGAACAAGTACGATCTCAGTGTCAGCACACCTGCTGGTCAGAACAGATTAGCAGATTTCCGAGACACGTTCGTTGATCGGGGGTTAGTGGGTCGCTATGTTGACACAGACGAAGAATTTATCGAACGAATTAACGGTTTGATGTAATGGTTAATCTCAATGCGTACCCAAGGCCGGTAGTCAACCGAGCGTTTTATCTCCAGCGCAAAATCAAGCGAGATGGTCTTGACAGCGTCGGATATATGCACGACGCCTTTCTGGTAATTCAGTCTCAGGCAGTAGATACCACGGAAAATCACATCGAGAAGAACTTGAAAAGGAACGGATTCTAATGGACGAAAAACAAGCAGTATGGCGCACCGTTGAGGTGCTTAAAGACGCCCTTCCCGACGAAGTAACTGTTCGGACGGAAGGTGGCGGTGAGTTCATGGAACTTCCATGCGTCATTGTCTCGTGGTCTACTCGTCGTCTCGACCGGCTACATGGTAATAATCCATACGCAGGCACAAAGTACGATAACGACGGGAACGCCGTTGGTCGTATTCTTCATGTCTACCATGAAATGCGCCTCGATCTCTGGATAAAGACCTACGACGATGAACCAATTCGCCAACGAGAAGAAGGCAGTTGGGGAGAAGAAGGGCGCGACGAGCTTGTTGACATGGTTCAGCGGGCATTTATTCCGTTTGAGTTTGATGCCACGGCCTTCGACGATGACTGTTTTGAGTTCCAAGTCGAAGAAGCTCTCTCACGGGCTGATCCTAAACAGGAACCCAACTGGTTCGAGACTGACCAAATTGTCACGTTTCGATATATGAAAGAGATCGTGGACACAGACGTTGACCATCTCGGGGAGGTTGACACGTTTATTTCTCACACGGTTTCAGCAGACGAAGACCCCGAATAATCTATCAGATTACTATAACAACTACATTTTAGCATGGTTACTATTGGAAATACTACTCTACCCGGCGTACAGACAACTGTTGAAAGCTCCCGATCAGTGGGAGTTGGCATCGGTTCTCCCGGCGACGTTCTCATTATCGGAGAAGCTGACCAAGAGAACGGACAGGCAGAACCAAACAAATCATATCAAATTCGTACTCCTTCGCGTTCTCGATTCTACTTCGGTGAAGGCAGCCCTCTTTCGGACGCTGTAATTGATGCACTACGTGAAGGTTCTTTCCCGGTCTATGCGATGGCACCCGCTGCCGCCGAGGTCGAGAACGAAGTAGTTATGAACGAGTCTGGAGCTGTTGAACACTATCCAGTTTCGGAAGTTGCAGGAAACACCGAGTTCGTCGCAGACAGTGAGGAGCTTACGACGATTATTACTCTCGGAGACCCCGACAGCATCAATCCCGAAGTGGGAGAGGCTTACATTAATCCGGTTACTGGAGCGTACAACATTAACTCGGATGGAGCAAGCACCATCGAGGTCAGCTATTCTCACACCGATTACGAAACTGCAATTGATGAAATTGGCGGACAAGCCGCTGACGCTGCTGACTTCGTGGCCGTTCTCGCCGAAACAGAACACGTTGTAGATGCACTCGTTGCCCGCGTTGAGGAAATGGCTACGAACTACAACTTTGCTATTGCGGTCGCTGGTGCTTCTCCGATTCTCGAAGGCGCAGAGAAGAACTCGTACATGAATCCATACGACACTTCGCGTCTACAGCTTATCTACCCAAGCCGGAACGCAGACTACCGAAGTATTGTTGGTTCTTA
>LKMJ01004741.1_pt1 | contig 12815 bp, 10 predicted proteins | sample 643391 | NCBI WGS metagenome assembly LKMJ01 (sample SAMN04112250, study PRJNA286221) | soda lake metagenome | biome: soda lake; feature: Kulunda Steppe; material: water; isolation source: sample PL-Br10 brine of Picturesque Lake | place: Russia: Kulunda steppe | collected 2010-07
ACGGGTATCTCGACGTTTCTCGGGGGAGATTACGGAACGTTACTGCGCCCACACGTCGGCCCGACCGTCGCCCGCTCCAGAGTCGCGACCCGACCACCGCCCGAGGCGGTCCTCGAGGAACGGTACGAACTCGAGACGGGGGCGATCGTCCGCAAGTACGCCGGCGACGAGCTCGGGGCGTATCACCTCACCCCGGCCGAACACCGGCTCGACGCCGACGCGACGGCGACGCTTGCGGCCGCCCATCGACGGCTGGCCCGCGGGGCCGTCAGCGGCGGCAAGCGGGCCCCCTCACGTGCGGTCCGGTCAGTCGCGACCGACGGCCAGCCGGTCGGGACGCTCGTGGCCGCGCTCACCAAACACACCCGGGGACTCGGTGTTCTCGACGATTGCTTCGCCGATCCGGACGTCACCGACGTATTCGCGACTGCCCCCGTGACAGACAACCGGATCCGGGTCCGCTGTGACGGGGAGACGCTCCGGACGAACGTCCGGTTGACCGAGACGGGGATCGAGGCGCTCGCATCGCGCTTTCGACGGTCGAGCGGGCGGGCGTTCTCACAGGCGGATCCGACCCTCGCCGCCACGGCCGACGCCTCCGGTCGCCGGGTTCGCGTCGCGGGCGTTACCGATCCGGTCAGCGACGGCACCGGGTTCACGTTCCGTGCACACGACGAGTCGGCGTTCCGACTCGCCGATCTGGTCGAAAACGGAACGATCCCGTCCGGTGTCGCTGCGTTTCTCGCAGTCGCAACGTCGCGTGGCTCGGCGACCCTTCTCGCCGGCTCCCGGGGCGCCGGAAAAACGACGCTTCTCGGCGCGCTTCTGTGGGAAATCCCCGCCGACGTTCGGACGGTCGCGATCGAGGACACTCCCGAACTCCCCGTTTCGGAACTACAGGCCGACGGTCGGGACGTCCAACCGCTACGGGTCTCGACCGACGGCGGCGCGTCGATCGAGGCGACCGACGCGCTCCGGACGGCTCTCAGGCTCGGTGACGGCGCCCTAGTCGTCGGCGAGGTCAGGGGCGAGGAGGCCCAGGTGCTCTATGAGGCCATGCGCGTCGGAGCGGCCGACGGAACCGTCCTTGGAACGATCCACGGCGGCGGCGGTGAGTCCGTCCGGGAACGGGTCGTCACCGATCTCGGCGTCGCCGAATCTGCTTTCGCCGACACCGATCTCGTGGTCACCGTCGAAGCGTACGACGATGGCGGTGCTCGAAAACGGCGGCTCAAAACGATCGAGGCTGTCAGACGTGGGGAGGAGGGTGTCCGCTTCGAACCGCTGTACGACGCCGACTGTGGAACCGATCGATTGACCGATTCCGGAACGCTCGAACCGTTCTGCGCCCCGATGGAGACTGCCGGGGACGTTCGCAGCGAGATCGACCGACGGCAAGCGGAGCTGACGGACTAATGTCGGCGTTCGACGGAGCGCTTCGACAGCTGGGTCGGCTCTCACCCGGACCGTCTGTTCCTGCCTCGATCCGGGACGTCGAGCCGTTCATCGACAGTGAGGTCAGAACGCTGGTCGCCGCAGCCGACGGGATCGGCGTCGTGGCTGGTGTCACACTCGGCGCGTTCGCGATCGGTATGGGGGAGCCGTCGCTGCTCGTCGTCGCAGCGGCGATCGGCTACGGGGCTGCATGGCTGGCTCGAGGTGCGGTTGTCGCGGTCGGAAGCGCCAGACGGAGCCGGACGCTCGGGACGGCTCCGACGATCGTCAGCCGCGCCGTCCTCCGGATGCGGATCAGGCCGACTGCGGAGGGTGCCGCGGAGTTCGCGGCCGGGGCCGATGGCAGACTCGGCGATCGGCTTGCAGATCACGTCGGTCGTGCCCGTGGAACACCGATGTCGGGATTCGGCACGTTCGCCGACGCTTGGCGGGAACGGTTTCCGGCACTTCACCGCTCGATCACGCTCGTGGAGGCTGCGGCCGACGCGCCGTCGGCGGAACGCGATCGGACACTCGACCGCTCGATGGAGACGATACTCGACGGAACCCGTGACCGTGCGACCGACGCGGCCGACTCGCTTCGCGGCCCCTCGACTGCGCTTTACGCCTTCGGCGTTTTGCTCCCGCTCGCACTCGTCAGCGTGTTGCCGGCCGCGGGTGCGGCCGGCCTCGAGGCGACGCTTCCGGTTATCGTCGTCGTGTACAACGTTCTCCTCCCGGCGGGGCTGTTCTGTGTGGGCGGGTGGCTCCTCGCGAAACGCCCGGTCGCGTTTCCGCCGACGGCGACGAGCGCGGATACCGCTCGATTGGTTCTCTCCGGCGGCGTCGGGATCGCTATCGGCAGTCTCGGATGGATCGTTTCCGGGCTCGTCTTCGCTTCATGGACACGACCGATCGCGGCACTCGGGTTCGGAACCGGCGTCGCGTTGCTCGTTCGCTATCGTCCGGTCGTGATGGTGCGGAAACGCACCGCCGAACTCGAGGACGCCCTCCCGGACGCGCTCTATCTCGTCGGCCGTCGGGTTTCGGACGGAATCGCCGTCGAGCGGGCGGTCGCCGACGCCGCCGAGGAACTCGAGGGGATCGTCGGCGAGACGTTCGAGGCGGCCGCCAGACGCCAGCGACAACTCCGTGTCGGCGTCGAGGCCGCCTTCGTCGGTGAGCATGGCGCACTCGAATCGATCCCGAGCCAGCGTGCCGAGAGCGCGGCCCAGCTGCTCGGGATGGCGGCGGGCGCCGGTCCGCCCGCCGGCCGAGCGCTCGTCGAGACCGCCGACCATCTCGACGAACTGCAGCGCGTCGAACGGGAGGCCGGACGGAGTCTCGGCCGCGTCACGTCGACGCTTTCGAACACCGCCGCGTTCTTCGGCCCGCTCGTCGGCGGTGCGACGGTCGCGCTCGCAGACAGCGTGGGGACGACCGAGGCACTCGACGGCGGCGCCCCGGAGACTGCCGGGCTGGGTCTCGCGATCGGCGTCTACGTCCTCCTTCTCGCGGTGCTTCTCACCGGGATCTCGAGCGGATTACAGCGCGGCCTCGACCGCGCGACGCTCGGGTATCGGATCGGTGCGGCTCTCTGTACCGCGACGATCACCTATCTCGTGGCCGTTTCGGTGACCGCCACGGTGTCCGGAGGTTTATAAGTGAACGGGCGACCAGACGGCCCATGTTCGAACTACCGCTGGACGCGTGGTACGTCTGGATCGGGCTCGCGGTCGTCAGCAGTACAACCCTCGGCGTTGTGGGCGCTCTTCCGTCGTCCCTGCCGCCGGACGCCTCCGGCGCGGCAGGGACCGTCGACAGCGTCGCTGCGAGCGAACACGCAGCCGTCGAGGAACATCCGCTTCCGAACACCGATTCAGTCCGTCTCGGGGCCGACTCGATCTCCCTGCGTGGTCCCGGTGGAACGGGGACCGAGGCGTTCGGGTACGGACCCGTAACCCCCGTTCGGAGTGGTTCGGTGCTCGAACCCGTTCTCCGGGGCGAGTCGCCGGAAGGGGTGTTCGGCTCCCCGGAGGCGTTCGAGCGAGCGACCGTTCGAGCACAGCGAACCGAGCCACACTGGGAGGAGACCGGACGACTCGTCGTCCGCCGCGTTAGCTGGGGTGAGACCGATGCAGTCCTCGTCGGATAGGGGCCAGACGGAGCCGCTGGCGGCGCTCGTTGCGGTGTTCGCACTCGGTGTCGGGCTGTCGATGTACGTCGGCGTTCTCGACTCGACGCTTCCGTTGTTTTCGAGCGAAACCGACATCACGCCGACCGCGGCCGACAAACTCGTCGCCGAGAGTTCGTCTTTCGGCTCTGTCCGTCCACCGATCGAAGGATCGGTGGCCGATTCCCGTCCGAGTGGCTACCGATTGAACGCGACCCTGCGAGCCGACGGAATGACCTGGACCGGCGGCCCACCGATCGACGGATCCGCCGACTGTCTCCAGCGTTCGGTCAGCGTTCGAACCGATCCGGGCCGCATCCGATCGGGTGTACTGGGGGTGTGTACGTGGCCCGCGCAGTGAGTACGGTTCTCGACGTTTCGGTCTGTCTCCTGCTCGTCGGCGTCGCGGTAACGACGCTGGTCGTGGCAGTACCGACCGACGACGAACGAACCGAGTTCGATGGGGGACAGACCGCGGACTCGCTCAACACCGTCACCGCATCGGTTCCGGTTGCTGACGATCGGCGTGCGCACGACACGCTTGCCGGCCATCTGGCCGCCGCGGCCCTCGCCGAGGGATCGATCGACGGCAACCGGCTTGGGACGTCGACGTATCCGGATGCGGTTCGAACGGCGACCGAAGAAGAAACTCCGGAACGGACCCATATCACCGCTCGGTGGCGGCCGTATCCCGACGCCCCCGTTTCCGGTCGACTCGACGTCGGCCCCGAGCCCCCGTCAACGGCAGACGTTTCGGTGACACGCCGGACGGTCGACAGCGGAACCCCGAGGCTGAACGCCACCGATTCGTTCGGCTCCCTCGCCACGTCGCTTTCGACCGCCTACATTACCCGGATGTTCCCGCCGGAACGAACCCGCGTCGAACTCGTCGACTCCCGGACCGCCGAGCGAACCGAAGCACGATACCGGGCGTTTGCCGAAACGCTCGGAGTCGATATCGCCGATCAGATCGATGACGCGTCCGCCGAAAAGGCGAACGAACGGCTCGCGGACGAACTGGCCGACCGGATCGAACCGGATCTCCGGTCGAACTACTCATCGGCGGAAGCGGCCGCGGACGATGAAACAGCAGGGAATATCGAACTCGTGATCCGGCGGTGGGAGCCGTGAACGACCGTGGCCGTGTTCCGTTCGCGCTCGTCGGCGTACTGCTTTTGATCACCAGTACGACGCTCGCGGTGTCGGTGTTCCCACAGGCGGATCAGGGATCACCCGATATCGACGAAGCGATCGACGGAGCGACCGCAGCCACGGTGACGGAGCTCCGCGGTGCTGCCGACGAAGCGGCCACGGAGGCCGCGGCCGCTCCCGTCACACAGCCGGCCGATACGGCGGCCGGCCGGGCACTGAGCGACGAACAGCCGTTCAGGGACGCCCTCAGACTTCGGATCTATCTGCGTGCGGTCGAACGGCTCGAGGGGACCGAAACGACGCACGGTGGGACGAGCGTCAACGTTTCACTTCCGTCGGTTCCACCGACGACGGACGGGTATCGGAACGCGATCGAACGAGTGGAAATCGACCGGATCGGTGAGGACGACGCCGCGCTGCGGGTCGAAATAGACGGCGTAACGCTGACGGCGGTCAGGGATGGCCAGGTCATCGAAACCGTCAACCGATCGCCGGAGTTCGTCGTCGCGAACCCGGCGCTTTTGCTCCACGATCGTACCGAACAGTTCGAGGAGCGTGCGAACGCTCCCGTCACGCAGGCCGGGTTCGGACAGCGGCTCACGAAGCGTCTCTACCCGATCGCCTGGATGCGCGGCTACGCCCAGTACGGCGGTACACCGATCGCGACCGTCCTCGGAACGAGACACGTCGAACTCGCGGCGAACGACGCGCTGCTCGCCGAACAGCGCGAAGTTTTCGGTGAGGCCGATCCCGATGGACACCGGGGAACCGCTGCCGCCGGCAGCCGGGTCGCGACGACTGACGCCCTCGTCGGGATCGGCGGCGAAAAAGAGTGGCAGGACGCCGTCCTGAAGGTCGGCGACGAGATCGGTTCGGACCCGCCGGCCGACCAGCCTGTCGGCACATGGCGAGAGGAACCCGACGATCCGTCCGTCACGGTCGGGGTCAACGAGTCAGCCGATCACGCGTTCGCCGACCTCGTCGGTATCACGGATGACGACGAACTCTCGGGAATCATCGAACGGGCGCACACCGTGGAGGCACGCGTCGAAACCACCACCACACTGCGGAATCGACACCGACGGGGTCAGCGGTCTCCCGGTCCCGATTGGTCGCTCGAATCGATGACGACGGATCGGTCGATGACGACGGCCGACGCGCCCGGCCGACCCCCGAGTTCGGCGGGCTGGCGGACGTGGGACGGGGGCGTTATCGACGTGACGACGACGGAAACGACGGCGCGGCGGTGGGTACGTGGAAACGAAACGACGACGACGCGAACCGTTCGGGAACGGACCCACCGGGTTCGGATCGCCGTGCTGGCCCGCACAGAGCCGATCGACGGCGTGCCCGACGGTCGACTTCACGGCTATCTCCGGTCGACGGCCGATAAGGCTGCCGAAGATGCGGTTTCCGATGCCGGTGGTCTCGACGGGATAGCCCGCGACGCCGCGGACGGCGAAACGATCCGGTCCAGAGGGACGGAGGTGGCGGATCCGGCCATCGATCGAGGGTCCGTCGAATCGGATTTGCGGACCCTCCGGGAGACCACACGAAACGTCTCGGTAACTCTCCCCGCGACGGCGGTCGGGACGGGCCGGGCAAACCCGGCTCGCCGGCTGAAAGGGGAGCTCTCGGACCGGGAGGCGTTTCTCGACCACGGCCGTCGGACGGCGATCGCCAGAACCCTGCGTGCGAGCCGGATCGGTTATCTCGACGGTCTGCACGCTGAGTTGAGCGACCGTGAATCGATCGATGACGCCGCTGACGACGAGATCGGGAGCGCTCTCGGTGAGCATCTCGACACCGACCGACTCGACGGCGCGCTAGCGGCACACAGAGAAGCCACCCAGCCCCCTTCGGAGACGCTCTCCGATCCGGCCGGAAACCTCTCGCTCGCGGTCGACACCGCGCCGTCGTATCTCACGACGAGTTCGGTGACCAGAGACAGGATCGACGAGCCCGGTGACGGTTCGGTCTATCCGCTTTCGACGAAAACGGTGAACGTTTTCACGTCCCCGCACGCACAGGTCGCAAGCGGGATTATCGACCGCATCCCGTTTCTCAACACGGAACCCGTTCCCCTTTCGACGGCGGCACAAACGCTCGCGGCGGCCGACGACGGCCCGGAACGCGACCGGATCGAAAACGAGGTCCAGGAGGCGACGACGCACGTCCGGGGTCAGTTGCTCGCGGAGCTGATCGACGCTGGCCTCGCCGAACACGAGGCAGCCGAGTTACTCGAGACCGACGCCTCGACGGCCGATGAGGCGCTCATGCTCACGAACGGGACGACGATCGAGCGGGCCGCCAAGGACGCTCCGAACTCGTTCAACGAGGATCGGCTCGAACTCCGTCTTCGAGCGGCACTCGATACGGCGCTCGAATCGGAGTCGGCCCGGGCGTCGGACGCGTCGACCACGGCGGCTCAAGAGCGCATCCGCGAGGGATACGCCGACGAAATCGAGGACGTGGTGTCGGAGGGGATCGAAGCGGGCAGCGAGCAGGCTCGCGACCGCGCGCTCGATAAACGGTTCGGATCGCTCCCGGCCGGGCTCCCGCTCGCACCGGTTCCGGGATACTGGTACGCCACCGCCAACGTCTGGTACGTCGACGTCGGCGGGACCTACGAGCGCTTTGCCGTTCGGACGAACCGCGGCGACCCGTCCGGATCGGTGACGTATCTCCGTGACGGGAGCGACGCCCGGCTCACTCATCGCGGCGAGTCCTTCCCGCTCGGCAGCGCCGACCGCGTTTCGGTTCGGAGCGAAACGGCCGTCGTGGTGGTCGTTCCGCCGGGGCCGCGCGGTGTGGGGAACACGGGTGGAACGGTCGAAGAACGCTCTCCGGGGTGGCCGCCGTGAGAGATCTCTCCCGAGCGAAGCCCGAACGGTACTTTAGGTCGGCGGTTGAACCGGGAGTATGCTTCACGAACTCGTCGCCGATCCCGGCGAGAAAACGGCGACCGAGCTGTACGACCGATACCTCTCGGAGCTACGCGAGCTGCTGGCGGAACACGACCTCGAGTCGGCGGCCGACTCGACCGGTATCGATCGGGAGACGCTCGTTGAACTCTCCGAGGGTGAAGCTCCCGAACTCACACTCGAGGAGGCCACCGCCATCCTCGCGCTGGCCGATGACGCACCCGACGGGGAGACCATCGCGACCATCGCCCGAGACGAACTCCTCATGGGGATGACGACCGCCGTGTTGGACGTCGAGGCGGTCGAATCCGGTCTCGACGGCGAACTCGAGGCCCGGGAGATCCAATCGAAGGTCGAGGGGCGCTTCCCGATGACGCTGCGGGAGTTCGCGCTCCTGTATCAGTATATCGACGGGGCGAGGTAGGATGCGGGTCGCGATCCTCGGCTGTGGCTACGTCGGCCTCGAACTCGCTCGCCAACTCGGCGGCGAACACGAAGTCGTGGGCGTCCGCCGTTCGGAAGCCGGTCTCGACGCCGTCGAGTCGACCGGCGCCACGGCGATCCGGGCGGACGTGACCGACGCGGACGATCTCGCCGCAGTCCCGGACGTCGACGCGCTGGTCTTTGCGGCCTCCTCGGGCGGTCGGGGAGCCGAGGCGGCCCGGACGGTGTACGTCGACGGGCTCCGGACCGCGATCGAAACGTTCGGGGCGAGAGAGGCGCCGCCGGATCGACTGATCTACACATCGAGTACGGGCGTCTACGGTGACCACTGCGGCGACTGGGTCGACGAGACCACCGAGCTGTCCCCGACGACAGAGAAGACGCGGGTACTCGCCGAGGCCGAACGGATCGCCCGGGACGTCGCCGCCGAGCACGGGATCGACGGGACGGTAGTCAGGTTCGCCGGACTGTACGGACCGGACCGATACCGGCTCGAGCGCTACCTCGAGGGGCCGGTGACCGAGGGGTACCTGAACATGATCCACCGCGAGGACGCCGCCGGTGCCGTCCGGTTCGCCCTCGAATCGACCGACGAAAAACTGCTGCTCGCGGTCGACGACGAACCGGTCGACAAACACGAGTTCGCCGACTGGCTCGCCGATCGATGCGGCGTCGACCGGCCGCCGAAACGGAGCAAAGCCGAACGGCTCGACGACGCGGGGCTCTCCGAGGCCGCCAGACGCCGGATCCTCACCAGCAAGCGGTGTTCGAACGCCCGCCTCCGGGAGCTCGGATACGAGTTCGAATACCCGACCTACCGGGAAGGGTATCGGGCGGCGATCGACGCCTTCCGAAACGGCGAAACGAAACCGTAGCCCGCTGACCGTCCCGATCCGGACGGTTGAAACGTCCCACCGTCGAAGCGGCCGTCGTGTCCCGTCGCCGCCTGTTCGGCTCGCTGTGTGCGTTCGCCTTCCTCGTCAACGCGGCGCGGGTCGTCTTCGCACCGCTCATCCAGCCCGTCGCCGCCGATCTGGGCGTCACAGCGGCGTCGCTCGGGATCGTCACCACAGCCGCATGGCTCGGAAGCGCGGCCCCACGGCTCCCGACCGGATATCTGTTGACTCGCTTTTCGCGTCACGTCGTAATCCTCGCGACGGGTGCGCTTCTGGTGGTGACGGCGTCTTTCACCGCCTTTTCCGGATCGGTCGCACACCTGACCGTCGGCGCCTTCCTGATGGGTCTCTCCAGCGGAATGTATTTCATCGCCGCCAATCCGCTCGTCAGCGAGCTGTTTCCCGAACGCGTCGGTCGGGCGATCGGCATCCACGGGATGTCGAACCAGCTGGCGGCGGTCGCCGCCCCGCTCGCCGTCAGCGCGGTTCTGTTCGTCGGTGACTGGCGAACGACGTTTCTCTATCTCGCCGCGATCGCCGCGGCCACGACGGTGTTGCTCGTGTGGACGGCCCGTCAAACGTCGCTTCCGGAGGCCGGTTCCGAGGATCGGAGCCTGCTCGTCGCGGCCCGGGCACAGTGGCCGGTTATCATCACCGGGATCGCCCTCGTCGGGATCGCCGTGTTCCTCTGGAACGGCCTGTTCAATCTCTACGGGAGCTATCTGGAGACGGCGAAGGGGATCGATCCCGCGACCGGCCGGACGCTGCTCTCGTTGATGTTCGCGGCCGGCGTTCCCGCGTTCGTCATCACCGGTCGACTCGCCGACCGGGTCCCCAACGTCCCGCTGCTTTTAGGTATCGTCGCCGGACTCGCCGTTTCGGTGTTCGTGTTGACGGCCGCCGAGGGGTTTTTCGCCGTCGCCGCGGCCAGTCTCGTCGTGGGGTATCTCGCCCATTCGGTCTATCCCGCGATCGATACGTACATGCTCTCGTCGCTACCGGATCGCCACCGTAGCAGCGCCTACGCCCTGTACTCCTCGGGGATGATGGTGGTCCAGGCGCTCGGATCCGGGACCGTCGGTCTCGCCGTCACGTACGGTATCAGCTATACGGTCGCGTTCCGGACCATCTCGGGCGTGGTTCTGGTCGGAACGGTCTGTCTGTTCGGGCTCTACCGCCTCGGTGTGCTCCCCGCCGGCGGTATCCCCGGCAGAACCCCCGGCTAACGATCACCGCTGATACCGACACGGAGTCGATCCCGACTCACCGCACACGATGCCGGAAGCCCGGCCTTTTTCGATACCGCGACCGTTCGTTCGATCGATGGAATACGTTCAGGAGGGTGTCGCGACTCTTCACGATTTCGGGGACGCCCGACCGGACACCCCGACGAGCGACGCCGCCGTCGTGGTTCCGATGACGGAGCGCGAACACGCGGGGTTGGCAGCCGAACGGGTGCTCTCGGCCCTCGAGAGCGTCGCCCCCGAACGAGTCGTCGTGCCGCTCCGTGCGTCCGAGGCGCGCGTCGAACCGATCATCGAGTGGCTCGCGGGGTTCGAGCTTCCCCTGGAGATCCTCTGGTGTGACGGCCCCCGAATCTCGTCGTTGCTCTCGGAGGCGGGATTGAACGGCAGCCGTGGGAAGGGACGCGACGTCTGGCTCGCGCTGGGGATCGCCTCGACGAGCGAGTACGTCGTCGTTCACGACGCCGACGCGAAGACGTACGACGAACACCACGTTCCGAAGCTCCTCTTCCCGCTCGCACACGGCAAGGCGTTCTCGAAGGGGTACTACGCCCGGGTCGAGAACGGCCGGCTCTACGGACGGCTGTTCCGGCTGTCCTATCGCCCGCTCGTCGAAGCCCTGTCGCGAACCGACGACGCGGCCGTGCTCGACTTTTTGGGCGCGTTCCGCTATGCGCTGGCCGGCGAGTTCGCGACGACCGGCCGGCTGGCCCGGCGGCTTCGAATCCAGCGAAGCTGGGGGCTGGAGGTCGGCACTCTCGGCGAGGTGTTCCGGCTCGTCGGGGCCGACGGGGCCGCACAGGTCGATCTGGGCGTGCACGAACACGACCACCGATCGGTGTCCGGCCCGAGCGGGCTCTCGGAGATGTCCCGGGAAGTCACGTCGGCGCTGCTCCGGGCCGTCGAGGAGAACGGCGGCGAGCCGGAGTACGACGCGCTGGCGGACCGCTACCGGCAGGCCGCCGACCGGCTCGTCGACGCCTACGCCCTCGACTCGGCGTTCAACGGTCTCGAGTACGACGGGGACGACGAACGCGAACAGATCGAGACGTACGCCGATGCCATCGAACCGCCTGGACCGGACACGCGGCTTCCGGCGTGGGAGAACGCCCCGATCGAACCCGGCGCGGTCGTCGACGCGGCCGTCGCTGATCTCGAGGAAGCGATCGGACAGCGGACGGTCGGCGTCGATCCGAAACGCTCCGTGTGAACGCCGGTTACGTCCCGTTTCGTCCCCTTCTCACCGCCGTTCCGGACTCAGCGCTTCGACGGTCCGTTCTTTGATCTCCGATGACGCACCCCCGGGGATCGAGATCAACGGTTCGTCGATCACGTCGATATCGGCGACGGCCTCGAACCGTTCGCGCGCCTCGTCGGGCGTTCCGGCGACGCCGAGCGCGTCGATCATCTCCTCTGTAACCGTCTCGCGCGCTTGCTCCCGATCGCCGCTCCGCCAGGCCTCGGCGATCGCCTCGGCCGCATCGGGGAACCGGCTTCCGACGGCGTTCCGATACCCCTCGCCGCTGCCGACGTAGTACGCGATGTGGCCACGAATCGCGTCCCGCGCCCGTGATCGGTCCTCACACACCGCGCTCGGAACGTACGGCGCGACGGCGATGTCGTCGGAGTCGCGGCCGCGTTCGCGGGCCGTCTCCGCGATCGTCTCGAAGGCCTCCGGGAGGTCCTCGAAGGGGATGTTGTGCGGAAGCCACCCCTCGGCCGTTCGACCGGTCGCCCGCCGCATCGCCGGGCCGAGGGCGGCGGCGTACACAGGCACGTCGGTCTCTAGGGCGGGAAAGTCGGCCACCTCGAAGCACTCTCCGTCGTAGGAAACCCGGCCGGAGTCCTGCAAGAACGCCCGGGTCAGTTCGGTCGTCTCGTGGAGCCGGCGTGCGGGGTTCTCGAAGGCCATCCCGTGGAGGTCCTCGATCGCTTTCGCGGTGCTCGTTCCGAGCCCCAGCCGTACCCGCCCATCGGCCGCCGCATCGAGGGTTTTCGCGGCCTGGGCGAGCGTCGCCGGCGAGCGCCCGTAGACGTTCGCGATGGCTGTCCCGAGGTCGATCTCTTCGGTGTGCTCGGCGGCGCGGGCGAGCGAGACGAACACGTCGCGGTTCCAGAGCTCGCCGCTCCAGAGGGAGTCGTACGCGAGCGACTCGGCCCGCTCGGCGAACGCCGTGAGATCCGGCTCGTCGTTGGGAACGAGAATTCCTGTCGGCATACCTCATCCCCGACCGGAACGAACAAAAAGCGGGTGGGTGTGTCTCGCATCCGTTTCCACTTCCCCCTCTATCGTTGAATACGGAAACGGTTGATTGCTGTATACTCATCTTTACTAATACATTCTGAGTGCAGGGCCGAACTGTACAAATATAAAATATTTGTCATAATTGGAGGGTATTTTTTCTGTTATACGCATAGAACCACTCATGTGTAGAGATCCCTAAGAGTTACTGATAATATGGTATTTTTTTCTTCACGTCAGTTTTGGCATAAGATTTATTAAGACATCCATCGGGACGTGTAGCATGATAGGGAGTGTCAACTTTTC
>LKMJ01004743.1_pt1 | contig 12815 bp, 23 predicted proteins | sample 643391 | NCBI WGS metagenome assembly LKMJ01 (sample SAMN04112250, study PRJNA286221) | soda lake metagenome | biome: soda lake; feature: Kulunda Steppe; material: water; isolation source: sample PL-Br10 brine of Picturesque Lake | place: Russia: Kulunda steppe | collected 2010-07
GAAGCCAAGCACCCTGCCGGTCACCACAGAGCAATCAGAGTGGCAGGGTGACCTGCACGAAGCCAAGCACCCTGCCGGTCACCACAGAGCAAACAGAGCGGCAGGGTGACCTGCACGAAGCCAAGCACCCTGCCGGTCGCCACAGAGCAAACAGAGCGGCAGGGTGACGGGGTGGACAGACAATTGGGACCTCCTGCAGCACACACGTGCGCGCACACAGCAGTGCGGTGGCGGAGGGGCCAGGCATCGCCGCCTCCCTGAGCAGAGGGCTGACCACAAAACTGGTGCAGCTTGAACACAAGGGCAGTGGAGAGCACTGCTGCTTTCAATGCCGGCCCATGACCTGGCTCAGATAAAAATGGCTCCTATTGGTCCTTATCAGCTGTCCTGATCATAGCTTGATCGCTTGGAAGCCTCACAACGCAACGTGAAACACTCCCACCCTCTCTGCACGGCAGCTCAGGTTCAAATCGTCTGCTGGGGCAAGGCACACCCACCGACGCACACAGCCGCCGGACCTACCTTCTCAGCCTCCTTTGCCAGGCACTTGCGCTCCCGTTCCTCTGCCTTGGCTCCCTTCAAAGCCCGCGCAGACGCCCGCTTCTTGCCTGTCCCCACAAGCACGATGCAGAAGGAATGCTATGAATGCGCATGCGAGGTTGTACATGATCACATGACAGCGCAGGCGCCCGCTTCTTGCCTGTCCCCACAAGCACGATGCAGAAGGAATGCTATGAATGCGCATGCGAGGTTGCGCATGATCACATGCGCTGTGACGACAGGCACGAGCTGGCTCATTTGAACATGCATGCATGCGCACACATCCACACCCCTGCCCCTGCTCTTGCCTGGCCCTGACATGCCATGCCACTGTGCCCCTGCCCTTGCCCAGCTCTGACTCACATGCCATGCCACTGCGTACATCATGCACGCCAAGCCACCACTGCGTGCAAAATCCGCAACACAAGGCATGGAGCCCGCATGCTGCGTGCAGTTGCACAAGCGTGAGGGGTACTCACACCCATTCACACGTTTTCCAATGGCTGGTGGTAAGCATAGCATGTGCTGCGCAGGGAAACGACTGTGCAGCGCGCACGACTGTGGCCCGTTGAGCGCGCTTGCAAGCCTGCTAACACTCACTCTGCAAGTGGAGCCGTTTATGATTTGGAGGGGCCTTGTGGAGCACCTCTAGAGCCTATAGGTGTGCACTCTCTCCCACTCGCCTTTGTACCCCGTCTTCCTCACCCAGGCATTGCTTGTGTCCCCATGAGCTCATCTTTGGCCCATTCTACTGTGGTGCGTATGCGGAAGGGCGGCGCACGGCAAACGCGTGTGCCCATGTGCGTGGCGCACGCACCTCGCGCAGGGGGCAACTCATCGGACAGGGAGTCATCGTCCGAAGGCTGGTGCTGCGATGCCAGCCAGTTGTTCTGAGAGTCTGAGCCCAAGCCAGATCTGCCACCACCCCCACTTGCCGTCCTTCCTCTAGGCCCCCTTCCCCTCCACACGCCGCCCAAGCTGTCATCACTGTCGCTGTGCTGCCGAAAGTCGCTGGCTTGCTGCTGCTGCGGCGGCGGCGGCGGCGGCGGCGGCAATTGCGGGGACTCTGCTTGCAATGGAGCGGGCGTGTTGCGTTGGCGCTTGGGCACGCGCTGCTCCCTGCGTGAGGTGAAATTGCAAGGCAGAGGCACGGCTTGTGGCTGCCATGAGCTGCTCTGCTGAACATACATGCAGGTCTTCCGCCGCACACACATCCCACGCGCGCATCCCTTCAGCCAGCCCCGGAACATGCTCTTGCCGGCCGCTGTGCAAAGTTGAAGCTATGCTTGGCAGCGACAAGGAAACAGAGTTCTGATTCCACACGCCCTCTGTGTGAGGAGGAGCTTCACTCTCACTGGCCGGTTGCGTTCAGGCCGCAAAAGCATCCAAGGGCTTCAGGCTGGCACCCCGACCACGTGCCACATCTGACATTGAAAAAGCGCATGTTGGGCCCTCCCACCTGTGCTTGGCTTGGAGCGATCTGACCTGCAAGCTGCTTGGCTCACTGGTCAAAATGTGCTGCTGGCGCTGAAGAGGCACACCTTGCGCTGAAGAGGTACACCTTGCTGCAGAGCTCCTGGCTTGCTGCGTGACAGGGACCCGGGCCAGAAGGCTTCCCATGGGTTCCTTGGAAGCTCCCTTGTGGCGCACAAACCACAGCCGCTTGCAGACGCACCTGGGTGATTGCCTGGACGCAAGGGGCTGGCCGGTGAGGGGAGACTGCTGCGTAGCATCAAGCTCTTGCTGGTCGGCACGCTCCAAGCCAAGCACAGGTGGGAGGGCTGCCTGAGAGCTGTTGGAAGGGAGCCCTTGCCGCGAGGCCGCCTTGGGGACCTGCGCACCACACATGCCCGGCACGCGCACTCTTGCAGGAAAAAACTCTCTCTCTCTCTCACACACACAAGCATCCCCTGCTCCCACGGCTGTGGCAGTCCATTTGAGCTCGCACAGCTTGATTACGCCACAGCCGATCCTGGGCGCCTCTGGGAGAGGGCAACCCACCTGGCCTAGACTCTGTTGTGCTGGCACTTGTTTCAACCCTGGCAAGGCGTCTATATGAGGGCCAAACGCATGCAAGGAAGCGTGCAAAGGCAAAGACTGAGGCTGTCATGCCTAATCTCACCACGCTAACGACACTAGCTCAGAGCAAGGCACTGCCTTCCCCAGTCAAGGCTCTCTGCGTGGGAAAGCTCACTCACCTTCAAGAATCCTAAGTCTAAGTCCGAGCCATCACTGCCGCTGCCTTTGCTGCGCTGGTGCTTGTGCTGCCTCATCAAGGCTTGAGGTTTGTGCTTCTGCAACTCATCATGGGTGTCAGCTGCATGGTGGTGCTGACCTGAACCACCAATCAAAGCACAACTACTTAAAAGATGAGCAGCGGTCAAGGCCATGAACACAAGGGTTTGGCATGACAAGACACCAACATGTTGAAAAACAGAGGAAAGGTCGGCAAACACACTGTTTGCTGCAGCAAGCACTTGGCTTGTGTTCTAACATGGCGAGCTGGCTTCGGCATGCACCGCGCAGAATGCCCATCCTGTCAGCTGCACATCTCACCCTCACAGTGCACTGGTACCTCCACCGACTCCTCATCATCAGATAGTGTCAGATCTATGCAGTTCATCTATGTAGTTCTACGTAGTACACAGCATCATGATCATCATATCATATTCAAGCTCATTTTTAAAACTAATGCATATAGGACCAACATGTGTCACCATGATGCGTCTGGCGACTTGACTTGGAGTTGACTGCCGAAATAGGCAACATCGGTAGGTGTACGCAATTAGTAATAGCAGAAAACTTATTAGCTCGAAATTCGGTCAGGCAGCCATTGACCTCTCCGGACACCTGTCAGAAATTCTGAGAAAGGAGCTTCCTGAAACAACTTGAACGCCGGCCACAGTTGTTCGAAATCAACGCACTTCTGACGCTTTACCAAACGCTTAAGGTAATTTCAACCTAAATTTTGGCAAACCGCATTTCCTCGACTGCGAGCTCTCAGTTTGGAAAATTTAGCCGCTGCGTTGGCCTACTGGCCGGGCTGTTTTTTAAACCGGCTTTATTATGCTTCTGTCCAAGCAGGCAGCATTGGGAGGATCGAGGTTGAGCCAGGGCGTGCCAGCGTCTTCTGTTCCTGTCCCCCCGGCACAGTCCCCTTCACTGCCCAGGACGTGAGTGGCTGTGTGGGTTGCCTGCTTGACTTACACTGTGCACAGGTTGCGTTTGCCATGTATGCTTGTGACGGAGGCCGTTGTTCTCAAAGTATCAGCTGCCCTATCCTCTCGGGCTCCGTTCCTGCCTCCCCCCTTCCTCCGCATCCCAGTGCACAAGCATTATCATCTCAACTGGGTGTCATGCTTTCTGCGGGCTGTGTGTGTCAGTTGCCGTCCCGAACCACCATCTTCCTTTCACACCGAGAGCCATTGCTCACTCAAAACCCCTCGATTTTGGCACGTCGCATCCGCAGCTGCAGCGTGGCCTCGCCTTCCCAGCCCAGGACTGGCGTGGTACCTCGCGTTGCCCGCGTGCAATCGGACCTGCCGCGCGCGGATGCTGATAAGGACATGAGCAACCCCCTGCAGGTGTTCGAGGCGAGCACACTGGTGAGTAGCTCTCAGTGCGTACTCAGCTCCGCCTGATGCCTTGAGCCTCCTCCTCAGGCAGCTTGCATCCCTTCAATCGGGGCCCATCATCAGCCTGCCTGCCTGCTTGCCCCCTGCCATGTGGGTGTCCCCAGACTGAGTATAAACCCTAGCAACTGCGAAGTGCAACACACCCTCTGACTTGCCCGCTGTGCAACTGACTACAGCACCTGACACACGTGCATCCTGCCGTGGGCCTCTGCTGGCCCGCTGGCAGTCAACAGGCTCTCCAATGTGGAGAGGCTAGATTTTCAAGTTCCTGCGCTCACCTGTGTTGCTCCTGGAAAACCACACGTGCAGGAAATGCCCACTGGGAAAGACATTGAGAGCATTTCTGACTCTGAGGAATGGAGTGCGCTGCAAGAGCACGTCAAGGACATCAACACAACGTGAGCAGGCGAAGCATGGGGGCTTCCCTCCCGCTTATGTTGCATCATCTTATGCCCTGCTCGATGACACTTGCGGCTGTGCATGATGTTGTGAGCGGTGCCTTTGGCAACTGCTTGCATGTCTGCTTCAGCCCCATTGCACTGAGTGCCTGCTCACGCCTGCCTTCCTGCCTTGCTCTCTGTATTGCTGTACTGCAGCCACCTTCGTGATCTGATGCGGGATGAGAGGCGCTGCATGTCTTTGATCAAGGAATCTGAAGGCATCTACTGCGATTTCTCTAGACAAAGGGTCACCGCTAAGACCCTGGAGGTGCGTAATGCACTTGTTTGTTGTGCATGTCCTGAAGTTCCCTAAGTTCCCTTCCTGCCTTGTAATACCTGTTAACACCCACACACAAAACAGAGTGCTCTCTCGCGGATGCACACCTTAACCATTGTACCCTGCTAGATATCTGCCACCCGTCTGTCTGGATGCTTGCTTTCATAGTGAACTTCACACGCATCCCCTTCATGGTATCACTGCAAGGAACGTGTTCTTCATACCATGTAGCTTTGAACGCATGCCTCTATTTGTGCACATGTGAAGGACTGCATCCGCATTTTACACGTTATTGGCCGTAGAATGCCACTCATTCAATCTGCTGTGCCGCATCCGTCTGGTGCAGTTACTGCTGAAGCTGGCAGAGAAGGCCAAGTTGCGAGAGAAGATTGAGTCCATGTTTGCGGGAGAGCACATCAACAGCACTGAGGACCGCGCAGTCCTGCATGTAGCAACAAGGGCTCGTCGGGACCAGGTGGGTTTGCACAAATTGTGGTTTCTATTTGACCCAATGCGCACGATGTACATGGCATGGGGTATGCATGTTTCCCCTCCCCCTATGCTGGTTGCATGCTGTTTTATGCGCGCATGCGGGCACACAATGCGCGCACGCAGTCCATCATGGTGGATGGCCGGGATGTGGTGCCTGATGTGTGGGAGGTGCTGGACCGCATCCGCGACTTCAGCAACAAAGTGCGCAGCGGCGAGTGGAAGGGCGCGACGGGCAAGAACCTGAAGAATGTGGTTGCCATTGGCATTGGAGGTTCCTTCCTGGGCCCCCTGTTTGTGCACACCGCGCTAAGGTGGGTGCTGCGCACCCAAGCGTGCTGCTCGGTTGAGCACTGCGCTGATGGAGTGCTGGGAGTGCCTTGGTTTTGTTCTTGCGCATAACGCTGATGTGCGTGCGTGCCGTGCTCACACAAAGGCGCGTATCCATTACAGAGGCATGTATTCATTACCCACGAGTACGCGCGCTCACACACACACCCCACAGGGACCACTCAATCAAACGTGCAGTAATTACGCACTTGTGTGCACGCAGGACGGAGCCCATTGCCGCCATGGCCTCTGAGGGACGCACCCTGCGCTTCCTAGCGAATGTGGACCCCATCGATGTGGCACGCGCCCTGAAGGTGTGCACGCCGCGCTGCGCACGTGCTCGGTGGGCGTGTCACGTGTGTGGCAAGTGCACAGGGGATGCATCGGGGTTGGGTGCAGGCGCTCTGCCTGCCCAGGAAATATATGCTGTGTCCTCTTGTGAGTCGGCTCTTTCTACTAGGCCTGCTTGTGTACACTGTCGCGCATCACCAGATGCTGCGCGTCACTAACTGCGCCAGGCAGACGGTGCTGTGCCACGGCGCAGAGTGGTTCAGGGCGGCAGCAATGCGCTGGAGGAGCGCATGGCTGGCGAGCGGGTGTGGTGCTTAACGCATGCACTCTGCTCTTCCGTGGTGCTTCCGTGGTGCTTCATGCATGCACTCTGCTCTTCCGTGCTTCTGCGTTTGTTGACGAGGATATGAGGTGTGCATCGCCTTCCACCTGGCCAGGAACAGCTACCTGAACTGGTCCTGGCTCCTTGTCCATGCACAGGGCATGAACCCTGAGGAGACGCTGGTGGTAGTGGTGTCCAAGACGTTCACGACTGCCGAGACCATGCTCAATGCCCGCACAGTGCGCAAATGGCTCATTGCGCAGCTGGGTGAGTGGAAGGGCACAAGCCTTGCCTGCCTGGCTTGTTGCCCCCCCGCCAGGGGAGGAGTGCATGCTGACCACCCTTAGGGTCCAATGCCGCGCCCCTCGCACAGAGTTTGCTGCACTCACACACACATGCACACGCGTGCGCACAATGAGCAGAGCCAGTGCATGCGCCCCCTGAAGCGCCGACAGCACAGCCATGCCCGGGCATGCATGCAGGGTGCCTCAGAAGCACACCCCAGATGCCTTCATCATTGCAGCGTTTGCCCGCTCGCGTCCCAGCCCCAGGCGCCGCTGCCAAAAACATGGGCTCCTGCTGGTACTTGCGCAGTCAGTCGTAGCCGAGACAGGCGCCCCCTGCTACCTCAGCCCTTGAGCCGCGTGCGTGCTCCCACACATGTGCACGCCCCTGCCCAGCACGGACATGCACTGCGCCTGGCTTCACGCGCGCAGGCCCTGAGGCTGTGGCCAAGCACATGGTGGCGGTGTCCACTAACATCAAGCTGGTGAAGGAGTTCGGCATCGATCCCGAGAATGCATTTGGGTTCTGGGACTGGGTGGGAGGACGCTACAGTGTGTGCAGCGCCGTGGGCGTGCTGCCGCTGGCCCTGGAGTACGGGTTTGACATCATGGAGGTGCGTGCACTGAAAGCCTGGGCTCTTACGTGCTGAGTGGATGTGATGTAATGTTGCCGGAGGCGCAGGCCCTGCGGCAGAGGTTAGATGCGTTGCGGGGCTTGATATCCCTGGAGCATGTGGTGTGTGGACTGGCTGCAGACAGCGGGACAGTGTACCCCAAGCAGACAGCAGGTTGCCCGCAATAAGGCTGCGCTTTGGATGAATACAGACATGGGGACTTCAGAAGAATACAGACATGGGGGCGCTTAGGAAGAATACAGACATGGGGGCCAGTCACTCTGTGTTAGCTTGCCTGCGGGCTGGCTTGCGCAGGCGCACAGCCTCTGGCAGGGACCCTGGTGCCTGCGTGCATATGGTGCTCGGGTGGCTTTGGGCTGGGAGCCCAGTGTGTGCGTGTGCTGCGCCTGCACGTGATGGGGGGAGGGCGGCACGTCGGTCATGAAGCATTTGGGCAAAGCCGGACCTGGGATGGAGCACGGAATGAAAGAACTGTAAGTGGGGCCAGGGCTGGATTTGGGCAAAGCCAGACCCCGGACCTGGGATGTAGCTCAGAAAAAAGAACTGGAAGCGGGACCTGCGCTTGGACTGGCACGTGTGCACACACACCATGCGCGTACACTGCTGTGTTTGCAGGAGTTCCTGCTGGGCGCAAACAGCATCGACGACCACTTCCGCAACATGCCGCTGGAGAACAACCTGCCAGTCTTGCTGGGCCTCATGTCTGTGTGGAATGTGTCCTTCCTGGGCTACCCCGCCCGCGCCATCCTACCTTACTGCCAGGTGCGCGTGTGTCCGCGGCGCCTCGTGCCGTCCCGCTCTTCCGCTATCCCTGCATGCGTGCCCTACGGGGCCCACGGGTCGGATGCGTGGGGGGCAGCCTCGGAGGCGCATTTTCAAACCAACCCGAGTGCCAAGCCCCGCAAGGGTGTCAGGCTGCAGGAACAGTGGGGGCACAGGAAAGGAAAAGGGTGGGACCCTAGCGCATGGCGAGCGGCTGGGTGCAACCGCCCGGAAGGCACACCTTCAAATGGAGTAGGATAGCCTGCACAGTGCGCCCATGTGCGTCACCACGTATGGGATACCCCGCACGCATCCCCCGCATATCTAAGTGCATGTGCACTTACGCACACAGATTCCTTTGTGCACTCCCCCCTCTATCGCTCACGTGAACATGCGCATGTACACAAGCGCGTGTGCTCGAACACTTTTATGCTGAGACACATGCACACGTGCAAGCACGCGTGCACACGCACGCACACAACACTCACACGCAAGCGTGTCCCTCTGTGCAGGCGCTGTCCAAGCTGGCGCCTCACATCCAGCAGGTGTCCATGGAAAGCAACGGCAAGGGCGTGGACATCAACGGCAACCCGCTGCCCTTTGAGGCCGGCGAGATTGACTTCGGCGAGCCTGGCACCAACGGCCAGCACTCCTTCTACCAGCTAATCCACCAGGTGCGGGGGCGTGGGCGCGTGCGTGGAGGGGAAAAGCGCTTGGGCATCGTTCAGGCACTCATGTGTCCCGCGCAAGGTCTGACCAATCTTTCTTAGCCCAACGGACACAAGACGTGCCAGCCTGACCATGCATAAGATATGAGCACCTGGTATTGATGCTGCCCTGTGCTTATTTAACTTCACGACACATGGTCTGGCTGCAGCATGGTTTCATGCTATGGCTCAGGAGAGCAGGAGAGCAACATCCTGTCAGGAAACAACCAGCAACCAAATGCTTGTTGGCTTATGCTCTTCGTGCCCTGTGGCCTTCGCTCCTCACCCGTATTGGCATGTGTTTGTCTCGCTTATTGGACTCCTCATGCTCCTTTACTTCCAACCTTAAGCCCGTTGACCTTGTGACAAAGTAAGCTCTCTCGATTGGTTATTGCTCCATCTGTGTCTCCTCCCCAGGGCCGCATCGTCCCCTGCGACTTCATTGGCATCGTGCGCAGCCAACAGAGTGTGTACCTGAAGGGAGAGATCGTGTCCAACCACGACGAGCTCATGTCCAACTTCTTTGCACAGGTGGGTGGATGGGGTGCATGCTCTGGCGCAATGGGTGTTGCCTATGTGGTGGTGTGTGGCCCCTGCCAGATGTCAAGCGGCAGGCCTGTGTCATCAATTGTAAGGGCTTGGTCGGCTGTGCAGTTTGGTTGGGAGGGCCCAAGGGGAGGAAGATGATGGGGGCCCTGCACGGGAGGACTTGCATTTGCGGGGGGGCCATCAGTCACTGGCCAGGTGCAGCAGGGCAAATCTGTGTGGAGAGCCGCGCTGTGGCCCGGGCGCCCCTGCCCAGTTCCCGACTGGACAGGCACCCGCCCCATCCACAGAGGCCCCCTCCCCACACGCCTGCACAGCAGCGGGAGCGAGCGCCGCACCTCAGCAGCAGCAACCCCCTCAAAAACCCTGCACGCCCTGCCCTGCCTGATGCATCCCTCCCGCCGCCCCGATCGCTCGCCTGCAGGCTGACGCCCTTGCGTACGGCAAGACCCCCGAGCAGCTCCGCTCAGAGAACGTGCCTGACTACCTCATCCCTCACAAGACCTTCACCGGCAACCGTCCTTCCATCTCCATCATGCTGCCCGCGTGCACGGCACGCACGGTGGGCCAGATCCTGGCGCTCTACGAGCACAGGGTGGCGGTGCAGGTGCGCGGAATGCATGGTTACACCTGGACACTCAGGTTGAGCAGTTGGAAGTAGATTACCTGAACTGTGAACCCTTAGCCAAGTCTCGATTAATAGCAATTATATGAGGTATTGTGTAAGGTTACCTGTCCCTCTTTGTGTACACGCTTCCGCTAGCTCTCATACTCGGGCCCCATCCGCAAGCTCGGGGTGCGCACGTCAGGCAGGGGGGTGCTGCATGGGGCCGTGCAGGGCGCAGTGTGCACGCGGCAGCTGGGCAGGTGAATGTCAGGCAGGTGTGGCGCTCTGGCCAGCTGGGCGGGAGGGGGGGATGTGGGGGGCGCAGTTGGGGGGGGAAAGGGTGCTGAGGGTTGTGGCATCGTCATCAGGGTGCGCGGGTTGCAACCAAGCATATGTTGCATGTGCACGGTCAGAGTGCTCACAATCAGCCCATGCGCGCTTGCTGAGGTGACTTGAGTGAGAAGCGCATGTGCAGATGGAGGTGGGTGTTGGAGCCGTGCCCACGTGCTGCGCATGCCGCACATGCATCAGGAATTCATAGTTGGCACTGCGCGTGCTGAGGATGGGCATGGTGTTGGTGAATGCGTGGCATGGAGTGTGCAGGATGATGTGTTTAATCATCACATGCGCATCAGCATGGCATGCCTGCACACACGTGTGTGTGTGTGTGAGCCTGCCATCCTCTCACCCCCCCTTGCTGCGCTGCCTGCAGGGCTTCATCTGGGGAATCAACAGCTTTGACCAGTGGGGTGTTGAGCTGGGCAAGGTGCTGGCCAGCAAGGTCCGCAGCACGATGCACCAGGTGCGTGGTTTTGTTGAAGGGTGGGGTTAAGGTGTGGGCACCGGATGCGTGGTTGTTGAAGGGTGGGGATAAGGTGTGGGCACCAGGTGCGTGGTTTTGTTGAAGGGTGGGGATAAGGTGTGTGGGCACCCGGTGCGTATGTGCTCATGCGCAGCCCACCCTGCGTTGGCGTGCATGTTGGAGAGCCTTGTCCACAATTGTGACGGTCAACACACTGTGGTAGCAGCAGCCTTGGCTTGTGTGTGGCAGCATACAGGGCAGAGCACAAAGGCTCGCAAACTCTGCCACCGTCACTAGCACCAGCACAGACACAGACCTGCAACCCAGCACCCTGCCAAGACAAGCAGCCCTGTGTTTACTCAGAACCCTACACTTTGCAGCAGCCCCTGGGCATGATCTACACTCCGTCACCCTACATGGTAAACCAACCCCCCCCGGCATGCGCGCTCTTGCGTCTGGTGCAGAGTCGCACGAAGAGCCGCACGGTGGCCATCACGGATGGCTTCAACTACAGCACCACCCGCATGATGAACAAGTACCTGGAGGGCAAGACGCAGATGCTCTACCCAGAAGGTGGGTGTACCCCTGCCTGCCTGTTGAAATGCATGCGCATGTGAAATATTTTTAACCTCAGCCTTTGTTTATGCAACTCATGAACGGAATGGGGTCCCATGGCAGCAGGGGCGTGGTTCTCTTGGTGCAGCTCTTTCGCACCAGCACTCCCCTTTTTTGGCAGCACTCCCCTTTTTTGGCAGCAGGGGCGTGGTTCTCTTGGTGCAGCTCTTTCGCACCAGCACTCCCCTTTTTTGTAGCTGTGTCACAAGAAAATAAGGTGTGCATATTGTGCAGTACCGTGTCGGTTGAGAACAGAACAGGGATCCCCTAGGGTTAGTGACATGTCGACTAGCGCGCATGGAAGCTGCCATGACTGGTGGCTGTGGGGCTTAGAGGGCATGCGCAAGCGCAGGGTGGTGCTGACGAACACAGAGCTGATGTTGTGTGGCAGCACAACTGCTGCATATTGCAAATGGCCCGCAATGAGGGGGGCACTGGGCTCTCCGGAGGCGTCACACTTGGACCCGACGTTGGTGCATGCCTATGCAGGCCTGGAGCAGTTCCCTGTTCAGCAGATCACCGACAAAATGTAACGGGGATGTCGCCCATCAGAAAGGCCCCTCCCCCCTCGCACCCCCTCCACCTGTGCCCAACCCCTTGGGCTCACTTGTGTGGCATGCGCGCAATCTCCCTCGCACGAGCACCCTCCCACTTATGCCCACCCACGCTGCTGCCCTGTGCACAACCAACGCCAAACCTTCAGGCCATGACACGTTCCCAGTAGACCTCCTACCTTAGATGCGGCGTGATGATGAGGAGAAGAGGATGATCGTGGTGGTGGTGGTGATGGTGCAAAATGCTGGGACCTGGCTGACCGAAAGGCTGTGGTTGCACGTACTGCTGGGGTTATGTTTGTAGAGGCAGGCCAGGCTATCTGTACCATTATTATTACCATGTGGTTGGCAGTGCGAACGAGCTCTGTGTATCTAGCTAGCAGGTCAGGCTTCTTCAAGTAGCTCCTTAGGACCCTTGTGTGTGTGGTCGTGTTTGACGCCCTCATGCATGCCGGATGAGCTGAGAAAGGCTGTTTCTTGTTTGCATGAGTGTAATTCGAGAATTCGACTCGGATGGGAGCGGCAATAATGTAGGCAATGTAAACAAGGAGGTGTGCAGCAGCAGCGGAATTGGATCTTGGGTATTCATTAATAGCAACACCTTCCTTACTGAAGACGCCGCGGCAAGGCTTTCAAGTTACAATGGGATTAGACCTTCAGCTAGATGGGTTGACTGCTGGGCTTGCTGGGCACTGCCAGCCAGACAAAGAATATCCACAGTCTCAGAAAGGTCAGGTTACAAAGCTGTACCTGCCGAGCGAGAGCAGCGTCTCTGAAGCCAAACAGCCCTGAAACCGAAACCAAGAAAGGTAAAAGTTTAAAGAGTTAACCGCCAGCCAGGTCGTTAGGCTGATTGTTTACAAGTTTACAAGTTTAAGTTTGACCTTCAGCCAGGTAGTTTGACTGATCAGGTTGCTGGTGAACACCAGCCATCATATAAACATCCATAAGCTTTGAAATAAAACGATAGGAATCATTA